>Ga0193751_1001128_pt1 | contig 17725 bp, 20 predicted proteins | sample L1c2metaG_FD_143050 | JGI IMG/M metagenome (GOLD analysis project Ga0193751, IMG submission 143050) | Soil microbial communities from a riparian zone of the East river system, Colorado, United States - L1c2 | ecosystem: Environmental > Terrestrial > Soil > Riparian zone | place: USA: East River... | reverse complement strand
AAAAGCTCCAGAAAACGCTCCATACCCGCGACCGCCAGATCGACAAGCGACTGAACGCTTACGCGGTAGATTCGCCCCGATGGCCGTCCCGCTCGCCGCCGAGATCGCCGCCGCGCGCGCGGTCGCCGCCCTCTCCCGCCTCGTCGGCGCCGGCGGAGGGACGACAGTCCCGGGCAAGCTCCTCTCCACGCTCGACCCCGGCGCGGTCGATCGGCTGGCCGCCCGGCTGCCGGCCGGCGCCGCGACGATCTCGGCCACCAACGGGAAGACGACGACCGCAGCGATGGCGGCCGAGATCCTTCGCCCCCGCTTCCGCCTCGCGCACAACTACTCGGGCGCCAACCTCCTCTCCGGCGTCGCCTCCACGCTCCTTGCCGCGGGCGACGCACAGCTCGGGCTGCTCGAGGTGGACGAGGCGGCCCTTCCGGAGGTGATGCGCCGTGTCCGGCCGCGCGCCGTCTGTCTCGGCAACCTCTTCCGTGACCAGCTCGACCGCTACGGCGAGCTCGAGCTCGTCGCTGAGCGCTGGCGCGATGCCGTCGCGGAGCTCCCGGTGAGCACGACCCTCGTCGTCAACGGCGATGACCCGCTCGTGGGCGACCTCGCGAACGCGCACGGCCCGGCGCTCGTCTTCGGGATCGACGACCCGCGCGTCGCACGGCCGGCCCTCCAGCACGCGGCCGACTCGAAGTACTGCCTGCGCTGCGGCATGCCGCTGGAGTACGCGGCCGCGTACGTCGGCCACCTCGGCGACTACCGCTGTCCCAACGGCCACGTCGCCCGCCCGCCGCTGGACGTCGTCGCGCGCAACATCGAGCTGCGCGCGCTCGAGGGCGTTTCCTTCGACCTCGACTTGGCGGGCGAGACGCGGCGCGTCGAGCTTGCGCTCCCCGGGCTCTACAACGTCTACAACGCCGTCGGCGCCGCCGCGCTCGCGCTCGCGCTCGGAGCGGCCACAGATGAGATCGTCGCCGGCCTCGGACGCTTCAGCGCGGCGTTCGGCCGCTTCGAGCGCATCGCCGTCGGCAACAAGACAATCCTGCTGCTCCTGATCAAGAACCCGGCCGGCGCGAACGAGGCCATCCGCACGCTCGTCGACGGCGGCCCACCGCGGCTGGCCGTCGTGGCGCTGAACGACGCCATCGCAGACGGACGCGACGTGTCGTGGATCTGGGACGTCGACTTCGAGCCGCTGCTCGCCGGCTTCGACCGCGTCGTTGCGACCGGCGACCGGGCGGCCGAGCTCGCCCTCCGCTTCAAGTACGGCGGCCTCGCGGAGGATGCGATCGAGGTCGAGCCGAGCATCGAGCGCGCGCTCGACCGCGGCCTCGAACTGACGCCGGACGGCGGCGAGCTCGTCATCCTTCCCACGTACACCGCGATGCTCGGCCTGCAGCGGATCGTCGCCGCGCGCGGGCTCGTGCGGCCCTACTGGGAGCGCGCCGCGTGAACATCCGCGTCGCGCATCTCTATCCCGACTACCTGAACATCTACGCCGACCGCGGCAACATCGCAGTGCTGGCGGCGCGCGCGGCGTGGCGCGGGCACGAGGTCGACGTCATGGAGGTCGGGATCGACGGCCGCATCGTCCCCGGCGAGCACGACCTCTACTACCTCGGCGGCGGACAGGACCGCGAGCAGCTCCTCGTCGCCGCCGATCTCGCCACCAAGGCGGAGACGCTGAAGGCGGCCGCAGCCGGAGGCGCCGCCTTCCTTGCAGTGTGCGGTGGCTATCAGTTGCTTGGGCGCGGCTATCGCGGCCATCACGGCGATGACATGCCGGGCGTCGGCCTCCTTCCGCTCGAGACCGTCGCCGGCGACCGGCGGATGATCGGGAACGTGCTCCTCGAGTGCGAGCTCGAGCCCGGCGTTCGGCATACGCTCGCAGGCTTCGAGAACCATGCCGGCCGGACGCGGCTCGATCCAGGGGCCGAGCCGCTCGGGCGCGTCGTGTCCGGGTTCGGCAACGACGGCGAGACCGGCTACGAGGGCTGCCGCGTCGGCCGCGCGATCGGCACGTACCTCCACGGCCCGCTCCTGCCGCGCAATCCGTGGCTCGCCGACTGGATTCTCGCTCAGGCGCTTGCACATCGCACCGGCGGCGAGCCGCCGGAGCTGGCGCCGCTCGACGACGAGCTCGAGGCGCAGGCGCACGCGGTCTCGTCCGCGCGCGCTCGACGACGCTAGCTAGGGGGCCCACAGTGCGCCGAGGTATGCCGCCGGGTCGCCCGGCTCCCAGCGCCGGAGGAAGCGCTGGATGGGTGGATGGAGCACGACGCCGTCGAGATCGGCGGTGTCGAACAGTCGATGGCCGCGCACTGCCGCGTCCTGCGAGGTGACCGCCTCGAGCGACCGCCCCGAGAGGTCGGCGGCGAAGATGATGTGCACGACGTGCTTCGCTCCGAGCCCGCGCTGCGGTGAGATCGAGTCGACGAGCGCGACGGGGCCTTCGACCGGAAGACGATCGGGGATCCCGACCTCCTCGAACAGCTCACGGTGGAGTGCGGTGACGAGACTCTCGCCTGCGTTCACGCCCCCGCCCGGCAGCAGCCAGTATTCGCCGCGGCCGGCCTTCTCGTGCCGGCAGAGCAGGATGCGATCCTCCCAGCGCAAGACGGCGGAGACGCGGATGCGGGGCTCCTGCATCAGTGGCTCGACGACCCGAAGCCGCGCACGCCGCGCTCGCTCTCGGGGAGCGCCTCCACCCCGACCGGCTCGACGCTCGCCACCGGAACGACCACGAGCTGTGCGATGCGCATGCCTGGTTCGACGACGAACTCCTCGTGCGCGTCCGTGTTCAGCAGCACGACGCGGAGCTCGCCGCGATAGCCGGAGTCGACGAGGCCCGGTGTGTTCACGATCGTGATCCCGTGTCGCATCGCCAATCCGGACCGCGGCTGGACGAAGCCCGCGTACCCGTCGGGGATCGCGACGGCGAGTCCCGTTCCGACTGTTGCCCGCTCCCCCGGTCCGAGCACGGCGCCCTCGCACGCGGTGAGGTCGAGTCCTGCATCACCGTCATAGGCGCGTACGGGCACGACCGCGTCGTCGCGCAACTTGCGGAATGCGACCTCCACTACGCCCCGACGAGGTAGCGGGCGAAGCGATTGATCTCGCGACGCGGCAGCCGCGCGAGCACGAGCACTCCTTCGCTCGTGTCCTCGCGCTCCTCGATCGGCGCCCCGAGCGCATAGAGCTCGTTGAGCTTGGCGCCATCCTGATACGGCAACAGGAGGCGCACCGGCTCGAAGAGGTCCGCGAAGCGATCGGCGATGCGCGTGCGCAGGTCGTCCAGCCCTTCGCCGGTGAGCGCCGACACCTGGAGCGCGTCGGGATAGCGGTTGGAGAGCGCGCGTCTGCGCGTCTCGTCGGCCGCGTCCACCTTGTTGAGCACGAGCTCGATCGGCAGCTCGTCCGCACCGATGTCGTGCAGCACACCGTTCACGGCGCCGATCATTTCGACGAGCCGCTCCTCCGGCGCCGAGGCGTCGACGACATGGAGGATGAGATCCGCGACGAGTGTCTCTTCCAACGTCGCAGCGAAGCCCTCGACGAGCTGATGCGGAAGCCGCCGCACGAAGCCGACGGTGTCGGTGACGAGGTACTTGCGCCCTTCGTGCTCGAACCCGCGGGTCGTCGGATCGAGCGTCTCGAAGAGGCGGTTGCGGACGGACACCTCTGCGTCCGTCAGCGCGTTCAGAAGTGTCGACTTGCCCACGTTCGTGTAGCCGGCGAGCGCGACGGTGGGCGTGTTCGTCCGGCGTCGCTCCTTGCGGCGGACGTCACGTTGCTTCGAGAGCTCCTCGAGCCGTTCCTTCAGCAGCGTGACGCGCCGGCGCGCCATCCGGCGGTCGGACTCGAGCTGCGACTCGCCGGGGCCTCTCGTGCCGACCCCGCCGCCGAGGCGCTCGAGGTGCTTCCACATGCCGCGCATGCGCGGGAGGTTGTACTCGAGCTGCGCCAGCTCGACCTGGAGCTTCCCCTCGGCGCTGGTCGCATGCTGCGCGAAGATGTCGAGGATCAGCTGCGTCCGGTCGACGACGCGCGCTTCCAGCGTGTTCTCGAGCAGTCGCTGCTGCGACGGCGAAAGCTCGTCGTCGACGAGGAGGACCTCGGCCTTGACGCGGCCGTATTCGCTCTTCAGTTCGTCGAGCTTCCCCTTGCCCACGTAGGTGCGCGGATCCGGCTGCTGACGGTGCTGAAGCACCCGGGCCACCGGGCGCACTCCCGCCGTGCGCGTGAGCTTTTCGAACTCCCCGATCTCGTCGTCGGCGTCGACACCTTGTGCGAGCACGGCGAGGACGAGCCCGCGCTCGGGCTCGAGGCCCGGCGTGGGATCGGGCTGTCTGACTGCCACCGAACGTCATTATGACCTCTGCCGTGCCGACCCCCGATCTCGCCGCCAGGACGCTGAAGCTCGTCGACGTTCCGTCCGAGAGCCGCTCGGAGGCGGCAATCGTCGAGCTGGTGCGCGATCTCGTCCCTGGTCGACCGATGTACGACGACGGCGAGGTGCTGCTGTACGGCGACGGTCCCATCGTCCTCGCAGGACATCTGGACACGGTGCCGGCACAGGGGAATCTCCCCGGCCGGATCGACGGCGGCGCGGTGCACGGCCTCGGGGCGAGCGACATGAAGGCCGGCGTCGCGGTCATGATCGAGCTCGCCCGGGCAGGCGTCCCCGGGCGCTACCTCTTCTTCACGCGCGAAGAGGTTCCGGTCAGCGAGAGCCCGCTGCCGGCGCTCTTCGCGACCGACCTGCTCCGTGACGTTGAACTGGCGGTCGTGCTCGAGCCGACGGACAACGAGCTGCACGCCGGCTGTCTCGGCAACCTGCAGGCGCGCATCACGTTCCACGGCGAGAGCGCGCACTCCGCGCGTCCGTGGACCGGGGTGAACGCGATCCACGAGCTCGTGCGCGGGCTGCAGCCGCTCGTCGGGCTCGAGCCGGTCGACGTCGAGCTCGACGGGCTTGTCTACCGCGAGGTGGTGAGCGCCGTCCGCGTGGTGGGCGGCATCGCCGCGAACGTCGTTCCCGCGACCGCGTCCGCGGAGCTGAACATGCGCTTCATACGTCCGGGCGCCGAGGGGCGTCTGCGCGCGCTTCTTCCCGAAGGCGAGATCGAGGCGCTGAGCGACTCGCCGTCCGCGCCGCCCGCGCTCGACAACGCGCGCACCGCGCGGCTGCGCGAGCTCGTGCAGGTCGTGAAGCCGAAGCAGGCGTGGACGCCGGTCGCGCAATTCGTCGAGCAGGGCATCGACGCGATCAACTACGGCCCCGGCGCGCCGGCGTACGCGCATCGCGTCGACGAGCACGTGTCGATCGAGAATCTCGAGCGCTGCTACGAGACGCTGCGAGAATTCCTCTCGTGATCAACCCGACGCTCACGGAGATGGCGACGTATCCGTTCGTCCGCCTCGAGGAGGCTCGGCGGCGGCTCGTGGCGGCCGGCATCGAAGTGATCGACTTCGGCAAGGGCGACCCGAACGAGCCGACCGATCCGATCATCCGGCAGGCGCTCATCGACGCGGTGCCCGAGCGCGCGCCGTACCCGCTGGCGCAGGGCCTCCCGGAGCTGCGGCAAGCCGCGAGCGACTGGTGCAAACGGCGCTTCGGCGTCGCCGTCAACGCGGACACGGAGATCGTGCCGACGTACGGATCGAAGGAGGCGATCTTCTCTCTCGCACAGGTGCTCGATACCGCCGGCCGGACCGTCGTCTTCGGGGAGCCGGCGTATCCCGTCTATGAGCGCGGCGCGCTCTTCGCCGGCGCGAAGGTCCAGACGCTGCCGCTGTTGCGCGAGGACGGCTTCCTGCCCGACGTCGACGCGCTCCCCGACGACACTGCGATCGTCTGGGTCAACTACCCGCACAACCCGACGGGTGCGGTGGCCCCGCTGGAGTTCTACGAGCGCCTCGCGCAGGCCGCAGCGGAGCGTGGCTTCTTCATCGCCTCCGACGAGGCGTACAGCGAGCTCTGGTTCGACCAGTCCCCGCCGTCGGTGCTGCAGCTGGCGGACCGCTCTCGCGCGATCGTCTTCCAGACGCTGAGCAAGAGGTCGTCGATGACCGGATACCGCTCCGGCTTCGTCGCCGCCTCGGCGGAGATCGTCGCCGCGCTGAAGGCGTACCGGCCGACCGTCGGAACCGCGCCGCAGGAGTTCGTCCAGCGCGCCTCCGTCGTCGCGTGGAACGACGAGCGCCACGTCGACGAGACGCGCGCGCGGTACCGCGCGAAGCGCGACGTCATGATCCCGGCGGTCCAGGCGAAGGGCTGGGAGATCGTCGCGAGCGAGGCGACGATGTACCTCTGGGTCGTCGGCGCGGATGCCGGCGCGCTCCTGGAGCGAGGCATCCTCGTCGCCCCGGGCGAGTTCTTCGGACCGAGCGGCGCGGGCTACGTCCGCTTCGCGCTCGTGCCGACCCTCGACGAGTGCGAGCGCGCAGCGGCGATACTCGCTGAGCTTTGACGACCGAAGAGACGATAGAAGCGCTCGACCGCGGCGAGCTGCGCGTCGCCGAGAAGGTGGACGGCGAGTGGCGCGTGAACGAGGACGCGAAAGCAGCCATCCTCGACTACTTCCGGATCAGCAAGCTCGAGCCGATCGAGGTCGGCCCGTACGAGTACCTCGACAAGATCCCGCTCAAGCACAACTACGCCGAGCTCGGCGTCCGCGTCGTGCCGCCCGCGACTGCGCGTTTCGGCTCGTTCCTCTCGCGCGGCGTCGTGATGATGCCGAGCTACGTGAACATCGGCGCCTGGGTCGGGCCGAACACGATGATCGACACGTGGGCGACCGTCGGCTCGTGCGCGCAGATCGGAGCGGACGTGCACCTCGCCGGCGGCGTCGGAGTCGGCGGCGTCCTCGAGCCGATCCAGGCGCGCCCCGTGATCGTGGAGGACGGCGCGTTCATCGGCTCGCGCTGCATCCTCACCGAGGGTGTGCTCATCGGCGAGCGCGCGGTGCTCGCACCCAACGTGTCGCTCACCGGCTCCGTCCCGGTCATCGACGTCACCGGCCCGGAGCCGGTCGAACACCGCGGCTACGTCCCGCCGTACTCCGTCGTCGTTCCCGGCACGCGACCGAAGGAGTTCCCCGCAGGGACGTACCAGCTCGGATGCGCGCTCATCATCGGCCGGCGCAGCGAGCAGACCGATCTGAAGACGTCGTTGAACGACGTCCTGCGCGAGTATCAGATCGGCTGAGCCGGTCCGGTGAGCGTTGCGCGGCCGCCCTCGAGGCGCACGCGCAGGTCGCCGCCGGGGAAGTGCACGAGCACGTCGCCCTCGCCATGCGTCGCCGCTGCGACGGCGACGGCGCTCGAGCCGGACGCGGTCGTCTCCCCCACGCCGCGCTCCCAGACACGCGCGGTCACCTCGCCGGGCGCGTCGACGCGCGCGACCTGGACGTTCGTCCGGTTCGGGAAGCTGGGATGCGTCTCGAGCAGCGGCCCGATCCGCGGGAGGTCGTCAGGATCGCCGACGACGACCGCGTGCGGGTTGCCGACCGATACGCGGACGACGTCGAGATCCGCGATGCGCTCCGGCTCGGAGACCTCGACGTCACCGAGCTCCGACTCGTACAGCTCGCCGACGCGCCGCACCTCGACGACACGCGGGCCGACGCGCACGTGCGCGACGTCATGACCGGTTCGCTCCATGAGCCACGCGCCGGCGATGCGTGTTCCGTTGCCCGACATCTCCGCGTGAGATCCGTCCGGATTCACGATCGCAATTGTCATGTCGTCCCCATCGACCGACTGGACGTCCACCGCCCCGTCGAGGCCGTCCTCGTGCACGTACGGCTCAGCCTCGAGTACGAGGTACACGTTCCCGTGTGCGTGCCAGCGCGACGATGTCATCGGCGATCTCGCCCGGCGGGCGATCCGCGTCGACCATAGCGATGCCGGGAATGCGACGCATCCACTTGCGCTGATACGCGGCGTAGCGGCGCGTGCGCACGACGAGCGCGGCGATCGCCTCCTCGCGCGGCAGGGTCGCCACTTCCTCCAGCCCGAGAGCCTGCCGAGCGGTGATCGAGATCGTGCCCGCGAGCGCGAGCCGAACCTCCTCCTCCACGCCTGCCTCGAACATCGCTCGCGTCCGCTCTTCGATGCGCGCCTCGAGCAGGGCTTTCGGGACGTCGAGCCCGACGACGACCGTTGGGTGGCGCGTCGGGCCGGCCCACAGTCGGTCCTCACCGGGCGCGAGGGACGCTCCTGCCTCGGCGAGCTCGAGGGCACGGACGACGCGCCGGCGGTCGTTCGCGTGCACGACCGCGGCCGCCGCGGGGTCGAGCTCCTCCAGCCGGGCATGCGCGGCCTCGGCGCCGTCCTCGTCGTAGAAGCGTTCCCACCGCTCGCGGGCGCCCGGCGCCGGCGCGGGCGGCAGCGAGAGCTCGGCGAGCGCGGCCCGGAGGTACAGCCCGGTGCCGCCGACGACGATCGGCGTTCGGCCGGCGGCCAGGATCTCGTCCACCGCGGCATGGGCCAGCGGGGCGTATTCGCCGACCGAGGCCTCCTGGTCGAGGTGCCAGATCGCGACCATCCGGGTAGGCTCATTAGGCTGGTTCGTCAGGATCGGGATCCCCCGATAGACCTGAAGCGCATCAGCAGAGACGAGCTCGGCTGGAATCCGGCCGGCGACTTCCGCAGCGACCCTCGATTTGCCGCTCGCGGTCGGCCCGAAGATGCCGATAACCGTCACCGGAGGATTCTCCCCTGCGTTACCTGAACATCGAACCGAAGAGCCATCTGCACCGCTCGACGACGGAGTCGTCCGTGTTCCTCGTGGCCGCCTCGCTCCTCGCGCTGGCGACGCTCTTCGCATTGAGCGAGGTCGCCGGTTTCGATGCGGTCTGGGACCGGATGCAGGCGGTTCAGCCGATCTGGTTCCTCGTCGCGTTCGGCGCGGAGATCGTCGCGTACCTCGGCTACATGCTCGGGTACCGCGAGGTGTCGCGCGTCGACGATGGGCCGAAGATGGGCAACGGCCGCGCGGCTGCGGCAGTCGCCGCCGGATTCGGGCCGTTCGTCACCCAGGGCGGTTTCGCGCTCGATCTGCACGCGTTCAAGCAAAGCGGAATCTCAGACCGTGAGGCGCGCGTGCGGGTGCTCGGCCTCGGCGCGCTCGAGTACGCCCTCCTCGCGCCCGCCGCCTGCATCGCGTCGATCCAGTTGCTCGCGAGCGGCGCACACACGCCGACGATGGGCCTGACGCTCCCGTGGGCGATCACCGTACCGCTCGGCTTCGTCGCCGCGTTGTGGGCCGTCGGCCATCGCCAGCGGTTCCGCAACAAGGGGTACTGGCGCGACGGGCTCGCGCAGGCGCTCGACTCGATCCACGTGCTCCGCTGCCTCTTTGCGCGCCGGCACCTCGCCGGGCCGCTCGGCGCGGCCGTGTACTGGTTCGGGGAGATGGCATGCCTGTGGGCGTGCCTGCATGCATTCGCGCACGGTGCACCCAACGTGGAGCTCCTACTGCTCGGCTACGCAACCGGTTATGCGCTCACGCGACGGACGCTCCCGCTCGGCGGCGCCGGCGCGGTCGAGGCGCTGCTGCCGTTCGCGCTCTCGTGGACCGGCGTACCGCTCGCTGCAGCCGTCCTCGCCGTCTTCACGTACCGCATCTTCAACTTCTGGCTGCCGGTCGTTCCCGCCATGGTGGGAATGCGCAGCCTGCGCGCCGCCGAAGCCTAGACCGGCACGACGGCGAGCTGTGCGCCGCCGAGCGTCTGCGAGGTCGCGCGCTCGATCCGCACGTTCACGAGCTCGCCAGGAAGGGCGTCGCCTGTGAAGTTGACCGCCATATTGCGGCGCGTGCGTCCTCGCAAGAAGCTCGGGTCGGTTCGGCTAGGCCCTTCGACGAGCACTTCTTCGACGTTCCCGACCCGGGTCGCATTGCGCTCGGTTGCGACGCGCTGCACGACCTCGACGAGCCGCTCGATCCGGTCGCGTTTCACGTCGTCGGGAACCTGGTCCGTGCGCGCGGCTGCCTCCGTGCCGGCGCGCGGCGAGTAGACGAACGTGAACGCGCTGTCGAACCCGACCTCCTCGACCGCCGTCAGAGTCTCGCAAAAGTCCTCCTCCGTCTCGCCCGGGAAGCCGACGATCAGGCTCGTCGACAAGGCGAGGTCGGGGATGGCGGCGCGCATCTCGTCGACGAGACGGAGATAGCGCTCGCGGGAGTACGTGCGCCGCATCTCCTTCAACACACGCGACGATCCGGATTGCAACGGGAGGTGCGCGTGCTCGCACACCGCCGCGCACTCCGCCATCGCCTCGATGACGTTCGCGCGGAAGTCCTTCGGGTGCGGGCTCGTGAACCGGATGCGCTCGATCGCGTCGACGGCGTCCACGGCGCGCAGCAGCTGCGCGAAATCGGTGCCGAGGTCGCGCCCGTACGAGTTGACGTTCTGGCCGAGCAGCGTCACCTCGCGCACGCCCGCCGTCGCCAGCGACTCGATCTCGGCGAGAACCTCGCCCGGCCGCCTCGAAACTTCGCGGCCGCGGACGGCCGGGACGATGCAGTACGAGCACACCGAGTTGCAGCCCATGGAGATCTGGACCCAGGCCTGGAACGTTCGCTCGCGGTGCATCGGCAGCGAGGCGGCGAACACCCGCTCCTTCCCGGTTCCCCACGCACCGCGCGCGACGCCGAACCCTCCGGCGCCGAGCCACTCGCCGAGATGCGCGATCGTCCCCGGCCCGAACGCAACGTCGACCTGCGGATAGAGGGAGAAGATGCGCTCCTGCTGCGCCTCGGCGTAGCAGCCGCCGACGGCGATCACGGTGCCTGGATGCTCGCGCTTCCGCGCGCCCGCATCGCCCAGGTATGCCGCGAGCTTCGTGTCCGGCTTCTCCCGGATCGTGCAGGTGTTGAAGACGACGACGTCCGCGTCCTCCGGCGCCGTCGCCTCACCGAGGCCGAGCTCCTCGAGCATCCCCTTGATGCGCTCGGAGTCGTGAGCGTTCATCTGGCAGCCGAAGGTGGTGACGTGGTACCGGCGCACCCGCGTAGGGTAGCCGGGCCATGGGCGCCCAAACCGCCGTCGCGATTGCACTGGCGCTCGCCTCCACCACGCTGACGAGCCTCGCCTATCTCCGCGAGCACGACGCGATGGCGGCCCTCCCCGGATTCTCGCCTCGGCGGCCTGTCCAGGCGGTGCGAGTCGTGCTCACGAATCGCGACTGGCTTCGCGGCTTCGCGCTCGAGAGCACCGGCTTCACGCTCTACGTCGTCGCACTCGCGCTCGCGCCCCTGACCCTCGTGCAGAGCCTCGCCGCTGGCGGAATCGGCATCCTCGCCTTCGTCTCCGCACGGATCAGCGGAAGGTCGCTCCCACGGCATGAGGTTGTCGGCGTCGTCGTTTCCGTCGTCGGGCTGGTCGCGCTTGCGGTCTCGCTCGCGGGCGGCAGCGGCGAGGGCGGCGGCGGCTCGTCGCTCGAGATCGAGCTGTGGCTCGCCGCGACCGCGGCAGCGGCGGTCATCGTGGTCGCCGTCGGCCGCAGATTCGGCGGGCTCGCCGTCTCCGAGGGCATCGCCGGGGGACTCTTCTTCTCTATCGGCGACCTCTCGGTGAAGGTCGCGACGCAGGGCGGCGGCCGCGCCGCGTTCGGGATCACCGTCGTCGCCGGGTACGCACTCGGCACCGCGTTCCTCCAGCTCGGCTACCGGCACGGTGGCGCGCTCACTGTCGCCGGCCTCGCGACGCTGCTGACGAACGCGTTGCCGATCGCCGCCGGAACGGTCGTGCTCGGAGAGCCGGTACCGACCGGTGCGCTCGGCGCCGTCCGCGTGCTCGCCTTCGTCGCCGTCACTGTCGGCGCCATCCTCCTCGCGCGGCGCAGCCGCGGGTAACCGTGAAGAAGCTCTCCGTCGCCGTCGCCGTCGCGCTCGTCCTGCCGTCGACAGCGGGAGCACATCTGCGGACCGGGACGGTCGCCGTCGACTACCGCCCCCGCATCACCCACCGTCCGCCGGGGCCGTTCACCATCGGCGTCTATCTGAGCGATCGCGCGCTCCATCTCAGCGTCCAACACGACGCCACCGTCGTCGTGTACGGCTATCTCGGCGAGGCGTTCGTACGCGTGAGCGACGCCGGCGTCGCCGTCGACACGGATTCTCCGACCGCGGCCGCGACCGGCCTCGTCCCACGCGGCACGCCGCACCGTGGCTGGATGCTTCGCTCGAAGGGCCGCTCCGTCGTGTGGCATGACGTGCGCACGAGCCAGCCGCGATGGCGCGTCCCCATCGCGGTGGACGGTCGCCGCGACGCGATCGCGGGTGAAACGCAGAAGCTGCCGCGGCCGGCGCTGTGGCCGTGGCTCCGTCCTCCTCGCGGCGATCGCAGCGGCTGGGGTCGTCGTGCGCCGCTCGACTGCGCTCGGGCTGCTCTCAGCGGCGGCCGCGATCGTCGTCGCCGCCGCGTTCGCGCTCAGCGCGTATGCCGACCCAGGCACGTGGATCGCCGGCGTCGACGAGCTCTTCTTCGCCGCGGCCGGCGTCGGCGTCCTCCGTTGGGGGCCGCCGGTCGCTCGGTTGCCGAGCGCGTTGTGGCTGAGCGTCCTCGGTCTCGCCGTCGGGCTGAGCAAAGGCGCGGTGTTTCTCCACGCGCTCGTGCTCGCGCCGCTGCCCGGCACGGCGATGCGCGGTGCTGTGGTGATCGCCGTCGGCACCGGTCTCGCGGGAGCAGTGGCCGCCTGCGTCGCGTATGCGCGGGCTGGCTAGGGTGGGCCGATGGACCATCCCAACACGATCGAGGCGGAAAAGCTCGTCCGCGAGTTCAAGAAGGGGCCGCGGGCGGTCGACGGGATCGACCTGCACGTAGACAGCGGCGAGATCTACGGCTTCCTCGGCCCGATCGGGGGATTCGGAGTTTCCAGTTCCGCCGTAGGCTGCCGTGTGCGCGGCTCTGCGCCGGGGCCGCTACCGGCCGCGCTCCCGCGCTGAAGCCCGGAGCCGGGCACACGGCTACGGACTACGCGGGCCTGCCGGAGTGCGGACACCGCACGCGGTCGATACCGGTCTCAAGGTAGAGCGCCGTTACACCGAGCCGTCCGGCGAGCTGCCGGAGCGCCCGTAGCGACGGCGTCCGCGTCCCGGCCTCTATGCGGGAGACGTAGGCGTACGTGACGCGGTCGAGTCCGTTCGTCAGCTCGCGCTGCGACATGCCCGCCTCTTCGCGGAGCCGCTTGATGCGCTCGCCTACCGTCGCCATAGCCGTGCCACCAGCGTACGCCCAAGGATCTTGTTGGCGATCCGCGGCCCGATGCGCCCCGTGAGGATCGCATGCAGGTCGCGCGCACGGCTGGCGCGCCGCCGTCTAGCCTTTGGTAACACCGATGCGGCGTTTCGTCTTCATCCGCGCGCCTGTCCTCAAGGCAGACACAGAACGCACCCAGAACGTCGGCTATGAACCGAGGCAGGTGATGGCCGCGCTTGCACGGCTAAGCCATGAGGGGCACATGGTCGAGGTACTCGATGGTGGTGCCCTGGCGGACGAGCAACGGGAAAAACTCATCTCGGATACCCGCCTAGCCTTCACGGCGGGGAATCAACGAAAGGGCCGGAAGATCGGGAACGCCTTCGGCACGAACAGCCAGCCGTGGCAGGACTTTGGTACCGGCATCCCGGTACTGCTCGTTTACGTCGATCATGAGTGCGTCGATGCCTACCCGCGTAACGAAGGCGGCGGGACAGTCACGATTGCGGACTTCCTCAGAGCCACCCCGACTGCCTCTTAGCGCCGAAGCCCCGGTGCCTGTTCTTGGCTGATGCGCGGAGCACTTCGCTGACCGCACCCGCCCTGGGTCACCTTTTCGGGTGTCGGCCGAGAGTCCGTAGCCACCGATACAATAGGCAGCAACGAGACTGTGGCCATGCCTCGGTCGCCGCAAGCCATGGGGTATGGGGGAACTTTTGCCCGGTCTCGGCGGAGCGGCCCGTCTCTTGGACAGCGGGCCGCCGCTCTTACGCGCTACGCCCGCAGTGCGGGCAGCGACCCCGGTCGCTGCCGGTGCAGCTGTCCTTCCGGGTGTCGAGAGCGACGTGCCAGTGACGGGCGGACGGCAGGGGACGGCATGCCAGAAGGATGCCGTCCCCCGTAGGAGTGGAGGGTTCAGCCGACGGCGAGTTGACCGCGGATCTCGCCGTTCATGTTCTTTGTCGTGTGAACGTTCACGTACAGCAGATGCTTCTTGAAGGCAGACAGTTCCGTCGCGGTAAGTGTTGCCGTGCCGGTCATGCCGCTCGTGCACGGGCCGCATAGCGGCACGACGATCGCGCCTGATTTGCCCTTCGCCGCCATGTGGATGTGCGCGGCGGTCGCAGGGCCGGTGAGCTTCGCGAACGTCAGTTTCCACTTCAGCTTCGAGCCGGACAGCGTGCCCTTGAACAGGCCGTGCGCGGCGGTGTCCTTGACCACCTGCTTTGGCACCTCCTGCTTATACGACAGCGCAGCCGTCCAGACAGTCATACGGGTACCCGCGAGGGATACCGCGGCAAGCACGAGCGCGGAAACCACGCCAACGATGCCGAGCCAGACGATCGACTTCTTCATCATTTACCTCCATGTGATGCGTACCGCCTGCACGTTCAGTGTTCCCGTTCAAAGAGATTCGCCACGCAGCAACAATCGGTTTTCTCCGGCTTGGCAGGCCGAGGCCAGAGCGTCACAAACTGTCGGGACGAACTGTCGCGCAGGCGCCGTTAGCCGGGAGTGATCCGTACGTTCAGATCCCGTTAACCGCTGGCGCAACCAGACTCGACAGATTCGGCGTCAGCCCCATCAGCGCGCGGCGTTCGGATCGCCGCCCGGCCCCCTCATATCGCGGGTGCCCCGTTATTCGAGCGGCGCTTCTTCTGCTTCGCCGAGAGCAGCCGCGCTGTGCGGCCGTCCTCGAAGCCTGGTACCCCGGCGAGCAGGACGGCAACGCCGTCGCGGCGATCCTGTTCGGCGATGTGAATCCAAGCGGCCGGCTCCCCCAAACGTTCCCGCCGAGCACCGCCGCGGTCCCCGCATCGTCAGGCGACCAGTGGCCGGGCAGCGGCGACGGTCAGGACGCAGCCTTCACGGAGGGGCTGGACGTCGGGTATCGCTGGTACGACGCCCACAAGGTCACGCCGTTGTTCCCCTTCGGATACGGGCTCTCCTACACGAGCTTCGCGTACAGCCACATGAGGATTACGCGTTCGGACGCTCACCTCGCGGTGTCGTTCACCGTGCGGAACACGGGAGCACGCGCCGGTGCGGAGGTCGCGCAGCTCTACGTCGACGACCCGGCGGCTGCAGGCGAGCCCCCGAAGCAGCTGCAGGAGTACCAGAGGGTGTACTTCCGCTCCGGTCGAAGTGCCCGACTGACGATCGCGCTCACACGGCGTTCGTTCTCCGTCTGGGACACCGCGTCCCAATCGTGGCGGACGACTCCGGGTCTGTACCGGATTCTCGTCGGCGCTTCCTCGCGCGACATCCGGCTGCGCGGCTTCGTGCGGAAGTAACCCTCAGGCGACGTCGGCGCGATCGCGCTCGGGGTCGAGTGCGCCCGCTTCCCGCTCGCCGTTCCCCACGTGGTTGCGTGCGACGTCGACCGCGCGGCTCTCGCGGATCACGGTCACCTTCACCTGGCCGGGATACTCGAGCTGATCCTCGATCTCGCGCGCGATCTCGTGTGACAGCAGGGCCGCCTCCTCGTCGCTCACGTCGCCCGGGGCGACGATGACGCGGATCTCACGGCCGGCCTGGAGCGCGTAGACCTTCTCGACGCCCGGCTTCGCTGCTGCCAGCTCCTCGAGCGATTCGAGGCGCTTGATGTAGTGCTCCAGGCTCTCTCCTCGTGCGCCCGGCCGCGATGCGGAGATCGCGTCAGCGGAAATCACGAGGACGGCCTCGACGGTCTGCGGCTGCACCTCGTAGTGGTGCGCCTCGATCGCGTGCACGACGCCTTGCTGCTCGCCGTACCGGCGCGCGAGCTGCGCGGAGATGAGCGCGTGCGATCCCTCCATCTCGTGGCTCATCGCCTTGCCGATGTCGTGCAGCATCGCCGCGCGCTTCGCGGTGCGCACGCTCGCGCCGAGCTCGGTCGCCATGATCCCCGTGAGATGGACGACCTCGAGCGTGTGCTTGAGAACGTTCTGGCCGTAGCTCGTCCGGAAGCGCAGGCGGCCGAGGATCTTCTGCAGCTCCTCGTGGAACGGCCCGCAGTTGGCCTCGAACACGGCCTGCTCGCCGGCCTGCCGGACGATCTCCTCGAGCTCCGCCTTCGACTGGTAGTAGGTCTCCTCGATGCGGGCAGGGTGGATGCGGCCGTCCTCGATGAGCTTCGTCAGCGTCAGGCGCGCGACCTCGCGGCGCAGCCCGTCGAACGACGAGAGCACGACCGCGTGCGGCGTATCGTCGATGATGAAGTCGACGCCCGTGAGGTGCTCCAGCGCGCGGATGTTCCGACCCTCGCGACCGATGATCCGGCCCTTCATGTCGTCCGAGGGAAGCTCCACGACGGTGACGGTCGTCTCGGCCGCATGACTTGCCGCGACGCGTTGCAGCGCATCGGCGACGAGGTTGCGCGCGCGACGCTTCGACTCCGCGCGTGCCTCCTCCTCGAGCATCCGCACACGGCGCGCGAGATCGTGGCGAATGAGCTCCTCCCCACGCTGGAGCATCTGCGCCTTCGCCTCCTGCTGCGTCAGCCCGGAGATCCGCTCGAGGGCGGCCTGTTGCGCGCGGTTCGTCTCCTTCAGCTCATCCTGGAGCGCGCGCAGATGCGTCTCGCGATCGGCGACGCCCTGGTCACGGCGGGATACCTCGAGGAGCCGGCGCTCGACGTCTTCCTCCTTCGCGAGGACGCGCTCCTCGACCTTCACGACCGCCTGACGGCGATCGGCGAGCTCCGCGTCGATCTCCGCCCGCAGCTTGACCGCCTGCTCGCGCGACTCGATCTGCGCTTCGCGGCGAACAGCCTCTGCCTCGCGCTCGGCGTCCTCGACGAGCTGCCGCCGGACGCGCCGGGCTTTGCCGACACCGGTGGCGCCGAATACCTGCACCGCGACCAGCGCAAGGATCGCTCCTCCTACGATTCCGGCGGCGACTCCGATCGCGATCAGCACGGGCGGCTCCTCGCTCAGGTGGAGATGAGTTGTCCGCGCCATCCGCCGGTCACCGGCAGACGGGGTGTCCCCGAAGTCGCTCAGCTGTCGGCGCACACGTCCGTGCGCGCCACCGTGCGCCGCCCTACTTCTGCGGCAGCCTCCGGTAATTCGAGTCGGTTGCGAAGTCGATTCTCACAGCGTGGGATGCGTTTCGGAAAAAGCCCGTATGCAGGAAAAACATCAGATGGAACGTGAACGGATGGTAGCGCTGATCACGTGTCGGACGCAACTTCGAAGCCCCGCGCAGCCAGCCAGCGGTTCGAGCGGCCGGCGGCCAGGAACGCCCCGGCCCGCTCGTGCTCGGGCGTGAGGCCGGCGAGCGCCGCTTCGAGCGCCTCTCCGGCGAATCCCTCCCCCTCGAGCGTCAACCGCACGGCGGCGTCTCCGTACCCGAGGCCCGCGAGCCCTTGCGCGCGGGCCGTCGCAGCCCGCGCGTCATCGAGGATCCCGCTCCGCTCCAGGGTCGCGATCGCATCGTCCGCAGCCTGCCTGGGGACGCCGGCGGCCGTGAGCCGGCGCCGGACGGCCGCCTGCGACCGGTCGCGATGCGTGAGGGCCCGCGTGGCCCGTGTGAGGGCG
>Ga0193751_1001127_pt1 | contig 17725 bp, 14 predicted proteins | sample L1c2metaG_FD_143050 | JGI IMG/M metagenome (GOLD analysis project Ga0193751, IMG submission 143050) | Soil microbial communities from a riparian zone of the East river system, Colorado, United States - L1c2 | ecosystem: Environmental > Terrestrial > Soil > Riparian zone | place: USA: East River... | reverse complement strand
ATGCCGCGCACGCGATCGGCGAGATACGTTGAGAGCGGGAATTTGCCGCCCTCATAGGCGGGGACCTTTGGATCTTCCGACGTGGCGCGCGAAACGTAGACCTCGTCCTCGACAAAAGATTCGTATTTGAGAATCTCGCCCGCGAACACGAAAGTATCGCCGGGCACCATGGTTTCGACGAAATATTCCTCGACCTGGCCAAGAAGCCGGCCGCCGCGCGGGATCAGCTTCGAGGCCCGCGAACGCGCCAGCCGCACTTTCAGCATATCGGCTTCGATGATGGTTCCGACATTGAGCCGGTAGCGCTGCGCCACCACAGGATGCGTAATCCGCCAACGGCCGTCTTTGCTCTGACGGATGCGGGCGAAGCGTTCATAAGCTTTGAGCGCATAGCCGCCGGTGGCGACGAAATCGACCACGGCGTCAAAATCGGCACGGGTCAATTCCGCGTAGGGCGCTGCCGCCTTGACCTCGACGTAGAGCTCGTCGGCCAGAAACGGCGCGGCGCAGGCGCAGCCGAGCACGTGCTGCGCCAGAACATCGAGCGCGCCGACACGCGATGCCGGCGTATCTTGCGCATTGACGGCGATGGCATCGAGCGCGGCACGGCATTCCAAGACTTCAAAACGGTTCGCTGGAACCAGCACCCCCTTCGAGGGCTCGTCCATGCGGTGATTGGCGCGTCCGATCCGTTGCAGCAGGCGCGATGCGCCCTTCGGCGCGCCGACATTGATTACGAGATCGACGTCGCCCCAATCGACCCCGAGATCGAGCGACGAGGTGCAGACCACCGCGCGCAAGCGGCCGGTCGCCATCGCCGCCTCGACCTTGCGCCGCTGCGCCACGTCAAGCGAACCGTGATGCAGCGCAATCGCGAGATTATCCTCGTTGAGATGCCACAGGTCCTGGAAAATGCCCTCGGCCTGGCTGCGCGTGTTGACAAAAACCAGCGTGGTGCGATGCGTTCTGATGAGCGCATAAAGTTCGCCGAGCGCATAACGCGCCGAATGGCCGGCCCATGGCAGCCGCTCGTCGCAGTCGAGCATCGACACCTGCGGCGCGGCGCCGGCTTCGGCGACGATCAGATCGGCGCGCGCCGGTCCGTCGCGCTGCGGCATCATGAAACGGCACAGATCCTCAGGCTGGGCGACCGTGGCGGAGAGACCAACGCTGCTCAGCTCCGGCGCGATCCGGAACAGCCGGGCAAGACCAAGCGACAGCAAGTCGCCGCGCTTCGATGTGACGAGCGCATGCAGTTCGTCGAGAATGACGCGCCGAAGCGTGCCGAACAAATAGGGCGCATCGGCGGAGGCGAGAAGAAGTGCGAGCTGCTCCGGCGTCGTTAGCAGCATGTCAGGCGGATGGCGGCGCTGACGCTGGCGTTTTGACGCCGGCGTGTCGCCGGTCCGCGTCTCAAGGCGGACCGGCAGATTCATCTCCGCGACCGGGATTTCAAGATTGCGCGCTACGTCGACGGCGAGTGCCTTCAAGGGAGAAATGTAGAGTGTGTGCAGGCCGTATTCCTCTCCCCGCACGCGGGGAGAGGACGGCGAGAACCGAAGGTTCGAGCCGGGTGAGGGGGCGTTGCGGTCGCGCGAGAGGCTCGATGCCCCCTCACCCGACACACCTTCGGTGTGTCGACCTCTCCCCGCACGCGGGGAGAGGTAAATCGCGCTAAGCTCGACCAGGCTCGGCAGAAAGCCGGCCAGCGTCTTGCCGCCGCCGGTCGGCGCGATCAGAAGCGCCGAGCGGCCGGCCTGCGCTTTGGCCAACAATTCAAGCTGATGCGCCCGCGGGCGCCAGCCGCGACTGGCAAACCAGCGCGTGAATAGTTCCGGAAGGAGCGGCGTCTTGCGGTCGAGCAAATTCACCCTGGCAGCGTAGCCGGGAGGGCGAACGATCGTCGAGTGAAACTCGGACCTGTTAGCGGGCGTTCAGTCCTGGCCCGCGCCGCTGTCGCGCCCGTCGGCAACAATGACCAGCCCTGCCACGGGCGCCGCCTTCTCGGTCCGAATGGCAGCCTGCTCGAGCGCGAGCAGCTTCAAGCCGGCGGCGGCGATGACATCGCGCAAATAAGGCTCGCTATGGGCGAAGCGCAGCGTGGGCAGTAATGCAATGCCGGCGCCGCAATGGGTCTCTACCGTGAATGCGACAATGCCGGTGGGCGCGAGCACGCGCGCGATGCTGATAAGTATCGGCGCGAGGTCGTTGACATAGACAAAGACATCGGCGGCAAGCACGAGATCATATTTGGCGCCGTTGGCGATTTCATCGGCAAGAAAGTCTACAACCTCGCCGACCACGAGCCGATCGTAAAGGGTTTTCGCCTGCGCGCGGGCGATCATCGCCGCCGACAGATCGACCCCGACGAGCCGCTCGACAAAGGGGCGAAACGCGGCGCCGGCAAGCCCGGTGCCGCAACCGAGATCCAGGAGCGAACTGAAATGTATTGCGCGTCCGATCCGCCGCAACGCGGATTCCACCGCATCGCGAAGAAGCGCCGGGCCGCGATAATTCAGATGTTCGCTCAGCGCGGCGTCATAACGGGCGGCATACTGATCGAACAGCCTGCGCACATAGGGCTCACTCATTCCCGGCGCCACCCCGGCGCCGAGCCGGGCAAGCTGCAGCCGCGCGCCGTGGTAATCGTCCGGATCGGCGCGGCTTGCCGCTTCGAACGCGGCCACGGCGCCGTCACGATCGCCGAGCCGATCGCGGATGGCGCCGAGTGCGAACCAAGCGGTGGCAAAACCCGGTGCGACCTCAACGGTTTGCGTCAGCAAGTCGGCTGCAGCAACAAAGTCACCCCGCCCGGCGAGTTCGACGGCCGCCTTGTAACGGCGATCGCTGATAAGGTCGCCGGAAGATACAAACAACGGGCCGGTGTCGGTCACTAGAGCATGATCCCGAAAAGTGGATACCGGTTTTCGGAAAAGATCATGCTCAAAAAATGAAATTAAAGCGAAATAACAATTCAGCCTAAAATCATTTCGCTTTAGGGTCGGTGCTCGCGCTGTGGTCGATCGTGATTATTTATCACCCGTGATCCGTCCTGAAGACATCTTGGTGCGTTCGCCCTCCGGGGTTTGCTGCGAGCTCGGCGGCTTCCATATCGATCCCACCCGGCCGGTGGAACGCGCCGTCATCACCCATGCCCATTCCGATCACGCCCGTGCCGGGCATGGCGCGGTGCTGGCGACGCAGGAGACGCTCGATCTGATGCGGCTTCGCTACGGCGAGGCTTTCGCCGGCAGCACGCAGGCCTTGGCTTACGGCGAAAGCGTCAGTCTCGCCGGCGCGAAGATCACGCTGCATCCTGCCGGCCATATATTGGGCTCGGCGCAGGTCGCGGTCGAGGCCGATGGGCTGCGCGTCGTCGCCTCCGGCGATTACAAAAACGCGGCCGACCCAACCTGCGCGCCATTCGAACTCGTCGGCTGCGATCTTTTCATCACCGAGGCGACCTTCGCGCTGCCGGTGTTTCGCCACGGCGATGCGCACGCCGAGATCGAAAAGCTTTTGCATTCGCTGGCGCTGTTTCCCGAGCGTGCACACCTCGTGGGCGCCTACTCGCTGGGCAAGGCGCAGCGCGTGATCGCGCTGTTGCGTCAAGCCGGCTACGACGCGCCGATTTATCTGCACGGCGCGATGGAGAAGATCACAGACTATTATATCTCGCGCGGCATTGCGCTTGGCGAATCGCGGCTGGCGCGCGGCGCAACCAAAGCAAATCTCGCCGGCACCATCACGCTCGGCCCGCCGGCGGCTTTGAACGACCTGTGGACGCGCCGCTTTCCCGATCCGGTTGCCGCATTCGCGTCCGGCTGGATGCGCGTGCGCGCCCGCGCCCGCCAGCAAAGCGTCGCGCTGCCGCTGGTCATTTCCGATCATGCCGATTGGGACGGACTGACGTCGACAGTCGGTGCAACTGGCGCTGGCGAAATTTGGGTTACCCACGGCCAGGAGGACGCGCTGGTGCACTGGTGCGCCACGCGCGGATTGAAGGCGCGCCCGCTCGACATCGTCGGCTATGGCGACGAAGAGGAGATCGGCGATACGGAGGTCAACCAATCAGAGGATGGCGCCGCTCCTTCGCGGGCCGATACGCATGATCAGGACGGCAACGGCTCATGAACCGCTTTGCCGAGCTCCTCGACCGTCTCGCCTATGAGCCGAGCCGCAATAACAAACTGCGGCTGATGATCGATTATTTTCGCTCGACAGGCGATCCCGAACGCGGCTGGGCGCTGGCCGCGCTCACCGGCGCGCTCAGCTTCCCGCATGCCAAACCTAGCCTGATCCGCAGCCTGATCGCGGAGCGCACCGATCCGGTGCTGTTCGAATTATCCTACGATTATGTCGGCGACCTTTCCGAGACCATCGCGCTGATGTGGCCGAGCGTGGCGCCCTCGCCGTCCTCCGCTCCTGGCTTTGGCAAAGTCCAAGCTGCCGACCAAGAACTGACGCTCACGCGCGTTGTCGAGACGCTGGCAACGCTCGGCAAGGCGCAACTGCCGCAGCAATTGGCGCGCTGGCTCGATGCATTGGACGAGACCGGGCGCTGGGCGCTGATCAAACTCGTCACCGGCGGTTTTCGCGTCGGCGTCTCGGCGCGTCTCGCCAAGGCCGCGGTCGCCGCGCTGGCCGACAAGGACGTCCACGACATCGAAGTGATCTGGCCCGCGCTGGCGCCGCCGTACGGCGAACTATTTGCCTGGTTGGAGGGCCGCGCCGAGCGGCCCGCCAGCGGCGATCCGGCATCGTTCCGGCCGCCGATGCTGGCGCATGCCCTCGACGACGCCGACCTCGCCGCGCTTAAGCCCGAGGACTTCATGGCCGAATGGAAATGGGACGGCATCCGCGTGCAGGCGGTGGCCGGCAGGCTTGGTACCGAGCCCGAAGACGGCAAGCTCGTCGCCCGGCTTTATTCACGCACCGGCGAAGAAATCTCCAAAAGCTTCCCCGATCTCCTTGACGCGCTGCGCCTGCCCGGCGCTATCGATGGCGAGCTCTTGATCATGCGCGATGGCCGGGTGCAATCCTTCAACGTTCTACAGCAGCGGCTTAATCGCAAAACCGTCACCGCTAAGCTCATGGCGGAATTTCCCGCGCATCTGCGCGCCTACGACCTTCTTGCCGATGGCGCGGAGGATTTGCGCGAACGGCCTTTCGCCGAACGCCGGGCCAGGCTGGAACGCTTCGTAGCGCGGCTTAGCGACGAGCGGATCGACCTGTCGCCGCTGATCGCGTTCCGCAGCTGGAAGGAGCTCATGGCGGCGCGAAAAAATCCCGCCGCGGCGGGCGCCGGCGCGGATGCGGCGGCGGTCGAGGGCGTCATGCTCAAAGATCGGGTGGCGCTCTACCTGCCGGGCCGGCCGAAAGGACTATGGTGGAAATGGAAGCGCGATCCGTTCATCATCGATGCGGTGTTGATGTATGCGCAGCGCGGCCACGGCAAACGATCGTCGTATTACTCCGATTACACATTCGGGGTGTGGACGAAGGGCGGGCAAGGCGACGAGTTGGTTCCGGTGGGCAAGGCGTATTTCGGCTTCACCGACGAGGAGCTGTTGCAGATCGATCGGTTCGTGCGGCGCAATACGATCGAGCGTTTCGGCCCGGTGCGTGAGGTCCTGCATGACCCCGATCGTGGGCTGGTCCTGGAGGTGGCATTCGAAGGCCTGCAGCGGTCCTCGCGCCACAAATCCGGCCTGGCAATGCGATTCCCGCGCATCAATCGGCTGCGCTGGGACAAACCCCCGAAGGAGGCGGACCGCCTCGATCGGCTGGAGGCATTGATCCAGCGCATCGAGCAGGGACATTTGCAGGGGCAGATCGCGTGATGCGCCACGCAGCGCGCGCTTTGCCAGCGGCCAAGCTCCGCCGCGGCCGGATCGGCGATCTCGACGCCCTCGTCGAGTTGGAGCGCGCAGTCTTCACCACCGACATCCTGTCGCGGCGAAGTTTTCGCCGCTTTCTCACCGCATCAAGCGCGACATTGCTGGTGGCGGAGATCGCCGGCCAATTGGCCGGTTATGTGCTCGTTCTCTATCCACCGCGCTCGAAACTGGCACGGCTCTATTCCATAGCGGTCGCCCCGCATTTCGGACGGCGCGGCGTGGGGCCACTCCTTCTTGCTGCCGGGGAACAGGCGGCACGGCGGCGCGGCCGGCGGGTCATGCGTCTCGAAGTGCGCGAGCACAATCGCCGCGCCGTTGCCCGCTACAAAAAAACCGGCTACCGCCTGTTCGGGCGGCACGGGACGTATTATGACGATCGCGCCGACGCGCTCCGCTTCGACAAGCCGCTTGTTGAGGAACCGCGCCGGCTTTCATGAGTCTGTTACATACCACCCTGACTCTGGTCCCCGAATCGGCTTTCCCGGTGGACAATCGCGGGCAGTGCAGTCGCCATCCTCGCAAATTCCGGCTATGACGAACGCGTGCCGCGCCTGACCTCAATTGCATGACCGGCCTGATTTCATATTTCGGCATCGATCTGGAAGGGACCTGCCCATGACCGGCTGGGTCATCCTCGTCGACCAGTCCCGCGACCTGCCGAACGCCGAGACCCCTCACAAGGTCATCACCACAAGCGAATACCTGGCGCGGCCTCGTTTGTTCGAAATGGGACGGCCGAAGCTCGTCAATCTCGCCCGCTCCTATGCCTACCAATCGAAAGGCTATTACGCCTCGCTGCTTGCCGAGGCGCGCGGCCATCGCGTGGTGCCGACCGTCGAGACCATGCTCGAATTGCGCGAGCAGAAGCTGTACGAGCATGCCCTGCCCGACCTTGAGGAAGAGCTGAACCGCTGCGCCAGGCGCGCCGATTTCCAATCGGTTGGCGAGTTCAAGCTATTGGTCTGTTTTGGCATCGCCCGCGACGATCGTTTCGAGCCGTTCGGGCGGCTCTTGTTCGACTGGTTCCGATGTCCCGCGCTCGAGGTGATCGTCGAAACCGGCGGCAGTTGGCTGTCGATCGACCGCATCCGGCCGCGCGCCATCACCCGGTTGGCCAATGGCGAAGCCGAATTCTTCCGCGAATCTCTGCACAATCACACCAAGCGTGAATGGCGCGATCCCAAAGCGCGCTCGGTCGCAAAGTACGATCTCGCCGTGCTTCTCGATCCCAACGAGAAAACCGCGCCGTCCTCCCTGGATACGATCAAGCACTTCGGCCGCATCGCCGAAAAAATGTCGGTCGACGTCGAACCGATCACCAAGCGTCAGCTCGCCGAGCTCGCCGAATTCGATGGCTTGTTCATCCGCGAGACCACCTCGATCGATAATCACACCTACCGCTTCGCCCGGCGCGCCTGGCAGGAAGGCATGCCGGTCATCGACGATCCGATCTCGATGATCCGCTGCACCAATAAAGTGTTCCTGATGGAGCTATTGCAGCAGAACCAGGTGCCGACGCCGCCGACCGTGATCGTCGCCGAAGACACCGACCTCGGCAAAGCGATCGACGAACTCGGACTACCGCTGGTGGTCAAAATCCCGGACGGCTCGTTTTCTCGCGGCGTGCACAAGATCACTTCACCTGTCGAGTTTCGGCGCATCTGCGACGAGTTGTTCGAAGAGACCGATCTGCTTCTGGCGCAGAAATTCCTGCCGACCGATTTCGACTGGCGGGTCGGCGTTCTTGCCGGCGAGCCGCTTTTCGTCTGCCAGTACCGCATGGCGCGCGGCCACTGGCAGGTGGTGAAGTACCGGCCGGACGGCTCTTCGCATGAAGGCGGCTTTCGCGCCTTCGGTCTCGACCAGGCGCCGCCCGAGGTGATCGACGTCGCCGTGCGCGCGGCGCGGCCGATCGGCGACGGTTTCTATGGCGTCGACCTCAAACAGACTGCCGACGGCATTGTCGTCATGGAAGTCAACGACAATCCCAGCCTTGAACACGGCATCGAAGATTCCGTGGGCAAGGACGAAATCTGGATGCGGCTGTTGCGCTGGTTCGTCGACCGCTTTGAGCAGTAGGATTTCGTAAGAATGGCGAGCCGCCGCTAGCGCTCCGCCGTCTTCTCGCTTTTCGCCACGGCATCGAGCGGCCAGCGGGCGCGCGGCGCGATATCGAGCGGATCGGTCAAGCCGAGCACCAGCCGTTCCGCGCCGGCCCAGGCGATCATGGCGGCATTGTCGGTACACAGCGCCGGCGGCGGGGCGACCAGCTCGGTGCCGACTTCAAAGGCCACGCGGTGCAGCACTTTACGGATCGCCTGATTGGCGGCGACACCGCCGGCGCAGACCAAAGCGTTGGGAGTGCCGATCCGAAGCCGGAACAGCCGCAACCCGTTGCGCAGCCGGTCTTTGACCACGTCGACCACCGCCTGCTGGAACGAGGCGCAGAGATCGGCCACGTCCTCGTCGCTCAGCGGCGCTATTTTTTCCGCCTCGAGGCGTAGCGCGGTCTTAAGGCCGGAGAACGAGAAATCCGCGTCGCGCCGGCCCGTCATCGGCCGCGGCAAGACGAAACGTTCGCCATCGCCGCGAGCTGCTTCCTTTTCCACCAGAGGCCCGCCGGGATAGCCGAGACCCAGTAATTTCGCCGTCTTGTCAAAAGCCTCGCCGATCGCGTCATCGACCGTGCCGCCGAGCCGCAGGTAATCGCCGACGCCGCGCACACCGAGGATCTGGGTGTGGCCGCCGGAGGCCAGAAACAGGCAATACGGAAAAGCGGTCGCGTCGGTGAGCCGGGCGGTGAGCGCATGGGCTTCGAGATGATTGACTGCGAGCAAGGGCTTATCGTGGGCCAGCGCGATGGCTTTTGCCGTGGTCAGGCCGACGATGACGCCGCCGATCAGGCCCGGACCGGCCGCAGCGGCAACCCCATCGAGCGCCTCGAAAGAAACTTGCGCCTCGCTCATCGCCTTGGCGATGATGCGATCGAGCGCTTCGACGTGGGCGCGGGCGGCGATCTCGGGGACGACGCCGCCGTATTCGGCGTGCTCGCTGATTTGCGACAGGACGATATTGGACAAAATGCGCCCGCGCCCATCGTCGCTGCGGCTCACCACCGCGGCGGCTGTTTCATCGCAGGTCGTCTCGATGCCGAGGATCAACATCGGTGTACTATAGTCTCCCAATGAGGCAATCCTCGACTCCGACTTCCATTCTGCGTCTAGGCTCGCGTGGTTCGCCGCTGGCGCTGGTCCAGGCGCGCCAAGCGCAAAGCGCGATTGCCCAGGCGTGCGGCGTGGCGCCGGAGGCCATCGAAATCAAGGTCATCCGCACCACCGGCGACAAGATCCAGGACGTGCCGGTCCAGGGTAGACCCTTGGCCGACGCCGGCGGCAAAGGGCTGTTCACCAAGGAAATCGAGGATGCCTTGCTGGCCGGCGCCATCGATATCGCCGTGCATTCGTCGAAAGATCTTCCGGCCTTTTTGCCGGCCGGGCTTATGCTGGCGGCATTCTTGCCGCGCGAGGACCCACGCGACGCTCTGGTTAGCGGCAAAGCCAACAACCTGCGCGAGTTACCGCACAATGCGCTGGTCGGCACTTCTTCGCCGCGCCGGCAAGCTTTGCTCAAGCGCATGCGGCCCGATCTGCGCATCGCGCCAATGCGCGGCAATGTCGAAACGCGGTTGCGCAAGATTGAAGCCGGTGAGGTGGACGCGACTATCCTCGCGGCGGCTGGATTAAAGCGGCTCGGACTGTTTTCGGCAGCGAGTGCCGTGCTTGAGGTCGAGGAGTTCTTACCGGCGGCAGGCCAGGGTGCAATCGCGCTCGAGACGCGCACCAATGACGATAAGATCCGCGCACTTGCCGCCGCGGTCGACGATGCCGATACCGCGACCGCGCTTGCCGCCGAGCGCGCCTTTCTCGCAGCCCTCGGCGGCTCGTGCCGCACTCCGATCGCCGGCCATGCCCAGATCAAAGGTGACACTGTCAGCTTTCACGGCCTGATCGCAACGATTGACGGCCGCGATGTCGTTGAAGTGTTCCGGCAAGGCCGCCGCGCCGACGCTACGGCGCTCGGCGCCGACGCCGGCCATGACGTCAAGGCGCGCGCCGGCGCCGGTTTTTTTGTCGAGGATTAAGCATTGCGGATCCTGGTGACGCGACCGCAACCCAGCGCCGCAGATACCGCCATGGCCTTGCGCGCGCGCGGTCATGAGCCGATCGTCGCGGCGCTCCTCGAAATGGAGCTTCTATCTGAAGTCGATCCCAAGACCGGACCGTGGGACGCGATTCTGCTCACCAGCGCCAACGGCTTGTGGGGCATTTGCACGTTCGCCTGGAACAAAAAGTGGCACGGCATACCGGTGTTCGCCGTCGGCGATATCAGCGCGAAAGCGGCGCGCGATATGGGCTTCGCTGAGGTCGTCTCGGCCGGAGGCAATGTCAACGATCTCGCTAAGCTCGTCGCCGCGCGGCTCAAGCCGCCGGCGCGGCTGCTTTATCTCGCCGGCGAGGAACGCTCCGGCGATCTCGCCGGAGCGCTACGGGCAAAAAACTTCGAGGTCGATCTGGTCGTGGTTTACCGCTTTCTCACGGCGCAATTGCTTCCACAGCCCGCCGCGGAGGCGCTGGCGGCTGAAATCGATGGGGTCTTGCATTTCTCCCGTGCCAGTGCGGAGACGTTTCTCCAGGCGGCGCGCAATTCGAAACTGCTGGATGCGGCGCTAACAAAGCCGGTCCACTTTTGCCTGTCCGAAAACGTCGCCGCACCGCTGCGCGCGGCCGGTGCGGCACGGATTCGCGTCGCGGCGCGGCCGGACGAAGCTGCGCTCCTCGAACTTTGCGTTTAGGCAAAGCATTTACGATCAACGATCGGCCATGTTGCCGCTGCCTCCGACGCGTACTATGCCGGGGACGAGGTGAGCCGAATGACGAGCGAGTCGGACAACACAGGCCGGCGCCCGCCTACCATCGAATTGGCGGCGACCGAAGTCGCGACCTCCGCCGCTGAGCCGGCAGCCGGCCCGGCGGAATCGGCAGACACGCGCGCGGCCGAGGAGGCGCCCGCGAGTTCCAATGCATCGTCGCCGACTGGGGGCAATCAGCAAACAAGCAGCGCTTCCAGCGGCCGGCTCAAGTTACACATTACGGGCGCGCTGATCGGCGCGGTCATAATGGCGGCTGCTCTGGCTGCACTTTGGCTTACTGATTTGATCCCGGCGCGCGATGGCACGGCCGGCCATACGCTTGCGTCAAACACCTCCGCGCCAGCGACGCTGTCCCCCACGCCGCCGCCAAATCAGGCGCCAAGTCAGGCGCAAAGTCAGACGCCCGATCTCAGCGCGCGGCTCGACAAGATCGAACGTGCAATCGAAGCGCAGCGTACCGAACCGGCGCTGGGCAACCGCATCGGTGGAGTCGAAGCCCAAGCGAAATCGCTCGGCAACGACGTCGCCGCGCTGCAACGCCGGCTCGACGAGATTGCGGCAAGCGGCCAAAGCGCCGCCAAGCAAGCTGACACGGCGCTCAACGCGGCCGAGGCGGCGAAAAGCGCAAGCGAAGCCGCCAACAAAATGGAAGTGCAACGCGGCGACCTCGATGCGGTGGCGAGCCGGATCATGGCGCTCGAAAGCGCGGTGAAAGGTCTCGCCGCGGCGACCGCACCGGTAGATCGCGCGGCACGGTTTACCATCGCTGCGGAAGCACTGCGCGCGGCCGTCGAACGCGGCACGCCATACCAAGCCGAACTTGCGGCGCTGGGCGCTCTCGGTGTCGATCAGAAGGCAACTGCGCCCCTTGAACCATTCGCTGCAAGCGGTGTTCCGAGCACCGCCGCGCTGGCGCACGAGCTCGACGCTTTGACGCCGGCACTGCAACAGGCGTCGGAGCCGGGATCGGGCGATGCGACTTTCCTGGGACGGCTCAAAGCCAATGCAGAAAAGTTGGTCCGCCTAACGCCGGCCGGCGCGCCGGCAGGGAACGATCCAGCGGCGGTTCTCGCGCGGATCAGGTTTGACGCCGCGCATGGCGATATCGCCGCGGCCTTGGCCGCTATCGACGCGCTGCCAGATTCAGCAAAGTCGCTCGCCGCGGCGTGGCGCAAGAAAGCCGCGGCCTGCGAGGCGGCGCTGGCGGCGAGCCGACAGATCGCCAGTGATGCGCTGACGGCGCTTGCCAAGCCACCCGCCCGATGATCCGCGTCATCCTTTATTTGATCCTCATCGGCGTCATTGCTTATGGCGTCGCATTTCTTGCCGACCGGCCGGGCGATGTCGTCGTCACCTGGCAAGGATTGCGCATCGAAACGTCGCTCCTGGTGCTCGGCGCCGCCGTCATCGCGGCAATGATCGTCTTAAGTTTGATCATCGGCCTTATTCGCGCCATTGCGCGGTCGCCCATCGTGCTGGCGCGGCTACTGCGCAATCGCCGCGGCACGCGGGCCTATGAAGCAATTTCAAATGGACTAATCGCAGTCGGCGCCGGCGATATCGCGGCCGCGCGGAGATTTACCGCAGAAGTCCAAAGGCTCGCGCCCGGCGAGCCGCTGGCGCTGTTGCTGACCGCGCAAGCGGCGCAACTTACCGGTGATCGCGACGCGGCGGAGCGCGCGTTCCGCGCTATGGCCGCCCGCGCCGACACCAAAGCGCTCGGCTTGCATGGTCTGTTCATCGAGGCGCGGCGCCGCAACGACGCAGCGAGCGCGCGCGCCTATGCCGAAGAGGCGGCGCGCACAGCGCCCTCGCTTGGCTGGGCGGGAACCGCAGTCCTCGAATCGCGCTGCCGCGACGGCGATTGGGCGGGGGCGCTTGCCTTGCTCGAGCAGCAAAGGCGCATGTTCGATAAAGCGCGCTATCGGCGCCAGCGCGCGGTGCTGCTCACCGCGCGGGCGCTGGCCGTGGAAGACAGCGACCGCGACGCCGCCAAGGAGTTCGCGCTTGAAGCCAACAAGCTTGCGCCGGACTTGGTGCCCGCGGCCGCGCTGGCCGGCCGGCTCCTCGCCGAAGGCGGCCAGCTCCGCAAGGCGAACCGGATCATCGACAGCGCTTGGCGCGCGAAGCCACATCCCGAATTGGCGCAAGCCCACGCCGAACTGCGTTCCGGCGAAGCGGCGCGCGACCGGCTCAAACGGATCGAAGCGGCCGCGAAACGCGTGCCGGGTCATATCGAGGCCGCGCTGGCGGTGGCCCGCGCCGCGCTCGACGCGCAGGAATTTGCCAAGGCGCGAAGCGAACTGGCGCCGTATCTCGAGCGTCCTACCAGACGAGTCTGTCTGCTCATGGCCAGGCTGGAACGCATCGAGCGCAACGACGAAGGCCGCGCCCGCGAGTGGACAGCGCGCGCGCTCAACGCTCCGCCCGAGCCGCAATGGACCGCTGACGGTTACGTCTCGGATCGATGGCTGCCGGTCTCGCCGGTCAGCGGCCGGATCGATGCCTTCGAGTGGCGGGTGCCGCTCACTGGCGCGATCGCCGCGCCGATCATTGAGCCCGAGGCCATCGCGCCCCCTCCTCCCGGCCCGGCGATCAACGCGGCGGGGCCGCGAGACGAAAACGTGGCACGAAGTGTCGCCCCCTCTCGCAGCAGCTCGGAACCTGCGCCAATCAAAGCCGAGCTCAAACCCGAGCCGGTCATTCCGCTTGTGCATGCCCCCGACGATCCCGGACCAAACGCGGTCGAGGAGAACGAAGCGCCGGCAAGCGAAGAGAGCGGCGGCTGGCGCAAGATTCTGCAATAGAAGTTTATTGCCCATCGCCGGGCTGCCGTGCATTATACCATATGAACTATAGTGCATGAGGTCTTGCCCGCGATGCCGATCGCCAAGAAACCCAAGACACGCAACAAATCGGCCAGCCACAAATCGGTCGACCGCAAATCGCCGCTGGATGCATTGAGCAATGCCGGGGCCGCTGCCGCGTTTCTCACAGCCCTCGGCCGCGAGGTACGGCGCAGCCGTGCCAAGCGCGGCATGACGCGCCGCCAATTGGCGGAAGCCTCGCGCGCGTCGGAGCGGTATTTGGCGCAAATCGAAAGCGGCGCCGGCAACCCGTCCGTGACAGTGTTGCGCGCGATCGCCCAGGCGCTCGATCTTCCCGCCGCCGCGTTGCTGGGCGAGTCGAGTGCAAACTCCGCGGCGCGCGCAGCGCTGCTCGATCTTGTTGCGCGGTTGCCGGATTCGGCGCTGGCCGAGCTGACCGAGCTCATCGAAGCGCGCCTCGTGCCGGCAGACGGCGCCGATCGAGCGCGACGGATCGCCCTGGTCGGGCTGCGCGGCGCCGGTAAGTCCACGCTTGGACGCATGCTGGCGCGGCATCTCGGCTGGCCTTTCATCGAGCTCGACCGCGTGGTCGAACAGGATTACGGCGCCAGCATCCCGGACATGATCGAAATGGCGGGGACGGCGACATTCCGCCGCCACGAGCGTGCGGCACTCGAGCGTGTGATTGCCGACCATGACGCTGCGGTAATCACAACTGCGGGCGGCATCGTATCCGATCGGGAGAGCTACGCGTTATTGCTGCGGCGCAGCCACACGATCTGGATCAAGGCGCGCCCGGAGGAACATATGGTTCGGGTCATGGCGCAGGGCGATTTTCGCCCCATGGCGGCGAACCGCGAGGCGATGGCCGATTTGGTCGCGATCCTCGAGGCGCGCGGCGCCGACTATGCCCGCGCGCAAACCCAGCTCGACACCTCCGGCGAGGCCGTGGAGCAGAGCTTCGCCAAATTGCAGCGGATGGCCGCCGACATGCTCGGGCCGCAATCGAATTCATCAGCGCCGCGCGTACCAGCAGGGGGCGCGCAGCTGTGACGCTGTCGGAAACCGGCTTTCTCGATCTGCCGCCGATGCGGCTCGAATACCGCATGATCGGTCCGCGCCTCGATGCGGCGCCGACGATCGTCATGCTGCATGAAGGGCTCGGCAGTGTCGATCTGTGGGGCGACTTTCCCGACAAAATCGCGGCGGCGATGGGCGCCGGAGTGTTCGTTTATTCGCGTGCCGGATACGGCAAGTCGACCGGCGCCAAGCTGCCGCGCAGCACGTCGTTCATGGATGAAGAGGCTTGCCAAGTGTTGCCGCGCATCCTCGACGCCATCGGCTTCCGCCGGGGTTTTCTGCTCGGTCACAGCGACGGCGGATCGATCGCGACGATTTACGCCGGCAGCGTTCAGGATCACCGCGTGCGCGGCCTGGTTCTGATCGCGCCGCACTTCTTTGCCGAAGAAATGGGTTTGGCCGAGATTCGGCGGGCGCGCAAATCGTTCGAGTCCGGCGCATTGCGGGAAAGGCTGAAGCCCTGGCATGCGGATGTCGACGCCGCCTTCCGCAGCTGGAACGAGCCTTGGCTTCATCCCGACTTTGAGAAATGGGACATCATCGAAGCGCTTAGCTATATCCGCGTGCCCATCCTGATCGTGCAGGGCGAAAACGATCAATACGGCACGCTCAAGCAGATCGAGATGGCGCGACAGGAATGTTTCTGCCCGGTCGAAGCTGTGGTGCTGCCGGGCATTCGCCATATTCCCTATCGCGAAGCGACGGATATCACGGTCAACGCGGTCGCCGAATTCATCAACCGGCTGCTGCGCGACCACCATGAAGCGGAACAACCTGCCACGCCCGGGATTGCCCTCTCATGAATTATAATCGGAATTGTGCACTTCACAAACCGGCCAATAGCGAGAGCGATTCGGAGTGCGGTGATTTTTGGCTCCGCTAGGGCCGCTTGGTCTTAGACTTATTCACAGCTTCCCCCGATTTTTTCGACCCCCTATTGCGAGGCGGCGGACCTGTCTGCAAAGCCGCGCCAAGTGCTGATTCCATTGAGAGAGGATAGAGCGAAAGCCTTCCCGCTCTTGGGTTTTTTGTGCGCTTTCGTGCGCCCGATGATTTAAATGGCTTTGACATGAATCACTCACTGATCCACTTGGTGGTAGCAGTTATTCAAATCGAGGCGTTTCATGGCTGACACCCGCGAAGAAATTAACCGGCTAATCGAGGTCGCCCAACGCGATGCATATGACAAAGGTTGGCGCGACGCTATTGCGGCTATTACCGAATCGGCTGATCGCCTGCGAACGGTCAGGACTGCAAACGGCGAACCGCGTCGTCGCGGCGGTCGGCCGCCGTCAGCAGCTATGATGGTTGTCGAGCAGTGCATCAAAGCTAATCCGGGCCTTACTGGTGTCGATGTCGTAGCAGCTGCGCAAGCAGTCGATGCGAAGATCAAAGAGCGCACAGTGCGAACCTGCCTGCGTCGATTGCGGATCGCTAAGAAAATCTGGAAGCGGGCCGATCTCTGGTATCCGAAAACGCAGCAAGCGGAAGTGAGCGGCAACGGCGAGGCGATGCTTCCGCTTGCACATTGAGTTCTGGGGCGAGTTGTACATAGCCTCGGAAAGCAGGGCGGCCCGCCAGTGGTCCATACACTGGTCGGGCCGTCTCTCTCCACCACCTAGTCTTGCGACCGTGTGGCGAAATTGGCAAACGCGGCGGCTTTGGGAGCCGCTACCCTGGCAGGGGTTTATGGGTTCGACTCCCATCACGGTCATCCGCCTTTTGCAATGATTATAAGTCGCGAGTCATTGCCCAACTGGAACGCGATACATAAGGCGCTTTCCCTCCGACGACCGAATCGCCTCGACCGTGCGCTCGCCGTCAGTGACCTTGCGCAGGTCCCATCGGAACGAAAACTCGTTCAAATATCTGTTCATGTGCTTTTTGCTGATGTGGTGAAAACTGCCCATCACACCGCGCTTAAACAGCGCAAAGAACGCTTCAACCTCGTTCGTGCTGGCATCGCCGCGCGCGTATTCGCCAGCGGAATGACAGACGACTTCGTGGCCGCCAGCAAATTCCTTATGAAGTCCGACGTAAGACCTTAGCTCGTCGGTCATAAGACGAGCGCTCGGATCAACGTGGGCGCGAACAGCGGCTTTTAGTGTTTTCGCCGTCACATCGGGAACCGTTCGAGCGCGTACCTTGCCGCCTCTTTCTACTAGGGCGACTACGGGCTGCTTCTGCGTACCGCGGCCAACAAGACTACGCCGCCGTACTCCTGGCACTTTCCGTCCCGTTGGCTTGCGGGGCTTGCCGCCCACATAAGTTTCATCAGCTTCAACGGTGCCGCCGCCAGCGCCTAGCAAACCTTTTAATGGCTCGCGATCCATTGCGTGGCGGATGCGGTGGCAAAGGTGCCAAGCCGTCCGATACGAACCCAATCCCAGTTGGCGCTGTAGCTGTAGGGCGCTAATCCCCTTCTTCGCGGAACACAGGATCGCAAAGGCCATTAGCCACGTACGAATGGGCAAATGGCTATCTTCTAAGATCGTCTTGACGGTGGCCGAAAACTGCTCCTCGCAGCCGACGCAGCGATACAAGCCCTCGCGGTGCGGGCGACGCTTGCCCTTCAATTCGATATCGGGCTTTTGGCGCTTCGCCTTCCAAGCCAATTTGGTGGCCTCAACGGAACCGCAATGCGGGCAAACGGGGCCGTTCGGCCAGCGAATTTGCTCGAACCACTCGCGGGCCTGTTCCTCGGTCAATTTTGAGACATCGGACAAATTCATGACTCGCAACTCCCCCTGTATGCACTATAATGCACCAAAGTCGCGGAGTGTGTCAAGTGCATAATTCGCATTATAATGCATATGAGAGGCGAACCCGCTAACAGCCCATGCAGAAGACCGGAGCGGAGCCGGTCCAAGCGCAGCGACCAGGCCATGAATGGGCGTTGTAGGATCATAACATTGCGCCGCGGCATCCGGAGGAGTGAATGCGTACCGAGCGCATTATCGATTTTCAGACCGAGCCAAGCCGCTATC
>Ga0193751_1001126_pt1 | contig 17725 bp, 18 predicted proteins | sample L1c2metaG_FD_143050 | JGI IMG/M metagenome (GOLD analysis project Ga0193751, IMG submission 143050) | Soil microbial communities from a riparian zone of the East river system, Colorado, United States - L1c2 | ecosystem: Environmental > Terrestrial > Soil > Riparian zone | place: USA: East River... | reverse complement strand
CTCACCAGTTCGCGGGCGTCGGCAACGGCATCCCGAACGCCGACACCCACGACGTCGCGGTCGTGATCTTCAGTACCCCGATTCCCGCCTCGGTCACCGGCGGGACGTACGGCGCGCTGCCCAGCCAGGGGCTCGTCGACACGCTGACGAACAACACGCCCGTCGACCTCGTCGGCTACGGCGTCGTCGGCTTCATCCGCGGCGGCGGCCAGCCGCAGCCGGTGGCCGTCTTCCAGCGCTTCCTCGGAGAGACGACGGCGTTCAAGAGCAATGGCGCGATCGGCGACGAGTTCCTCAAGCTGCACAGCGGCGTCTGCTTCGGCGACTCCGGCGGGCCCGATCTGCTCGGCGGCACGAACGTCGTCCTCGCCGAGAACTCGTTCCTGAACAACAACGTCTGCGCGGGGAACACCTACTCGTACCGCGTGGACACGCCGCAGGCGCTCTCCTGGATCTCGACCACGGTCGCGGCCCAGGGCGGCAGCCTCTCGCAGTAATCGCAACGATCGGGCCGAAACCGCCCCTGCGGTTTCGGCCCAGCTCTGCCAGACTGTCCCCGCCGTCAGATCACGACAGAGGGGGGAATCGCCCATGAAGCGATCTCGGATCGTCTTGCTCGCGCTCGCGTCAGCCACAGTGCTGTTCGCAGCCTCGAGCTCCGCAGCCGCACCGTCCGCAAACGGGAACGGCTACACGATCTCGAATGACACACCCGGCTTCATCAAGAAGGCCACCGACAACGGGGCCGCCGATCCGTCGCAGACGATCACGGTCACGGTCTGGCTGAACCTTCAGAACCAGTCGAAGCTCGACCAGCTCGTCCAGGACCAGCGGACGAAGGGCTCGGCGAACTACCACAAGTGGCTCAGTGCGAGCGACTTCAACGCGAACTACGCACCGACGTCGCAGGAGGTCAACTCGGTCGAGAACTTCCTCCACGCGCACGGCTTGACCGTGAGCGATGTAGCCGAGAACAACTTCTACGTGAACGTCACCGGGACGATCGCGAACGTCGAGAAGGCGTTCCACGTCCAGATCGACTCGTACACATTCGACGGCACGACCTACTTCTCGAATACGGCCGACCCGAACGTGAACGATTCCTCGGGCGCGCACGTGGCCGCGATCACCGGTCTCGACAACTTCGGCGCACAGCCGAACGTCGCGAGCGCATACGAGGCGTCCGCGCCGCGGCCCGTGAGCACGAAGCCGAACGGGACGTTCTTCGCCAGCAACTGCTTCACCGGCGTGGAATCGCATTCGTTCGGCGCCGCGCACTACAGCGGCAACCGGTACGGCTCGCCGATCACAAGCAACACGCTTGGCAACCTGCCGCCCTGCGGCTATTCGCCGAGCGAGGTACAGAAGGCCTACAACGTGAACGGCCTGTACGCGAGCCGCCTCGACGGCACCGGCCAGACGGTCGTGATCGTCGATGCGTTCGGCTCGCCGACGATCCAGCAGGACGCGAACGCGTTCTCGCAGATCTACGGCCTGCCGCCCGTCGACCTGACCATCTCGCGAGCGCCGGGCGTCTGGCAGAACAGCAGCCCGAAGCTCGACGCCGCCGGGTGGGCCGCTGAGACGACGCTCGACGTCGAATGGGTGCACGCGATGGCGCCGGGGGCGAAGATCGACCTCGTCGTCGGGCCGACCGACACCGGGTCTCTGGACGAGGCAATCAACTACGCCGTCGTCCACCACCTCGGCAACGTCATCTCGAACAGCTGGTCCGACTTCGAGGGCCTCGGGAATCCGGCGAAGTTCGACCGTGACAACCGGATCCTCGAGCAGGCCGCGGCCGAGGGGATCGACGTGAACTTCTCCTCGGGCGACTGGGGCGACAACTCGCCGCTCTTCGGCTTCAAGGCGCCGTCGTTCCCGGCCGACTCGCCGTTCGCCACCGGCATCGGCGGCACGAGTCTCGCGCTCAACCCCGATGACTCGATCAAGTGGCAGACGACGTGGGGCACCGACCTGACGAAGATCGCCACCGCCAGCGGGACGCCTCTCGTTCCGCCGGCGCACAACGGCTTCGGGTTCCAGTACGGCTCCGGCGGAGGCTTCAGCCTCAACTACGCCAAGCCGACGTGGCAGACCGGAACGCCGGGGACGACCCGCGCCTTCCCGGACATCTCGATGGACGCCGACCCGTACACGGGCGTGGAGATCATCGAAACGGTGAACGGGCAGCTGACCGTCAGCGTGATCGGCGGCACGAGCGTCTCGTGCCCGCTGTTCTCCGGCTTGATGGCGATCGCCACGCAGGAAGCGGGGCACGGGCTCGGACAGGTAGCGCCGCTCCTGTACGGCGGAGCCTCCGGGGCGATCACCGATGTCACGCAGGTCGACGGCTCGCCGAACAACGTGAGCGGGACCGACGGTGTGAACACCTACACCGCCGACCAGCTGGCGCAGCCGCCGATCTACCCACTCCCGCCGGCGTACTACAGCGCGTTCTACAACAGCCCCTTCTCGGGGAGCTGGTACGTGCTCGACTTCGGAGTCGACACGACGCTGTACGCGACGCCCGGCTGGGACGACGCAACCGGTCTCGGCGCGCCGGACAACGGCACCGCGTTCGTGAACGCGGTCGCCGGCGCGTAGCGATCCTCGAACGTGCGGGGGGCCTCCCGTCGGAGGCCCCCCGCGGCATACTGACGGGGTGTCCGGGATCCTCCCTGCGCTCGCGATGGCCATCGCGCTCTCGAGCCACTCGGCAGGCGCTTCAGCAGTGTCGATCGAGCTGCGCGGGACCTTCGAACTCCAATGTGGGTGGGTTGGCCCGCACATCAGCGTGATGTTCCCGAAGGCCGAAAGGCTCCCTACGCGAATCGCGCCAGAGGCCGTCCTCATCGACGGGAATCACCCAACCGCGGCAACCCGCTCGGGCCGCACAGTCTCGCTGACGATCGCGCCGCCGACGGGCGTCCTGTGTGACTCCATCGGCCCAGGCACGGTCCGCATCCGCTTCACGCGTGCGGCTCGAATCGGCAATCCGCGTAGCGCCGGCCGGTACACCGTGCACGCGGAGCACGGCGCATCCGTCGCGACTGCCACCTTCGCCGTCCACTGACGCCGGAGATCCGAGAATGGAAGAGAGAGCGTGAAGCCGCTAGCCGTGCGGCTTCGCCATCTTGCGGTAGTCGAGCGCCTCGTCGAGCACCGATTCCTCGACGCCCTGCTCGCGCGCGACCTCCCGCAGTGACCGTCCTGACGCCGCCGCTTCCTTGACGATCTCGGTCGCGCGGTCGTACCCGATGTACGGGTTCAGTGCCGTGGCCGCGGAGAGCGTCAGCTCCGCGTAGTGCTCCGCCGTCTCGCGGTTCGCGACGATCCCGTCGACGCACTTCTCCGCAAACAGCCGCGACGCAGACGCGAGCAGCTTCACCGAGTCGAGGATGTTGCGCGCGAGCAGCGGGACGAACACGTTCAGCTCGAAGTGACCCTGCATGCCGCCGACGGTGATGGCGGTGTCGTTGCCGATCACCTGCGCCGCCACCTGCGTGACGACCTCCGGAATGACCGGGTTCACCTTGCCGGGCATGATCGAGCTGCCCTTCTGCAGCTCGGGCAGCGCGATCTCGCCGAGGCCGGCACGCGGCCCGGAGCCGAGGTACCGGATGTCGTTCGCGACTTTCGTCAGCGACACGGCGACGGTCTTCAGTGCGCCCGAGGCCTCGACGATGCCGTCGCGCGCAGCCTGCGCCTCGAACGGATCGGCGGGCGCGGAGATCTCGAGGCCGGTCTCGGCGGCGAGCAGCGCGCGCACGCGCGCGGCGAACTCGGGGTGCGTGTTCAGCCCGGTGCCAACGGCCGTCCCGCCGAGCGGGATCTGGCCGAGCCGTGTGAGGGTCGAGCCGACGCGCTCGTAGCCCTGGCGTACCTGCGCGGCGTAGCCGGCGAACTCCTGGCCGAGGGTGACCGGCACCGCGTCCATCCAGTGGGTGCGGCCGGACTTCACGACGTCGTCGAACTCCACCGCCTTCGCCTCGAGCGAGTTCGCGAGCAGCTCCAGCGCGGGGAGAAGGTCGTTGACGATCTCGTCGAGCGCCGCCAGATGGACGGCGGAGGGGAAGACGTCGTTCGACGATTGCCCCATGTTGACGTCGTCGTTCGCGTGGACGTCGTCGCCGGCGAGCTTGGCGAGGACCTCGTTCGCGTTCATGTTCGACGAAGTGCCCGAGCCGGTCTGGAAGACGTCGATCGGAAACTGGTCGTCGAGCTCGCCGCGGGCAATGCGCTCGGCGGCGGCGGCGATGCGCTCGGCCTTGTCGCGGTCGAGCAGGCCGAGGTCGGCGTTCGCGCGCGCAGCGGCGCCTTTGATCCGGCCGAGCCAGCGCGCCACCGGCGCGGGGATCGGCTCGCCCGAGACGGGGAAGTTGGCGATCGCCTTCGCGGTCTCGCTTCCCCACAGCTCGCGCGTTTCCTCGGTCTTCACGTTGCTGAGTGTAGGCCTTCGGCGGCCGCGAGCAGCGCGTCCCAAGTGCAGAGCTTGACGCGCGGCCGGCCCAGCGGGTCGCCCGCGCTGCGCTCCGCCTCGTCGATCGCGAGCCAGCCGTCGTAGACGACGCGGGGCACACCGCGCTCGTCGAGGAGCGCGTCGACGTCGTCCGCGGTCGCGCCCTTGCGGGGGGCGTCGCGCAGATCCTCGAGCAGCAGCTCCACGGTCTCGGTCGCGTCCTTCTTGTTCGTGCCGATGACGCCGGTCGGCCCGCGCTTGATCCAACCCGCCGCGTAGACGCCGGGAGCGACGCGACCGCCCTCGTTCGCGATCACGCCCGCGCGCTCGTCGAAGGGAACGCCGGGGAGGGCGACGCCGCGATAGCCGACGCTGCGGAACACGAGCCCGCACGAGAGCATCGAGAGCTCCTCCGTAGGCACTGCGCGGTGGTCTTCGTCCAGCACGTTGCGGACGAGCTCGACGCTCTCGACGCGACCCTCTCCGAGGATCGCGACCGGTGAGCGGAAGAACTTCAGCACGACGCGTTTCGGCTTCCCGGACGGCTTGCGCGTCGCGAACTCGCGCAGCACTTCGAGGTTGCGCTCCGAGTTCGTGTCCGTCGACTCCGCTCCCTCGAGGTCGGCCGCGTCGACGATCACGTCCGCCCCGGCCAGGTCACCGAGCTCGGCCAGCTCCGGCGTGGTGAATGCCGCCTGCGCCGGGCCGCGACGGCCGACGACCACGATCTCCTTGATCGAGGCTCCGCCGATGGCGGCGATGGCCGCGTCGGCAGTGTCCGTCGGCCCCAGCTCCTCCGGCGTCAGCGCGAGCATGCGCGCCACGTCGAGCGCGACGTTGCCGACGCCGATCACGATCGCCCGCTCGACGTTCAGGTCGAAGTGGAGGCCCTGGTAGTCGGGATGGCCGTTGTACCAGGCGACGAACTCGGTAGCCGGCCACGAACCGGGCAGGTCTTCCCCGGGGATCCCGAGCCGGCGGTCGGTCTGCGCGCCCACCGCGTAGACGACCGCGTCGAAGAGGCGCGCGAGATCCTCGGGCGAGACGTCCCGGCCGACCTTGACGTTGCCGAGAAACCGGAAGCCGGGACGTTCGGCGATGCGCTCGAACGCCTTCGAGACCGTCTTCAGCTTCGGATGGTCGGGCGCCACGCCCAGCCGGACGAGGCCCCACGGCGTCGGAAGCCGCTCGAACATGTCCACCTGGACGGGGACGTCGGCGGAGAGGAGTGCGCCCGCCGCGTAGAAGCCGGCCGGGCCAGAGCCGACGACGGCGACGCGGAGCGGGGACATCAGGAGGCGGCGCGGTGCTGACGCCACAACCGGCCCGTGAAGGAGCCGGCGAGCGCGAGGATCAGGACGGCGACCACGGGATGCAGCGCGCGCACCCAGGAAGGCCCGCTGTTCGCAAGGATCGACTGGAGGAAGACGAGCAGCACCAACACGAGCGCGAGCAGCGCCTGGCCTCGGCCGAGCCGTGCGAGGAGTGCGGCCACCAGCACGAGCAGCGCAACGATCAGGAGAACGTTCCCGAGCACCCGGTGCGGCTCGAAGACGTGGTCGAACCTCGCGTCGGATGCCCCGTGCTGGACGCGGAAGACGCCGAGGCCGGCGAGGAAGAACTGGACGACGACCCCGAGGGTGAAGACGGAGAGGAGGACGCGGTGGACGGAGCGCACTAGTGGGAGCAGCCGGAGCCGCAGCCGTGGGCGCCCGTCTCTTCGGGAGCCTCGCCCTCGGCGACCTGGAAGGAGTGCCCGCAGCCGCACGAGGAGACCGCTTGAGGGTTGTCGATCTTGAACCCTGACTCCTGGATGGTCTCGAGGTAGTCGACCGTCGCACCCTTCAGATAGGGCGCGCTGAACGGATCGACGACGACCTTGACCCCTTCGATCTCGAACTCGTGGTCGCCCTCCTGGGCACCGCGGTCGAAGCCAAGGCCGTACTGGAACCCGGAGCAGCCGCCGCCCTCGATCGCGACCCGGAGGACGGAGACGTCGGTCTCGGTCTCCATGAGCGCGCGGATCTTCTCCGCGGCCGCCGGGGTCAGCGAGACGATGCTCTCGGTGCGCTCCTGAAGCTCCATCGGCTCACATCGTACCAGCGAGGGTCGCCGGTGCACGACTTTGTAACACCCGTCTCGCTCATCGCTCCTAGTGTCGAGCGTGAACAAGTGCGGACTTGGTAACGTCGCCCCGCCGATGCTGAGCAACTGGCTGCCCTTCTTGATCTACGGGCTCTTCGCGCTCGCAATCCCGGCATCGATGATCTATGCCTCGTTCGCGCTGGCGACCCGCCCGAAGAGGCGGACACGAGCCCGCGTCATCCCGTTCGAGTCCGGCGTCTCGCAGGGCCAGATGAAGCCGCAGCGCTTCACGGTCAGCTTCTACCTGACGGCGATGCTCTTCATCGTCTTCGACATCGAGATCGTGTTCCTGTATCCGCTCGCGATCCAGCTGCACGCGCTCGGCTGGTTCGGATTCGTCGAGTTCGCCTTCTTCCTCGTGATCCTCGCGGTCGCGTACGTCTACATCTGGCGCAAGGGCGCCCTCGAGTGGTAGATGGCTGACGCCAAGACCACGCGCCTGCGCGACTACGGGCTCCAGTCGGAGCGGCTGCTCTGGCCGACGAAGGGGCCCTCAAAGTTCGAGGAGGAGCTCGGCGTCGAGGAGCTCGAGCAGGCGCTCGGCATCACGACGCTGGACAAGGCCGTCCGCTGGGCGCAGACGAAGTCGATGTGGCCGGACACGTTCGGGCTCGCGTGCTGCGCGATCGAGATGATGTCGATCGTCGGCTCACGGTACGACCTCGCGCGCTTCGGCATGGAGGCGTTTCGCTCGTCGCCGCGTCAGGCCGACCTGCTCATCGTCTCCGGCCGCGTCGCGCACAAGATGGCGGCGCCGCTGCGGCAGATCTACGACCAGATGCTCGAGCCGAAATGGGTGATCGCGATGGGCGCGTGCGCGAGCTCCGGCGGCATGTTCAACAACTACGCCATCCTCCAGGGCGTCGACCGCATCGTTCCCGTCGACATCTACATCCCGTTCTGCCCGCCGCGCCCGGAGGCGCTGATGGAAGGGATCATCCGCCTGCACGAAGCGCACCTCGCGGGCATCCCCCCGGCGTACGAGCGCAAAGAGGTCGCGACGTGAACGACTTCGCGAAAGTCCCCGGCTACGTCTCGACGACGGAGGCGTACGGCGAGACGACGGTCGTCGTCGACCGCGGGAGCATCCGCGAGGCGTGCACGTTTGCACGCGACGAGCTCGGCTTCACCATGCTCAGCGACCTCGTCGCGACGGACTACCTCGAGTGGGCCGAGAAGGGCGTCTCGGGGTACATCGGCACCGCCGCCGGTCGCGACCTCAACATGCCGATGACGCAGGGGCTGCAGGCGCTGCCGGACGCGAAGCCCGCGCGGTTCTCGCTCAGCTACCACCTGCTCGCACTGCGCCAGGGCGCGCCGCGGCTGCGCCTCCAGTGCTGGCTCGAGGACGGCGAGACGGTCGACAGCGTCGTCACCGTCTGGCCCGCCGCCGACTGGCTCGAGCGCGAGCAGTTCGACCTCATGGGGATCCGCTTCGACGGCCACCCGAACCTCGTGCGCCTCCTGATGGACGACGACTGGGAAGGCCATCCGCTGCGCAAGGACTACCCGCTCGGCGGCGAGCCCGTCCGCTTCTCATCGGCCGAATGACCGCCACGCTTCCACACGTCGGCCGCGCGCGCCGCTGGCCCATGGTCGGCGATCCGATCTACGAAGGCTCGCGCATCCCGACGCGCGTCCCGACCATCGTCGACGTGCCCGCGGCGCTCCGCGAGACCGACGACGTGCTGCAGGTCAACTTCGGCCCGAACCATCCGTCCACGCACGGCGTGCTCCGCCTCATCGTCGACCTCGACGGCGAGCAGGTCGTCGGCCTCTCGGCGGTGATCGGCTACCTCCACACCGGCTTCGAGAAGAACATGGAGCAGAAGACGTGGTGGAAGGCGATCACGTACCCCGAGCGCATCGACTACGTCGGCTACCAGAACAATGAGCTCGTCTTCGTCCTCGCGATCGAGAAACTGCTCGAGCTGGAGGTGCCGGAGAAGGCCACGTGGATGCGCATGCTCATGTGCGAGCTCAACCGCATTCACTCGCATCTCGTGTTCCTCGGAACGTCCGCGCTCGAGCTGGGTGCGATCTCGATGTTTTGGTACTGCTTCCGCGAGCGCGAGACGATCCTCGACCTGTTCGAGCTCGTCGCCGGCCAGCGCATGCACACGCGCTACTTCCAGGCCGGAGGGCTCGCGGAGGACATCCCCGCCGGCTTCTATCCGGAGGCGCGCAGCTTCGTCGAGCGGATGCCGCACGCGCTCGACGACTACCTGACGCTGCTCGATCGCAACAAGATCTGGCTCGAGCGCACGCAGGGCGTCGGGCTCCTCTCCGCAGACGACGCGATCGCGCTCGGGCAGTCCGGCCCAGTGCTGCGCGCGTCCGGCGTCGACTGGGACCTCCGGCGCGACGCGCCGTACCTCGCATACGACCAGGTCGACTTCCGCGTGCCGGTCTACAACGGCGGCGACGTCTACGACCGCTATCGCGTCCGCATGGACGAGATGGCCGAGTCGACACAGATCGTGCGCCAGTGCATCGACCGGCTCGAGCGCATGGAGGGCGAGCCGTGGATCGCGGACGACCGCAAGGTCGTGCTCCCGCCGCGCGAGGAGCTGCACACCTCGATGGAGTCGCTCATCCACCACTTCAAGATCGTCACCGAGGGGTATCGCGTGCCTGCCGGCGAGATCTATGTCGCGATCGAGTCGCCGCGTGGCGAGTCCGGCTGTTACGTCGTGAGCGACGGTGGGCCGAGGCCGTGGCGCGTGCACTTCCGCGCCCCGTCGTTCGCGGCGCTCCAGGCGACCGCGACGTGCGCGCAGGGATCGCTCATCGCCGATCTGATCGCGATCGTCGGGTCGCTCGACGCAGTCATGGGAGACACGGACCGATGAGTCTCACCGACGAGATCCGGAAGGTGGCGAAGCGCTACCCGGAGAGCAAGTCCGCGATCCTGCCCGCGCTCCGGCTCGCGCAGGAGGAATACGGCTGGCTATCACGCGCGGCGATCGAGGAGGTAGGCGAGGCGCTCGACCTGACACCTGCGTACTGCATGTCGGTCGCGAGCTTCTACGACCTGTTCGACTTCGAACCCGTCGGCCGGCACACGATCGAGGTGTGCACGAACGTCTGCTGCGGGCTCGTGAACGCGCAGGCCGTGCTCGAGTCGTTCGAGCGTGCGCTCGACATCGCACCCGGGGAGACGACGGCCGACGGCGAGATCACGCTGCGCGCGGTCGAATGCCTCGGCGGCTGCTCGACGCCGACGATCGTCGCAATCGACCAGCGCTACCGCCAGTCGGTCACGCCGGAAGACGTCCCCGCCATCCTCGAGGAGCTGCGCAATGTCTGAGGCGCTCGTCCTCGGAGGAGCGGAGGAGACGCCGCTGCGCGACCTCGCGTCGTATCGCGCCGTCGGCGGCTACGCCCAGCTCCTGAAGGCACGCGCGATGCCGCCGCAGGAAGTGATCGCGTTGCTCATCGAGTCGAACCTGCGCGGCCGCGGCGGCGCGTTCTTCCCGACCGGGCGCAAGGCGAGCTTCATTCCGTCGCCGGAAAAGGTCGCGAAGCCGATCTACATCACGGTCAACGCCGACGAGTCCGAGCCCGGGACCTTCAAGGACCGCGAGATCATGCTGCGCGTCCCGCACCGGCTCGTCGAGGGCTGCCTCATCGCGGCGCACGCCATCCAGTCGCAGTTCGTCTTCATCTACATCCGCGGCGAGTACTCGACCGAGTACGACGTCCTGCAGGCCGCCGTGGACGAGGCAAGCGCGGCCGGTCTGCTCGGGGACGTCAAAGTCCTCGTGCACCGCGGTGCCGGCGCGTACATCTGCGGCGAGGAGACGGCACTCCTCTCGTCGCTCGAGGGAGAGCGCGGGCAGCCGCGCTCGAAGCCGCCGTTCCCGGCGATCGAGGGCCTCTATGCCGCGCCGACGCTCATCAACAACGTCGAGACGATCTCGACCATCCCGGTCGTGCTCGAGGTCGGTCCCGCCGAGTACGCAAAGATCGGTGCGCCGCCCGACTCGACAGGCACGCGCCTCTTCTGCCTCTCCGGCAACGTCGCGCGACCGGGCGTGTACGAGCTGCCGCACGGACTCACCACGCGCCATCTCATCGAGGAGATCGGTGGAGGCGTTCCGGACGGCCGGTCGCTGAAGGCCGTGATGATGGGCGGCTCGTCCTTCCCGGTGATGACGCCGGATGACCTCGACACGAAACTCGACGCGAACTCGCTCGGCCAGAAGGGGTACTTCATCGGATCGGGCGTCGTCTGCGTCCTCGACGACCGCACGTGCATGGTGCAGTTCGCACTTCGGGTCGGCCAGTTCTACATGCACGAGTCGTGCGGCAAGTGCACGCCGTGCCGCGTCGGGACGCGCTGGCTCGTGCAGATGTTGCGCGCGGTCGAGAACGGCAAGGCATCCGAGAGCGACTTCGACCTCGCGCTCGACGTGTGCGACCGGATCATCGGCAAGTGCCTCTGCGTTCTCGGCGACTCCGACGCGATGATCGTCGCGAGCTGCGTGACGAAGTTCCGCGACGAGTTCCGCGCGCATCTCGAGCACGGTGGCTGCCCCTTCGGCCACGACTCCTCGCTCGATGGGCTCTTCGCCCCATCCGATCAGCATGCGGCCGCGCACGAGGTTGTCGCATGACCGATCTCGTCCGCGTCACCGTCGACGAACGCGAGGTGCACGTTCCCAAGGGGACCGGCATCGTCGAGACGGCACTCGCGGCCGGGATCGAGATCCCGGTCTTCTGCTACGAGCCGCGGCTCGGCGAAGGCATCGGCGCATGCCGCATGTGCATCGTCGAGATCGAAGGGATCCCGAAGCTCCAGACCGCGTGCACGACGACCGCGACGGACGGCATGGTCGTCAAAACGGCGCGCACCTCGGAGAAGGCGTCGGTGGGCCAGCACGGAACGCTCGAGTTCATCCTCGTCAACCATCCGCTCGACTGCCCCGTGTGCGACAAGGGCGGCGAGTGCCCGCTCCAGGACCTGACGTTCCGCTACGGCCCCGGGAACACGCGCATGAGCTTCGAGAAGCTCACCTTCGAGAAGCCGATCCCGATCTCGCCCGCGATCTCGCTCGACCGCGAGCGCTGCATCCTCTGCTACCGCTGCACGCGCTTCAGCGAGGACGTGAGCGAGGACGGACAGCTCGTCGCCCGCAACCGCGGCGCGATGTCGGTGATCACGACGTTCGAGGACGAGCCGTACAGCGGCCCGTTCACCGGCAACGTCACCGAGCTCTGCCCCGTCGGCGCACTCCTGCCGACGCAGTACCGGTTCGAGGGACGCCCGTGGGAGATCCAGAACGTACCGACGGTGTGCGGTATGTGCTCGGTCGGCTGCAACGTCAACGCGACGGTGCGCGAGGGCAAGGTGAAGCGGATCCTCTCGCGGAACCATCCGGAGATCGACGAGGGCTGGATCTGCGACAAGGGCCGCTTCGGCTTCACGCACCTGCGCTCCGCCGACCGCATCGTCGATCCGATCAAGCGGGTGCGGATGCGCGGGTTCGAGCCGGTGTCGTGGGACGACGCGCTGGACGAGGCCGAGCGGCTGCTCCGCGCGGCCCACGGCCGCGTCGTCGTCGCACTCTCCGGATCGGAGACAGTCGAGCAGGCATACGCACTCGCGAAGCTCGTGCGCGTCGGCACCGGATCGCACGAGGCGATGCTCCCCGAGGAAGTCACCCACAGCCTCGACGCGTACGGGCTGCCGCTGTCGGCCATCCGCGACACGCAGGTCGTCGTCGTCCTCGGCGACGTCTCCGTCGCCGAGCGCGCGCCGATCGTCGACCTCTGGATCAAGGCCGCGCGCCGGAACGGTGCACGCATCCTCACCGAGCTGGACGACAAGGCGGTGCGCGGCGCCGACCGTGCGGTGCTCATCTGGTCCGGCCCTGGCGGCCGCGGCGGCGCGACGGTGGCGGCGCACGCGGAGCGGCTCGGCCTCGCCGGCAAGGAGGGCTGCGGCGCCTTCTACCTCCCCGAGACGCCGAACGGCCGCGGCGCCGCCGACGCATGGGCGGCCGCTTCCGACGAAGAGCCCGCGGAGACGGAGTCGGTCGGCCTGCTGCTCGTGTCCGGCGACGAGGCGGCGAACGACCCGAACGTGCGCGCGCTCGCCGAGAAGGCGGAGTCGGTGATCGCGATCTCGATGTTCCACGGCCTCGCCGCCGGCTGGGCCGACCTCGTCCTGCCGGGAACGAGCTACCTCGAGCGCGACGGCACGTACGTGAACCTCGAAGGGCGGCTGCAGCGCCTCCGGCGTTCGGCCATGCCGCCTGCACCGGACGAGCTCGCCTGGCTGTCGCTGCTCGCGTCGCGCTTCGGCGTCGAGCTCGCGCCGCACGCGCCGATGGTCTTCGCCGAGCTGTCGGAGCGCATCTACGGCGGCCTGTCCTTCGGCGACGTGGGCGAGCGCGCGCCGCTCCGCGGCTACCTCGGCGCGCCCGCGCACGTCGAGGCCCCGCCGCTGCCGGAGCCCGAGGCCGCCGGCGAAGGGCTGCAGCTCGTCTGTTACAAGCCGCTCTTCTCGGGGCCGGCGGTCGAGCGCGTCGAGGAGCTCCAGTTCCAGCGACCGCCCGCCGAGGTCGAGCTCGCACGCGCCGACGCGCAGGCGCGCGGCATCGCGAACGGGGCGACCGTGACCGTCTCCCATAACGGCACCTCGATGCAACTGCGCGCGCGCATCGCGAAGGATCTGCGCACAGGCGTCGTGCGCATCGCGCGCGAGCACGCGGGCGACCTGCGCGGCACGGTCGAGGTGAGCGCGTAGTGGAACCGTGGTGGATCAGCCTCATCAAAGCGGCGATCATCGTGAACCTCGTCATGGTCGCGTTCGCGTACCTGACGTGGCTCGAGCGCAAAGGCCTCGGCCGCCTGCAGAACCGCTACGGCCCGAATCGCGCCGGCCCCTTCGGGCTGCTGCAGCCGATCGCCGACCTCGTGAAGCTCGTCCGCAAGGAGGCCTTCGCTCCGTCGAGCGCGATCGGAATCCCGTACATCCTCGCGCCCGTCATCTCCATGTTCACCGCGCTCGCGGCGTTCTCGGTCATCCCGTGGGGGTCGGGCTGGAAGATCTACCACTGGCAGGTGACCGGTGAGGTCGTCAACGTCCCGATCTCGCTGCTCCTGATCTTCGCGCTCGGGTCGATCGGCATCTACGGCTTCATCGTCGGCGGCTGGGCGTCGGAGTCGAAGTTCTCGCTCCTCGGCTCGATGCGCACGTGCGCGCAGCTCGTTTCGTACGAGGTGTCGCTCGCACTGAGCGTGCTCGGCGTCGTCATCCTCGGCCGCTCGCTCTCGCTCGTCGACATCGTCCACCGGCAGGGCGTGACGCTCCCGTTCGTCATCCCGCAGTTCGTCGGCCTGATCGTGTTCTTCTTCGCCGGGATCGCCGAGACGAGCCGCGCGCCGTTCGACCTTCCGGAGGCGGAGCAAGAGCTCGTCGCCGGCTACCACACCGAGTACTCCGGCATGCGCTGGGGCCTCTTCCAGACGGCCGAGTACATCAACCTGATCACGATCTCAGGATTGATGGTGACGCTCTTCTTCTCCGGCTGGCACGGCCCGTGGAACCTCGGGCCGATCTGGTTCGTGCTGAAGCTGCTCGGCGTGCTCTTCGCCTTCATCTGGCTGCGGGCGACGCTCCCGCGCCTGCGCTACGACCAGCTCATGCGCTTCGGCTGGAAGGTCCTCCTGCCGGTGGCGACGCTCAACGCCCTCGTGACCGCGATCGTGGTGGCGGCGACGTGAGCCCGCAGCCCGTGTCGACGCTCAAGAGCTTCGCCGTCACGTTCCGGCAGATCCTGAAGAAGCCGATCACGACGCAGTACCCGGAGGAGCGGCGGCCGCTCTATCCGCGCTTCCGCGGCCGGCACCGGCTGTGGACGCACGCGAACGGGCTGGAGAAGTGCGTCGGCTGCTCGCTGTGCGCGGCCGCGTGCCCGGCCGACTGCATCCGCGTCGTCGCGGCGGAGAACACGCCGGACAACCGCGTCTCCGCGGGCGAGCGCTACGCGCGCATCTACGAGATCAACATGAGCCGCTGCATCTTCTGCGGCTACTGCGAGCTCGCGTGCCCATTCGACGCGATCACACTCGGCAACGAGTACGAGCTCTCCGAGCACAACCGCGACGACCAGATCTACACGAAGGACATGCTGCTCGCAGAGCCGATGAAGAAGACCCCGATCGAAGATCCGGCGATCTTCGACACGCCGATCCCCTATTACAGGTCGGACTCGTGATCCTCGCCTCCGCCGGGAACATCCTCGTGTGGATCGTGTGGCTCGGCGCGGGCTTCGCGTGCCTAGCCTCCGGCGTCGCCGTCGTGTCGTTCCGGAACCCGTTCTACTCCGCGCTCGCGCTGATCGGGAACCTCGGCTCGCTCGCCGTCCTCTATCTGCTGCTGTCGGCGGAGTTCGTCGCCGCCGCGCAGGTGCTCGTCTACGCCGGTGCGGTGATGGTGATGTTCCTGTTCGTCATCGCGTACGTCGGTCCGCGCATGGAGACGCCGTGGGCGGGAGGGCCGAACTGGCAGTCGATCGCTGCCGTGCTCGCGGCGGGCTCGATCTTCCTCGAGATCATCGTTGCGGTCGCGCTGAAGGCGGGCGGCCGCCTGAGCCACTCCGACCACGTCAACGCGACGTTCGGCACGCCGGGCTGGATCGGGCGGCTGTTCCTCACCGACCACCTGCTCGCGTTCGAGATCACGTCCATCGTCTTGCTCATCGCAGCCGTCGGCGGCGTCATCCTCGGGTCGCACACGAAGAGGGCTGCGTAGTGCAAGGCCCCGGCATCGCCTGGTACCTAGGCATCTCCGCGTTCCTCTTCGGCACGGGCGCGCTCGGCGTGCTCCTGCGGCGCAACCCGATCATCGTTCTGCTCTCGCTCGAGATCATGCTCAACGGCGGCAACCTCGCCCTGATCGCGTTCGCGAGGCACGCCGGCAACGGTGCGGGGCAGATCTTCGCGCTCGCCGTGATGGCGGTGGCCGCCTCCGAGGTGTGCGTCGGTCTCGGCCTCGTGGTGGCGATCAACCGGCGGCGCCTCGCGCTCGACGTCGACAAGCTGTCGGAGCTGCGCGGATGAGGGACGGCGCATGGCTCTGTCTCTTCGCCCCGCTGGCAGGCACCATCGTGATCCTGCTCGGCGGCACGCGCATTCCGCGCCGCGCCGCAGGCTGGATCTCGACGGCGAGCGTCTTCGTCGCGTTCGGCGGCGCGATCTGGGCGTTCTTCGCTCTCCGCGCCTCGAACGACCGCGCCGGCATCACGTACACGGCGTGGACGTGGCTGCAGAGCGGCAGCTTCAAGGTCGGACTGAGCGTGCTCGTCGACCCGCTCAGCACGATGATGATGCTCATCGTCGCCGGCGTCGGCGGCCTGATCGTCCTCTACTCGATCGGCTACATGGACGGCGACGACGAGGAGCGGCGCTACTTCGCCTACATGTCGCTGTTCGTCTTCTCGATGCTGCTGCTCGTCCAGGGCGGGAACCTCCTGATTCTCCTCGCCGGCTGGGGCCTCGTCGGCCTCTCGTCCTACCTACTCATCGGCTTCTGGCACGACCGGCCGTCCGCGGTGGCGGCCGCCAAGAAGGCCTTCATCATGAACGCAGTCGGCGACGCGACGATGGCGCTGGCGTTCTTCGTCCTCATCTTCCATTCGCACTCGCTCGACTTCGGCATCTCGTTCGCCACCGCGGGGCAGCTCTCGCCCACGGCGGTCAACCTCGTCGCGCTCGGGCTGCTCGGCGGGGCCGCGGCGAAGTCGGCGCAGGTCCCGCTGCACACCTGGCTCCCGGACGCGATGGAAGGCCCGACGCCCGTCAGCGCGCTCATCCACGCGGCGACGATGGTCACCGCCGGCGTCTACCTCATCGCGCGCACGCACCCCATCTTCGAGCAGGCGCGTACGGTCGAGCTCGTCGCCGCCGGCATGGGCGCGCTGACGCTTCTCGTCGCCGGGTTGATCGCGCTCGTGCAGACGGACATCAAGCGCGTGATCGCGTACTCGACGATGTCGCAGATCGGCTACATGTTCCTCGGCGCGGGCGTTGGCGCGTACGCAAACGGGATGTTCCACCTGATGACGCACGCGTTCTTCAAGGCGCTGCTGTTCATGGCCGCGGGCCTCGTCATCCACGCGCTCTCGGGCGAGCAGGACATCCGGAAGATGCGCGGCATCGGCGCGCTCATGCCGTGGACGAAGTGGGCGTTCCTCGCCGGCGCTCTCGCGCTCGTCGGCGTGCCGCCGTTCGCCGGCTTCTTCTCGAAGGACGCGATCATCGCGGCCGCGCTGCACGACCACTGGTACGGCGTCATCCTCGCGGGCGCCGGGCTCGTGGGCGCGTTCCTCACCGGCGTATACACCTTCCGCCTGTACTTCCTGGTGTTCCCGGGCGAGCCGAGCGCCTTCGTCCGCGAACATCACCATGCGCATCACGGCCAGGAGGCGCCGCTCACGATGCTCGTTCCGGTCGGCGTCCTCGCCGTGCTCGCGGTCATCGGCGGCTGGATCCAGTTCTCGCCGTTCTGGCACCCGCTGACGAACTGGCTCGCGCCGGTCGCGAGCACGCTCGGCGTTGCAGAGCCGACGAACACGCAGGAGGCGATCGCGTCCGTGCTCGCCGTGCTGCTCGGCCTCGCCGGCATCGGCGTCGCGTACGCGCTGTACGGGCGCGGCGAGGCGTCCCTCGCCGTTCCGCGGCTGCCCGCAGTGCAGCGCGCGCTCGAGCACAAGCTCTACTTCGACGAGGCGTACGACGCGCTGTTCTATCGCCCCGCCGCGGCGTTCGCCGCCTGGCTGCGCCGCGACTTCGAGGAGCCGGTCATCCTCGCCACCGGCCCGGATCTCGGCGAAGGCGCACTCGAGCTCGGTCAAGGGGCGAGTCGTCTCCAGACCGGGCTCCTGCGCACGTACGTCCTGTTCCTCGGCACGGGCCTCGCCATCGTCGGCGTCGTCTTCCTGGTGGTCCGATGACGACGTCGACGATCACCTCCGTGCTCATCTGGCTCCCGATCGCGGGGGCGCTCGCGATCTGGATCCTGCCGCTGTCGCGCTACGCGACGGGTAGCCTCGCGGTGCTCGTCTCGCTCGTCGAGGTCGGGTTCTGGATCGAGCAGGCGGCGCGCTT
>Ga0193751_1001125_pt1 | contig 17737 bp, 15 predicted proteins | sample L1c2metaG_FD_143050 | JGI IMG/M metagenome (GOLD analysis project Ga0193751, IMG submission 143050) | Soil microbial communities from a riparian zone of the East river system, Colorado, United States - L1c2 | ecosystem: Environmental > Terrestrial > Soil > Riparian zone | place: USA: East River... | reverse complement strand
GGATTGCTGCGAAGCAGCCAAACATTGCTGGACGCGCCCGTACTTGATAGACTGCGCCATCTCCAATCCCCCATCCATGACGACTGCGCCAATCGCAGCGGCGCTCTTAACCTGTGCTTACCACTGTCATCGCTCTATCGGGCGAAATTTGGTCCTCCTTTTCGCCGCCGCTTTCACAACCGTCCCGGCATTCGGGGATTGGCCGATGTACGGGAGCAATGCACAGCACGTCGGCGACTCGACTGTCCGCGGACGCCCACTGACCACGATCCTCTGGCAAACACAGGTCGACCACCACCCAGGCGATTTCACCCATTACGGTTCACCGACCATCACTGAGGCCAACACCGTGATCGTTCCCGTGACCACAGGCGACGGAGCCAATTTCGTGGTCGAAGGCCGCCGTGGATTCGATGGCTCGCTCGTCTGGTCCCAATCGACCGACTACATCGCGCCGGCGTCTATCTGGCGGCCAGGCTTTTCGCCCGTGTTGGCGAAAACATCGCCTACCGATTACCGCGTCTATATTCCAGCAGCTGGCGGCACTCTGGACTGGCGTGACACCCCCGACCAGGCGGTTCCGACCGATACAGGCAAACTGGCCTTCTTTGATAACTCGGTCGGTCTCGCTGAGTACGCTGCGAACAAGGCCGCTTACGACGCCAACGTGAAGATCAACACGCCCGTCACACCGGACGCCTCGGGCAATATCTATTTCGGTTTTCAGGTCGCGGCCACGACGGGCGTACTCCAGGAGGGCGGAGGCATCGCCCGCATCTCCGCTTCCGGTGTTGGCATTTACGCAATGGCCAGCACGGTCTCGGGCTTCTCGCAGGCCGCCCTCAATTCCGCCCCTGCTCTCAGCGTCGACGGCACAAAACTTTACGCCGCTTTTAACAATGGTGATTTTGGCAGCGGCCAGCTCGTTCAATTGGACAGCGCGACTCTTGCCCCGTTGAACGCCACCGCCCTCCTTCCCGGAGTCCTCGGTCTTTCAACCGCTTCGCCCGTGATCGGGCCCGACGGCGATGTCTATTTCGGAACGAACGACGATCCCTACAGCAGGGGCCGTCTCCAGCACTTCTCGGCGGACCTTCAGACCGTAAAACTGACTGGTGGCTTCGGTTGGGACACCACCCCGGCCGTCGTGCCCGCCAGCCTCATTCCCGACTATACCTCGACCGCGGGCTCCACCTATTTCCTCTTTACCAAGTATAACAGTTACTCGTTTCCGGGCGGCTTGAATAAAATTGCCGTGCTCGATCCGAACGTCTCGCAGACAGACCCACTCACGGGCGAGACCGACATGAAGGAAATAAAAACCCTCGTTAGTCCTTTCGGAAACAACGACGAATGGTGCATCAACACTGCCGCGGTCGATGTGCCAAACAAAGTCGTGTACGCTAACAACGAAGACGGCCACCTCTACCGGTGGGATTTGGTCACGGGCGATTACACCAGCATTCAGTTAGCTGGAGCCGCCGGTCAACCGTACACTCCGACACTCATTGCTCCCGATGGCGCGGTCTACGCGATCACTCAGGGAAATCTTTTTGCCGTCGGATCGAGACCCTCTATCCAATTGCCAGACACGACCTTGAGCAAAGACGGAGACAATCTGCTTTTTAGCTTCCTGCGCGACCGGGACGACGTGAGTTACATTACCGAATCCTCGCCCGACCTAACGAGTTGGACTTGCGTCGTGACAGATCCAGGTACCGTCGGCGGCAACGTAACCGTCACGTTTCCTGTCCCGTCCGAAGCGACCAAATATTTCCTCCGCCTGCGCGTGTATTAAATCTTCCGCTCTTCTGTGGCGGCAGATGTGTCGGCTGCGCTCCCTAATCAGGATCGCGATCGATCCGTTCCCTTCAAATCGCGCTCACCATCCGTCCTCTGACTTCTGACTTCCGAATTCCGAGCTCGGACTGCATGATCACCGCATGAAGCATTTGTTTCTCGCTTGTCTTTTCCCCGCGCTGCTCCCAGCTCAAAGCATGCAGCTGATGGAGCAATTGGGTAAGACCGTCCTTTATGGCGATATCGCTCTTTCCCCCGATGGCACGCACGTCGCCTGGGCGCAGTCTACCGTCGCAACAACCTCCCAGCAGACCTACGTGCGTGGCATTTCGGGAAACGCGCCGGCCACCATGGTGAACATCGAAAGCGCTGCCCAACGCACCGACTCCGATCCCGCCTGGTCTCCCGATTCCAGGACTCTCACCCTCTTTTCCACCGCTGGTGAAAAAGACCAAAAACAACTCTGGAGCGTAAACGCTGACGGTTCCGATCCCAAAAAGCTCACCAATTTGACCGGATACGCCGCTCGTCCTCGCTGGTCCCATAATGGGAAGGAAATTGCCTTTCTCTATATAGAAGGAGCGGGTGGCGGCGGCCCGTTAACGGCCGCGCCCGTCACCACTGGCGTCGTCGACACCGCCATTCACAACCAGCGAATCGCAATTCTCGAAGTAGCCACAGGCCAACTCCGACAGATTTCACCGCCGAATCTTCATGTCTACGATTACGATTGGTCGCCCGACGACAGGAGCTTCGTCACAACAGCCGCTCCCGGGCCCGGCGATAACAACTGGTGGATCGCGCAGATTTACACGGTCGACATCGCCAAAGGAAACGCGACCTCCATCTACAAACCTTCCCTTCAAGTCGCGGTGCCGCGGTGGTCGCCGGATGGTAAATCGATCGCGTTTATCGAAGGCTTGATGAGCGATGAGGGATTCCATGGTGGCGACCTCTTCACTGTCTCGGTCTCCGGACACGATGTCGTGAATCGCACGCCAGATCGCAAGAGTTCGGTCAGTTCTCTCTTCTGGCCGACGCCGGATCGCATCCTCTTCACAGAATATGTGGGAGGCGGAACCGCCATCTCCGAACTAACGCTGGCCAACAACTCCGTGCGCACAGTCTGGAAAGGCGCCGAAGGCCTTCATGCCTTCGGCAATTTCCCGGACTTTGCCCTCTCGCAGGATGGCACAACATCTGCCGCGATCCGAAACAGCTACGAAACGCCCCCCGAAGTCTGGGCTGGGCCGGCCGGTGAATGGCGACAATTGACCACCAACAACTCGGCTCAGACTCCTGCGTGGGGGAAGGCCGAAAACCTCGAGTGGACGAACGACGGGTTCAACATTCAGGGATGGCTTCTCCCGCCCGCGAAAGTGGAGTCCGGCAAAAAATATCCGATGATCGTCCTCATCCATGGCGGGCCTTCCAGCCTAACGACCCCGGAATGGCCCGCTGGTTTTGGATTGTCGCGAGCGATCGTCGCGGCTCTCTCAGCACGCGGTTACTATGTCCTTCTGCCAAATCCGCGCGGCAGCTACGGCCAGGGAGAAGATTTTACCCGCGGCAACGTGAAGGATTTGGGCGGCGGCGATCTTCGCGACATCCTCGCCGGAGTCGACGCTGCCATCGGGAAATATCCGATCGACCCGGCGCGTTTGGGGGTGACCGGCTGGAGTTACGGCGGGTTCATGACCATGTGGACGGTCACGCAAACGAATCGTTTTCGTGGCGCCGTCGCGGGCGCCGGCATCGCCAATTGGCAAAGTTATTATGGTCAGAATTTGATCGATCAATGGATGATCCCATTTTTCGGTTCGTCGATTTACGACGACCCGGGTGCATACGAAAAAAGTTCGCCCATTCACTTCATCAAAAAGGTGAAGACTCCCACCCTGGTCATCGTCGGAGAGCGCGACGCCGAATGTCCCGCACCGCAGTCCCAGGAATTCTGGCACGCGTTACGGACACTGGGCGTCCCGACCCAGCTCGTGATTTATCCGGGCGAAGGTCACATGTTCGTTAAGCCCGAGAACCAGGTCGGTCGCCTGGACCAGACAGTCACCTGGTTCGACAAATATCTGAAATAGTCGAGTAGAAACGCGGATCGCGCCGTCAGCCTGCGGGATTGTTGGCCATCGCGAGGAGATATGGCAACCGCCGACGACGATGAATAACGCGCGACGTTCGCAGAATAGGGAAAAGAAGAATGTAAACCAGGCTGCTCCAACTCCGCAGGAACGGGATGCACGCGAGGAGAGCCGCGATCAGTCCCACCGCGACGAGAATCGAGAGTCGTAAAATTTGGTAGCGGGTATCGAATTTCTCGAGCTCGGTAAGCTCGAGCACGTCGCGCAGACGATAGGCGTGCAGATAGAGGATGGTCATGGCGAGGTAGACTGCTGCGAAGCCCAGGCCATAGATGACCAGCAGCTGCGAAAGTTGTGGCCGCGTCATCGAGACGGGGTTGGCGGAGCTGTCAAAGAGGAGACTGGTGATGCTAAAATTGAAAAGGAATTTGAGCGGATAGACATAGAAAAGCACCAGGAAAAGCATCACGCAGGTGAGAAACCGCGCCGTGCCGTCATCCAGACCGTAACGGCGGCAGTATTTGTAATGGCCGTTCCAAATCAGTGCGAGAAAGAGAAAGCAGAGGGCGAACGCGGGAAAACCGCGCATCGTGTTAACCAGATCGCCGAACGTCTTCGGCACATCGAGCGAGACGACGAGGAGAGTGAGTGCGAAACCGAAGACTGCATCGCTGAAGGATTCCAAACGTGTGATCTCTCGCCCACGCAAACGAAAACCGGCAAGATCCCTCGCTTCGGGCGAGCGCTGATCACGGATCATGAAAGATTAACTATTCCCCACGGAAGAGAGAGGCAAGAGTATCCGCTTCAATCTCCGAGCATCTTTCAATCGGCGGGATTGTCGGCCGTCGCCAGCAATGATTCCAGATCGAGCGGCTCTGTGTGCATGGCCAGAGCGCCGTCTGGCATCCGCGGCCAGGCTTCCTTCGGCCGATCCCAATACAATTCCACTCCGTTGCCATCCGGATCACGTAAATAGAGCGCTTCGCTCACGCCATGATCGGAGGCTCCTTCCAGCGGGATGCCGGCTTTCCGCAAACGATGAAGCGCGTCGCCCAGATCCGCCTGCGTCGGATACTGGATCGCCACATGGAAAAGCCCGGTCGTGCCGGGCGCCGGCGGCCCTCCCCCGGCGCTTTCCCATGTATTCAATCCTATATGATGATGATACCCGCCCGCGGAGAGAAACGCCGCCGACCGTCCGAAACGCTGCGTCAGTTCGAATCCGAGCACGTCACGATAAAATCCAAGCGCACGCTCCAGATCCGCCACCTTCAAATGCACGTGGCCAATGCGCGTAGCCGGATGAATGGCGTTTCCAGGCACACCCTACTGTCACGCTGTCGATGCCCTCCCGGCAAGCGCGCAATGCCTTTTCTACCGATGCTAGAAGAGCGTTTGCAGATTACGGCAAACTGTCTTTCGCCCTGACCCAAAAAAAAATCTGCGTTAATCTGCGGACAATAAATCCGTCGCTTCCTTGCTGATTTCAGCTTGTCAGCTTTCAGTTTTTCAGCTTTTCAAAGAACGCAATTCCCAACGCTCGCCAAACGAGGTTCCAACGCGCATTCTGCCCCGATGCACAGACCTGACGATCGCAGCTTCCTCGGACATCCACGCGGTCTTGGCTACATCGCCTTCGCCGAAGCGTGGGAACGCTTCTCCTACTACGGCATGCAGGCGTTGCTCGTGCTCTACATGGTCAACCGCCTCCTGCATCCGGGACATATCGAGAACATCGCCGGCTTCGGTCCATTCCGTAACCTGCTGGAAAACATTTATCGCGGCCCGCTCTCGGTGCAGGCGCTGGCCTCGGCCATTTTCGGCCTCTACACCGGCCTCGTTTATTTGACGCCGATCGGCGGCGGATTAATTGCCGACCGTCTCCTCGGGCGCACCCGCACCGTTACCATCGGCGCATTGCTCATGGCGGCCGGCCATTTCCTCATGGCGTTCGACGTGACTTTTCTGCTCGCGCTCACTTGCCTTCTGTTAGGCGTTGGTTGCTTCAAGGGAAACCTCGCCAGTCAGGTCGGCGCGCTTTACGCCACCGGCGATAACCGACGCGCCGACGCCTTTCAGATCTACTACCTGTTTATCAATGGCGGGGTCATCGCCGCGCCACTTATCGCCGGCACACTCGGCGAGGTTTACGGCTGGCATTACGGCTTCGGCGTGGCCGGGATCGGCATGTTGATTGGCCTAACGATTTACCTTTGCGGCCGGAAATACCTCCCGCCCGATTCGCCCATCGTTGAAAAGAGCGAGCGCGCCGCGAAGCCGCCCATGAGTCATCGCGACAAGATGGGCATTATCGCGCTGCTCGTGCTACTGCCCGTGCTCACCATCGCCGTCATCGGCAATCAACAAATCTTCAATGCCTACCTCATCTGGGCGGAGAAAAGCGCTAACCTCGTTTTTTTCGGAAAGAAAATGCCGACGACGTGGCTGATCACGCTCGATTCAATCCTCTCCGTCAGCTGTCTCGCGGGCGCGGTCGTTTTCTGGAGGCTCTGGTCGAAAAAATTTCCTGAACCGGCCGAGATCACAAAGATGGGCATCGGCAGCCTCATCGCTGTGACCGGATTCCTTTCCCTCACCGCCGGTGCGATCATGGCGGCGAGCTCGGGAGGGAAAGTGCCAATCGGGTGGCTGATCACCTTTCATCTCCTCAACAGCATCGGGTTCGCTAACGTTTTTCCCGTTTCGCTCGCGCTTTACGCGCGCGTCGCTCCGCCCGCCTTGTCCGCCACCATTATCGGCATCTATTACCTGGCCTTCTTTGGGGCGAATAATCTCGTCGGCTGGGTCGGCGGCTTTCTCGAAAAAATGCCTGCCAGCCATTTCTGGCTGTTGCACGCAGCCCTTTGCGGGACCGGAGGCATCATCTTTCTTGTTGCCGGCCGCTTCTTCGGCCACCTCCTCGCGCCAGGCGAAAGCCAGAACGAAACGAAGTCGTAAGTCTTAGTCCAGTCCTGTTTTCTACTTTCTAATTTCCCAACCAGGCAAATTCGCGTTTTGATCGAGCGTTCCGACGCGTAAAGTACGCAAGGTGACGCCGGACGAACAAGACGACGAACAGTTCTATCGCGACACGGAAAGCATAGCCTTTCCGAAGCTGGACGATCGCCAGCTTGCTTTGCTGGAACCATTGGCCAAACGATCCGTTCTGCCACGTGGCGAACTCGTTTTTAAGGCCGGGCAGCGCGATATGGGCCTGACGATCGTGGTGCGCGGCGAAATCGAAGTTTTCGAACTGCGCGATGGCACAGAGCAAATTCTAGCCACCGCGCACGAACGCGATTTCATTGGCGACGTCGCGATGTTGCAAGGCACGTCGGCCCTCGCCACCTCGCGTGTCGCATCACCGGAAGCGGAGATACTTCAGGTTCCCGCGGCCGAACTCCGGCGCGCGCTCGCCGAATTGCCGGGCGTGAGCACCACCATCGTAAACGCACTCATCATGCGCCGGCGTCGGCTCCGGCGCGATCGGGAATTTGCCGGGTTCCGCGTTCTGGCGATGCGGGGCGAGCGCGAAGGACGTCAGCTCGATGATTTCCTGGATAAAAACCACATCCCGCATCGGCTCATCGAATTTGAAAGCGAGCAGGGGCAGGCGCTGAGCAAGCAGTTACATCTGAAGACGCGCGACTTGCCCGCGCTAATTACGACGGCGGGGGCTCCTTTGCGCCGTCCTTCCTTGCGTGAAGCGGCGCAAGTGGCCGGTTTGCTTCGTCCGCTCGCGCTCGAAAACGAAAGCGAGATTATATCCGACCTGACGATTGTCGGCGCCGGTCCGGCCGGCCTTGCTGCTGCCGTGTATGCCGCCTCCGAAGGATTAAAAACAGTCGTGCTCGAAAGTTACGCGCCGGGTGGCCAGGCTGGTTCCTCCTCTTTGATCGAAAATTTCTTCGGTTTCCCCACCGGGATTAGTGGCGGCGATTTAACCTGGCTCGCGCAGCTTCAAGCCTATCGGTTCGGCGCAAAATTTTCCACGCCCGCGCAAGCCCTCTCGCTTAAGTACAGTCATGGCGACGACGAATACCGAGCCTGTCTCCAAATCGAAGGTTGCTCAGCTGTGCTCCGGGCAAAAAGTGTCCTGATTGCGACGGGCGCGGATTACCGGCGACTCGAGGCGGAGGGACGCGAACAATTTGAGGGTGTGGGTCTCTACTACGCGGCCACCGCGCTGGAAGGCCAGATTTGCCGCGGAGAAACGGTCGTCGTTGCTGGCAGCGGCAACTCCGCCGGCCAGGCCGCCATGTTCCTTTCCGATGGTGCCGCCAAAGTGTTGCTCGTCGTCCGCGGCGACGATCTTTCCAAGAATATGTCGGACTATCTGGCCAAGCGTGTGCAGGCGCGAAAGAACATTGAGATTCTCTTTCACACTGAAATCCGGAAACTCGTTGGCAATAAGGTCCTCGAAGAATCTGAGCTGGAAAATACAAAGACAGGTGCACGGCGCGTTGTTCGAACACCGGCGATTTTTTCCATGATCGGCGCCAACCCATGCACGGAATGGCTGCCAGGCGAGATCCAGCGCGACGAAAAAGGATTTATCAAAACGGGAACGGCCGTGGCGAGCGCGCCCGCTTGGAAAGAGAACAAACGTCAACCGGGCCCGCTTGAGACCAGTCTTCCCCACATTTTTGCCGCAGGCGACGTCCGCTCCGGTTCGGTGAAACGTTGCGCCGCGGCGGTCGGCGAAGGCGGCATGGCCATCGCCGGCGTGCAAGCCGCCCTTTCTGGTTCCGGGTAGCGCGCTCGTCCCGAGTGCTGGCGATGCTGTCCCGGCATCGCGAACTTGTCTTCTCTTCCTCTGACCTCTGGATCGACGGCCGGGCGTCGTCGACACTGTTAGATGAACTTCATCAATTTCGAGCAGTTGCCCTTTGTTGGAATGTCGCACGAGTTCGTCGGCGAAACTCAGGGCGCGCCCTTTTCGGCCTACATCGTCAAGGCGAAACCCGGGCAAGGTCCGCCTTTGCATAAACATCCGTACGTCGAGGTCGCATTCACCCTCGAAGGCTGCGCCACCATCACGATCGGAAATGAAACGCGTGAAGTAAAAGCGGGTGGTATCGTCGTCATTCCGGCGGACACTCCGCATCGATTCGTTAACTCCGGCGACACGCTTTTGCGCCAAATCGACGTCCACGCCAGTCCTACATTTGTTCAGACGAACTTGTGACTCACCCCCTCCCTGGCACGGCCGCATTTCGTATCTTCCCTCTTTTCTTGTCGTGCTCGTGAAATCTGGTTTGATTATCTCGATCTGGACGATCACGTCACGTTTGGCGGCAAACCCTGACGAACGATTCCGGAACCATGAAAGCGGATAACGACAAGATCGAGCTTGGTGCGGTCGAAGACCACGGCGGAATTCTCGCTATCCGCGGCGGCGGCGCGCGCCGGGACTGGAACGGCATCCATTACAAACAAGGAATGTCTGCCAAGAACGTCGGCACGACCAAACTCTCTGCCAATATCGCCACCATTCCACCGGGCGGCGTAGCTTACGCGCACATCCATGTCGGGTTCGAACTCATCCTCTACATTCTCGAGGGCAAAGTACGCCACGAATTTGGACCCGGGCTCCGGCAGATTATCGAAAACCAGGCCGGCGATTTCATTTACATCAAGCCGGATGTTCCTCACGAAGTGTTTAACATGAGTGAAACCGAACCCGCCGTCGCCTTTGTGGCCCGCTCCTCCGCGGACGAGTGGGACAACATCATTCCCTACGATCGTCCTACCTTGTCATCCTGAGCCTGCTGAAGGACCTTGCACTCTATGATTTTAGATTGGCTTCGTCGGCCACCGCATTGACCCGACGAAAGTCATCTTGAGATGAACAAGGCGCAGCCCAGAGGGAGTCTTAAAGTCTTAAGTCGGCCACCTGGTTAGTTCAGTGGACGTGTTTTGAGAACGTCTTTACCAGTGAGGAGACGCTCTCGAAATAACTTTACCGTGGTCGGCGTCAGGGGATAGTTCGTCTCCGGGCTGGCCCAATCATTGAGTGTCTCAGCCACGAGGTCTCCCGTTGCGGTGTCGGCCCAGGCGAAATGATCTGAAGCAATCACGCAAAGGCCAATCGGCTGCAAAACTTCTGGTGGAAGAGAATTGTCCATGATCGCCTCGCAAAGGCGCACCAGATGTTTGGGGGTAACGCGGAACGGCTCCACCATCTTCACAACATCATACTCGAGGGAATCTTCGGCCACAGTCAACGTGCCGATAAGGTCGTCGCGCAATACGGCGGCGTTAGCAGCGCCCGCAAAAAAATCTCGGAGTATTGTTTCGTGCATGACCTATCGTGAAAAGGTCAGCTGCGACTACCTTTGCCGAGCTCTCTTACCATTAACAGATAACTCATAACAGAGAACTAACTCTCGCGCATTTGCTCGCGAATCGGTTCGTTATCGGCGTAGACCTGCCACTCCGCCATCTGACCGTCGCGGACCAGAGCTCGCAAAGCGACGGGCGCGCTCCATGAGGAATCTGGTCGCTTAACTCCATTCGACCAATATGAACCACTCGCTACGCCCACGAGCATCGCCTCAGCCTTGCCATCCTCCGCAATAAACGAGCTTCGAATATCGAGATGATAATCAGGCACCATCTCGAAGTAAAACTCCCAGCCCTCGTGCATGGCCTCGCGCCCTTCTACCGCCGCGCCGAGCGAATCAACGAAGCGATGATCTGATGTCATGAGGGAAACGAGCCGTTCCACGTCATGTGCGTTAATCGCAGTAATAAATTGCTCGGCCACTTTTTGTGGAGTCATAGTGCAGAGAATGTGTCCGATTCGGGTCTAACGATCAAGACAAGCCACCGCTACCGACGCCGAGCGTTCGCGTTACTTTTCCAATTTCTAATTTAAGCTTTCTACTCTCTTCCCGGGTAGGCGCTAGCTGCATCGCCTGGTTCCGGCCTCCGGCCAGAGAACAGAGGGCAGATTCTTATAAGAGCGAAACTGCAGGCGTTTCTGATTGACTTTTACGGGAGTTTCCAGCCAGAATCCGCCATCAAATCTGTGAAGACGTTTCTCCCATCCGCTCATTCAATCGTGAAGAATCCACTGCAAAGAATGACCTCCTTCGGGATCTGCAGCCTCGCCGTTTTTCTCGCGATTCTGTGCGGCAACGCTTCTTATGGCAGCGTCGTTGATCTGGGTGCCGCCGCCGGCTTTTCCGTCCTCACATATAACAGCAACAATACATCCGACTCTGCATTTCAGGGCGGCCCGATCGGAGTGGTTAACGGCAACTGGGTTCAAAGCGGGGGCGGACAAACGAATACTCAGCAGGCCACGACTGTAATCCTAAGCCCCGGCCATACCAGCAACGGCCCATCCGTCCAGACCACGGTCTATAATGCCGCGCTTCTGAACTCGGCGTGGACCGACGCGACGAACGCATCCGCGATGCTGGCTTCGCTCACGCCTACCCAGACGCTCGGAGCGATTACGGCCGGCCAGACCATTTCGGAGTCGACGGTTGGCCACTATGTTTTAAGCATTTCCAGCATCAGCCTGAACCAATCGGCGCTCACCCTCAGCGCTCCTGCTGGTTCCACATTTGTGCTTAATATTTCCGGCAACATCACCCTGAACGGCGGCAGCCAGGGGAATGGTCTGCTACTCACCGGCGGTCTTACGTCCAATGATGTGGTTTATAACCTGACCGGTGTTAACAGCAATCTGACCACCTCCGGCGGCGGCAATGCGCAGACAATTCATGGCATCGTTCTGGCCACGGGCGCAAACGCCTCGGTCAATCTTCACCCCGGCGCAATTTTCGGGGAAGTCATTACAAGAACGCTGACCACTTCCTCCGGCGCCCTCATCGAAGTGCCCCCGTCAGTTCCCGAGACAAACACGGTTTGGATAGCGATATCTATCGCGCTTGCGGCGTTTTTATTTGATTCAAGACGAATCTTTGGAAGAAAGCCAGCGCGGCGTCCCCGCTGAGAGTTCTTGGCTATTCGTTAGGGATTAATGGTTATTTGGGGAGAGTCACCATACCCGCGTTATCCGCGCGGTTTTAGAATAGCGCAGTAGGAGGCTCGCCCTAGAAATGAAAGGAAATTCCACCGCGGAGTCTGTAATCCGGGACGACTTGCAGCGCGGTGTTGTCGATCAGGACGGGCAGATCGGCTTCCACCTCTGCGCTCCAGCGTCCGCGCGATGCGATAATCCGAGGACCGATGAAAACCGAAGTGATGCCTGTATCGATCGCGGGCGCGCCACGGAAGCGGTCTACGCCTTTGTGTTCGCCGGAAACAAGGAATTGCAGGCCGACAATCGTCCTCCGATTGCGCACAAGATAGTAGCCAGGCCCGCCATCCCATGCGAGGTCGTTGGCAAAATGATATTGGTGAAATCCGTCACCGCGCAGCGTGAATTGCACATTCGCTTCCGCGAAAAGGCCTTTGTAACGTAGCGACCCTTGCCCGCCAAAAATCCCGTCGTACGAGCCAGTTCCGAGCGTCAGATCATGTCCATGGATGCCGCTCGGAGGAGCGCCGGGAATATCGATCTCGTGAAATTCCTCTTTGAGGCGGCTGCTATCGCCGGTCGGAAGTTTTAGCCCCGTCAGCAAGATGGCCGAGATGGTAAGATCAGGTTCGTGCTCGATCGCCACAGGATTTTTACCTGAGACATCGAACTCTCTGCCAGCGGCCGAAGCGTAACGAAAAGCCACCGTCTTCAGTAGTAAGGAAATATCACCCAGGCCGGATTCCGTTCCGTGATCGATGGCAAAGCCTTCAGGCCTTTTGAATTCGCGGTCGATTACCGGAATGTTGAGCTGTAGCGCGAATCGGTCATTGAACGTATAACCAGCCACCACTTGCGTAATCGAGCTGTTCTCATATTGCCCCGTGGGATTAGGCGCGCCGTGTCCATCCACCAGCACCGTTCCGAAGCGAGTGAATTGCTCCCCGATCGCGCCATAGAATCCATTCCACCAGGCCCGCGAAACGCCGGGTTCCATCCCCGGCATTGCTTCAAGCTGCGGCGTGTAGCAACCGCACAAATCACAAGCGTCAGCCGAAATCCCCGCGGCTATCGACAACGCACTCAACAAACAAAAACTTCTCCAAGGCCTCACATTAAATCCTCCCCTGATGGAAACGCCGGCGCGGCGCCTCGACCGGTTTCCGGTTTACCAATTTGAACACTGCGCCCCATCGCTAAGCGAAGGCGCAGCAAACCCTAACGAACGGCCAGCTAACCGGGGAGCAGCTCTTCACTGATGCCATCGAAAAAATACTCGCTGCCCTTGTCATGTGGATTCCGATCTTGAGTTGAATCCGACGATCGGACGTCACATCGTGGTTGCGCTTGGCCAGGGCGCGCTGGATCTCAATGGCGCATTGCGCGGCTTCCAAGGCGCTGCCGAATTCGACGAGAAAAGCGTTGCCGATGGTTTTGATTTCCACTCCGTGAAAGTGGGGAAAGATTTCGCGCAGCAGGCGGCGATGTTCTTCGAGCAACTCGAGGCCGAGTTGGTCGTCGCGCTGGGACAGCGCGCTGTAGCCCACCATGTCGGTGAACATAATGGCGGCGAGCTTGCGTTGCTCGGTGTTTTCGGAAGGCACGAACGGATTAAATCAGAGACCGCCCAGAATGAAACAGCGAATCCACGGAGATCTGCGGTCAGCGGTCCGGATCACCGGCGGCGTTGCCGATGGCTTGAGTATCGTCCATGTTTCGCCGAAGGCATTGTGAGATCGACCGGCACAGAAGATCATCCTGGAGTCATGGTATTTCCACCCCTCGCCTGGCTGGTGGGCGCGGTGGTGAGCGGGGTTGTGCACTGGATCTTGCCGGTCCGAATGATAATGAGGTATCACCTTTCCCTTCTTCTTGGGATTGTTTTGGCGATGACCGCGCTTGCCCTGATACTCTGGGCCGTCCTGATCATGAAGATGGCAGGGACGAACGTTCCTCCAAGCAAACCTGCCTTAACCATAGTGCGGAATGGGCCTTACCGGTTCACGCGAAATCCGATGTACCTGGGACTCTGTCTGCTTCAGGTGGCGCTCGGTTTTTTTCTTAATGATTGGATCCCGCTTCTCTTCGCAGTTCTTCTGGCGCTTCTGCTGCATTACGGCGTCGTCCTCCGGGAAGAGAAATATCTCGAAGCAAAATTTGGTGATCAGTATCTCGCTTTGAAGCGGAACGTGCGGAGGTGGATGTAGGACGGGACGTCCGGGATCTGCCATCTGCCATCTGCCATCTGTCCTCTGTCCCCTGCCGGGCCTTATATCTGCTTACGTGCGGGTGACATTCTGTTCAGAAATGGATGCCGGACTACCAACTATATGAAATCAACACTCACATCATTTTCCGCTCACAAACCGACATCACCCGCCGCGGCTCTCGCTCGATGGCTGACGATCATGGGCTTGCTCACCTTTGCCTTGTCCAGCGCAAACGCACAAACAACAGCCGACGAGCAAACAACATCAAAGCACCACCGGCACCCTGGACCAACGGGACCGACCGGAGCGACAGGGGCTACCGGACCAATCGGGCCCACGGGCGCAACGGGCGCAACCGGGGCGACGGGTGCGACTGGTGATACGGGAGCGACTGGCGCGACCGGGATATCCGGCGCGAACGGTGGATTGGTCGCCTTTTCGACGGGACAGATTCTTTCGGGCGCAACCGTCGTCTCAGCGGCACCCATTCTGATGGGTTTTGGAAATCATGCTGTCGAGGTCATCGACGGTAGCGGCGAATCGACTATGCCGCCGGAAGCGGGCGGTTTCGGTTTCCCGGTTCCTTTCGCCGGGACGATCACCAATCTTCAAGTGAGCGCGGATCTGCTTGTGGCCTCCGTAACAGCCATCAATGTGATAGGCCTTCAGTATGATTTTACCGTCTACGTTTCGTCCTCAGTCCCTAACGACGGCACGGATCATTTAACTCCTCCTTATGTCACTACGCCGCTCACGACCTCGGTGCATTTTGGATTTCCAAACACGGTGATAACCGCAGGTTCGTTTCGCAGCGCTACGAACATCAATACCGGAGCGATTAGGGTAAATCCGGGTGATAGAGTAGGCATCCGTGTCAGAACGCTCGGATTTACCGATGCGTCGGCCGCCGACATTACGCAGCTCTCTTTCAGCGCCAGCTTTTCTTACGAGCAATCTGCGCAAGTACCTTGATTGATCGCGCGGCGAGCTGAATTGGGAAGCTGGCAGCTTCCCCTACAGAAGAATGGCAGGTGCGCTCGGCTTCATTTCCAGGCGTTATCGCGGATCGGCCTGTGCTGTTTGAACGCCGCAAGATGCTCTCGAAGCTGTTTTGTTATTTCGTTCGACGTGCTTCCGATGTGCAGCGCTTCTTCTTCGAAGCGAATCGCCGAGTTGAAATCGCCGGTTTCCGCGTAAGCGACGGCGAGTGTGTCGAGGTACTCGGGCGCATCATTCTTTGCTTTGTAAGCTTCGGTCGCATCCGCAATTGCCTGTGGGCCATCGCGCAATCCAGGGTCGGTTGCAGTGGCTCGGATCCAGGCGCGCATATTCAACATTTCGGCTCGGCCCTTCGATTCCTGGCCAAGCGCTAAGGCCTTATCCAAATCAGCGAGGGTGGCCGCCCCGTGATGGAAATGGGCGTGCACGACCGCGCGGAAAACAAAAATCTGGTCAAAGTCCGGTTTGAGCTGTGCCGCAGTGTTCAGGTCCTCCAAAGCAAGACTCCATTTACGTTGTTTCACGAAAACCTGGCCACGCGCCAGGTAAGCCGGCCACATGGCGGGATCGAGCTGGATCGCCCTGTTCAAGTCAACGATCGCACCAGCATCATCCCCATTCTTGAGCTTGGCCGTTCCACTGTTGGTGAAAGGGATCGCGGCTTTATTCTCTCCCGCGTAGACCGGAACTTCGCCGCGGACGGACATTGTTGTCGCGATACAAAGCAAGGACGTAAGAGCGAGGAAGCGCATCATCCTATTGGTGAAATCTGTGTCATCCGTGGAAAATTTGAAGCTTTAAGATCCGTGATTCGCGTCATTCGCGGGCAAAATTTCCGGTACCAAAGGTTACTCTGGGCGATCATTCTCTCGCCACAGATTTACACAGAAGGAACGCGATGAAGACTGGGGTTTTACCGCGAATGACGCGGATTTCGCGAATTGGAAGGAGAGGCAGGAACTCCGGAACTGCTTTCGCCATCTGTGGAGATTTGTATTCATCTGTGGCTGGAACGTTTTTTCTAAGCCTGTCGGGAATTACGACTCAGTAATCAGGCATTGCCCTCAATCGCCGTTGGCGGCGGGTGATGGAAGCGGCAGGGGCGATGAAATCGTCACGTGCGTGACTTTGCCTCCCGCTTTGCGTTCAGCTTCCAGCCTAACGGCCGTGTTGTCCTCACTGTTTCTATAGCTGACAAACAGATCGAAGGAATGGTTGATCTCCGAGCCGGTCCGTTCGTGACTGAACTTGGGATTCGCGAATTTATCCCACGCATCGGCCAGCGCCTCTGGAGAAAGAGGCGATGTGCCGGTCACGATTACCCTGGGCTCGCCGTCCACCAGTTTGCGCGCAGGTGGACCGGACGGCGTGAATTGCGGGACTTGCGGTGTCCAATCCGGTAGCGAGACCGGGCCTTTCACATCCACCACTGCCTGCATCGCCGTTTTCTTCTTCGCCTCCTCGGCTTTCTCTTCCGCGTCCGCCTGGTCGATTTGCGCCGTCGTCTCTTTCTCGAGTTGCTTCATGTTCGGGGTTTTGGTGGCCGGCTTGTTTGCATTCTCCATCGCCTTCTTGATTTGCGCATCGATGTCGTCCTCCTGCGCGAAACCGCGTGTCATCGTCGTAAGCACCGCCAGTGCCGCCAGGAAAAACAATCGTCTAATCATGGTTCGACGGTAGATAGAGAAAAGTTAAAGGTGAAGCTCGATCGGGAGGGAGATTTAATTCCTGGTGGGTGACGAGGATTCTCGCCGGCGAATGACGCGAATGGGGAACGATTACGAGTATGAGCACGATTACGAGCACCAAGTGCCTTCAGTGATTCGTGTAATTCGCGTCATTCGCTTCTCCGTTTCCCGACTCGCTCTCCCGCACTCTGCCGTTCTTCGACTGCACGACCGCTGCGCTCAGAATGGCAAGTTGATGATTTTACACTAGGAGAGGCTTCCCCCGTGGTGCGCCCGCGGTCGATTAGGCACTTGGAAATGAGAGGGCCGGCTAACCACAGTTAGCCGGCCTCTCGAATTCCGCATGGCGGCGCGAGCCGCTCTGTCAATCAGGCGTTAGGGAGGATCGAGGATTGTTACGCCAACCTTGTCACCGGGCGCGGCTGCGACCTGGTACCCCGCTCCTGCGCCAACCACGAACCGCGCAGTTTCGCCACTGCTCTCTTTGATCGAATCAGTGATCGCGTGCAAGGTGATGCTGGCCGTTGCTTGATTAGCCGGGATCGTCACCTGACCAGCAGTGCCGCTCACGGTGTAATCCGTGTTCAGAGTGGCGGTGCCGATGGTTGAATAATTCACGGTGAGAGTCGGATGCGTTGCCGGTGTCACCGTAAAAGTGATGAGGGCATCGTGGCCTTCACGAACGGAAGCCTTGTCGGCGCTAACGGATACGGCCGGGCTCGACGAAGGCGTCGGCGTAGGTGTTGCGGTCGGTGTGGGGGTTGCCGTCGGAGTAGGAGTGGCGCTCGGCGTCGGCGTGGCTGTGGCCGTCGCTGCTAAAATCGAAGCGGCAGCGATTGTCTGGGACTGAAGATCGGGCCCACTGGTGCCGTTGTTTGCACCAACGTTTGGCACAATCGTCGGAGCCGGACCGCTGCTGGTACCGCTGTTCACGGCTCCTACAATTGT
>Ga0193751_1001124_pt1 | contig 17753 bp, 13 predicted proteins | sample L1c2metaG_FD_143050 | JGI IMG/M metagenome (GOLD analysis project Ga0193751, IMG submission 143050) | Soil microbial communities from a riparian zone of the East river system, Colorado, United States - L1c2 | ecosystem: Environmental > Terrestrial > Soil > Riparian zone | place: USA: East River... | reverse complement strand
TACGACCAGCTCGTCCGCCTCGACCCCTCGCCGATCATCGCCCTCAACCGGGCCATCGCGGTCGCCGAGCTTGACGGACCGGAGGTGGCACTGGCGGCCGTCGACCGTCTTGAGGAGAAGTTGGCCGGCTATCACGCCTACCATGCGACCCGCGCCGACATGCTGCGCCGGCTGGGCTGCAATCAGAAGTCGCGCGCGGCGTACGGCAAGGCCATCGAGCTGGCGGGCAACACCGCCGAGATCGCCTACCTGACACGCCGCCGCGACGAGCTTGGGTAGTGCATGCGGATCCGGAATCTAAGCGCGACGCCACGGATCCGCGCCCGAGGTACGGCATCTGCTGGGTTGGCTCTCATAGAAGGATCCCGCCGAGCATTAGGGCAGTGCCGCCCGCTGGATTGCCTCTCGGAAGCTGCCGAATCGGCGCCGGATTGTCTTCTCAGACGGCCGCATTGCCGCCTCCGTCCAACTCTCGGCGGTCGGGAGCGAGCCGTGCTCGGCGACGAACCTCCGAAGAGCAGCGACAGACTCCGCGATTCGGTTGTCGGCCACGTCGGATAGTGGGACCGCCTCGCCGTCGAATACGTCTGGTGGGTTCGCATTGTGGGAACTTAGGTCCACCAACCCCGCCGGCCTTGACCTAAACCTTCTGCCAGACCGGCGCTCGCTTCTCGGCGAAGGCCGCCATCCCCTCCCGACCATCAGGTGCGACGGCGTTGCACGAGATCGCCTCCGCCATCAATCGGTATGCCTCGCTCTGCTTCTCTTCGACCTGCTGGTAGAAGCCCTCCTTGCCGATGGCCAGCGCATAACGGCTCAGCTGTGCGAGCTCCTGAACCAGAGCCATAACCTCAGCATCGAGCCGGTCGAGCGGTACAGCGCGATTGATCAGACCCCATCTCTCAGCAGTCGAAGCGTCGACAAATCGCCCCGTCAGGAGCATCTCCAGAGCGTTCTTACGGCCGACGTTGCGGGCCACCGCCACGCCAGGCGTCGAGCAGAACAGTCCGTATCGAACCCCGGAAGTCGCGAAGCGGCAGTCGTCGCTTGCGATCGCGAGGTCGCAGGTGGCGACGAGCTGGCATCCCGCGGCGGTGGCGATGCCATGTGGCGCAGCGATCACCGGAACCGGGATCGCCTGCACCGTCGCCATCAGCCTGTTGCAGACGGCGAAGATGTCGCGCTCCTCGTCAAGGCTGCGATCCATCATCTCCTTGAGGTCGTGCCCCGCCGAAAACGCGCGACCGGCACCTTTCAGCACGATCGCGCGCACCTCGGGCCGCCGGCTCTGTGCCTCGAGCTCCGAGGTGAGCTCTTTCATCAGTGCGGTCGAAAGGGGGTTCAGCTGCTGCGGCCGGTTGAGGGTGATGATCGCTGCCGGTAACGCGTCGTCCACCACGAGATAGTCGAGAGTTGGTTTCATCTCGCGATTCTCCTCCCCAGGCACTAATTGTGGGAACTCAGGTCGGCCACCTCGTCATAAACACTCGCGACCCGCTTGGGAACGCACATCCGCCACGCGTCCAGCACGAGCTCGCGCATCTCCGTTTCGTCGATGGCCGCCATGCGGACCAGCACCCAGTGATAGCGAAGATCGCCTCCCGTCGGGAGCATGAACTTCTCCGGCGAGCCGCCGACCAGAAAGTTCCGCTCCTCTTTCGGGAATCCAAAACCCATGACGGTCCCGTCGTGTGAGAACGACACGTAGACGATGCGTCCCACGCGGAACTTGACGCGCCCGCCCACGAGCCCTTCTGTCGTACGGGGCAGCGTCATCGCGAACCGTCGCACGTCCTCGATCGTCACCATCGCGGTCAGCAATCAAGTTAGCGCGTCCCACGCGCCGCTCGGGACCAAAGTCCCGGAACTGGGACAGGGAGCGTCCTATGAGACGCCCGCAATTGTCTATTGGGGTCTGGGTCATCCGCAATCCAGACTCATTGGGTGCTCTCCACGGTCGACGAAGCAGTCGCCACAAGGACCACGACCATGAGGATCGGCTGGGTCGGCTTCCACATGGAAGGGGTCGCGGCGTTGCGCGCCGTCCTCGAGCAGGGCTTCCCGATCGTGGCCATCATCACCCTCAGCAGCGCCGCGGCGATGCGACTCAGCGGTAGCTCCGACTACTCGACGATCGGCCGTGAGTTCGGCATCCCGGTTTTCGAGGTCGACAACATCAACGCCGAGCCAAGCCTGAGGATCCTCGCCGAGCTCGAGCTCGACCTGGCCTTCGTCATCGGCTGGACCCAGCTGGTGGGTCCCGCGGCGCGAAAGCTGATCCCGCATGGCGTCGTCGGCGCCCATGCCTCGCTGCTCCCACGGAACCGAGGGCGAGCGCCGGTGAACTGGGCCCTCATCAAGGGAGAGCGGGAAACGGGAAACACCCTGCTGTGGCTCGGCGATTCGGTCGACGGCGGCGACGTCATCGACATGGTGAGAATCGCCATCACTCCTTACGACAGCTGCCTTTCGATCTACGAGCGGGTCGCTGATTCGAATCGCGCCATGATCCTGAGGCTGATCCCGAAGCTGCTCGACGGCGAGCGGCCGGCGACCCCACAACCACCTTCTGATGAGCCTCCATTATCCAAGCGCAGGCCGTCTGACGGCCAGGTGGACTGGTCGCAGAGCAGCGCGCGTGTGTATGACTTCGTCCGCGGTTTGACGCGACCTTACCCCGGCGCCTTCAGCTGGCTGAACGGCCGGCGCTGGCGGATCTGGGCCTGTGCCCTCCCTCCCCAGCGCGCCGCGGGGGACGAAGTCCCCGGCGAGGTCATCGGCTCCGTCGTGAGCCCGGTCCAAGAAGCCTGCGGCCAAGTGGTTTGGTGCGGCCAGGGTGCGATCACGCTGCTCGAGCTCGAAAGCGACGACGGGCGCGTGCTCAAAGGCCGCGAGCTCAGTGACCAGGAATGGTCGGGATGGTGCTGGCGAAATGGCGATTGATCCCAAACGGGTCCTGGTCATCGCCGCCCACCCGGACGACGAGCTGCTCGGCTGCGGCGGAACCGTCGCCCGCCACGTGCTGGCTGGGGATACGGTGACGTCGGTGATCGTCTGCGAAGGCGAGTCGCTTCGGTATGGGCCGAATGGCGTCGGCCAACGATCACACATTCAATCCGCGGCCCGCCGCCTGGGCGTTGAGGATGTCCGCCTGCTCGGATTCCCCGACCAGCGCCTCGACACGATCAACCTCACAGATGTGATCGGCTGTCTGGAGCCGATCGTCCGCGAGGTGCGCCCGCAAATCGTCTACGGGCAGTTTGGCGGAGACGTGAACCGGGACCACCATCTCGTCTTTCAAGCCCTGCTCGTTGCGACCCGACCGACGGAGGACTTCATCGAGCTCATCTACGCCTTCGACACTGCCAGCAGCACGGAGTGGGCTTATCCGCGCACTTTCGTCCCCGACACGTGGGTCGACATCAGCGACACGCTCGACGCCAAGGTGGAAGCGATGGCTTGTTACGAAAGCGAGCTTCGCGACTATCCCCACCCTCGATCTTTGAAAGCGCTGCGCTACCGCGCGCACAACTGGGGCGCTCAAGCGTGCCTGGAAGCGGCCGAAGTGTTCATGACGGTCAGGCGGGTGGTCCGCCGCGGGAACGAAGCCTAAGTCTGAAAAAAGTGCGCGTTCTCGTAGCTAAGCTCGGCGACGTTGCCGGGAACGCCATCCAGCTGCTGCCCCAGGCTGCCGTATGTGCATGAGTTGCCGGTGAAGTTCCACGAGAAGATCAAATAACCCGCCAGATGGGTGGCCAGGTTCTGCCAGTGCGTGATCTGGGTGCGTAGGTCATTGTTCGCCGGCAGCTCGTAGTAGCAATCCTGGAAGTCCTGCAGCACGCCGATGTAGTCGCGGATCCCGGCCGCTTCGATACGGTTGATGTTGGCGTCGAGCACATTGCTGAAGTCGCACGGCTTGCGCGTCTTGGGATGGGCGGTGAAGTCAGTACCATTGCGGAAGCTGCACGGATAGAGGTCGAAGCCCAGGACGTCGACGGCGCCTTTCCAGGCCGCGTAGTCAACGGGCCTGCCGTCCCAGTCCTGGATCAATGTGAACGTGCGCGAGCCGGGATCGAGCTTGTGGACCAGGGCCGTCCTCGCGGCGAAGGCCGCTGGAGCACTCGGGCATGAAGAGAGAAGTGGCTCGTCGGCGAGGTAGTACATCAAAATCGCAGGGCTGCCCTTGATCGAGTTGATCGTGGCCGTGAGCTCGGAATCTGAGAGTTCCCAAACGCAGGTTGCCTTCTTCCAATCTCCCACCCACACGATGGCCTTGAGGCCCGATTTGCCAAGGGCGTCGAGGGCAGCCCGATACGGTTGCGCCTGGACGGTATCGAAGCCGGCGCTCTTGATGTTGGCCACCCCAGTCCCGAAGTAACAGCCGTTGTCGTCGTTGTAGCCGGGTGCCTGGCATGTGGTGTCGCGGCCGTAGACACCCCGAATAAACGAGGACGACGGCACCGCGGTCCAGGGATGGCCGGCAGCAGGGCTCGGGTTCGCCGGCGCGCACGCAATCGTCGCTAGAAGCAAGAGCACCGCCGGCCGGGCCGCCCAGCGTGCCTCTTGTCGCAAACCGTTCGCCACGCTAGCACGCGCTTCGCGCCAATACCCGAGCTATTCCGCCTGGGAAGGCGGGACGGGTGCCCATCGCCTCCCGGAGCGCCTATTGGCATGTGCTAAAGCCGGGTGCAGCATCCGAATTCTTAAGGGAGCGGCAGGCCGCCAAGAGCATATGCAGCCGCCGGCAGGCTCTGTGCGTGCGAATGCGCACGAAAGTCCTGCCGCTCCCGCCATGAGATCGTCCCTGCGCCGGGTCGGCGCCTTATGTCAGCTATCCATACCAGCCGACGACGTCGATGATGACGTTGGTCGAACCGAACGCGTTGAAGATGTCGATCTGGCCGGTCGCCGAAAGGCTTACGACGACGAGGTTTGGCACCGTCTGTCGGAGCACGAAATTAAGGTCGGAAGACACCGGCCGGTTCCCGCCGCCTGACCAGACTGTCAGAGCGCTCGCAGCCGTCGGGTTGACGACGGTGACATTCAAGACCACGGCCTTGGCACCCGTGGCGTGTACGCCTCCGTTGCCGGCCACGGTCACGCTCATCGTTGCGCCAGGTCCAAGGGTCGACCCGCCATTGCGCGTATCAACGATGCGGGATGGAGTGAGCGGCACGAAAGACGCGCCCGTGCCCGAGCTGTCAGTGAAGTAGCCGTTCAGGTCGACGATCAAGTCCGCTGAACCGAGGCCGTTGTAGAAAGACACCTGTCCTCCGGTGCCGACGGGAACGATGACCCGATTCGGGACAGTGACTCCGGCCGTCCAGTTGAGGTTGGAAGCCAGCGGTAGAGGTGCGCCCGTGGGGAACACCGTAAGGAAGCCTGCCTTAGTCGTGTCGGTGACCGTGGTGTTGAGGACCACAGCCGTCACGCCGCTGGCCGGAATGCCACCGACGCCGGTGACCTGAACAGGCAGGGTGGCGCCGGCGGTGAGCGTCAACCCATGGTTGGTCTGGCCGCTGGCGGCCCGGGTGTCAGTGATGCGAGCGGGCATGACGGGCACGAACTGCCCTGACGAGCCTCCGCCGGAAGGCGCGAAGTAGCCCTCCAGGTCGACGACGGCGTTGGCCGTGCCCAGGCCGTTATAGATCGTGACACTGCCACCACTGCCCAGGCCTACCGACACGAGGTTGGGGACGGTCTCGCCCACTACCCAGTTGAGGTTGGACGCGACGGGCAGCGCGGCTCCCGTCGGGTAAACAGTGAAGAAGCCGGCGGCCGACTCGTCCACCGCGGTCACGTTGAGGATCACTGCGCTGGCGTTGGCGGGCACGCCGTTGGTACCCGCAATCGCCAGGTTCATGCTGCCGCCAGGGCCGAGCTTGCCGCCGCCGTCGCTCCTGGTGTCGACCAGGCGCTTGGAGGGCATCGCCGTATACACACCAGGGTTGATGACTGGTGGTGACGATGAAGACGGTGGCGACGGTGGTGCTGTCGAGGATGGTGATGGCGATGTCGACGGTAAAGGCGATGATCCGTTGATGGCTTGCGAGTTGATGGATTGCAGAATCGCGATGTTTCCGGGCTGCTGGATCACTTGCGCCCCGAGGTAATCCCAGGCGAAGACCCAGTAGCCGGAGGCGCCCTGGTTCTTCCAGTGGTCGAACTGCGCTTGGATCTCAGCCGGCGTCGGCCATCGCCATGGGCTGGCGCTGAAGTCCTGGATGATGAACTCCCAGTTCGTCACATTCGCGGCGTGGATCTGCTGCACCGCGCTGTCGATGGCCGAGTAATCACACGGACCGCTCTGACATGGATACACATCGAAAGCGAGGATGTCGACGGTGCCTTTCATGGGCACGCCCTGTTGTAGAGGGTTGCCAACCTGGAACTGGTCGTCGTCAGCCCACGTCTTTGCGGTCGGATCGACGCTGTGGACCGTCTGCGTGATCGCTGCATAAACGGGCGGCGCGTTGCAGCCGTTGGCGGTCGGTTCGTCTCCGATCTGGTAACGAAGGCCCGCGTACCCCGCGCTGACGTTGGCCTGGACCATCGCGGCGATTCCCGCGTTAGTGATCGTTTGGGCGCACGTCGTGTTGTCGTAAGCGTCGACCCAGACCATGCCGGCGATGCCGTTCGCCGTTTGAGCTGCTCCGTTGTCCTGCACGCCTCCATCAGTGGACGCGTTGAAGCCGGCTGCGCGCATGGCCGCAAAGTCGGTCGAGGTGTATCGGAAGACGCCTCGAGTTCCAGAGCTCGGTCCGGACGGAAGGCTCGGTGGGGGCGCAGGGCTTGGAGACGGCGATGAGCTTGGTGTCGGAGCTGAACTCGGTGTCGGAGCTGAACTCGGCGGCGGAGGAGCGGCCCCGCTCAGCAGCGGGAGGATGTCGCCGACGTTGGAGTCGGCCGAGTGGCCGAGCAAGCCGACGCCATAAGCCTCTTCGAGGCCCCGGAGCGTTCCGTACTCCGTGCCGCCGTTGGCCGTGGTGCCGTGCGCCGAGCCGATGACGAGCGTGAGCACCTGCTCGGTTGAAGCACCTTCGTCCCACGTGATGATGATCCGGCTGCCCGACGTCCACCAGCTCGAGGCCTGGACCTGCGTGACCAGGCCCTGCAGGAAGGCGTCCCCCTGCGCCGGCGTGCCGTCGTGCATGTCGTTGGTGAGGTTCGGCGAAACCCACAAGAAGGGCGGGGCGGTTCCAGCGCTGAGGTCCGTGGTCAACTGCGGGTATGGAACGACGCGGTTGCATTGGGTCGAGTTGGTGCGGACGGTGTCGTAGTACATGAAGGGGTCGTGGTTGACGTCATATGCGCCAGGCCCGAACTGGTCGGTCAGGTCGCATGCGACCGGCATGTCTTCCATGTAGGCCTTCCAGGCAATGCCCGCATTCGCCAGCTCGTCGGTGAACTGCGGACCGGCGTACGTCATGTCCTGCGGGGTGGTGTCCGGCGGGTTGTTCCAGATCGAGCCAGATGTCAGGCCGAGATAATTGGGCAGGCTAGGGTGACTCAGGTCTGTCGTGCTGACCGATCCATTGGCCGCGACCTGTGCGTTGACGAATGGCATTTGCGAGTTGCCGACTATCTGCTCATAGCTGGTGTTCTCCATCAGCACCATAAGCACATGAGGAGGAGCGGCGACCGCCTGCACAAAGTGATCAAACGGCAATACCAGCATCGCTGCCAGGATCACGAATAGATGCACGGCCAGTGGACGCCGCAACATGCGTTGCCCGATTCCGCCGAACGTCAGCCGGATCCCACGTCGTCTACGTCGACGTACACGCATATTCGTCTACCCCCGGGAACGCTGAACAGAGTCAGCGTGTTATCGGCTGGGCGGAGTCCGGTGGACTCAACCTTCTGGAACGCCAACCAAGCTCTCTTCTTGCAGTTGGCCGATCGACCTGATGCCCCGAGGGGTTCAGGAATGACGAAGGATTTGCAAGTTTTAACCCATTGGGCCACCAGAATGCAACCCCTCGGCCTAGATAAATTCGAGATTAGACAATCGCGCAACAGGCCGTGAAGGACGCGCCGCATCGTGTCGCATCGAATGAATATTTCTTTGCACACCTGCGCGCGGCGTCCCAGGCCGTACGAGACCAGCGCACTACTTCGGTCGGGACAAGTTTCTGAATCATCCCGATTGCGGTCGGGACATCGTCAGTTGAAGGGCCCCTCTTTCCTACAGGCACCGCAAACGTATTCGCATACGCTCCTTAAGTTCCATGAAGTCCCTCCTTCACGTCGTTCACTAGCACATGGACCTGCAAGAGTTGACCCGGCGCGTCGTGCTTGGACATTGGGTCCTGATCATGGTCTGCGTCGTCGTGAGCGCAGGTGCCGTGATCGCGTATCACCTCTTCGATACGCCCATGTACAGCGCTTCGACCCGGCTTGTGCTCGATGCGCCCGCACCCACATCGGGCACCGAGGCGACAGCGGTCGCCGACGCCGCGAAAGCGATCGCGACCAGTCCGACCCACGTCATCGCCGCGTTGACTGCTGCCGGTGTTACCCGCGATCCGGTCAAGGTGATCCCCAACATCACACTTGTGCCACTCGGCACATCCGGCGTTCTGCAGCTGACAGTTAAAGACCCAGACGCGGCTGCCGCCGCAAGCATCGCGAATGCGCTCGCTGAAGACTTGATCCAGACGCGCCTCGCGGTCAGCCCGGCGGCGCACAAGGCAACGCTCGACGCGCAGATCAAGACCGTGACCGACCAGATCGCCGCGCTCAACGTCGACATCACGTCATTGAAAGACCAGCTCAAGAACCTTGCTGTCGACCCTGCCAACCCACAGACGACGGCAGTGAAAGCCCAGATCCTGGCCGATCGCATCACGTTCGACGACAACGAGATCTCGACGCTGACCCAACAGCTGATCCACCTCGACTCCGAGCGGTCGAGCCTGGGTTCGGCTTCCGACACGACTCCATCGGTGATCGACATGGCGACGGTGCCTGTCAAGGCCGATCCCTCGCGTCTCCCGATCGACCTGGCTCTCGCACTCGTCATCGGATCGGTACTTGGAATCGGGATCTCGGCGGCCAAGGAGACGTTCAAGCCGACCCTCGCGAGCGGCGATGCGGTGGCGAAAGCGCTCGATGCTCCAATCCTGGGCTGGCTTCCAGACGAGGCGGGCACACTCCCCATTCGACTCAAGATGGCGGCGACCGCAAGCGAGGTGCGCGCGGTCGAGCTGATCGGGATCGGTGACGCGACGGATTTGGCCGCGCTCGCGAGAAGCCTGCGAGGACCACTCTCTCAGGGCCAGGGAGAGGGCAAGGGAGTCGCGATCTTCGCGATCGACGATGCGCCGGCGCGATATCGGAACGGCCAGGCCCCACCCTCCGGCTTCGTGCTCGTCACGCCAGAGCGCATCAGCAAGACGGCGTTGGCGCCAGTGCAGGAGCTCATCACGATCAGCGGCCGGCCTCTGCTCGGTCTGATCGCCAGTAAACCTGAGCGTCCGGCACGAACCTCGATCCCCGGCGTCAAGCGTTCGCCCCGGCTGTCGATCGTGCTCGACGGCGAGAAGGACGCGCTGAAGGGGATGAGCAAAGAGATGCAGTCCGATTTGTGGGGAGCCAGATGAGCGCAGTCCCAAAGGAATCCAGCACGCAATTCCGAATACCGTTCGCCCAAGCCGAGATCAGCGAAGAGGCCCGGGACGCAGCAGCACGAGTGCTTGCGTCGGGATGGGTGACCACGGGCCCCGAGGTCCTCGAGTTCGAGCGCGAGTTCGCGGAGCTTGTCGAAGCCCCGTTCGCCGTCGCAGTTTCCTCATGCACCGCCGGCATCGAGATCTCGCTGCGAGCGCTACGCCTACCCCCGGGGGCGAAGGTGCTGACGTCGACGATGACTTTTTGCGGAGCCGTGCATGCGATCGTCCATGCCGGGCTGCGCCCGGTCTTCGTCGATGTGAACCCCGAGACGCTGATGCCGGACGCGGAAACGGTCGCCGCCGCGGTCCGAGCCGCAGGACCCGTGGACGCCATGGTCGTCTTGCACTTCGCGGGTGCGCCGGCGCCAGTCGAGGAGATGGCCATCGCGGCAGGGCTGCCCCTATCGCGCGTGATCGAGGACGCCGCCCACGCCGTCGGCACCAAGGTCGGCGATCGTTGGGTCGGTTCGATCTCCGCCGCGACCAACTTCAGCTTCTACGCGACCAAGAACCTGCCGATCGGCGAGGGCGGGATGATCACGATGGCTGATCCGGAGCTGGCCGATCGAGCGCGGCAGATTCGCCTCCATGGCATGAGCCGCGATGCGTGGAAACGCTATCTGCCCGGGTCGAGCTGGCGATACGAGGTCGACGTGGCCGGCATCAAGGCCAACATGTCCGATGTTCAGGCTGCGATCGGCCGCGGCCAGCTGAAACATTTCTCGGGCTGGCAGGAGCGCAGAGAGGAGCTGGCGCGCGCGTACGAGTCACGGCTTTCGAGAATCGCCGGGTTGCGTACGCCTCCTCGGCCTGAGAGCGGCGTTCACGCTTGGCACCTGTATGTGATTCGCGTCGAACCGGACTTTGGCATCGACCGCGACAAGTTCATCAGCCAGCTCTCCGAACGGGGAGTCGATTGCTCGGTGCATTTCATCCCGCTGCATCACCAGCCCTACTTCCAGCGAATGGTCGCGAACGAAGGAAATCAATCGTTTCCCGTGGCGGATGCGGTCTTCCCCACCATCGTGTCGCTTCCTTTCTATCCCGGGCTGACCGACGGCATGCTCGATCAAATCTGCGAAGAGATCGATGGCATGCGACCCACCGTCAACACGGCCCGGCGTTCGCACCTCGTTGTCGCAGGTGGTGGCTGATGGCGCTGGAAGTCTCGACCTCATACAAGCCATCGACACCCGAGCCGCATCGGATCAGAGGCGGCCGCGGCCTGCGCACCATCATCATCGGCGCGGGCGAAGCCGGTCGGGTTCTCGCTCGCGACCTGAAGCGCGCCCCTGAGTACGGGCTGCTGCCGATCGGCTTTCTCGATGACGACACGACCAAGAAAGGCGCGGCCGGTCTACCCGTTCTGGGCACCACCCGTGACCTGGTGACGATTGCATCGGAGCAATCAGCCGATGTGGCGATCGTCGCCATACCTTCTCTGGCTCCGGGTGACGTCCGAAGGCTCGCCGAGAACGCAAGCTCCGCAGGCGTCAGCGTCCGCTACCTACCCTCATTCGGAGCGGCTCTCGAGCGCGACGCCCGAATCAGCGATCTGCGCCGGTTGCGGGTCGATCGCCTGCTCGGGCGGCAGGAGATGCACGTCGTGCGGACCGCCTCGCGCTCGGTTGTCGAAGGCAAGCGTGTTCTGGTCACGGGCGCGGGCGGCTCGATCGGAAGCGAGCTGTGCCGCCAGATCAAGGCGTTCGGTCCGGCTTCGCTTCATATGCTGGATCACGACGAGTCGAACCTTCACCGGCTGCAGATGCAGCTCGACGGACAAGCCCTGCTGGACAGCGACGAGCTGATCATCGCCGACATCAGGGACGGCGAGCGCATCAAGCAACTTTGTGCTGACCTGGGTTTTCAGGTCATCTTCCACGCCGCCGCGCACAAGCACCTTCCGCTCCTGGAGAGGCATCCGTGTGAGGGCATCAAGTCCAACGTGCTGGGCACGAAGCACCTGGTCGAGGCAGCGATCGCGACCGGCGCCGAGCGCTTCATTCTCATCTCGACCGACAAGGCCGCGGATCCCATCTCAGTTCTCGGCGCGTCCAAACGAGTGGCGGAGCTGATCGTCCAGAGCCACTCCGGCGGTTTCACGAGGTTTGCCTCGGTCCGCTTCGGCAACGTGCTCGGCAGCCGCGGCTCCTTTCTGTCCGTGCTCTCGGAACAAATCGAGAACGGGGAAGCCGTCACCGTCACGCACCCCGATGTGACGCGATTCTTCATGACCGTCGAAGAGGCGGTGGGCCTCGTCATCGAGGCGGCCAGCATGGCGGAGCTCGGGGAGACGTTCGTCCTCGACATGGGCGAACCGGTGCGAATCGTCGACCTTGTCAACAACTACGCCGCCCAGTTCAACCTGCGAGAGGGAGATTTCCAGATCAGCTTCACCGGTTTGCGCGGCGGCGAGAAGCTCAACGAGGCGCTGTTCAGCGAGAGCGAGGAGCGCTTGCATACCGAACATCCGCGCATCTGGGCCACCCGAGCAGCGCCACCCGCGGTCGATCTCGAGACAACTCTTAGTCGGCTGATCGAAGCAGCATCCCTCAATCGCAGCGACCTCGTTCGGCAGTACCTCGCTGCCCTGCTCCCTGGCTTCGCCAGGGTGCCTGTTCCCGTCACCGCAACACTGGTCGCGCCGTACCCGGACGGTTTCTAAATTTGCAACGGGTCGCAGTTGTGATAACGCGGTTCATCGCCGGCGCCGGTGGAGTCGCTCTGCGTGGCGCACTTGCCCTCGATCCCACCAAGTACTCCGTGACCATCATGTCGGCGCCCGGCGGGCCGCTGCTTGCCGAGGCCGAGAAGGCCGGCTTCGACGTGGTGCGGCTCGAGCACATGGTGCCGGTGCTGAGTCCCCGCACGGATCCCCGAGCTCTTCAAGAGCTGACCCGGGAGCTGCGCAACGGGCGATTTGACATCGTCCACACGCACAGCGCCAAGGCTGGTGCCCTCGGAAGAATCGCCGCACACCGGGTCGGCGTGCCTGCGATCGTGCACACGTTCCATGGCTTTCCGTTCCACGACTTCCAGCTGTGGCCGCTCCGCGCCGGCTACATCCAGATCGAAAAAGCGCTCGGACGCATCACCGACCAGTTTCTGGCAGTGGGAGGGGCTGTCGCCGCCCAAGCAATCAGCCTGCGAATCGCGCCGGCGGAACGGATCCGGACCATCGCCAGCGCGATCGACCTCAACATCCCGACAGCGTCCGCCACCACTCGGGCAGCCGCTCGTCGCCTCATGGATCTGCCCGACGACGCGCTGGTGGTGGGGACGGTGGGCAGGCTCGCCCCGCAGAAGGCGCCTCAGGACATGGTCGCGGCCATCGCCTCGATGGACCGCTCGGACGTCTTCTGCGTCTGGGTGGGCGACGGACCGATGCGACAAGAAGTGGCGAGGTTGGTCGACCGACGCAAGCTCGCTGATCGTTTCGTGCTCCTTGGCGAGCGGCGCGACGTGGCGGCCTTGCTGCCCGGCTTTGACGTCTTCGCCCTATCCAGCCTGTACGAAGGACTGCCGTGCTCGCTCGTGGAAGCGATGACGTGCGGCATTCCAGTGGTAGCCACCGCGGTCAACGCGGTTCCGGAGGTTGTCGTCCCAGGAAGAACTGGCCTGTTGGTACCGGCAGCTGCTCCCGATTTGTTGGGCAGAGCCGTGGCTTACCTGCTCGACCACCCCGCCGAAGGGTCGCGCATGGCGGCCGCCGCTCGCGTCCAGTTGGGAGACCGCTTCGATCCCGAGGTTCTCGGACGCCACCTTGCGGAGACGTACGAGATCGCGCTCACCAGCTCCACGCGGACTTCGAGCAAGTCGCTGAGGCTCGTCGCGTAGAAATGCTGGCGATCCTCGAAACCGGGGGCGAACGCGTCCGGATAAACAGCTCCATCTCTTGGGTCGACGACCTGATCACCGAAGCCACGGCTGGGGATCTGGTCCCCGACGACCCTGCGGCTACAGGCGTCGTGGTGAACGTCGAATCGAGAAAAGGCGCCTTCGACACCAGCTCGTGGGAACCGCTGACGCGCGGTGCCTGGAGGTTTCGGGACGAGGTCGTCGTCGAGGATGTGTGTTCCACGGGGTTCGACCTGCACGTGCGGTGCACTCCAGACGACGTGGAGTTCACGTTTCGCTGGCGCCCGCAGCTGAGCGCACGCGCCGCCGCACAGCTGTTGAGGACGCGCTTCACCCTGCTGGCGCGAGAGGTCTTGCTGCAGTACCCCGCCTTGTGGCGAGCATCGATCCGCGGCCGGGCTCCACTGCACGCATCCGTATGCACGGTGGGCGAGATGCGCCCGCTGCTGTCGGGACCCGGCGGTGTGGGGAAGTCGACGCTCACGGCAAAGGAATTGGAGCGCGGGGGTCGAGCCATCTCCGACAACCTCTGCGTCAGCGACGGCGTGACGGCCTGGGGCGTGGTCGAACCGATGCGCGTCGACCGGCGTGTGGGTCGGGCCGTGACCTATGGCCGCGGCGAAATTCCCTTGCCGGGCAGGGTCACGGCCCTGGCGCCGAGCGTCCTGGTTGTGCTTCGGCGCGGCCACGATCAAGTTGCGCACGTGCGATCCTGCGGCACTGCCGCGGCCGTTCGCTCACTGGTCACCGGCACCTACATGGCCGGAGAGCTCCGGCGTTTTTGGGGGTTGGCGGCGACTCTCACCGCGGGGACCGGGCTTGGTCCGGCACACCCGGAGGTCGAACCGATTGCGCGGCTGCTCGCCACCCATCTGCCTTCGGTCGAGATCTCATTGCCGCGTCAACCAGGCGTCGGGCTGGCCGAGCTCCTCACCCTCACGGAGGCGATCGCGTGAGCAGCGACGCCGTCGCACGGACATACGACGACCCGCGCCCGAGCAGCCCTGCGCGGCACCTGCAGCCGCGGGTGTTCGACAGCGACGACCATCCTGTCCGGCTGGATTCGCTGGCCTTGCTCAACCAGGGCATCAAGGACGTCGACGATCTGGCCGCCCAGCCCGCGGTGCTGCCCGACTTCTACCACAAGCGCCTGATGGAGATGCCTTCGAGCATCGCGGTCGCGACCCGCGACACGATCCGTCCCATCTTCACGAGCGCCGCCCTGAACTGCGGCATGGCGCTGGTTGGCCTCGACATCGAGCAGCCGAATGAGAGCTCGATCCGAACCTTCTACGACCAGGTCCGTGCTCGGTACCCGTATCCGCCCAACTACAAGCCGGTGCTGACGGCAAACGAGGTCATCCGCTGCGCGGTCGAAGGGGCTCGGTTTGCAATCGACCGCTACGACCTGGACCCGAGCGAGCTCGACCGCATCGAGGAGGGCGGCTGCCTGGGTGTGGAGAGCTACGGCGGCGAGCCGAGGGTGCGGCGCGAGCTCTCGCGGATGGCGACACAGCTTTCACGAATCCGGTTTGGGACCGTGGGTCCGAGCACCCATTTCGTCGAGCTGCAGAACGTGGAAGAGGTCTTCGACTCCGAGGTGGCCGCCAAGCTAGGAGTGCGGGTCGGCCAGGTCACGCTCCAGTACCACGGCGGCGACGGCGTGCTGAACATCCAGATGGGGGCACGTTTTGGGCGCCGTCTCGCCGGCTCGCGCCCGATGCGTGCGGTGATGGCCGTGCAGAAACCCCTCTATCAGCTGGCGTCAGTGCGATCGACGCGCCAGCTGCAAGAGCGATGGCGCCTCTACTTCTCCGGCGGCTGCCCTCCCGTCCTGCGGGAAACCGAGGAAGGCGAGCGGCTGATGCTGGCCAACGCGGTCGCCATGAACTATGGATTCGCCTACCGCCAGGCCACCTACGCAACCCTGCGGACGCTGGCTCGCCATTCGTTCGGCGCGAGCATGAAGCTGATCGTCGACTCCCCCCATAACACCATCTATGACGAGGAGATCGGCGGCGCGCCCGCTGTCGTCCACCGCCACAACAGCGCCCGCGCGTTTCCCGCTTCGAAGATGCGCGGTCATCCGGTCTTCGGCGACACGGGAATGCCGCTCTTGCTTCCGGGAACGAATCGCACCTCTTCCTATTTATGTGTGGCCGCCGAAGGCGCCGATCAGGCGCTGTACTCGGCGTGCCACGGGACGGGCAGCATCATCACGGACTTCGAGAAGAGGGGTCTGTCGGCACGAGACCCGCAGGGACGCACCACACTCAGGTTCGGCTACAAGGACATCACCTCCCCCGTCGTTCCGCACCTGGACGACAACGGCGTCAACGAGGGTTTGCGGATCCTCGTCAACAACAACCTCGTCCGGCCCGTGGCCCGCTTGCGGCCTTTCGCGGTTCTGAACTAGGGCCGGGCAGATGGACATCCGTCGAACCAGACCGATCGTGTCAGGACAGGACGGCTCCGTGTCGCTGGAGGTGAGGCTGCGCCGGATCCATCAGCGACGCCGCCGTGCTGTGATGCGCAGGCTGCTCAAAGGTGCTTTCTGGATCGCGGGCTTCATCTGTGCCGCGACGTTTGTGCTCGCGTTGGGAGTCGAAGTAACCCAGAGATGATCGCGTCATCCTCGATCGCCGGCCGGCTGCCGCCGGCGTCCGTGACCAGTGAAGGTTCAGCCGTGCCGTGGCTGGTGCTGGCTCCGGTCATGGGTGCGATCGCACTCATGCCTTTTCTCAAGCCGTCAGGCCCTGGCAACTCCTCGCCGGTAGATGTCTTCATCGCGCTCGGCATTGGCGTCACGCTCCTCTGGGCGGGCTACACCCGCCAGGAGCTGCGATTTCCATATGGCTTCGCCATCGCGCTGACCATGCTTGGCGGAGCGGTCGCGTCCCTGGCCGGGCCACTTCCCGGGACAGGGTTGCTGGCGGTAGCTCAAGACTTCGTGGTGCTGGCGTGGTGCGCGGTGATCGTCAACATTTCTCGCGCACCCGTCGCATTTCGGTGGCTGCTTCGCGCTTGGACCTGGGGCTCATTCGGCTGGGCTGTCGTCCTGATCGGTGCGGTCGCAACCGGCAACCTCGCGCTTGCAGGGGTGACCGCACGCACCGGAGTGCGCGCCTCGCTGACCTTTGGCGACCCCAACTACGCGGCGAACTACTTCTTCGTATCTCTCATGGTCGTGATCGCCACGCGGACGCCGCGACGCCGCAGCCTCCGTCTGATCGTGTGCGCGGCGCTGCTCGTCGGTCTCGGCCTTACGGGCTCCAACGGCGGCCTGCTGGCGTGTGCGGTGGGGTTGACCATGGTGGCGATCTCGGTCGTGCATAGCCATTGGGGGCCGATCCCGCTGGTCGCGACCGCCTGCGCCGTCGGGGTGCTCGGCATCATCGCCTTTACTGCGGCGCAGACCCTGCCCTTAGAAGAGCTGGCCAAGAACAGCGGCCAGCCGCTTCTGCGCGACTCGATCGGCCGCAGCTCGCAAAGCGCGCAGGAACGTGTGTGGCTGATCCAGGAGACGACAGACCTGTTCAAGCAAGGTGTCCCTTGGGGCCTTGGCCCAGGTTCGACCAAGCCTTTGCTGCTCAGCCAGCTCGCTCCTTATGCGTACGAGACACACGACGATTACATCGAGTCGATGGTCGAGCGCGGCGTCCTTGGGGCGTTCGGGCTGGTCCTCCTGATCGGATCCATCTCTGTTCGCACCTGGACGGTTGCGACCAAGCCGCTGGCTCCTGAGTTTGCGGAGCTGTTTCCTATGAAGGCCGCGCTGGTCGGCGCGGTGGTAGGGCTGGCCGTGTCTGCGTCGTACTACCAGGTCCTCCATTTCCGGCATGTCTGGGCGATGTTTGCCGTGGTCGCGGCGCTGTACCTGTGGGGACGCAGATGAGCACGTTTGTGAGCCTCGCCCGCCGGGCGCGACACCCGTTCACCGACAACGTCGCCGTGCTGGCGGGTTCCATGGCCGCACTTGGCTTGGCCACGCTCTGGGTCGCCCGAGTCGGCGGACCGGCGGCCGTTGGCGACTACGCGTTGCTGCGGATGCTTCCATGGCTGCTGGCGGTGATCGTTTCCGCGGGGCTCGCGGGATCCCTCGCGTATTTTCTGGCGGGGCCGACCCGCGACGACCGCAGCGTCCGGTCGACCGTGATCGCCATCGCGATCATCGGCGCTGTCGCGGGCGCCTTTCTGTGGGTCATCGGGACGCCGCTGCTG
>Ga0193751_1001122_pt1 | contig 17755 bp, 10 predicted proteins | sample L1c2metaG_FD_143050 | JGI IMG/M metagenome (GOLD analysis project Ga0193751, IMG submission 143050) | Soil microbial communities from a riparian zone of the East river system, Colorado, United States - L1c2 | ecosystem: Environmental > Terrestrial > Soil > Riparian zone | place: USA: East River... | reverse complement strand
TCCGCGGTCGGCCACCCCTGCCGGCGGGCGTATTCGGAAGGTCAAGAATTCTGACGTGAAAGCGTCGAAAGGAAGGCGTATGGCCGAGGCAAGCCCCGCGGTCGGTTCCAAGCGGCCGTACCAGGGCTAGTAAAGCAGGCGCCACGGAGGGTTAGGGTCCCTAGTCCCGGCACTAAGGCGCGGGCTTCAAACTGACGCGCAACGGCGTGTCGACCCGTTTCGCTCGCCAATTTTGCCGGACGCAAACTCGTTCTTTATTTTTATCCGCGCGCTGACACAGGTCGCGGGACTGTCCGCGCCACATTCCTGATCGGGCCCGACCAGCGCATCGCGTGTGCGGCCGAAGATGTCAGTCGGAAGCTGTCAGTCGCCTGGCACGCGCAGCAGATCCTTGAAGCCGCCAAAGCTCTCCAAGCTCTTTGAGACAAGCTCTTTGAGCCATGGATGTGCGAAACCGTTAACCTAAGCTGCCAAATCCCAGCAAAATCGCCGGCGCGATTTCCAAATTGTTAACCTTAATTGCTTCAACTCCGCTCCCGGTTTGCGCGGGGACGGCAAGCAATGTCGCAGCGGACGGCTCGGTCGCATCAGACCGCGGCATTTCAACATTCGCCTCAATATGCCGGAACGGTCCGCACCTTGCGCTCGGCCAAGGAGCCAACCAAGGAAGCGGCAAAGCAGGCGACCAAGCACTCAACACGCGGCGCCGATCCGCACGACTATGCCGAAGTGCCCGGCCGCGCCGGCGGCAGCGCCTACACGATCGGGCATGCCGGCAAGCAAGTCAGATTCGGACCGGTAGCATTCTGGATCGCGGTCGGCACGGTCGTGATCATGGCGGCCTGGTCGCTCACCTCCGCGACCTATCTCGCGTTTCGCGACGATGTGCTCCGCAGCCTGATCGCGCGCCAGGCCGAGCAGCAATTTGCCTATGAGGATCGCATTGCCGAAATGCGCGCCCAGATTGATCGCACGACGAGCCGGCAGCTGCTTGACCAGGAACAATTCGAACAAAAGCTCGACGAGCTGATGCACCGCCAAAGCTTGCTGGAATCGCGCGCCACCGCTTTAGGCGGCGGCATCGACCCGGCGACCACCGGCTCGATCAAGCCGGCGAAACCGGTCATCGAACCGGCCGCGGGTTCGTCGCGCAGCGACCGCGGCAAGCAGTCGAGCATTGGCGCCTTTCTTGGGCGCCTGGAAGCATCGCTCGATCGCGTGGAGCACCGGCAGGCGCTAGCGCTGAGCCAGATGCAGGATCGTTACGAAAATAAGGCGCGCCAGATCCGCGGCGCGCTCGCCCAGCTCGGGCTTAAGCCAGATGCTGCGGCTCCCGGAAGCGGCGGCCCGTTCGTGCCGGTGAAAGTAGCGTCGAACGACCAGGCATTTGGCCGCGCACTCCTTCGCATCAACATCGCCCGCGCCGACGCCAGCGCCTTAAACAACACATTGTTGAAGGTGCCGCTGCGCAAGCCGATGACCGGCGACATCGACCAAAGTTCGCCATTCGGCATTCGCACCGATCCCTTTGTCCATGAAGCGGCGATGCATACCGGCATCGATTTCCGCGGCGACGCCGGCGATCCGATCCACGCCACCGCCAGCGGCACTGTCACGATCGCCGGCTGGAGCGGCGGCTACGGCAAGATGGTGGAGATCGAACACGGCAATGGCGTCGCCACCCGATATGGGCATTTGTCGGAAATCGATGTCGATGTCGGCGACACGGTGCGCGGCGGCCAGACCGTCGGCAAACTCGGCTCGACCGGCCGTTCGACCGGACCGCACTTGCATTACGAAGTTCGCGTCAAAGGCGAAGCCGTCGATCCGCAGAAATTTCTCGATGCCGGCGAGCGGATTTTCGGCGGTTAGTTTTCACGGATCAGCTTGCGCGGTGAGCTGAAACAGTCGCCGATGCCCTACTCCACATCCTCGACGTGCTTCGGAGCCGTGCCGAAGGCTTTTTGCGCCAGCGCGGCTTGCGTGAACTGGTCGATGTCGCCGTCGAGCACCGCTGCAGTGTTCGATGTTGAAACGCCGGTGCGCAGGTCCTTGACCATCTGGTAGGGCTGCAGCACGTAAGAGCGGATCTGGTGGCCCCAGCCGATATCGGTTTTGGCGGCCTGCTCGGCCGCGGCTTTTTCCTCGCGCTTCTCCAATTCGCGCTCGTACAATTTCGCGCGCAGCATCTGCCACGCCTGCGCGCGATTGCGGTGCTGCGAGCGATCATTCTGGCACACCACTGCGATGTTGGTTGGAATGTGGGTTAGCCGTATCGCGGATTCAGTCTTGTTGACGTGCTGACCGCCGGCGCCACCCGCGCGCATAGTATCGACCCGCACATCGGATTCCTTGATATCGATGTTGATGCGATCATCGACCACCGGATAGACGGTGACACTGGCAAAAGACGTATGCCGGCGCGCATTGGAATCGAACGGCGAGATGCGCACCAGGCGGTGCACGCCATTTTCGGTCTTCAGCCAGCCATAGGCGTTGCGGCCCTTGATCTCGACGGTGGCCGATTTGATGCCAGCCTCTTCGCCTTGCGTCTCTTCGATATATGCGACTTTGAAGCGGTGCTGTTCGGCCCAGCGCACATACATGCGCAGCAGCATGTTGGCCCAATCCTGGCTCTCGGTGCCGCCGGCCCCGGCATGCACTTCAAGATAGCAGTCGTTGCTGTCCGCTTCACCCGACAGCAGCGCTTCGAGTTCGCGGCGCGCCACCTCGGCCTTGAGCGTGCGCAGCGCCGCTTCCGCCTCGCCGATGGTTCTCGGATCTTTCTCGCTCTCGCCGAGCTCGATCAAAGTGATTTGATCGTCGAGCTCCTGCTCGATGCGGGCCAATGCGGTGAGCTGCTCGTCGAGCGCGGTGCGCTCCTGCATCAGGCGGCTCGCCCGCTGCTGATCGCCCCAAAGGTTCGGATCTTCGGCCTGACGGTTCAGCTCGGCAAGCCGGGCGCGCGCCTTGTCGACGTCAAAGATGCCTCCTCAGCAGTCCGAGCGACTGCTTGATCTCGGCGACGATGGTTTCGATCTCGGAGCGCATATCGGTCAGGTATCAGTTATCAGGAATCAGGTGTCAACGTGTCAGGTGTCAGGTGTCAGAGATCAGGTATCAACGCTGACGCTCTGCCGCCCTGATCCCTGATCCCTGATCTCAGTACAATCCCCCCGTCCCGCTGCGCACGACATTGCCGACGTCGGGCGAGCCGGAGGTCGGCACACCGTTGGCGGTTTCCGCGCCGATCACCGAATAAGTGTCAGGCGGGGCGGTGCCGGGCTTGAACGCTTCCAGAATCACTTTGGTATCGCCGGGGCCGGCGCGCATGCCGGTCTTGGCGTCGACGCGGATCAATTTGATGCCCGGGGGAACGTTAAATGGAATCGGCGGCTTGTCGACAAGCGCGACTTTGAGAAAGTCTTTGACGATCGGCGCGGCGAGATGGCCACCGGTGGCCAGCCGCGCGATGTGCCGCGGCTTGTCGAAACCCATATAGACGCCGCAGACGATGTCCGGCGAAAAGCCGATGAACCAGACATCTTTCTCATCGTTGGTGGTGCCCGTCTTGCCGGCAATCGGCTTGCCGACTTCGCGCACCACTGTCGCCGTGCCGCGCTGCACGACGCCTTCCATCAGCGAGGTGATCTGATAGGCGGTCATCGCATCGATCACCTGCTCGCGACGGTCGAGCAGCGTCGGCTCGACCTGATTGTCCCACTTGGCCGCATCGCAGCCGATGCATTCGCGCTGATCGTGCTTGTAGATGGTATGGCCGTAACGGTCCTGAATGCGGTCGATCAAGGTGGGAATGACGCGCCGGCCGCCATTGTCGAACATTGAATAGGCCGTCACCATCCGCAGCACCGTCGTTTCGCCGGCGCCCAGTGCGTAGGACAGATAGGGCGGTAACTCGTCGTAGACGCCGAAGCGCTTGGCGTATTCGGAGATCAGCGGCATGCCGAGGTCCTGCGCCAGCCGCACCGTCATCACGTTACGCGATTGTTCGAGACCGAACCGTAAGGTTGATGGTCCGAAAAACTTGCCGCCATAGTTCTCCGGCTTCCAGATACCGCCGCCGGCGCCCATGTCGATTTCGATCGGCGCGTCCATCACGATGGTCGAGGGCGTGTAGCCGTTGTCGAGCGCCGCCGCATAGACGATCGGCTTGAACGATGAGCCGGGCTGCCGCAAAGCTTGGGTGGCGCGGTTGAACTGGCTCTGATCGAATGAGAAACCGCCGACCATCGCCATCACGCGGCCGGTATGCGGATCCATGACTACCATGGCGCCGGAAATTTCCGGTACTTGGCGCAGCCGGTATTGTCCCTGCTGCTCCATTGGCGAGACGTAGATCACGTCGCCGGGCGAGAGCACCTGGGCGACCTTCTGAATCGGCTTTGTGGGACCGCCGGCCGGTTTCGCCCATTTGACGCCATCGAGCGTGATCAGGCCGACTTCACGATCTTTGACCACCGCGCCGGCGGGATCGCGGGGCGGCTGTAGTCCGATCCGAGCGGATTGGTCGTCGACCTGCAGCACGACGGCAATTCGCCATGGGTCGACGTCGTAGAGCGGCTTGACCTCGGCAAGCTTGACGCCCCAATCGCCGCCGGTATCGATCGTGGTGACGGCGCCGCGATAGCCTTGACCCTCGTCGAAATTGACGAGTCCATTGATCATGGTCTTGCGCGCGACGACCTGCAGCTTGGGATCGAGCGTGGTCCGCACCGACAGCCCGCCCTCGTAGAGTTTTTTCTCGCCGTATTTTTCGTAGAGATAACGGCGCACCTCCTCGGCGAAATATTCAGCCGCGAAAATATGCGCGCCGGTCGGCCGCACCGTGACCTCCAGCGGATCTTTCTTGGCCTTCTCCGCTTGGGCGACGGTGATGTAGCCATCCTCGGCCATACGGTCGATGACGTAATTGCGCCGGCCCACCGCTTCGTCATGCCGCCGGAACGGATTGTAATTGTTCGGGCCTTTCGGCAGAGCGGCCAGATACGCGGACTCCGCGATCGACAGCTCGTGCACTGATTTGTCGAAATACAACAACGATGCGGCCGCCACCCCGTAAGCGCCGAAGCCGAGATAAATCTCGTTGAGATAGAGTTCGAGGATTTTCTGCTTGGAATAGGTGCGCTCGATACGGAGCGCCAAAAGCGCTTCCTTGATCTTGCGCTGGAATGACACCTCATTCGTCAGAAGAAAATTCTTGGCGACCTGCTGGGTAATGGTCGAGGCGCCCTGCGGCCGCCGCCCGGTCCCGTAATTCTCGACGTAGAGCATGCCGGCGCGAGCGATACCGTAAATGTCGACGCCGGGATGCTGATAGAAATTCTTGTCCTCCGCGGCGACGAAAGCATTGATGACGAGTTTCGGAATCGCCTGGATCGGCAGGTAGAGCCGCCGCTCCTTGGCATATTCCGCCAGCAGCGAGCCATCTGCCGCATGCACCCGCGTCATGACCGGCGGCTCGTAATCCTGAAGCTGCGAATAGTCGGGCAAGTCCTTGGAGTAATGCCACAACAGGCCGGCCATGGCGGCCACGCCGACGATGAAAAAAATGGTCCCCACTGCAAACAGGAACCCGAGAAAGCGCAAGAGCAATTTCACCGTGGCACCAGCGTCATTGAGCAAGCTTTAGTTGAGCCGAATTCATTGTGCGAATTCATCGCGAATTCATTGTATGTACCGGAACCCGACCGGCCACTCGCCGCCAAGAGCGTCCGCCAAGAACGTGCCAAGAACGCGCGCCTAACGCACGCTTAGCCGGTTCGGCGCCGTACATTGCGGCCCAGTATGAAAAGCCGAGTATGACAGTCCCAGTGTGACAGTATCAGCACCCACCGGCTAGCTCGTTCCGTCTCATAGACCTCGTGCTTCCGTTTTTTGTTCAAACTGAGGCCATTGCGGCATACCGCCAGCGATGTTGGCGCGTTAATTCGATCCGGTGCGAGCGCCGGCGATGTGGGTAGAAAAATAGCCATCGATGGCTGACGTCATCGCGTCCGCCGTCCGATCACGCCAGCTATCCGACAGCAGCGATTGCAAATCCTCCTTGTTGGAGACGTAGCCCAGTTCGACCAGGACTGAGGGCACGTCCGGCGCGCGCAACACCCGAAATCCTGCCGACTTGAGCGGCTCCTTGTGCAACCGAGCTGTTCGCTTGATCGTGGCAACGAGTTTGTGGGCGAATTGAGTTGAAAAGGTTTTGGTCTCGCGTTGCGCCAGATCGATCAGGATGCCGGCGACATCGTCGGGCTGATCCTTGAGGTCGACGCCTGCGATCACATCGGCGCGATTTTCCTGTTCGGCCAATCGGGCCGCTGCCGGGTCGGTCGCGGTTTCGGAGAGCGTATAGACCGTGGCGCCCTGAGCGTCGCCCTCCCTTCGCGGCAGCGAATCAGCATGGATCGATAAGAGCAGGGCCGCCCCGGCCTCGCGCGCGAACCGTACGCGCTCGGCCAGCGGCACAAAGGTATCGTCGGAGCGCGTCAGCAGCACGCGATATTTGCCTAAGCTCTCCACTTTTTCCCGCAGGCGTTTGGCAAAATCGAGCACGATGTCTTTCTCCATCTGCCCATTCGGCCCTTTGGTGCCAGTGTCGATTCCGCCATGTCCCGGATCCAACACGATCAATGGCCGGACGTCGCCGGAAGACGATTGCTGCTCGCGTGGGAGCGGCGCTTGCGCGCGGGCGAACCTTTGATCGAAAGCGACCTTGCGCAGAAAACCTTCCCGATCCGTCGCCGCCAATTCGAGCACGAGCCGCGCCGGCGCGCCTTCCACCGGATCGACCACGAAGGCCTTCTCGACGCGAGCCGGCTTACCAAGATCGATCACAATCCGTGAGCCACCAGGCATGACCAAGCCGAAACGAAATGCCTTGATCAAGCCGCGGCCGGTTTCGCCGGCCTTGGACGGCAGTCGAAAGGTAATTTGCGGGATGTCCACGACCACGCGGTAAGGATCGGCAAGTGTAAAGACGTGCAGGTCGATCTTGCGGCTGAGATCCATGACGAAACGCGTTTGCGTCTCATCGCCGCCAAGCCTGACATCGGTCGCAAGTGGAAATGAGTCGGGGGCCGCGAGCGCCGCTGGCGCTCCCGCCGCCCATCCGGCTGCGGCGACCAGTGCGCCGAGAAAGGCCAAGCGCGCGGCTTGGAGGACCATCCGCTGCGACCCCATCCCGCCCCTCCTATCCCATTAGACAGGCATAGTTAACCGCAACCTAACCCAGCCGGCCAAAAGCCTTGCCAATAAGGCAAAATGCGGCCGACTTGCGGTAGCCTTGCAGGTAAATCCCACAGACGACTTGCCAATTCGCCGCCCGCGGCCTTAAAGAAGGGCGTGCTGACGGTGAAAAGTTCCGGTTGTGTCCGCGTGACGGCCCCGGCGCGTGCGCCAAGTGTGGCTGCCCAGAACGAGATGATGGGAGCCAGGCAAACGCTGCTTTCGATCCGCTGCAGTGCCACGAAGTTCGTGGGGAAGACATTCAAAACGATCAGGTCTTCGGCGAACACGGCACTTTTAGCGACGCAAAGCTGTGCCAGGGCCCGTGGGGATGAGGACGGCCGGAACTGTGCGCGCCGCGATTGTCAGCGGCTAAGCCGCTGAAATGGCGTCGCGCCGCATCGTAAGCGTCTAGCGAAATCGCGGCCGCGCTCTGCGCTGCCGTATCATCGCGGTTTGGAGTTCATGTTCGAGGCGCAAGTCAAGATTCAATTCGCCAGGCTCGGCAGTGTTCATCGATCGATCGCTCGCCGTCAGCCGGAGCTAATTTGCTTGCGGCGCTCGCAGCCTTCAGGCCGTCCCAGCCACCGAAAATTGGACCGGTGTCCGCGCGTCCCGCCGAGGCGGCGCGGCGCGCACAGGCAGGCCGGTCCCCATGAGATTTGCCAATGGCCAACAACAAAATGCTTATCGACGCGACCCATCCGGAGGAGACCCGGGTGGTGGTTTTGCGCGGCAATCGCGTCGAGGAATTCGACTTTGAATCTGCACACCGCAAACAGTTAAGAGGCAACATTTACCTGGCGAAAGTGACGCGCGTCGAGCCGTCACTGCAGGCCGCTTTTGTCGATTACGGCGGCAACCGCCACGGTTTTCTCGCCTTTAGCGAAATTCATCCGGACTACTACCAGATCCCGATTGCCGACCGGCAGGCTTTGATCGCCGAGGAAGAGCGCGCCCAGCGCGCCGCCGCAGATGAAGTCGATCGCGTCCCGCGCCGGCGCCGGGAAAGCGCCGCGGCGCGTCGCGCCGAAGCGATCCGCAGCGAGGCCGCCGAAGCGCAGCTCGATGCGCTCGAAGCGGAATCGCTCTCGCCACCGCTCTCGTCTGCACCGGACATCGAACGATCTGATGTCGAGCCGCTGAGCGGCGCGCCCACCGACGAAGAGATAGCGTCGCCCGCCGAAATGCCCGTGCCGGAATCTTCAATGCCGGAAGCTTCAATGCCCGACTCTTCAATGGAGGTCGCGGGCGGCGCCTCGGCCGACGAGGTTGAGGCCGGGCTCACGCATGAGGCGACCGGTGCGTCAGCCGATGGCGAAAACAGATTGGACGAGCTTGCCGAACCCGCATCCACCGCTGCCGAGAACGGCGAAAGCGCGGTTGCCGCAGAGGCGCGCCGGCTTGATGCCGATGGCGAGGAAGAAGAGGCGGCCGAAGAAGTGGTCGAATCGGTCGGCGGCGCCGACGCACTAGAAGAGGTCCCGGATCGCGCGCCGCGCTATCGCCGGCAGTACAAGATCCAAGAAGTCATCAAGCGCCGGCAGGTCATGCTGGTGCAGGTCGTCAAGGAAGAGCGGGGCACCAAAGGCGCTGCGCTGACGACCTACCTTTCGCTCGCCGGGCGCTATTCGGTCCTGATGCCGAACACCGCACGCGGCGGCGGCATCAGCCGTAAGATCACCAGTTCCGAAGACCGCGCGCGGCTCAAAGAAGCAGCCGCCGAGCTCGAAGTGCCGGAGGGCATGGGCGTCATCCTGCGCACCGCCGGCGCCAGCCGCACCAAGATCGAGATCAAGCGCGATTTCGAATATCTGCTGCGGATGTGGGAGACGGTGCGCGATCTGACGCTCAAATCGACTGCCCCGAAGCTGGTCTATGAGGAAGGCTCGCTGGTCAAACGCTCGCTTCGCGACCTCTACAGCAAGGACATCGACGAGGTCGTGGTTGCCGGCAGCGAAGGCTATCACGAGGCCAAGGAATTCATGCGCATGCTCATGCCGAGCCATGCCAAGAACGTGAAGCTTTATACCGACACCCAGCCGCTGTTGTCGCGCTACGGCGTCGAGAACCAGCTCGACGCGATGTTCTCGCCGGTCGTGCAGCTGCGATCCGGCGGCTACATCGTGCTCAACCAGGCCGAGGCGCTGGTTGCGATCGATGTCAATTCCGGGCGCGCCACCCGCGAGCACCATATCGAGGACACCGCGTTCAAAACCAATTTGGAGGCGGCGGACGAGATCTCAAGGCAGCTTCGCTTGCGCGACCTTGCCGGGCTCATCGTCATCGACTTCATCGATATGGACGAGAAGCGCAACAACCGGACGGTGGAGCGGCGGCTGAAGGAATGCCTCAAACACGATCGCGCCCGCATCCAGGTCGGTCGCATCTCGCATTTCGGCCTGCTCGAAATGTCGCGGCAGCGCATCCGCACCAGTGTGCTGGAAAGCTCGACCGAGAAATGCCCCTATTGCGGCGGCAGCGGTCACGTCCGCTCGGTGTCGTCGCTGGCTTTGCAGGTGCTGCGAGCGCTCGAAGAGCAACTCATCAAAGGCGCCACGCATAATCTGATCGCGCGCACCCGCCCCGACGTCGCGCTCTATCTGCTCAATCAAAAGCGTGCGCATCTGCGCAGCCTGGAGGAGCGGTTCGCCATTACGATCACGGTCAGCGCCGACGAGACGGTGCGAGCGCCGCAGACTTTCATGATCGATCGCGGCGAACAGGTGCACACGATCGAGGCCGCCAAGGCGCTCGCCGAGCGGGCGCAGGCTTCAGCCGCGCCGCTCGAAGAAGAGGACGATCTGGAAGATTTCAGCCTAGTCGAGGAAGAAGGCGCCGAGGCGGAAGCCGCAACCGCGGCGCCGGACCATGGCGAAGCCGGCGGGCGACGGCGTCGGCGTCGGCGACGCCGCGGCGGCCGCAATGGCGGCGATCAGTTTCGCGGACCGGAGCACGCACAGCCGCATGGAGAGGCATCAGACCGCGTCGAGCATATCCCGATCGGGCAAGCCGGCGATTCGGCCGCGGAAGATCAGGACCTCGCTGCGGACCAAGCCATGACCGAATCGGGCGGGGAATTTGGGCCGGAGACCGATGCTGATCAAAACCGTGGCGCTCGAGATGTTGCCGAAAGCGATGGTACGCAATACGAGGCGCACGGCGAGGTGCAAGGCGAGGTGCCTGGCGAGCACGGCGAGCCGCGCCGTGACGACCGGCGCCGCCGTCGCGGCCGCCGCGGCGGCAGGCGCAATCGGCAGCGCAATGGCGAGGGCAGCTATACCGGCCGCGAACAATCTGGCCAATACCCCCAACCGGAATTTGCCGCAGGGGAGGAGCTAGCGGAGCAGCTTGCCACGCCGCCAGCGACCGAGCCTGACCTTAACCAGGCCGTGACCGAACTAGAGGTCCGGCCCCGTGCGTCTGCCGATGAGCGAGCCGCGCCGCCCGACGTGCCGCCGCCTTCCGTCGAACAATCCGAAACGATCCGGCGGCGATCGACGGTACGCGAGCCCGCGCCGGGCGCCGGCAGCGAGGTGACGGCGGCCAATCCACCGCCGACGGCGTCGCCCTCGTCCTCGTCGGAGCCGGTCATCACCGAAACGAACGAGGCTTCTGAAGGCGAACGGCCGCGCCGCACCGGATGGTGGTCCCGTCGCTTCGCCGGCGGCTGAGATAATGAAGAGCGGCTGGGTCGATCGCGACGCCGAAGCCATTGTCGCTGATGGCGCCAAGGCCGGTATCGACCGCGATCTGGCGCTTCGCGTTTACACGACGCGCCTGTTGGGCCGCGATCCCAAGCTGGTGCTGCACGGCGGCGGCAACACTTCGCTCAAAACCAAGATGCGCGATCGCGGCGGCGCCGAGGTCGACGTTCTGCACGTTAAAGCCTCCGGCGTCGACATGGCGACCATCGCGCCGGACGGCTTGCCGGCGGTGCGGCTTGAACCGATGCGCAAGTTGCGCGTCCTCGATGCAATCGACGACGAGGAGCTCCTCGGCATCGAACGCGCCAATCTGATCGACCCGCACGCGCCAAATCCTTCGGTCGAAATGATGCTGCATGCCTTTTTGCCGCACAAATTCGTCGACCACACCCACGCCACGGCCGCGCTCAGCCTGATCGACCAACCGCGCGGCGAACAAATTTGCGGCGAGGTTTTCGATGGCCGCATGGCTTTCGTTCCTTATTTGATGCCGGGATTTGGCCTTGCCAAAAAGGCGATCGAAGTTTTCGAAGGCGCGCCCGGCTGCGAAGGGCTGATCTTGAGCAAGCACGGGCTTGTCACTTTCGGCGAAACGGCGCGCGAAGCCTATGAGCGCATGATCACGTTTGTCTCGCGCGCGGAAGATTTCATCGCGCGTAACCGGAAGTTCGTTGCAGCGGCCCCGTCTCCGATCAAAACGGCGCCGGTCGCTCAAGTCGCGCCGATCGTGCGCGGGGCGTGCAGTGAGCAAGACGAAAACACCGAAGGCGCCTGGCGGCGGCTCGTGCTCGAATTTCGCAACGGCGATGCCGTTGTGGATTTCGTCAATGGCAAGGATTTGCCGCGCTTGAGCGAGGCCGGCGTGATCACGCCGGACCACACCATTCGCACCAAGAATTGGCCGCTCGTCCTCGGCGCGCCGCAAACCGAAAAGATCGCCGATTTCGCACAAGCTGCGCGCCGCGGGGTACAAGCATTCTCAACGCGTTACCGGGATTATTTCGCTCGCCACAATAAGCGCACCGGCGGCCATAAAAGGCCGCTCGATCCCCTGCCCCGTATCGTGCTGGTGCCCGGACTTGGCCTATTCGGCCTCGGCCGCTGCAAAAACGACGCCGTCATCGCCGCCGATATCGCCGAGGCCTGGCTGGAATGCCTGCGCGACGCCGAAGCGATCGGCCGCTTCGAATCGATTTCCGAAGCCGACATGTTCGATTGCGAATATTGGCCGCTCGAACAGGCCAAGCTCGGCGCACGCCAGGACCTGCGCAAAGACCTGCCGCTGGCCGGGCAAGTCGCCGCGATAACCGGCGCCGGCGGCGCGATCGGCGCCGCGACCGCCAAGGCATTCGCGGCGGCAGGCGCCGAGGTCGCGCTACTCGACGTCGACCGCGCCGCCGCGCGCGAACAAGCCAATGCGCTCGGCGCTCAGGCGCTGGCGCTCGCCTGCGACGTCACCGATGCCGGATCGGTGAGCGCCGCGTTCGACAACGTCGCCGAGCATTTCGGCGGCGTCGACATCGTCGTCTCGAATGCCGGTGCGGCCTGGCAGGGCCGGATCGGCGAGGTCGACGAGGAAATTCTGCACAAAAGCTTCGAACTGAATTTCTACGGGCACCAGCGCGTCGCGCAAGCCGCGGTGCGAATCATGCGCGCGCAAGGCACCGGCGGCTGTCTCCTCTTCAACATCTCCAAACAGGCGGTCAATCCGGGGCCGAATTTCGGACCCTACGGCATCGCGAAAGCGGCGGCGCTCGCTTTGATGCGGCAATATGCGCTCGATTACGGCGCCGATGGCATTCGCGCCAATGCCGTCAATGCCGACCGCATTCGTTCCGGCCTGCTCACGGCGGATATGATCGCCTCGCGCGCCAAGGCGCGCGGCGTGAGCGAGAAAGATTATATGATCGGCAATCTGCTCGGCCGCGAAGTGACCGCGCAAGACGTCGCGCAGGCCTTTTTGCACCAGGCGCTCGCATTGAAAACTACCGCCGATGTCACGACGGTCGACGGCGGTAATATCGCCGCGGCAATGCGCTGACGCGAATGACCAACGTGAACTGGGCGCTTCCGCACACATGACGGTTCCAGATAAGTGGCGTTTTTCTCAAAGCAATTAAGCCGGGATTAAACGTGGCGATGAAGATTATTTTGCAATCTTTTTTGTAAAACCTTGCCGCAAACCAGTCAGCCTATAACCGGCCCTACGCCTGCGCAAAACGCGCGATAGGTACAGATGGGCTGGCCGATGTTGCTGCGCTCAATCCGCTCGCGGCTCTTGGGCCTGGTGCTCGCGACCGTCATTCCGCTCGTCGCCGTCATTTGCGGCGGCCTGGGGAGCCAGCTGCGCGACGACCAGGCTGAAGCTACCGAACGCGTCCTCGATGAAGCGCGGCTGTTTGCGGCGCAAATCGACGACCATATCGGCAATCTCGAAAACCTGCTGATAGGGGTGAGCCAAGCGGTCTCGACCCGCTTGGCAGACACCAACGCGAACGACGCGCTGCTGCGCCAAGTCAAACAACAGCTACCCGATTACATCGCCAATATTTTGTTGTTTGCAGTGGACGGCAGCAATATTGGAAGTTCCTGGGATGCCGATGTCAGACGTTTCTATGCCGGTGACCGGGCGTATTTCCGGCAGGTCATGGCCGGCCAGCGCCTGGCGATCGGCGATGTGATCCGCACCAAATTTTCGGGTGAATGGGTCGTCACCATTGCCTCGCCGGTGAAAGATCAAAGCGGCCGATTGCGTGCGGTGATCGCGGTAGGAACTAAGCTCGAGCGGTTTCAAGAGGCGCTGCGGATGCAGAGCCTGCCGCTCGGCAGCGTCGTGCGGATCGTCAACCAAAACGGCGTTGTTGTTGCACAAAGCGACAATGGTCCGAATTGGATCGGCCGCGATCTCAGCAGTTCCGAAGATGTCGAACAGGAGTTAGCGGCAAAAGAGTCGTCGGGGCTCACAACTTGGCCTGATCACGTCAACCGTATAACCGCATCGTCAACCGCGCACCGCGTCCCCTGGCTCGTCTCGGTAGGATTCCCGACCGAATTTGGCTCTCAAGCGGTGCTAGCTCACCTCAAATGGGGCGGCGCCTCTACCGGTATTTCGCTGTTGGCCGGATTTGCCATTGCCTGGATGCTGTCCGGCCGGATTGTCGGGCCATTACGGCAATTGGGGCGCGACGCGCTCGCGCTCGCGGGCGGCGATCTCGCCCACCGCAGCGCAGTCAAGTCAGGCGATGAGGTCGGCAATCTGGCGGATGCCTTCAACTGCATGGCGGAGTCCATCGAGCGCCGGCAATTCGAACTGCAAGAATCTAAAAACACCCTCGCCGCCGTGATCGACGCCTCGCCGGTGGGCATCGTCTGCTCCGATCTTGACCGCCGGATCGCTCTATGGAACCGCGCGGCAGAGAAGCTCTACGGCTATACCGCTGCGGAGGCGATCGGCACGAGTGTGCAGATCGTTCCGCATGAGGGCGAGGTCGAATCCCTCGAAATGTATCAGCGCGCCCGTAACGGCGAGACCCTCCGCAACAAAGAGGTGCTCCGCCAGCGCAAGGATGGATCGCTGGTCCACGTCAAAGTCGCGGCCGCGCCCATGTACAGTCCGGAAGGCGCGATTCGTGGCGTCGCCTGGGCCCATCAAGACATTACCGAGCGGAAAAAGGCCGAAGCGCAATTGGAGCGCCTCGCGCATTACGACCCGCTCACCGGGCTGCCCAATCGGCTGTCGCTGCAAAAGGTTTTGGGTCGGCTGCTCGCCGGCGATGGTGCGAAGCGGCCGATTTCGGTGGCCTTGTTCGACCTCGACAGCTTCAAGGATGTCAACGATACGCTCGGTCACTCGGTCGGCGATCAGCTCCTTGTCGAAGTCGCTCATCGTTTCGTCGAGGCGACAAGAAACAGGGACAAGGTTCAGGTGTTCCGGCTCGGCGGCGACGAGTTTGTCTTGGTTGTACCGGCGTGCGGTGATCCACGCGTTGTCGGCGAGATCGTCGACACAGTTCTCCATCGCCTCGCGCAAAGGCTTTGAGATCAACGAACACTCGGTGCGCGTTGGCGGCAGCGCCGGCATTGCGATCGCTCCCAGTGACGGCACCAACGTCGATGACTTGCTCGCCAATGCCGATCTTGCACTCTATCAAGCCAAATCCACCGGCGGCCGCACGCGTCGTTTCTTCCTGCCGGTCCATCGTGCGCAAGTTCAGGCGCGGCGCGTGCTCGATCTCGAATTGACGCGGGCCTATGCCGATAGGGAGTTTGAGATCTACTACCAGCCCGAAATTCGGCTGATCGACGGAGCCATTGTCGGCGCGGAAGCCCTGTTGCGCTGGCGGCATCCCGAGCGCGGCATTGTGATGCCTGGCGCGTTTATCGAGACGCTTGCCACCAACGCGGTGGCGCTAGAGGTTGGCAGGTGGATTATCCTCACCGCATGCCAACGAGCCGCCACCTGGCGCTCGATGGGGCTGTCGCTGGATCGCATTGGCATCAATGTGTTCCCGCCGCAATTCCAAGGCGACGTATTATTGAAGGCGATCGACGACGCACTGCGCGAGACGCATCTGCCGCCGGAAAGCATCGAGGTCGAAATTACCGAAAACAGCACGCTCAATCACGACGATGCGGTCGAGACGCTGCAAAAGCTTCACGAAAAGGGCGTGAGAATTGCGTTCGACGATTTTGGCACCGGTTATGCGTCATTGAGCTATTTGACACGCTTCCCACTCTCAAGAATTAAGATCGACCGGAGCTTTATCCGCAAAATCCCCGACGATGCCGATACCGCCGCCATCGTGCGTTCATTGATCGTTATGGCGCACAATCTTGGGCTCGGCGTCATCGCCGAGGGCGTCGAAACCGAAGCTCAAGCGGCGTTTCTGATCGCTGAAGGCTGCGAGGAAGCGCAAGGCTTTCTCTACGGCGCGCCGGTTTCAGCCGCTGATTTCGAGAAACATTTGCGGGCGAAGCAACTCGCCAACAAGGCGGCGCATCGCCTGGCGCGCGGACTTAAGGGCGGGCATGGGAACGGGCCGCGGCACACGGTGCGATCTTCTGGGCGCCGCCGAACCGAGTAAGTGTGAGGTCTTCTTTAATCGCGCTCATTCGCTTCCGGCGCGTTCGGCGCTTTTGGCGCTTTTGGCGCTCACGGCGTTTTCCTCGGCGAGCGCCTGCTCGGACAGGGTAAGCCAACACTGCGCCATGTCGAGCAATAGAAGCTTGTTCGTCTGATCGCGCGCCGCAAGCGCCAACCGGACGCATTCGCTCGCTCGATGCTGGTAGTCCCTGACTTTCGACACAATATCACCCACCCGCGCCCGGGTCGTAAACGCGGAGATGGCAGTCTGGTTCCCGACATTTGCCAGGTTCCCCGATATTTGCCGGGTTCCCGATGTTTGCCGGGTCAGAGCCGGAAATGACGGCGGCAGATCAGCGTCCGGCATCCTGGCCGGTTTGCTCGCGCTCGGTTTTATTTTCGTTCAACAGCGCCAGGCTTCGCCAGTGTTTAGCGAGCGACTGATAATATGCTGCGATGGCGGAATTGCCGTGGCCCAGAGTCGCGGCTTTGCGGTCGTACTCGGCTGCTCTGGCGCGATACTCATCGGCTCTGGAGTCCATGGCTTTTGAGTCCATCGCTTTTGAGTCCATCGCGCGCGCCCCCTCTGTCGAGAGCCACAGACTAGAACACGATGCGGCGCAAATCGCGTCGAGCGTTAAGAAAAAGAGAATATTCTTAACTTCCGATAGACAGAATAGAATAGTCGGCAGTCAAATGATTGGCGAATCAAGTATCTGGCCGATCCTGCATCGCCGAATCGATCCTGAGCAATCGGACAATTGTGTCGCGTTCCCCCCTTGCCGCTCAACAAGACTTCGATGTTGGCAGACGACGCGGCTGCGATCGCTTAATTTGGAGCAGCGGCGCTAGCGTGTTGTACGAATTCACTTGTCAGTCGCGGAATTGATTGCATTGTGATTTGGAACTCCGCCATTGATTCGGCATGACGCAAAGGCGGAGCGCGCTTCGATCTCGCATTGGGACACTAACCCAATGAGCAAAGCAGCCGAGTATCGGGACAACGCCGCTGAAGTCATGGACCTTGCCAACCGCGCTGGCACAGCGGGCGACAAGGGCCGCTTGCTTGCTTTGGCCGAAAAATGGCTGGCGCTCGCCGATCGCGCTATTCGTTTTGGTAGCGGCGAACCCGACGAACATCCGCCGGCCGGAAAAACGCTCGGCGATCTGAAGCCGACATCCTGACGTCGCGCCCGCCATCCGGTGACGTTACTCGTTCAATCCCACTGCGTGTTGCCGGAATAGGACCAATCGATCAGGCGGCCGTCGCGGTGCGCGAGTCGGGCGATCTCGGCCATCTCCGCCGCGCTCAACGAAAAGTCGAAGATCGTGGCGTTTTCCGACAGCCGCTGTTCTTTGCTGGTGCGCGGGATAACGACGATGTCCTGCTGCACCAGAAAGCGCAGACAGACCTGCGCTGCGGTCTTGCCATGCGCCGCGCCGATCCGCGCCAAGACCTTGTCATTGCTGGCGCTGCCGCGCGCGATCGGACTATAGGCGATCACTGCCATGCCATGCTTGCGGCACGCGGCGATTACCTTGGATTGGTCGAGAAAGGGATGACACTCGACCTGATTGCAGACCAAGGGCTCGGTCGCAAGCTGCACGGCCTCCGCGACGAGCTTAACGGTGAAGTTGGAAACGCCGATATGGCGGGTCAGCCCGTCGCGCTTGACCTTGCACAGCGCGCCGATCGTGTCGCGCAGCGGAATTTGCGGATTGGGCC
>Ga0193751_1001121_pt1 | contig 17756 bp, 14 predicted proteins | sample L1c2metaG_FD_143050 | JGI IMG/M metagenome (GOLD analysis project Ga0193751, IMG submission 143050) | Soil microbial communities from a riparian zone of the East river system, Colorado, United States - L1c2 | ecosystem: Environmental > Terrestrial > Soil > Riparian zone | place: USA: East River... | reverse complement strand
AATCCCGACGTGCTCACCGATCAAACGAGCGCTCACGACATGCTCAACGGGTATGTCCCTGCCGGATTGTCGTTCACAGCTGCAATGGACTTGCGCGCGAAGGATCCGGACGAGTACGTGAAGCGCTCAACGCAATCGGTGGTGCGTCACGTGACGGCGATGCTCGAGCTGCAACAGCGTGGCGCCGTGACCTTCGATTACGGCAACAACATCCGCACGGTTGCTCTCGACGCCGGCCTAAAGAACGCATTCGACATTCCGGGATTCGTACCCGAGTACATCCGACCGCTCTTCTGCGAAGGGAAAGGCCCGTTCCGCTGGGTCGCCCTCTCCGGCGATCCGAAAGACATCAAGCGCACCGACGACCTGGCCCTCGCACTATTTCCGAGGGACGATCATCTCCACCGCTGGATCGGGCTCGCGCAGAAGAAGATAAGATTTCAGGGACTTCCGGCCCGCATCTGTTGGCTCGGACAATCCGACCGCGCGAAGTTCGGCGTCGCAATCAACGATCTCGTCGCCTCGGGGGAGATCTCTGCGCCAATCGCGATTGGGCGCGATCACCTGGACACCGGAAGCGTCGCATCGCCCTTCCGCGAGACCGAAGGCATGCGCGACGGAACGGATGCTGTGGCCGACTGGCCCCTTCTCAACGCGATGCTAAACGTCGCGAGCGGTGCATCGTGGGTTTCGTTCCATCACGGCGGCGGCGTAGGAATCGGCAACTCATTACATGCCGGACAAGTAATCGTGGCCGATGGCACTCCGGAGATGCGCGTTCGCCTGGAGCGAGTGCTCACTAACGATCCAGGCACGGGCGTGGCGCGTCACGCCGACGCGGGTTACGAAGAGGCGATCGACACTGCGCACAAGCACGGCGTGCACTTGCCGATGATCGACTGAACGCATTCTGACTACAATGACGAAGGGGTTACGCGGAAAACGCGGACTAAGCGGAAAAATGCGGAATTTTGTATTTGTGGTGGTCTTGGCACCAGAAAGATGACGTTGGTGGCGGCTCGTCAGGTAAGAAGTTTGGAATGACTCGCCTAAGGTTAGTTCACGAACAGCTGACTCACTCAGTGATCGGAGCATTTTTCGAGGTGTACCACACGCTCGGCTTTGGGTTTCTTGAGCATGTTTATGTTGCGTCGCTTAATCGTGAGTTACGCGATCGAGGTCATAAGGTAGACCGCGAGGTTTCCGTGCCCGTATGGTACAAAGACGAGGAGGTTGCGCGTCAACGGCTCGACATGATTGTCGATGGGATGCTTGTGGTCGAAATAAAATCGAGTCGAACTCTCCACGAAGGTGCAGTCCGTCAAGTAGAGAATTATCTAAAAGCGACGGACCTCGAAGTTGGGCTTCTGCTCCATTTTGGACCTCGGCCTCGATTCTATCGTGCAGTCTGGACCAACTCTGATTCACACGGTCCAAAGAAGCCTTTTCAGCGTGTTCCGCAGCTTCCGCGTGTTCCGCGTAACCCCTCCGTCGGTGTGGCCAGCAGCAACGAAAGCCCCGTCAGTGTGGCCAGAGGAAACGCACCGGGAAGCGAGCAAGAGACCTGATGCTCACCAAAGAGTTTAAACCCTGGCACGTTCCACTCTTTGCGGTGAAGTACGCCTACCTCACGGTGGTGAAGCGTCCCGTACTCGTGCACTTCGAAGTGACGATGCGGTGCAACGCCCATTGCGGCTTCTGCGACTACTGGAAAACCGATTCCTCTGCCAGGGCCAGCGAAGTCAATAGTTTTGCCGACGCCGCGCGCTACTTCAACCCGATGGTCATCACCTTCACGGGCGGCGAGCCAACACTGCGTCGGGATCTCGAAGACATCGTTTCGGGCGTGAACAAAGCAGTGAGCCTCAAGTACATGACCCTCCTCACGCACGGCGGAATGCTGACGGCCGAGCGCGCGCGCGCAATCTGGAAGGCCGGCATCAACCAGTTCAACATTTCGCTCGACTATCTCGACGACCGCCACGATAAAGCCCGCGGCATCCCCGGTTTGAGCAGGAAGATCATGGAGGTAATTCCGAGAATGCGCGCGACGGGCATCTCCGGCATACGCTTCAATACGGTAATCAAGCGCGACAATCTGGATCAGCTCCTGCCGATTGTCGCGCGCGCGCAGGAGCTCGGATGCGGCGTGAATTTCAGCTGCTACACAGACTCCAAAAACGGCAACGCCGACGGAACCATCGAGCGCGACCAGTCGGGTGAGCTTGCAGAAGTGATTCGTCAGCTTCTGGAATTCAAAAAGAGGAAGCGCGGCGTAATCACTAACTCTGATCACTATCTCGAGCAGATTCCCAAGTACGTGCGGGGCGAGATCAGTGAGCCGTGCAGGTCTGGCATGCGGACCATCCATATAAGCCCGACGGGCCATGTGAAGAGATGTCCTGATTTCCCCACCGATTTTCACTGGTCGGAATTCCGCAAGTACGAGCCGATCGCCTGCAACGCGTGCTTCTACGCGTGCCGCGGCGAAGCGCAGGCGCCCCTTCGCGTGTCGCGGCTGCGTGACATCATGGCCGCGCCGGTTTGACCGACCTTCTTTTTGTGAATGCCGCGCAGGTAGTCACCTGCGCCGGACCGGACCGCGCGCGAAAGGGAAGCGAGATGCGCGACGCGGGAATCCTCAAAGACGTTGCCGTTGCCGTCAGCTCGGGTCGCATCGCCGCGATCGGGGGTGCTCGTGATCTTGAGCACGCGTTCGGCGGTGCGGAGGTCATCGATTGTCGTGGCGGCGTTCTCACCCCGGGACTCGTCGACTCACACACCCACGCTGTGTTCGGCAGGGGAAGGTTCGAGGAGCAAGAGATGCGCGCCGCGGGGCACGGCTACATGGAGATCGCCTCGCGCGGTGGAGGAATCCATTCATCGGTTCGTGATTTTCGTGAACGGAGTGAGCAGGAGCTCTACGACATAGCGGTCGCGCGCCTTCAGATACTGGCGTCGTACGGAACTACAACCGTCGAAATCAAGAGTGGTTACGGTCTTTCCGTCGACGACGAGCTCAAGGCTCTCCGCGTGATCGGCCGACTCGCCGCAGCCTCTCCCATGCGCGTCGTCGCCACCTGGCTCGGCGCCCACGAGATTCCACACGAATATCGCGGGAGCGCTGCGCGCCGCACCGAGTACCTGGATCTGCTTCGCCACGATCTACTGCCCAGAGTAAAAGCACAGGGCATTGCGCGTTTCGCGGACGTGTTCTGCGAGCCCGGTGTCTTTACGCTTGAAGAAAGCCGCGCGATACTCAGAGACTCGCGAAAAGCCGGGCTTGGCCTCAAGCTCCACGCGGATGAGCTTGAGCCCGCGGGCGGCGCCGAGCTAGCTGCTTCCCTCAAGGCCGTGTCAGCGGACCATCTCGCCGCAATCTCAGAGAAGGGAATCGCAGCGCTTGCCGCATCCGGCACGGTTGCCACGATGCTCCCGGGGACAATGCTCTTCCTTGGCAAGACCAAACAGGCTCCCGCCAGAGCGCTGATCGACGCCGGCGCTGCTGTGGCGCTGGCCACCGATTTCAACCCTGGAACGTCGCCGACAGTTAACTTCCCTTTGATGCTCACGCTTGGTGTCAGTCAACTCCGTATGAGCGTCGCCGAAGCTGTCGTCGCGGCAACGGTCAACGGCGCGGCGGCACTCGGAATCGCGGGGGATACGGGGCAAATCGCGCCCGGGTTTGCCGCCGATCTCGCGCTGTTCCAGATTGACGACGTGCGAGAGTTGCCATACTGGTACGGCGCACGTCTTTGTGTCGGGACGTGGCAGGCGGGCGCGCCTTGTCACCCCTACAAAATTGTAAGTAAGTTGAACCCTCGTCCCCCGGAGATCCCCAGCCCGGGTAATTCACTGGCCCGGCCGTCCTGAATGTCTGCAAACGTCGAGAAGCTCAAAAAAAAAGCTGCCGAATTCGAGCAGAAAAAGCAGTTCGATAAGGCTCTCGAGGTCTATCTTCAAATCATCGGGTCCGCCGACGAGAAGGAGGAGCGCGATGTAACGGTCTATAATCGCGTCGGTGACCTTTATCTTCGGCTCAACAAAGCCGACCAGGCCGTCAACTACTACGAGCAAGCGGTCGATCTCTACACCGAGGGCGGCTACCTCAACAATGCCATCGCCCTCTGCAATAAAATCCTCCGCCACGCCCCTGCTCGGCACCAGATCTACTACAAGCTCGGGAAGATCTCCGCAAAAAAGGGCTTCAACAGCGACGCCAAGAAGAACTTCCTCGAGTACGCGGACCGGATGCACCGCGCCGGCAAGGACACCGACGCCTTCAAGGCGCTGCAAGAATTCGCGGATCTTTGCCCGGGACAGGACGACATTCGGCTAATGCTGGCCGACCAGCTCGCTCGCGCCGGAAAGAAGTCTGAGGCGATAGAGCAGCTGCAGATCCTTCACGAGGCGCTGGACGCCGAGGGTCGAACCAACGAAGCGGAAGCCACGGTGCAGCGAATCCACTCACTCGACCCCACAGTGCAGCCGCGCCGGTCCAAGACGCCTCGCCAGCAGGAAGCGGGAGGTCTCGTCTTCCTTGACGTCGGTGGATCCCCGACCAAGCCGCGCCCGAAGATCGAAGGTCTGGAGCGCACTGCGTTAGCGCCCGAGCGTCCGAAGAGGCCCCCAACGCCTCCCCACGTGCAGCCACCACCCGAGCTCGAGCAGCTCCCCGACATAGAGCTACCGGATCTCGAGCCTCTGCCCGAGTTGGACACCGTTGAACATTCCCGGGTCCCGGGCCTCGAAGTCACATCAGGCGCGTCCGTCGAGGAAATCGAGCCGGCGTTCGATCTGAGCGTGACCGACGTCGATGTCTCGCCGCTGGAAGGACTCGAATCTGTGGCGGATCCGAGTGCGTTCGCCATCGATCCCGCAGCCAGCCCAGGCGAGAAGTCGAGCGTCGAAGGTTTTATTCCTTCAGAGCCGGGCTTGGGAGAGCCACTGGAGACCCAGGATCCCCTCAGCGGCCTCAACGTCCTGGAAGACGATCGCTTTTACATCCACGATGCCGATCCGCTGGCGGGGCTTGGAGAGAATCACCAGGAGCCTGTCGTAGATCATTCGGGATCCATGAACGATGCGCCGCCCGAACACCTCGAGCTCGAGCCGATGCAACCCGAGGAGCCAGAGGTGCATCGCGCGAGAGAGGAACCCGCGCCTCGGAAGGTCGCGCAGAAGACTCCGCCTCGAAAAGAAGCGCGTCGCGAAGAAGTCGAGGAGGAAGAGGACGAGACACCGCCCGAGGAAGCCGAGCCGGTCCGCGCCAAGCCGCCGGAAAAGCCCCGCGAGGAAGCGAGGCCGCGGGCACCAGAGGTCCTGAAGCAGAGCAAGCTCAAGATTGTGCGCCCGACTCGTCCCAAGCCCGTCGAAAAGGCGGAGGAGAAAGAGCCGGAGCCCGTTGCGTCGCCAGTGAAGGAAAAGCGCCCGCTCAATCCATTCCTCCGCGAAAGCCAGAAGACCAAGCCGCGTGACCCTTCGCCGAAGGCGTCGCCACGTGTCAGCACGCCCGCGGCCGAAGTTCCGCACGCTGCAACGCCAAAGGAGAATCCTCAGCAACAGACGGGCGACGACAGATTCGTCGATCTCGCAGACTGGCTGCGCGAGGACGCTGCGCCGCGGTCCTACCGCATGGTCGCGAAGGACGACAAACGCATCGGCGACGAACAAGCCGACTTCACCGATATGCTGGAGAAGTTCAAGGCCGGCGTTGCTGCTAACGTCGACGACGAAGATTTCGATAGTCACTACGACCTGGGCGTCGCGTATCGCGAGATGGGACTCATCGATGAGGCGATCGCGGAGTTTCAGAAGGCGCTTCGCGGCGCCACGCAGCGCATCCGTGCCTACGAGGCGCTGGGCCAGTGCTTCATCGACCGCGCCGAGTACGATGTCGCCATCACGATTCTCTCTCGCGCGATCCGCGAGCCGGGCATGGAAGACGAGGACCTCATTGGCGTGCTTTACCTGCTTGGCTTCGCGTCAGAAGAAGGAAAGAAGCCACGCGACGATCCAGACTCCTGTCCGCGCCAAGCTCAACGACGTAACACGCGCGATGGGAACGATCGTGGAGAGCGATCTTCCGCTGGTTGGTCAGGTGAGCGCTCACTTGCTCGCGATGCGCGGCAAGATGTTCCGTCCCACGTTGCTGTTGCTTTCGAGCGCAGTGGCCGAGACTCCGGAAGACAAGGCCATCACTCTCGCTGCGGCGCTGGAGCTGATTCACCTCGCCACCCTCGTCCACGACGACGCTGTCGACCACTCGGCGCTGCGACGCGGGATGCCGACGGTGAACGCTCTCTTCAGTCACCAGACCTCGGTGATCATGGGGGATTTTCTTTACTCCACCGCGCTCACTCACCTGGTGACGCTGGGGGATCTCGAAGCGCTGCAGGCTCTCACTCGAGCATCAACGGAGATGAGTCTGGGTGAGATGCGACAGCTCGCCGTTTCAGATCCGCTCAATTTTGGCGAGCGCGAGTACTACGATCTCATTCGCGCGAAGACCGCGTCGCTGATGCGCACTGCCTGCGAGCTCGGCGCGCTCTCGGGAGCGCGCGAACATTTTGCGGCGCTGGGCACCTTCGGCGAGAATCTCGGGATGGCGTTTCAGATCACCGACGATCTGCTGGATTATCGCGAGGTGAAGGAGACGACCGGCAAACCGTCGGGTCTCGATCTCCACGAGCACAAGGTCACGCTGCCGCTGATTCACGCGCTGCGCGAGATGCCACCGGCGTCGAGAAAGCAGGTCGAGCGGTTGTTCGACAGCGAAAACGCCGGCGACGACGAGATCGCGAAGGTTGTCCAGATCGTCGCCGACTGCGGGGGCTTCGACTACGCACGGCAACGCGGGGAAGAATTTGCGGAGAGGGCCCACGATGCATTGTCCGATTTGCCAGACACAGTGGCGCGTCAGTCCCTGAACGCGTCAATTTCCTACGTCATGGAGAGACACTCTTAAATGCCACCCTATCAGCCGCGGGGTCATAACCGCCGCGGCTCCCTGTTCCACGCACTCGTGCTGGCCAGTGGGTTCATCGCTGGCGGACTGCTGCAGCAGGTGGGCCGCAAGTTTCTGCCACCCGGGGCGGCGAAGGAGTTCTTCACCACCGGCGTCACGCCTTCTCTCGGGCCATTGCCTGTGGATTTGGTTATACTCAAGTTCGCACTTGGCCCAATTGCGCTGGATGTGTCACTTTTGAGCCTGTTGGGGGTACTCGTGGCGTACCTGATAGCACGTTCGCTCTTCTAGGAGTATTCCATGCTTGGCAACCTGGGTTTTCCCGAGCTCCTGATCATCATGGTCGTGATCCTCTTGCTCTTCGGAGCGAAGCGGATCCCCGAGATCGCGGGCTCGATGGGCAAGGGAATCAAAGAGTTCAAGAAGAACATCAACGACGCGACTCGCGAAGTCACCTCGGAGACGCAGGGCATCGGTGGTGAGCCCCAGTCTCAGTCGCGGCTTACGGCTGCAGAGCTCGAGAGACGCCGGACCGCCGACGAAACCGAACGGTCGGCGCCGAAGAGGCTGCTCTAGCTACTGCGTTTGGCGGCGGGAGGAAGCTTCTACCTGCTTCCGCCGGTCGTCGATTTTCGCGGAAGCTCTAAGGTTCGCGAGAAAATCTCTCACCCGCTGCTGCCTGAGCTGCTGTAGCTCCTGCTGGCGCAGCGTTTCCTTCTGAGTCTCGAACGTGGTCCGGTTGGCCGGCACACGCCGATCGACGCGCTCCACGACAACGCCATTGTCCGCCTTGATTGGCGCGCTCACGACATTGAGCGGCAGAGTGAATGCAGCGCCGACGGCCGCGGGCAATTGCGCCAGCTCCGGCACGCCAGTAACGCGCGTGAACGGTTTGGAGCTCACGACCTCCATATTGAGAAGCTTCGCCGCTGATTCCAGAGTGCTGGCAGCAGCGACCTTGGCGAAGTTCGTCGCCTGCGGCACGAGCGCGTCGACCTTCTTCTGATTCACTAGAAAAGTGCGGATATCGTTCTTCGCCACGTCCAGCGACGCAGTTCCTCCAGGCGTGAGCGAATCCAGACGTGCCAGATAGTACCCGTCCTCGGCGTCGAAGAGCTCGCTCGTCTCACCAGGTTTTGCACCCTCGAACGCCCACGGTCCCACGCTTGGGATGTATTGTCCGTTCACGGTGAGCGGGTTGCCCTCGATCACGGTCGCTTTCAGCGCGGGAATCTGAAGAACGCGAGCCGCGCTGTCGAACTTGGCCGGCTGGTCGGTGGTGGCGGCCAGACGCGCGAGCGAGTCCGCCCTCCGGTCAGTTCGCGCGGCCGCGGAATCGCTCTGCTGCACGCGCAGCAGAATGTGGTGCAGCGTGAGCGTGTCGCCCTTGCGCGAGTCGAGCTTGATCAGGTGATAGCCGAACTGCGTGAGCACCGGCTGCGAGATCTCACCGGGCTTGAGCGCATACGCCGCCGCCTCGAACGCCGGGACGAATCTTCCTTTGCCGCCGCTCCCCAGCGCACCGCCATTGACGGCAGATGCTGAGTCCGCGGATTCCGCGCGCGCAACGTCCTCAAACTTTTCACCGCCCAGAATTCGGCTGCGAAGCGCGACGGCGTGTGCGCGCACAGCCGCTGAGTCCGCAGCGGTTATCGCGCGGGGAATGATCATGACCGAGACCTGTGCTTTGCCTGGACGGTCGAACAGCTTCTTATGTGTGTCGTAGTAGGCGCGAATCTCGTCGTCGCTCACGCGCACCGCGGAGTCGGGTATTCGATCCGGGCCAAAGGCGACGAATGAGACCTGGGCCGTGTCGTGGGTGTCCTGCCAGCGCCGCCACAGCTGCTCGTCCGAGACGTAGACGTCGCTCACGACCTGGTCGAACAGCTTTTCCTTTGGAATCTCGGTGCGGTAGTATTGCTCCAGCTGGAGCAGGAGCCCCTGCTGCTGGGCGAGTGGACTCGTTAGAAAACGCTGATATTTCGCGGGGTCGAACTGACCGTCGGTCTGCAGGTCAGGTGACTGCATCAACTGCGGAGGCGGGCTGTAGCGTGCCGCCTGCAGAATCTCGTCGTCTGATACAGTAATGCGACGTCGCTTGTACTCCTGTCGGAGGAGAGCGTCGGTCACCAATTGATCGAAAGCCTGGTCCTGAATGCGCTGTCTCTCGTCCAGACTGATGCTTTGATTGCTCTCGCGTGTGGCCTGTTGCTCGAGATTCTGTGATGCCTGGTACCAGCTGGTGGCGAGGATGTCTTCTCCATTTACGGAGGCGACAGCGGTTGTCGACGTGACCGGAGCGCGGCCCAGGAGCCCGGATGTCTGGGCGAGCAGGAACCCGCCGACGAACAGTACGACTATGATAAGCCAGATGTATTTTGCGGAGGCCCGCATCGCTTGCAGCAAGGGCACTACTCCTTACACGAGATGAAATGAGCTATAGCCTTGTAAGGTATGAGTTTGGATGACTGAGATGCAAGTCGCGCGAAACCGGAGAATGGTGCATCTTTCAGGGCCAGGGCGAGCGTGAACCGGGAGTTCCGGGAAGTTGCGGCAGATTGACGCGAGGTAATCGATGGATTACGACCGGCTGCGAGAGCTACAACAAAAATTCGACGAGAATCCGCGCCGCTATTTTGCGCCCCTTGCCAACGAATACCGGAAAGGCGGGCAGCCCAAGCGCGCGATAGAGATATGTCGCGAGCACCTGGAGCAAATGCCCGGACACATGAGCGGGCAGATCGTGTACGGTCAGGCGCTCTATGAGGCGGGAGAATTCGACGAAGCGCGCGAGGTCTTCGGCCGCGCGCTTTCGCTCGATCCGGAAAACCTGATCGCGCTCCGATCCATGGGCGACATGTTCCTGCAAGCGGGGAACACCGTGGAGGCGCGAACCTGGTACTCGAGACTGCTCGACGCTGATCCAAAAGACACGGCGGTAATCGCCTTGATTTCCGAGATCGATGCGTCCGCCGATGCGACTCCGGTCGCAGCGCAGATTCCGGGAATCGACACCGACGTCGGCGACCAGCAGATCCCAACAGCGGTCGAAACTCCGACGCTGGAGTTTCTGGATACCGGTGTCACCCCGGAGCCGGCCAGTGCGTCGTCTCAGTCGGAATCGTCTGAGTCCTCAACATCTTCAGGCGCGTCGCTCGGCATCGAGCGTCACTATCCCGTTCAGGAAGCATCACCTCCGGAATCGCCCGCTCAATCGGCAGCTCCCGAAGGTCTGAGCATCGAGGAGCTTGGAGTTCCATTCGGTGGGTCCGCTGCTGAGGGTCTCAAGAGCGTACTCCCGGAAGACAGGGGCCCGTTGGCCATCATCTCGTCACCACCAGAGGTACGTGCCCCAGAGCCATCTGCACCAGAGCCCATCGCAGCGCGGCCAGAAGCTGCGCAGGAAGCAACATCGCAATCCGATGCAATCAGCGACGCTTTCGCTGATGCGGATGCTACCCAGGAAGAATTCGTAGCCCAAGCCGAGCCCGAGGCATCGGCGGCGGAGCAGCCCGAACAGTCTGAGGAGAAATCTTTCTCGGGCGCTAGCGCGGAGCCATTCGTCAATGAGACAATGGCGCAGCTCTACCTTCAGCAGGGATACAAGCAGCTCGCGCTAAAGGTCTACAGGCAGCTCGCAGTTGCGCGCCCGAACGACGAAGCGCTGAGAAATCGCATCGCGGAAATAGAGGCGGAAGACGCGGCAGCGCATCCCGGTGAATTTCCAGCTGCGCGCAGGGAAGAGCCCTCCATCGAGAGGCCACCTGATAAAGAGGCCCCGAGCTTCGACAGATCTCCGGTTGATACTCCGCCGTTGCGCCAACCATCGCGTGAGCGTGAATCGATAGAGGCGCCAACTCGGGAAGAGCCCCGCGCTGAGCCCGAAGGCAGCTACGCGCGGCAACCTTCCATCAGAGAATTCTTTGCGACATTGGGCAGACGTCGTCCGCCGCGCCCGACATCGGGCGGGGCTGATGCTGGCCCGCGCGCCGGAAACAATCAGCCGGTTGACACTTCGCCGCCGCTTGGAGCATCACCGCCGAGTGCGTCGCTCGACACTGTGTTCGCAGGAGCCACAGTGAGCGCATCTGACGCTCGCGCGGCGTCGCGACTTGCCGGAGCATTCAGTCAGGGCTCGGGCGCGTCCAGAACTCCGCCGACTCCGCCTATGCCGACGCCGCGCGTGAATACCCGCGTACAGGCGCAGGAGTCCGAGGAAGACGTCGCGAAGTTCCGCGCCTGGCTCGACGGACTCACGGGCGAGTGAGAATCGCCGTCATCAATGGCCCCAACCTCAATCTCCTCGGCACCCGCGAGCCGGCGTTGTATGGGACCGAGACGCTCGGCGATATCGAGAAGCGTCTCTTGAGCGTCGCCAAGGAGCTGGGCGTCGAGGTCACGTTCTCACAGCACAACGGAGAAGGGGAGATCGTCGATGCGATTCACGCTCTGCGTGGGCGCGCCGATGGCGCGCTGGTGAATGCCGGCGCGTACAGCCACACCAGTCTCGCCATTCGCGATGCTCTGGCAGGAGTGAAGATCCCGTTCGTCGAAGTGCATCTCACCAACATCTATGCGCGTGAGCTGGAACGCCGCCGTTCCGCGCTCGCCGACGCGGCCGTCGCGGTAATCTGTGGATTTGGCGCATACGGTTATGAGCTGGCGCTGCGTGGGCTCGTGAAGATGCTTCCGGTAACAGCGCATGGGTGATCGTCGTCCCGCGCGAATCGCAGCTCTGCGCGAGGCGATGACGGCCGCGCACATCGACGGACTCGTGCTCACGAGCCTCCCCAACGTGCGTTATCTCACGGGCTTCTCCGGAACGAGCGCGCTCGTGCTTGTGACGCCGCGCGATTTCCACTTCGTCACCGACTTCCGCTACGACACTCAGGCGGGTGAAGAAGTTGGAGACCTCGCGATCATACGGATCGAGCAGCAGAGCCTCTGGACCGGACTCTGGAATCTCGCCAGCTCACTGACGGGTCTCGAGGTGATCGGATTCGAATCCGCGCACTTGCTGCATCGTGACTTTCAACGTTTGCTCACCGACGGCACGCGCTGGCAGTGGCGGCCGCAGGTGAATCTCGTCGAAGCCTTGCGCGAGTCGAAGGATGCAGACGAAGTCGCGTTGATTCGCCATGCCGGCGAGATGGCCATCACCGCGCTCAAGAAAACGCTGAAGGAAGTTCGAGCCGGCCAGACCGAGCTGAACGTCGCTGGAGTTCTCGAAAAAGCTCTGCGTGACGAGGGAAGTGAGGATTTTCCATTCGCGACGATCGTGGCGTCTGGTCCTCGAGCTGCTTTACCGCACGCGCGAGCGTCATCACGCGTAATCGAGCGCGGCGATCTGTTGCTCCTCGATTTCGGCGCGCAGTACAAGGGATATTGCTCGGACATCACGCGAACTGTGGTTATTGGGAAGGCGACAGACGAGCAGCGAGCCTTCTACGACATAGTGCAGCACGCAAACGCGCTCGCATCGAAGTCGGTGCGCGCCGGCATGAAGGGCCAGGACGCCGATGGTCTGGCTCGCAGGTACATCGAGGATCGTGGCTATGGCGACGCATTCGGGCACAGCCTCGGACACGGGCTGGGGCTCGAGGTGCATGAAGCTCCTCGCCTGGCCAAGACGGTCGAGACCCCCCTCAGCGCGGGCGCGGTGGTTACGATCGAGCCCGGAATTTACCGTCCGGGGTGGGGAGGAGTCCGTATAGAGGACGACGTTCATCTCGCCTCTAGTGGTCCGGAGATTCTAACCGATTTTACTCGAGAGCTGCTCGAAGTTGCCTGAGCGGCGCTCTCCTGTTTCTCCCATCAGACGCGAATTGACGACGATGATCGATCTCCGGTACGTGAAGAAGCTCGTGGAAATGCTGGACGAGTCGAGCGTGGATTCCATCGAGATCTCCTCTGACAAGGGGATGAAGATCAGGATCTCCAAGACTCCCCAGCAGCGCGGCGCTCTGCAGATGGCGCAGCCGATGGCAATGCCGGCGCTTCTACCTCCGGCGGCACCAGCGGTGGCACCGGTAGAAGCTGGCGCGGCGGCCGAAGCTCCGAAGGCGGAGTCGGCGAAGTCGAAGTTCCTGGAAGTGAAATCACCGATGGTCGGTACGTACTACAGCGCGCCTGAGCCGGGTGCGAAGCCGTACCTGGCCGTCGGCGACAGAATCAGCAAGGGTCAGATCGTGTGCATCATCGAAGCAATGAAAATCATGAACGAGATCGAGTCCGAGTTCGACGGAGTGGTGAAAGAGATTTCCGCGCAGAACGCGCATCCGGTCGAGTACGGGCAGGTCCTCCTCCGCATAGATCCCAATGCCTGACGAATTAGAGCCAATGACGAAGCGCGAAGCAGCAGGTCCCAAGACCGCACCATCCGGCACGCCCCTCGCGCCGCCAGCGCGCAGCGGCGGCGGCGGCGGCGGAACGTTCGACTATAAATCGATCCTGCAGCACATGGTCCAGCAGAACGCGTCCGACTTGCACCTCAAGGTTGGACGCCCACCGACGGTGCGGGTCGACGGCCACATGATCTCGCTGGAAATGCCGGCGCTCACGCAGGAAGATCTGCGCAGCCTCGCCGAACAGATCATGGCGCCCAAGAACATCAAGGAATTCTCGGAACAGAAAGAATCCGACTTCGCGCTCGCGGTGCCGGGCATTGGCCGCTTCCGCGTCAACGCGTATCAGCAGCGCGGAACAATCGCTTACGCGATGAGAACGGTGCCCTTCCAGGCGAAGACAGTCGCCGAGCTGAATTTGCCGGAAGTATGCGAGCGGATCTCGCTGATGCCGCGCGGGCTGATCCTGGTGACGGGAATCACCGGCTCGGGAAAGTCGACCGCGCTCGCGTCGATGCTGCACTACATCAATCAGAACCGCCACGCGAACATCATCACGATCGAAGATCCGATCGAGTTCCTGCACCGCGACATCAAGAGCAGCATCAACCAGCGCGAAGTGGGAACCGACACCAACAGCTTCGGTCAGGCGTTGCGGCGCGTGCTGCGTCAGGACCCCGACATCATTCTGGTCGGTGAGATTCGAGACATCGACACGCTCGACACGGCACTGAAAGCGGCGGAAACGGGACACCTGGTTTTCTCGACGCTGCACACCACTGACGCGACTCAGACGATCAACCGAATTCTGTCGTTCTATCCTCCGCACCAGCAGACCGAGGTGCGCTACATGCTGTCGACGGCGCTGCGCGCGATCATCTCGCTCCGACTGGTCCGACGTGCCGACAAGAAGGGAAGAGTTCCGGCAGCCGAGATTCTGGTGAACACCGAAGCCGTGCGCGATCAGATCCGCGATATGGGCAAGTCGCTCAACATCCCGCAGCTGATCAAGGAAGGCGCGGTTCCTTACGGAATGCAGAGCTTCGATCAGTCGCTGATGAACTGGTACCACAAGGGGATCATCTCGTACGACGACGCGTTGTTCGCGGCATCGAATCCGGCCGAGTTCTCGTTGCGGGCGCAGGGAATCGCGGCTTCAAGTGATACGTCTTGGGATACCGTTAAACAGGAAGTCACCTGAACTGCAAACTGCAAACTGCAAACTGCAAGCTGCAAACTGCAAACTGCAAACTGCAAAGTGAGAAGTGCAAACTGCAACTGAACGGGCGGGAGTTGTCAGTGGCGTAGATGTCAGATTTCAGTTCACCACGCCCAGACTTTTCTCGGCTCCCTTCCGAGGAGAAGCATGTACGCGATTGTGCAGACCGTGGAGCATCTTTCGTACTTCAATAGTCTGATCCAACAGTGATTCGAAATCGCTTCTCGTTATAGCTTCAGTGTCTATTGCGGCGATTAGATGGTACTCGAGCTCTGAGGCAGAGTTGAGCGCGATGCTAAGAAAACGACAGAACTCCCGTTGACTTCTCTGACCGGCCCCCTCTACGATGTTTGTCGGTATCGACATGGACGCGCGCAGCATTTGATTGCGCAGCGAAGTGTTTGCAGATCCGCGAATGAGAACCGCAACCCGATGGACATTGAGCGCCAGCGCATGCCCTTTGCGCCATACCTTTAGCTTCTTGAAATCACTCACGCCTAACACTCACTCGAACAGCCACGTGCGGTCCCATCGTTCGGTCTCGCGCCGAAGCGCAGTGTTACGCCACCTCGTGAAGTCCGGGCGTAGTGAACTGACGCCTGACATCTACGCTACTGACAACTCCCGCCCGTTCAGTTGCCGTTCAGCAGTTCGGCTCAGCTGCAGTTCACAGCCTATGAATGTTTAAGAAAGTCCTGATCGCGAACCGCGGCGAAATCGCCCTAAGAGTGATCCGCGCCTGCCGGGAGCTCGCCATCCAGACCGTCGCGGTCTACTCCGAAGCCGATCGCGAATCCCTGCACGTCCGCTTCGCCGACGACGATGTCTGCATCGGCCCCGCGCCCGCGCGCGAGTCGTACCTCAACATCCCGCGCATCATTGCCGCCGCCGAGATCGCCGGCGCTGACGCGATCCATCCCGGGTACGGGTTCCTGGCGGAGAATGCGGAGTTTGCGGAGACCTGCGTCGCGTCGAACATCAACTTCATTGGGCCTACCGCGCAGCAGATCCGCGTCATGGGTGACAAAGCCGCGGCGCGAAAGGCGATGCAGGAGGTCGGTGTTCCGATCATTCCGGGCACGCCCGGTCCAGTCGAAGAGTCCGACGACGCCCTCAAGTTTGCGCGCGAGATTGGATTTCCCGTCATCATCAAGGCCGCAGCGGGCGGAGGCGGGAAGGGGATGCGCGTCTCCACCGATCCGGACGATTTCGCCCGGTCCTTCCAGCTCGCGCGCTCCGAAGCCCTCTCGGCGTTCGGCAACGGCGAAGTCTACATCGAGAAATATCTCGCTCGGCCGCGGCACATCGAATTCCAGATCATGGGTGACCGTCACGGCAACGTCATCCATCTGGGCGAGCGCGACTGTTCCGTGCAGCGTCGTCACCAGAAGCTGATCGAGGAAGCGCCGAGCGTGGCACTCACCGAAGATCTGCGAAAGAGGATGGGCGAGGCAGCTGTCAAAGGAGCAAAAGCCATCGATTACGTGGGCGCCGGCACCATCGAGATGCTCTTGAACGAAGACAAATCGTTCTACTTCATGGAAATGAATACCCGCATCCAGGTGGAGCACCCCGTCACCGAGATGCTGACCGGTATCGACCTCGTGAAGGAGCAGATCCTCGTCGCGAGCGGGGCGAAGCTATCGGTCAAGCCGCCAATCGAGCGTCGCGGCCACGTGATCGAGTGTCGCGTGAACGCCGAGGATCCCGCGCGCAATTTCCAGCCTTCGCCGGGACGCATCGACGTGTTCCATCCGCCGGGCGGTCCCGGGGTGCGTCTCGATACCCACGTCTACGCCGGCTACAGCGTTCCGCCGTTCTACGACTCTCTTCTGGCCAAGCTCATTTGTCAGGGTCGCGACCGACAGGAAGCTCTGCGGCGGATGCAGGTTGCTCTCGAGAGCTTCATCATCGAGGGTGTCACGACTACCATTCCATTTCTTGCGCGCGTGATGGCCAACAAGCATTTCCAGGAAGGCGCAGTGGACACGAAATTCCTCGAGCGGGAAAGCGAGCTGATGAAGGAGCCCGCTGGTGCGGCTTGATGTCTTCTTCACCCCAAGTCAGGTAAAACCCTCGGACACCGCTGGTCGGTTGGTTGCGATCGTCGATGTGCTACGCGCCTCCACCACCGTGGCTACTGCCTTGGGCAACGGCGCCAAGACCGTGATCCCGCTGGAGGGTGCGGATGACGTAATCTTCCGGTCGAAGGAATTCGCGAGATCGGAGATCCGGCTGGCGGGAGAGCAGAAGATGCACCCGATCACCGGATTCGACCTCGGCAACTCTCCGCAGGACTTTACGGCCGAGGCGGTGGGCGGAAAAACGATCCTCATCACGACAACGAATGGGACCCGGGCTCTGCTGGGCGTTCAGGGTGCCCGTGACATAGTTATAGCCTCGTACGTCAACTTTACAGCGGTTCTGGCGATGATGAAGGTGGCCGCGAGCTCGAATACGGACGTCGCGATAATCTGCGCGGGAGAGGAGGGCAGCTTCACACTTGAAGACGCCGCCTGCGCGGGACGTTATGTTCGGGCGATTCCCAAACGCGCCGACGCGGTAACAGTGAATGATGCGGCGGCGGCTTCAGTGCTGATCGAACGAAAATATGGCGACAACATCGCGAAAGTCTTCAAAGAATCGTCCCACGGACAAGCGCTCCAAGAGGCAGGATTTGGTGACGACCTCGCCGCCGCCGCGGAAGTGGACGCCTATTCTGTGGTCCCGATCTACCAGGACCGGCAAATCACAAAGCTCGGGCCGGAACGGGCGCGATAACTCGCCAGAGAGCTCAGCTCTCGCACGCGAGATTCGTGGGATCTTTCTCCTCCTCTTCGCGATCTTCCTCGCGGGCGCGCTCGCCGCGCAAGGGTACTCCACGCTCGCAGGTGGTGGCGGAGCGGTAAAGGGCAATTTCGGCTGGATGGGCGCACTCCTCGCGCAGCCCATCGCGCTCTTCCTCGGCTGGCCCGCCGCGGCACTCCTTCCACTAGCACCCGCCGCACACGCTCTGCGTCTCTTCGGCCGACTCGGCGAGCGCAAGGACAGATCGTGGATGGTCTTTCTCCTCGGCATGGTGGTTCTTCTGCCGGTGACACTTGGACTCGCGCAGGGCGGGTTGCGTGAGGAGAGCGCGCTGTCCGGAATCTGGGGATCCTTTGCTGCGTTCTACGTGCTTCAGTTCGCGGGATCCGCAGGGGCGTGGATCATCATCGCCATCAGC
>Ga0193751_1001120_pt1 | contig 17770 bp, 14 predicted proteins | sample L1c2metaG_FD_143050 | JGI IMG/M metagenome (GOLD analysis project Ga0193751, IMG submission 143050) | Soil microbial communities from a riparian zone of the East river system, Colorado, United States - L1c2 | ecosystem: Environmental > Terrestrial > Soil > Riparian zone | place: USA: East River... | reverse complement strand
ATGTAGTCGGCTTCGCGATTCAGGATCCCCCAGCCGATGCCCGCCGCCACTGCGGCTTTCGCGACCTGGTACATGGGGGTTCCGACCGGCTCGACCAGAATCGCGTCCGGGCGATGAGCCCTGTCCTGGATGATCTTGACTAATTGTTGGGTTTGATTGACTGCGTTGTTGTCCGCGTAAATGACGTTGATCTTCAGACCGAGCCGGGACGCGACCTCGGTTGCAGATGCCGATTGTTCCGCTTGGTAATCATTGTCTTTTGTGGTCAGAGCAATGACTACATTTTGATTGTGCATAGAAGTCGAGATCCTTGTTGGCCTCAGAACTTCCTACAGCGGGGCCCAAGATCCTTCCGCATTTTCCTACGTAGGTTCGAATACTGCAAAGTTACGGTAGTGTTCCGGTTTGAAACTATCGAGGAAACGGACTGTCCTGCGGACGGATGGCCCAGCTTTCCAGCGGCGCCTTTTTTCGCACCCCAACCCGTGATACATCTTGTACTTGGGACTGCAGACCGCAATCTTCCTTTTTTTTGCTGGCGCGCTCGGCGGCGCGCTGAACGCTGTCGCGGGCGGCGGCAGCTTCATCGCCTTCCCGGCTCTGCTGTTCAGCGGAGTCGCTCCGATCGCAGCCAATGCCACCAATACGGTGGCGCTTTGGGTGGGAGTGACGGCCAGTTCCGGCGCTTATCGCAGGCACCTCGACCTTTCGCGCCGCGTCATGATTCCGCTCACCGTCACCAGCGTGATCGGAGCAATCGCCGGCGCCTACCTTTTGCTGCACACGCCAGCGCAGACCTTCCTGCGCGTTCTGCCCTGGCTCATGCTGGGAGCGACACTGCTGTTTATGTTCGGCAATCGCCTCGCGCGCGGCTCCGGAGGCTCGATTGCCGCAGATGCTTCCACTTCGGCTCTGGCGGTTGCGTCACTCTTTGAGCTGATCGTCGCAGTCTACGGAGGCTACTTCGGCGGCGGGGTTGGGATTCTGAACCTCGCGATGCTGGCGGCACTCGGCATGACTGACATTCACGCCATGAACGCCTTGAAGGTCGTACTCGGCGGGATCATCAACGGCATCGCGGTCATCACCTTCATTGTGGCCCATGCCGTGGTTTGGAGAGAGGGCAGCGTCATGATCGTGGGGGCGCTTTTCGGCGGATACTTCGGCGCCCACTACGCCCAGAAGCTTCCGGCCGCCTGGATCCGCGGCTTCGTCATTGCGGTGGGAACGGCAATGACAGCGTATTTTTTCTGGAAGGGCTACCACTGACATCCGGAGCTGGCGTCGCGGAGGCCGAGCTGGGCTCGGCTTGGACGGCCGAGGGCGGCCGTCCCTACACGACCTACGGCTGCGACCCCGAGACGTGGCCGCGCCAACCTGAAAGGGAAATGCGGGTATAGGTGCGACCGAGGCCGAGTGCCGAACTTTCGTAATCTGCCCTGGTGACGCCGACTGATGCAAAATTGATCGAGAATGCCCTCCACTGCCATTACGCCGAAAGGACCACGGGGATCGCGCGTCAAGCTCGGCGGCTCCATCTTAGCTCTGGTGGTGCTCGAAAACGGGCGTCAGATCCGCGGCCGCATGAATCAGCTCTCGGTCAACGGCGGGCTGGTCTCGCTTGAACACCCGCTCGACGAAGGTATTCGGGTGACAGTCGTGTTCCATCTTGGCTTCAGCGTCCGGTGCCGCGCGCAAATGTTGTTTCCCATGTGGGCCACCCAGGGATGTCTCCAACCTTTTCGTTTTTTGGATTTGTCCGAGGCCAGCCGCGCGGGTTTGAATCGTGAATTGGAAAACCTGGTCCGCGCCGGGGCGTCTCAGGAAGAGGAAGAAGCCGAGTAGGCGCTCACTTGGCCGCGGCTGCCAGAATCTGTTCCAGCGAATATTTCAGCAACTCCCCTATTCGCTCCAGTGTGATATCCGGCTTGGGATGCTGCGCCACCAACTCTGTATCCAGCGCGTAGTGTCCCTGGCGCGGAAACACCGTCGTCACCCGCACCCCCCAATGCTTCTTGATCGCTGCGAGAATACGCACCTTGTCATCCACCATCACGTAGTGCGCCGCCGGATACTTTGCCTCCACATCGTCCAATTCCAGTTCCTTGTGGATATAGATCAACACGTGCCCTTCGAAGATCTCATACAGGCCCGATCGGTCGATCTTGCGCGGCTGAAACACCACATCGCCGTCGCTCAGGATCACGGGTCGCCCCAGCCGCCGCGCGTATTCGACCGCATCCAGCGACTCCGGAAACAGGCGGTTAGCAAATGGATAATTGATCATGAAGTGCGACACCGCCAGCAGCTTCGGATCGCGGGGCCGCTCGACGCGATAACGCTGCAGCGCGCCCAGATAGTCCGCGTATCCGAGCTCGGTGCGCAACTGCTCGAAGATTTCCCAATAGCGCTGTGCGCTGCCTTCGCCCACTTTATTCGTGAGGTACCGTTTCAGATCTTCTGCCACGCGATCATTGTCGAGCAGCGTATTGTCCACGTCGAAAAAGAACACGGTGCTCGGGTTGGCATCAGCGCGCTTCACGCGATCTCCAGAATAAAACGTGGCCCTATCATGCCAGAAATCACCGCCCCACGTCGCAGCAGGTTGCTGCCGGCATTTCCGCGGTTCCTGTACACTTGAGCTATCCTGGAAGCACGAAAAAAGCAGGAAATTTGCGGCTGCCACGAAGGGCTTGTACATATCCCTTCTCTTGTAGTACAAAGGCGTCGTCCAAGCAGTCGTCCTCAAAGCGGTCAATGAATCAGCCGAGGGCAGAATATTTTGTCTCTGTCCCACAAACCGGGCGAATCCGTTCTCGCCTCTCCCAGGAGCCGCCTTCCGTGGAACATAGAGATCCAGCTGTCATCAGCCGCTTCGACACACGCTCCAGCCGGCCTTGTGAATTCTGCCGGGAACTCGACCCGGAATTTCCCGAACGCCGCCCGCTCGACCAGATGGTGGCCACCACCCGCAAAGCCATTGCTTCTGCCCATTTGACGGAGGACGGCTACGTCCGCCACCGCATGCTCGAACTGCGCCGGATCACGTCCCGCGCGCCTCTCACGGCGGCGTAAGCGGTGGATTCGTGGAGGTGGGGCTATGCCCCGCGTGGACCGGGCACAGCCCCGTCACCACACAACTGCTTTCAGTGCAAATATTTCACGCAACTTTCGCGTCGTCATCGTCTTCTAATGGGTAGGCCCAGAGTTGGTGTACCCGTCCTGGGGGAGGCTTCTCATGCTGGCCGGTATGCGATCCTGGTTCCTGTTTTCCTTGTTGTTGGTATTTTCCGTCGCAGCTTATTTGCCGGTTCAGGCCCAGATTCATGGGGTCCCCGCCTCGGTCACTTCGCTCGGTTTCGGCGGGAGTGACAATCCCAATCCCGGTGTCCGAGCCAGCGTGACGTCCCTTGGACCGAACGGTTACGGCAACAGCCGCCCGGTTTTTGGAAACTGCTGTGCCAACTTCTTCTTTCCCTCGAACCAAAATCCGGCTCTGTTCTTTGGTGGTCAGTTCTCGGGTCGTCACTTCTCGGGTCGTCAGTCCTCGGGGCGGCGGCACCGCCGGGGGGATCACTCCGATTTTCCCGTCGGCATCAGCGAGCCGGCCTACATTCCATACGCGGTTCCCTATGCCGTCCCCTACGACTCCTACGACCAGGAAGCAGACGACGCGTCCGCGCTCCTGGCGCGCGAAACGCAGAGCCTCCAGTCAAGCGCGCCGATGCCCGAGAGTTCGCGCGGAAAGCCGACACTTCAGCCAAACCAACTCCGAGCGAGCCGGAAGAGCCCGTGACCGCTCAGCCTTCGACCGTGCTCATTTTCAAAGACGGCCATCAGTCCGACGTGGTCAACTACGCCATCGTGGGCGACACTCTGTTTGACTTCGGCGCGGGCCGCACCCACAAGATTCTCCTCGCCGACCTCGATCTCGCAGCCACACGCAAAGCCAATGACGACCATGGTGTGGACTTCCAGGTTCCGGCAAGCGCTACGCGGCAGTAAAGTCTTTAACCACAGGGGACACAGAGGAACACAGGGGAAACACAGGGAAAACCTCGAAGTCCCGTTGTCCTCTGTGGTTAGTCCCCCAGGCATTTCCCGCTTGACACGTCCATCCCGAGCAATGGATACTTATGCATTGAGTTGCATTTTTATTCATGTCGAAAACAGCTCGCCACAAAGCGATTCTCGACCTGCTTGACGGCGGTCCTGTCGAAAGCCAGGACTCGCTCCAGCAGCGGCTTGAGCGCAAGGGCTACGACGTCGGCCAGGCTACCCTCTCCCGGGACATCCACGAACTGAAACTCGTCAAAGGCCCCGAGGGGTATCGGCGGGCGGGCGAAAGCTTGAGCGCGGAAGGCGTTTTGCCGTCGGTGATGCATCTCGCGCATCAGTTTGTGGTCGAACTACGCCAGGCTCAGAACCTGCTCGTGGTGAAGACCACGGTCGGCAGCGCGCAGCCCGTTGCCGCCGCACTCGACGCCTCGCATTGGCCTGAGGTGGTCGGCACAATCGCCGGAGACGACACGGTGCTGGTCATCGCTACCGACAAAAAGAAAGCGCAGGCGCTTGCGCGACGTATTCGCGAGCTGTCGTAAGAATTTCTCAGAAACGGAGTGGTACGAAACGCAAATGAGGACCGATCCCATGGCACTGATGAACCCGCCAACGCCAACGAAGATGAAGCCGCCGAACCTGCTGCCGGAACCGGTCGCGCCGCGTGATCTCGTCTCCATCCACGATCTCGCACCCGCCGAAATACTCTCGCTCTTTAACCTCACCTCCATGCGCAAACAGCGGCCCGCGGACTTCCGCGGCACTCTCGCCGGCAAGCAGATGGTGATGTTTTTCGAGAAGCCTTCGCTGCGCACCCGTCTCACGTTCGAAGCCGGCATGGACAGCCTGGGCGGCAGCACATTTTTCGTCGACCAGACGGCCAGCCGTCTCAACGCCCGCGAGTCTCTTTACGACATTGCCCATAACCTCGAACGCTGGATCGACATCATTGTGCTGCGCACCTTCAGTCATACTGTGGTCGAAGAGATGGCTACTTACGCCGGTGTTCCGGTCATCAATGCGCTGAGCGAACTCGAACATCCCTGCCAGGCGCTCGCCGACTTCTTCACCCTGCACGAGCACTTCGGCGATCTCTCCAAGATTCATTTCGCCTACGTGGGCGATGGCAACAACATGGCGCACTCGCTGCTTCTGGCGGGCGCCTCGGTAGGCGCGAAAGTTTCCATCGCTACTCCGGAGGCCTACGGGCTCAATCCCGTCATCGTCACCATGGCGAAGGCCATTGCGGACGAGACCAAGGCATCGCTCCGCATCCTGACCGACCCGCGCAAAGCTGTTGCCGGAGCCGATGCGGTTTATACTGATGCCTGGGCGAGCATGGGACACGAACAGGAAAAAGCGGAACGTGCCGCGATCTTTGCTCCCTACCAGGTGAACGCCACGCTCATGCAACTCGCCAAGCCTCATGCGCGATTCATGCACTGCCTGCCCGCGCATCGCGGCCATGAGGTGACCGATCAGGTGATCGACTCGTTAAACTCCGTCGTCTTCGATCAGGCGGAAAACCGTCTGCATATTCAGAAGGCTATACTCGTATGGCTGTTGGGCGGCGGCGTGGGCCGCTTCCCGACTCGGAGCGCGCATGCCTGAGAAGATTGTTCTCGCCTACTCCGGTGGGCTCGATACCTCGATCATCATTCCGTGGCTCAAGGAAAACTATGCCTACGAAGTGATTGCCATGGTCGCCGACGTAGGTCAGGGAGATGATGTCGAGGCCGTCGTGGACAAGGCTTACAAAACTGGAGCCAGCAAGGTAGTCGTCGAAGATCTGCGTGAAGAGTTCCTGACCGGCTACGTCTGGCCCGCGCTGAAAGCGGGCGCAGTGTATGAGAATAAGTATCTGCTCGGCACGTCACTCGCGCGTCCCGTGATCGCGAAGCATCAGGTTGAAGTCGCGCTGCGCGAAGGGGCGTCGGCTGTGAGCCACGGATGTACCGGCAAGGGCAACGACCAGGTCCGCTTCGAGATGGCCTACCAGGCGCTCGCTCCCGAGCTGAAAGTCGTGGCGCCGTGGCGCGAGTGGGATCTCAAGTCCCGCGAAGACTGTCTCGACTATGCCGAGAAGCGCGGTATTCCCGTGACTGCAAGCCGCGAGAAGATCCACAGCCGCGATCGCAATCTCTGGCACCTCAGTCACGAAGGCGGAGAACTTGAAGACGCCGCCAATGCGCCGTTCCCGAGCACGTGGCAGATGACGAAGTCGCCACACGAAGCGCCCGATAAGGAAGAGCAAGTTGAAATTGGGTTCGAAAAGGGCCTACCTGTTTCGGTTGGCGGCCAGGCGCTTGATCCCGTTTCGCTCGTCGAATTGCTGAACGAAATCGGCGGACGCAACGCGGTGGGACGCATCGACCTGGTCGAGAACCGCTTCGTTGGCATCAAGTCGCGCGGCTGCTATGAGACTCCCGGAGGCACGGTGCTGCTTGCCGCTCACGGAGAACTCGAAGCTCTCTGCCTCGATCGCGACTTGCTGCACTTCAAGCAGCACATTGCGCTTAAGTACGCCGAGCTAGTTTACTTCGGCTTGTGGTTTACGCCGCTGCGCGAAGCTCTCGACGCCTTCGTCGAAACCACGCAACAGAATCTGACCGGCTCGGTCACGCTGTCCCTCTACAAAGGCAACGTCAACATTGTCAGCCGTAAGTCGGATTATTCGCTCTACCGCACCGACCTCTCCTCATTCACTATGGGCGCGAGCTATGATCAGAAAGATGCGGAAGGCTTCATCCGCATTCTGGGATTGCCCTCGCGTTGCCGCGCCCAGACGCAGGCCGTTCATACGCATGCCAAGGTTGAGGTTCCGCAATGAAGATGTGGTCGGGCCGCTTCCGGCAGCCGCTTGACCCCGAATTTGAAAAATGGCAACGGTCGTTCCCTTACGACCAACGTCTGCTGCCGTTCGAACTCGCCGCCAGCCGGGCCCACGCTAACGCGCTCGAACATGCCGGAGTGCTTTCCTCCGAAGAGCTTTCCGAGATCGTAAAGGCGCTCGGAGAAATCGGGCGGCGCGCCGAGTCTTCTCCAGAATTTCTTAACGATCCGGAAGCCGAAGACGTCCACCACTTCGTAGAAAAACAACTCGTCGCGCTGATCGGTGCGACTGGCTACAAGTTGCACACCGGACGCAGCCGCAACGAACAGATTGCGACTGATCTTCGCCTCTTTGTGCGCGAGAGCATCGATACCCTGAACAACCTGATCGCCGATTGGATCGAGGCGATTCTTTCTCGTGCCGACGCAGCGGGCAGCGCGTCTTCGATATTAGCGATGCCCGCTTACACGCACCTGCAGCCGGCGGAACCTGTCTTGGTCGCGCATTGGTTGCTGGCTTATGTCGAAATGTTTCTCCGCGACGCCTCGCGCCTTGCTGACTGCCGCAAGCGCGCGAACCTTTGTCCGCTGGGATCGGGCGCTGTTGCTGGAGCGACGCTCACACTCAATCGTCAAGCCATGGCTGCCGAACTGGGCTTTGATGGCCCGACGGCGAACAGCATCGACGCTACCAGCGACCGCGACTTTGCTATCGAATTCGTCGACTCGCTCTCGTTGCTTGCGCTCCACTTCAGCCGCTGGGCCGAAGAGATGATTTTGTTCTCGACGCCCGCTTACGGATTCGTCGAGTTGCCCGAGGCTTACTCCACCGGCAGCAGCGCCATGCCGCAGAAGAAAAATCCTGATTTGCTCGAGTTGGTGCGGGGCAAGGCGGCGCGCGTCATGGGAAGTGCCACCACACTGCAAACTTTGGTTAAGGGCTTGCCGCTTGCCTACAACAAAGACTTGCAGGAGACGCAGGAACCTTTGTTCGACGCCTCTGACACGGTCATCGGCATGTTGCCGCTGGTGACCGGATTTATGAACACCGTCGAATTCAACGAGGCAAAGATGAACCAGGCGGCAAGTTCGGGCTTTATGAACGCGTGGGCCGCGGCCGCATATCTTGTCGAACGCGGAGTGCCCTCGCGCCTCGCCCACGAAGCGGTCGGCAAGGCCGTTGCTTTGGCGGGAGAGCGCGGATGCGATTTGCAAAGACTGCCGCTCGCCGACTTAAAGGCGATCCACTCGAGCTTTGACGCGGGCTTCCATTCTTGCCTCGGACTTACTGAGGTGCTGGCGCTGCATGACGTCCCTGGCGGCACCGCGCCTCGTCATGTTAGGCGCGCTCTGCAGAATGCTCGGGAGCGGGCTGCGGCATTGAGGTCGCTGGAACAAATCGCCAGCCGCTAGCGCGAAAGTTCGTCTCACTCATCGTAAGGAACGCGATGAGTGGGCCACACCCTTCTGCTTTCCCCAGCTATTAACCAGTTAGGATGGCTAACCTGTCCCCCGCCCGTCCTTCATTCGGCCCCAGCGGTCTCGCCAACTTGCCAGATTCCCGCCAGCATGCCTGAGCAGTATTGACCAGACTTCGAGGCGTTCGGAGGAGCTAACTGTGACGTTAGCGGGATTCTACGAATCGCCGGGTACAACATGGACTTTCAGACGATGTGGCAAAGGCAGTGCGCGGCAACCTGCACGATTTGCGAGCGGCTCGGTGCATTGGTATCTGTTTGCTTGCTGATTGGTTTCAGTTCAGCGTTCGCACAGAACGTTGTGCCCCTCGTCAATCAGCCGCTCGTCCCGGCGGCTGTCGCGCCGGGCGGCGCGGGATTTACTCTGACCGTTCACGGCACAGGCTTCGTCTCGGGCGCTACGGTCGATTGGAACGGCTGGCCTCTCTCCACCACCTTTTCATCGAGTTCGCAATTGACGGCAACCATCCCGGCGGCGAACATCGCCACTGCGGGCACAGCATCCGTGACGGTGGTTAATCCCGGCACAGGCGATGTCTCGAACGTGGTGTTCTTGTCCGTCGTGGCCCCGAGTTCCGCGGTGTTTTATTCCCATGCTCCGGGCTCGCCGATCTACTTAGGAGGAACGGGAGTTACACCAAACGAACCTTTGTCGATGGTAGTGGGGGATTTCAACGGTGATGGAAAGCTGGATCTGGCTCTGGGAATCCAGGAGGACGGTAACCCAGGCTACGTGAGTATTCTGCTGGGGATCGGGGATGGAACGTTCACGCCTGTTTCTTCGTCTCCGGCCACCGGGCACTGTCCATGCTCGATGAAGGTGGGGGATTTCAATGGTGATGGGAAGCTTGATCTGGCGGTGGCGAATTATAACGACAATACGGTCACCATATTGTTGGGCAACGGCGATGGGACTTTCCTGCCCGCGATTGGCTTGCCGGTGAGTGTTGGGGCCAACCCGACTGACCTGGTCTCGGGAGATTTCAACGGGGATGGAAAGCTCGATCTGGCGGTGGCGAACTCTACCGACAATAATCTCACCATTCTGTTGGGGAACGGGGACGGAACATTTTCGCCCGTCACTTCGTCTCCGGCGACGGGGACAACTCCGTTCGGACTGGCTGTGGGGGATTTCAATGGCGATGGAAAGCTCGACCTGGCGGTGTCGAACTTCGACGTCAATACGGTCACCATTTTGCTGGGCAATGGGGATGGAACGTTTGCACCCGCTGCTTCGCCTCCAGCGACGGCGGGACCCGCACTCGTGGTGGGAGACTTCAATGGTGACGGGAAGCTGGACTTGGCGGTGACTGGCCGAGGAAACAGTACAGTCACGATTCTACTGGGCAACGGCGATGGAACGTTCACTGCGATAAGTGGATGCTGCGGCACCGCGGTGGACCTCACTCATACCCTAGGCATCGCGGCTGGAGACTTCAATGGCGATGGGAAGCTGGACCTGGCCGTGACGATCCAGAACCTGCAACCTTTGTTTCCTGCCGACTACATTGCGATTCTACTGGGCAAAGGAGATGGGACGTTCACGCCCACTGACTTCTCTCTTCTCCTGTACAACGATCCATACTCCCTGGCATTGGGCGACTTCAACAACGACGGCAAGCTAGACTTCGCGACCGCCAGTGACCCGTATAACTATGTTTCGGTACTGTTGCAGATTCCGCCCTCGGGTCCGGCTCCCGACTTTTCGATTGCGGCAACTGACACGTCGCGCTCAGTGCAGGCGGGGGGCACGGCAAACTACTCCGTGCAAGTTTCGTCATTGAGCGGCTTTCTTGGTCCCGTGTCGCTCAGTTGTTCCGGTGCGCCGAGCCATGCGACGTGTTCGGTCACGTCATCATCAGTATTCCTTTTCGACACGGCGATCACTACTTTCACTTTGAGCGTTACAACCAAGGCGCCGTCGGTACCATCGTTGATTCTGGCACGGGGCCCGGCCGTTCCGCCACGCAGTCGCTGGCCGCTAGGGCTGTGGCCTGCGCTGCTGGGACTGATTTTCGTTGCTGCCCCGACCCGCAGGCGACAAGAGCGCGCCCAATCCAGTGCCTTGGCGCTAGCGCCGCTGGCGGCGGTTCTGACGTGTGTTGTATTTCTCGCAAGCTGCGGCGGAGGCGGGCCCCCGCCGCCCCCGCCCCCGAGCGGCGGAACGCCGCCCGGCACTTATACGCTTAAGGTGACGGCCAGCTCAGGAAGTCTCACGCGCTCGACAACTGTCACGCTCATTGTGAAGAGCTCCTGAAGCTCGCGGCATTCTAGATTAAACCCATCCCCCTCGCCAGGGAATTCGATCGTTGAACGTACTGACATCAAGGTGCCAATGGACACACGCCCAGGCTGCATCGAGAGAACGCCTTGCGAGGTTCGTCGTTACTCGTGCGGGTATGGGGTCTTTCGACTCCGCACGGACTTCACTTCGTGTAGTCCATGCTGCGCTCAAGATGACAGAGGTGGAGGGGATGAACGTGAGGGGTTGTGAGCACGCCCGGCCTTCGACGCGCATCACATACGTAGAGCGCTTTTGGCCGAGCCCTCCTCAGCCCGCAACGCATCTAAGAGAACGAGCTTCATAACGGAGTATTACCCTGATTCTTACCCGAGTTCTTTTCTTCGCATTGTTTCTTTTAGCTGTTTACGCCGTCCAGCGATTCTGGTTTATGCGGGCGTGGACGTGGATTGCCGCGTTCTCGGATGCCAACTGGCGTTTCGGACTTCATGCCGGACTGATCGCGCTCGCCGTTGCGCTGCTGGCTACGCTCCTCGATCCGCTGCTCGGCCACGCGATCTCGCGCCTCAGCTTGGGCAGTTTCAACTTCGGCAAAACGCTCTCGACCGTTGCCCGCTTGTGGATGGTCGCTTCATTCTTTGGATTCCTGGCGGTCGAATCGGTGGGAGCAATTGAGTGGGTCACGAATGTTGCGGCGCGGCTTCTGCCTCATTCTGGAGCGGCGGCGGGCGGGTTTAGTCCATCGCGGCGAACGTTTTTTCAATACGCTGCAGTTCTTGCTGGAGGCTTTCCATTTCTCGCCGCTACCTATGGATTTGCCGCAGGGCGATTGCGCTACACGATCGAGCGCGTCGATGTGCCGGTGGCCAATCTTCCTCCCGAGTTGGATGGGCTGCGCATTGCTCAGCTTAGCGACATCCACATTGGCGACTACATGCCTCCCCACGAGATTGCGCGCGCGGTTGACATGGCTAACGAGCTGCAACCCGACATTTCGTTTGTTACGGGAGATTTTGTTTCGAGCGAAGGCGATCCGCTGGACGCCTGTATTACCGAGTTGAGCCGGCTGCGCGCTCCGCTGGGTGTCTGGGGATGCAATGGCAACCACGAAATTTATGCGGGAGTGGAAGATGAGGCGGAACGGCTCTTCCGCGAAAAGGGAATGCGGCTGCTGCGGGCCGCTAATGCGGTTGTCGAGCACAATGGAGGGCGCTTTAATCTGCTGGGCGTCGATTATCAGCGCGACCACATGACGAGCGGGGAGCGTACGGGGCCGATGTTGCGCGAGATCGAGCCTCTGATTCGGCGCGACATGCCTAATATTTTGCTTTCGCACAATCCGAATTCGTTTCGGCGGGCGGCGGAGTTGGGCATTGAACTTAGTCTTGCCGGGCATACTCATGGCGGGCAGGTGAAGTTTGAGATTGTGGATCACAGCGTCAGTCCGGCTCGACTGATTACTCCGTTTGTCGCGGGACTCTATCGTTTGCCGATGAACGGGCACGTTGGCGTTGCGCCTGAGATTGAGACCAACGGTTTGCAGAAGGCGGCGCTCTATGTGAACCGGGGGCTTGGGACATTTGGCTTTCCGGTGCGGATTGGCGTGCCGCCGGAGATTACCCTGCTGACGTTGCGGAGAGCGTAGTCGGCCGGACCTTCAGCAGCTTTAAGCCATCAGAATTGGTCTCCGTGAACGCAGCGGCGAACCGCTGCGCCAGCCAAAAGAAACCCCGTGCGGAGCCTGAAAAGCCAACGGTCGCCTGCCCCCAGGCGGCCCCGAATGTGGTATAATTTCTTAGTAAATCTATCCATCTAATGCCTGTAGATGCAAGAACTTAGCGGCATTTCGCGGGAAGAGAGCGAGCGGAGCTTCGCTCCGCTGGACAGCCGAGGGCGGCTGTCCCTACGCAGACGGGCGAGACGCCCGTCTCTCCACCGGACTTTACTGAGAACTGACAACTGAGAACCGAGAACTGACTTTCATGGCTGACGATCAAAATCCTGAACTCCCCTTGACTCCTCCTCCTGGAGGCGACGGACAATCTCCGGGCGCCCTCAACATGCAGCCCGTCAACATTGAAGACGAGATGAAGCGGTCGTATCTCGACTATTCGTTGTCGGTGATTATTGGCCGCGCTTTGCCGGACGTCCGCGACGGATTGAAGCCGGTGCATCGGCGGATTCTGTACACGATGCAGCAGATGGGATTGGCTCCTGGACGCGCCACGCGTAAGTGCGCTCGCATCGTCGGCGAAGTCATGGGCAAGTACCATCCTCACGGGAACCTAGCCGTCTATGATGCGTTGGTGCGTCTGGCGCAACCGTTTGCCATGCGCGCTCCGCTGGTTGATGGGCAGGGAAACTTTGGGTCGGTCGATGGCGACCCTCCGGCGGCGGATCGATATACCGAAGCTCGTTTGACGCGTGTTTCTACCGCGCTGCTTGAGGACCTCGATAAAGAGGCAGTCGACTTTTATCCTAATTACGACGGCACCGAGACGCAGCCGGCGGTGCTGCCTGCGCGTTATCCCAACTTGCTGGTTAATGGATCCGATGGCATCGCCGTTGGTATGGCGACCAAGATTCCCCCGCACAACTTGACTGAGATTGTCGATGCAACTATTACGCTGGTGAATAATCCTGCCGCGCAGTTGCCGGAAATTCTGAAATTTGTGCAGGGACCCGACTTTCCTACGGCGGGCATTATCCACGGCCGCGCTGGAATCTTTGAGGCTTACCGGACGGGCCGCGGCCGTTTCATGATGCGCGCGCGCGCCGCCATCGAGAACGTCACCAAGGACAAGCAGGCAATCATCGTCACCGAGATTCCTTACCAGGTGAATAAGGCGCGCCTGATCGAGCGCATTGCGGACCTGGTGAATCAGAAGACCATCGACGACATCTCCGACATTCGCGACGAGAGCGATCGCGACGGCATGCGCATTGTGATCGAACTCAAGCGCGGAGCCGAACCGCAGATTGTGCTGAACCAGCTCTTCAAGCACACCTCGATGCAGGAAGGCTTCAGCATGATTCTGCTGGCCGTGGTCAACGCCCAGCCGAAGGAAATGGGGCTGATCCAGGCGATCAAACACTTCATCGATCATCGCGTCGATGTAGTGCGGCGCCGCACTTTGTACTTGCTCAACAAAGCGCGCGATCGCGAGCATATTCTGGAAGGCTACCTGACCGCGCTCGATCACATTGACAATGTGATCGTGATTATCCGCGGCAGCGCGAACCGCGCCGACGCTCGCGAAAATTTGGTTGCATACTTTGGCGGCAAGAAGATCGACATCAATACCACTGGACGCGCTCCGAAGCTTGATGCCGAGAAGCCGTTCACTTCGAAGCAGGCCGATGCCATCCTCGAATTGCAACTGCACCGGTTGACCAAGCTCTCAATTGACGAAATTTCTAATGAGTTGAAGTCAGTGCGGGAGGCGATTGGCGAATTCGAATCGATTCTTGCTTCGGAGAAGAAACTGCGCGGCGTCATCATCAAGGAACTGGAAGAAGTCAAGAAGCTATACGGCGACGCGCGGCGCACCGTCATTGAAGACGAAGCGGCGGAAATCATGCTGGAAGACTTGATCGCTGACGAGCAGGTCGCGGTCACGGTCAGCCATTCGGGCTACATGAAGCGCACTCCGATTTCGACCTACCGCATGCAGCGGCGCGGCGGCACTGGGCGGACCGGCATGAAGACGCGCGATGAGGATTTCGTCGAGCATCTGTTCATCGCCTCGACTCATGCTTACATTCTGATCTTCACCAACACTGGACGCGTGTACTGGCTGAAGGTTTATGAGATTCCCGACATCGCCGCTGCAGGCAAAGGCAAGCACGTCGGCAACCTCGTTGGTTTGCAGCCCGGAGAAACGGTGCGCACAATGCTCGCCGTGCGTGATCTGGAAGAAGAGGGCAGGTATGTATTCTTTGCCACGCATAATGGCACGGTGAAGAAGAGTGCGGTGAAAGACTTCTCGCACGTGATGTCGCGTGGCATCATTGCCATCAATATTGAGCAGGGCGACGAACTGGTCGCGGCCTCGCTGACTGACGGCAATCAGATCGTATTTCTCGCCTCGCATGACGGACAGGCGATTCGCTTCGACGAAAACGACGTGCGCCCCATGGGACGCAACGCTACCGGAGTGCGCGGTATGAATCTCGGCGAGAAGGATTACATCGTCGGCATGGCCACCACGATCAAGCCGGAGGCGAAAGCGGTAGTGAAAGAGGGGGATGTCGCGCCCGAAGTCGCCGACCTCGTGCCGGAAAAAGGCTCGCTGATTCTTTCTGTCACTGAAAACGGATACGGCAAGCGTACTCCGGCCGACGAGTATCGGCTGACCAATCGCGGCGGCAAGGGCGTGATCAACGTCAAGACGACGGAGCGCAACGGCAAAGTTGTTGGTATCTCGCAGGTGAGTGAGAAATCCGAGGTGATGCTGATCTCGCAATACGGCAAGATCATCCGCATCGAATCGAAGTTCATCCGCGAATCGGGACGGTCGGCGCAGGGTGTGCGGCTGATACACGTCGAGCCGGGAGACCGGGTCGCGGCGGCAGTGGTGATTCCGCCGGAAGAGCCGAATGGGAATGGGACGCTGATTCAGTAAGGCGGTCGTTGGTCGCTTGTCGTTGGTGGTTTGTCGGCGCACATGTTCGTAAGGCGACGGCTCTTGGAACGTCAGTCAGTTTCATCGACTGGACCTCCTGCTACTGATCGCCGCTATAAGAACTGCAATCGCAATTCCGATTGCGACCGCCGATACCATTGCCAAAAGAATATTAGACTTGAACGGCTCGACAAAGGATCGAATAATGAGGAAGACAATTACTCCACTCAGTAGCCACCATTTCTCTTTGAGCCAATTGACCATAAAAGAACAATATGCAGGATTCATTTTTGTGTAAAGTGCATAATCATCAAACGGTCCTTAATCCCCCCCCGCATTACCGCAGTTACTTCTAAATATCCCTGCTTTCCATTATTGTTAACCTTAGTGATACTGCCCCTCCCCGTGTGTGCCCGCGCGGTTGCAGACTATTCGTGAGCGAGCGTTTGTGCACGACATCGTAAACGCAAAACCTGAACCCGCGTACCAGGAACTTCTGAGTCGGCCGATTCGCGAGCTGGGGCTTACGCTTGCCGGGTCGCCGGTGGAGCGCTTTGTCGAACAGCTCTATCGCGAGCTGGAGGCGAAGGGGCTGACGAAATTCCGTCCGGCTGTTTACTTGACGGATGAGTGGGGATGCCCATCGGGCGAGCCGATTATCGGGATTCCGTTTTACCTGGCCAATGCAGCGCTGGCGCAACTGGAAAAAGAAACGCACGACCTGGAAGACGCGAGAGAGATCATGATGTATTTGCGGCATGAAGCGGGACACGCGTTCACCTATGCGTACAAGCTGCACAATTCACCGGAATGGAAAAAGACCTTTGGGCCGTTCCGCCGTCCGTATCGCGACAATTACCGGCCCGCGCCGTTCTCGCGCGATTATGTGCGGCATTTGCCGGGATGGTATGCGCAGAAACATCCGGATGAGGATTTTGCCGAAACGTTTGCGGTGTGGCTAACGCCGCGCTCGAACTGGCGCAAGCGGTATCGCGGCTGGGGCGCTATGGAGAAGCTGCTTTATTTGAACCGGTTGGCGCGCAAGTTGGGAAAGAGCGATCCTCCACGGCGGCGCGGACAGACCGACATCACGGTCGATGACATGGAAAGTACGGTGGCGGAGTTTTACCACCTCCAGCAGTCGGCGCGCGAAGAGGTTGCGGTCACCGAGCTTACGCCGGATACGGATTTGCGCGACATCTTTCCTGTATCGAAGCGGCGGAAAACGGCGCTTCCGGCGCACGAATTTCTGCATCAGCACCGCAAAGCGGTGATCGATAAAGTTGCGCAGTGGACGGGAGCGCAGCGTCCGCTGATCAAGACTTTGATTGACACGATTGAAAAGCGAGCGGGCGAACTCGACTTGCGCGCCGACAAAACGCGCAGTGCGGAACATCTGGCCGAAGTCACGGCTTATGCTACTGCGCTGGTGATGACTTATGTGACGAAAGGAAAATTTATTCAGCCATAGAAAAATGGAGCGACGGAGACATTATGATCGGAGCAAAACTAAAAATCGCGCTGCTCTACGACTTGTGGAACGAAGATCCGGTCGCGGCGGCGGCGAAGGAAGAAACGCCGGCAGCAGCCGTGCGCAAACCTCGCAAAAAAGTGAAGAAGGTAAAAAAAGAAAAGACCGACCGCGAGGAGATCTTCGACGCGCTGCAGAAGCTGGGGCACGAGCCTTCGTATTTCGAGCTGGATGGACGCCCGCAGTCGCTGCACTCACTCTCGCGTTGCGATGCCGATCTCATTTTCAACCTGACCGAGTCTTTCGATGGCGACGACACCAAGGAAATGAACGTGGTCGCCTATGTCGACCTGCTGGGACTGCGCTATACCGGCGCCGGTCCGCATTCCATTTTCATGTCCCAGGACAAAGCGATTGCCAAGAAGATTTTTGCGTTTCACGGCATCAAGACTCCATTCTTCGCGACTGCGTATCGCGGGCGCATTGAACATGCCCACGACATTTCTTTTCCGCTCATCGTCAAACCGTCGTGGGAGGATGGATCGATCGGTATCGACGCCGGCTCCGTCGTAAAAAGTGTCAAGGAGATGATGGAGCGCATCGAGTACATCCAGGACGAATTCGACTCGCCCGCCCTGATTGAGGAGTACATTGAGGGGCGTGAAATTTACGCGGGAATTCTGGGCAGCTACGAGCGGACGCAAGTTCTGCCGCTGGTGGAACTCGATCTGTCACGCTTGCCCGAAGGCATGCCAAAAATCGCCAGCTACGACGTGAAGTTCGAGAAGAACACCGAAGCCTACAAGCTGACCAAGTCATCAATCGCGGAAAATCTGGACGAAGATACGATTAAGCGGTTGTCCGATACGGCGCTGGCTGCTTATCGAGCGCTGAAGCTGCGCGACTATGGACGCATCGACATGCGACTCGCTGCAAACGGCGATGTCTACGTCATCGAAGCGAATCCGAATCCGTGGCTGGCGAGCCGGCAGGAATTTGCCATGGCTGCGAAGGCGCACGGGCTCTCCTACACGGAGATGATCGGCGCCATTGTTGATTTGGC
>Ga0193751_1001118_pt1 | contig 17781 bp, 16 predicted proteins | sample L1c2metaG_FD_143050 | JGI IMG/M metagenome (GOLD analysis project Ga0193751, IMG submission 143050) | Soil microbial communities from a riparian zone of the East river system, Colorado, United States - L1c2 | ecosystem: Environmental > Terrestrial > Soil > Riparian zone | place: USA: East River... | reverse complement strand
TCCGAACGACCTTCGCTGGTGTTGCTGCAGCACGGGCTGAAGCATTGCGATGCCATAAATGTCTGCCGCACGCTGCGCGAAGATCGTTCTGCGGGCGGTGCGGACTTGCCGATCGTGCTTCTGAGGGCGAGCGAAAATCCGGTCGATCAGCAGCGGGAGGCCGAAGCAGGCGTCACCGATTGGCTGATACTTCCGTGTTCGAAAGAGTACGCTCGGACACGGATTCGCGCATGGATACTTCGAGAAGCTTGCCGATGGAAAATCGCGCCGCTTCCCGACGACGAGGAACAGCGGCTCCGGACGCTTCAGGAGAGCGGTTTGCTGGACACCGAGGCGGAGGAGCGATTTGATCGCTTCACCCGCATCGCGGCCGCCCTGTTCGAAGTGCCGATTGCCTTCATCAGTCTGGTCGACAAGGAACGGCAGTGGTTCAAGTCGCGTCAAGGGATGGATGTCACGGAGACGCCGCGCGACCAGGCTTTTTGTGCACACGCCATTTTGCGAAACGACGTGATGCAAGTCTCCGATGCTCACGCCGATGACCGGTTTGCGGACAATCCTCTTGTGGCGCGCGAGCCTCGCGTGCGGTTCTATGCCGGCGCCCCGCTATCGCTCGGAGGTGGCAGCCCGGTCGGCACACTATGCGTAGTCGATCACCGTCCCAGAAACTTCGACGAGGATCAGCTCAGCTTGTTGCGCGATCTTTCGAAGCTCGTAGAACGGGAGTTTCAAATCAAGCCCGCGGACATCGCTGTAAAGAGAACGACGATCTGACGCCGCTTACTTGAGCTGATTGCCAACTCACGAACATTGCTCCTCGAGCTGGAGCGAATCGGCCCAGACATCGCGCACGACCGTCAAGACGGCTTCGATCAAGGGATCCGCAGCGCGATCGACGGCGTATGCCAGCCACAGATCGGTGCTAACCTCCGTCCCGGGCCAAACCACGCTGCGCCCCGCGCTCGATGACGCCAACGCAAGCTCCTGCCTCACCAGGCTGATGCCGACGCCTGATTCGACAAGATCCTTGATGACCGACTCGTTGTCGGCTTCGACGATGCGCTCCGGCAAATCCTGCTTGCCCTCGAACAGGCCGAGAACCAATCGGCGGTGGGAGCTGTGCTCGGGCGTGAGAATCCAAGGCCGCGCCGCCAGCGCGTCCCAAGGCGCACCCGCGAGCTCGTCGGCCCATGCACTTGGCAGGACGATCCTATAGAGCACCCGCCGCAATTTCACGCCGATAAGATCGTCGGGCATGCTGCCGAAATAGAAGCTCGCGTCGAGGTCTCCACTGCGAATTCCGGTCAACGCTTCATTCGAAACGACCTGGTGCAGATCGAGCTCGATTTGCGGATACCGAGTAAATGCGCGCGCGAGCAGCTCACCCACGCGTAAAAAGCTCGCGTCGAGGACGGTTCCGATACGAAGCTTGCCGGTGGGCTCGTTGTGCAGCGATGAGGCTGCATGCCGCAACTGCTGCATCGCTGCCAGGATGCCCTTCGCGTGAGTCAGCAGATGCTTTCCCGGTGCGGTCAGCGTCATTCCGGAAGGGTGTCGCTCGAAAAGAACGACGCCCAGGCTTTCTTCGAGCGACTTGATCTGTCCGGACAACGCGGGCTGGCTCAAATGCAGCGTCTCGGCCGCTCGCGTCAGATGACCATGCTCGGCGACCGCGACAAACGACTTTAGATGAGTGAATTCCATAGCGTACTTTGTGACGCGGTTTTGACTCGTTTGCCTCCTTTCAAAACAATGCCTTTCCGCTATGATAACCCATTTTGTTGCAGTGCACAATACCATAGTCAAATGGGAGGACAGGATTCGACTCGTTGACACAGCGCGTATGCATGCCCGTCATTCCGCCGGAGCGCGCCCCGGCGCAGGCCGGGGACCAGGATTTCCAAGTTTGAAGAGCACATTGGGCCCCGACCTACGCCGGCACGTCACCCGTGGTGCGGTCGCCCGTTACGACGAAACGATTGTCATTGCGGCCGTCGCGTATGTACTGCCGCATGGCAGGCCAAGCGCTGCGCACATGGAGCGTGGCAGGATTTCGCTGCAGTTTGGAAGATCGGCGCACATGGCCCGAAGCGCCGCATAGTCCTCCGCATCGAGCGCGTCGAGAAACTTGTCACGCAATGCGCGCGATGCTCTGCCACTGGGAAGTGTTCGTTCGTCGTTCATGGCTCAACTCCAATGAATCCGATAGGCAGGGCTCCAACCTTCGGGCCTGCCATGCGCCGGTACCGGGGCGTGCTGGTGACGACGACCTGCAACGTCAGTCCGCAGGCGAGAAGGACGGGTGCGCCGCAGACCCACAAGGTCTGCCAACCGATGGGGTCCGCAATCATCATCGCGAACACCGGAACCACGATGGAGAGACCGATCAAGAGCCCGGCAATGAAGCTGCCTGCTTGGCGGAATCTCGTCGTGAAGTTCTTCATGATCACTCTGACCGTGACGATGATGCCCGCGATCCGGAAGGTGGTCGGTGCGTTGGCGCGCTTACGGCAGAAAAGTCGACCCAACGGTTTTTGGACCGACGGCCGACGCGCAAACCTTGCTCGCAACAGCGCGGCGTGGCTGTCGTGCTTGCCAAACCCGGTAGAACCCGATAATCGGGTCCACCTAAAGGAATCGCTGCGCGCCAGCGCATTCATGTCGTCGCGTTATGGATCACGCATGGACCCTAGCCGCAGCCGACCTTGCGCACCGGGCGGAATGTGCGCCAGCGTACCGACACCTCCGCGTGTCAGGGACCATGCTCGGTGTGCATTTTGTTTGCGGCTTGGCGCTATTCCTCGCAGTCCCCGGGAATTGCCTGCTTTGCAAGCCGAAAGCTTCGCGCGTCGCAGCGCACAAAGGAGATCGAAATTCGCACGAACCTCGAACGACCGGCACGCGTGCCGATGTGGATTGCTGGAATCTCGATCTGTTTGTTGACCGCCTCGGGTATTGTTGCGATCGTCCGCTCGATACCGACCTCCTACGCGAATATTCCAGACAAGGGCGCAGCGTCCGAGCATAGACGAGCGCCGAGCGCGTTCAAGGACGCGCACGCCAAGGACCCGCAAGCGCATCTCGCGGCAGCGCGGGCGACGATCAACGGTCGAACGCGGGTGCGGTGTCCCGAGTGCGGAGTCATCGAATCGGTGGCGCAGATCGAGCGTTCCCGCGTGGGCCGCCGCGAAGACGCTGCCGACGTCAAGGTCGCGGGAGTTGTTTCGGGCGACGCCTCCGGCAGCGCAATCGCCGCTCCCGTCGTAGCGGGAAAGCGCTATGAAATGTTGGTCCGCTTTCGCGATGGCTCAGCCACAGTTTTCAATGAGGCCACGCCGCGATCCTGGCCATCGGGCAGCCGGGTTATCGTGATCGGCGGCTCGAATCCTTCGAATAACTGACACTTATTGCCGCCGATTCCCCGCGCGCGTACGAATCGGCTTATCGCGCTTCGGGCCTCGTTCGAACCGCCAGAGCCTTTCCACCGTCGCTTCGAGTATCAGGCATCCCAAGTCGGTCCACGCCAGGAACGGATGGCCGAACACGTTACGAGTATTTCGCGTCATTGTTGTACTTGATGGTTGGAAACTGCGCCCGTGTCCGCCGCCCGTGTACCGCCATTGGCCGGCCGATGATGCGTTCACACGCAAGGAACGACTAACCAACGATCCGATCGTACGATTCCCGATCTGCCTTGTAGCACCCGCAGGACGCGGCCTTGAGTCCGCGCCGGTCAAGAACGGTGATATGGCCGCGGCTGTAATGGATCAGACTGCGCTCCTGCAAAGAGCTCGCCGCCTTGGTAATGCCGACGCGGCGGACGCCGAGCATGAAGGCCAGGTATTCCTGCGTGATATGAAAGTTGTCCGCGTGCGCGCGATCCTGGGTCATCAGCAGCCAGCGGGCAAGCCGCGCCTCCACCAGGTGGAAGCGCGTACAGGCAGCGGTCTGCGCGAGCTGGCTCAAATGGACGAAGACATAGCGGTCGATCGCGCGTTGCAGCGCCTGGCTGCGCCCGAGCTCGCGGCGGAAGGGCGCGGCGTCCATTCGTAACGCAGATCCCGCGCCCTGTACCACAGCACGCACCGGCGACACATCCACGCCGAGCACGAGCTGAACCCCGAACATGCCTTCGTTTCCAATCAGACCGACTTCGAGTGAGTCGGATTCGTCGACTGGCATGATCAGCGAGATGAAGCTCGTGATCGGGAAATAGACGTGGCCAAGGCGCTCCCAGGGGGTGTAAAGCACGTCGCCAAACACGAGCTCGACCGTTTCGCATTCGGCCAGCACGCGGCGCCGGTCGCTGCTCGGCAGTGCCTCGAGCAGGCGGTTGACAGCAGAGGTACGTTTGGTCGATGGCATCGTTACTCTCCTCGCGAGTCGGTGAACCCGCCCGTGCGCACCCGGAGACTTGACGCAATTCCGTTCCCCGATGCTGACGATGTTCACCTACTAAGACTGGTGCGAGAGTACAGCTACGCCGTTGCCCCGTCTGGGCGGTAGCGCACATAAGCGCTCGGCGCGACCGATCACGGCGCAAAAAGAAAAAGGTTCGGAAGAGCTACCTGGCGACGTACGGCAGGTCGGCGAGCTCGCGGGCAGGCAGGATCAATCGATTACCGTCGCTGCGCGCAAGCTGCAGGACCTGCTGTCAGGCGACAGCGTAAATTGACCCGCGGGGTCAAAACCGGGTGTCGCTTGACACCTGCTTCGAGCGTTGCCCCGACGCTGCGGCCATCAACATCGAGACCTCAGCGAACAAATGACGGTCCGGGCCAGTCGCTCGCGGTTCAATTGCAGACGCTGGCCGATTCGAATCCTGGGTACCACACTTTTCTGCGACGGCGACCAGTGATTTAGACGAACACGGTCGTCTGCAGAGCTGGGACTTGCTTGGAGGATCATGGGCTAGTCTGGGGGAATGTTCGCCATCCCATCTCCTCTTTGCGATTCGAGCAACGAACGACGGGAGCAGCCGCGTTATCTTGAGGGCCAGTTTTGCGTCCGCCAAGTCGAAGCTGCTGCGAGGTCAGGGTGCTGTCGCACGCTTCTGCCAGTGTTCCCCGTATGTGCTCCAACGCACCGACACGCGGTCGGTTTGCCGCTATCTTCGACCCTCGATCAGGAGACATATATGAAGATTTTATATGCAGGAACGGCAGTATTTTTAACTGTCGCTGCGGTAGTCAGTGGATGTGCTACCTACGATGCCCGGTATGCGTACCCCGATGCCCGTTACGGAACCGACACGCGCTATGGAGAGCGCGATGCTCGCTATGGATATCCCGATGCTCGCTATGGATATCCCGATACTCGCTATGGATATCCCGATACTCGCTACGAGAGGTCACCGGTGTATAACACGGCGTATGGCATTGTCGAAACGATCGAAATGGTTGGCGCCGGACGCGACCCCGACAACATCGCCGGGACCGTTATCGGCGGAGTGATAGGCGGGGTACTTGGCCACCAGATCGGCAGTGGCCGAGGTAATTCGGTGGCAACCGTCGCGGGCGCCGTCGGCGGCGCCGTAGTTGGGCACGAAGTGGAGGAAAGCAACAAGAACCGAGATCTCTATCGTGTTCGGATCCGGACCGAGGGCGGTGGCTATCAAACATTCATGCAGGCCAGCGTAGGCGGCTTGCGCGTAGGTGACCGAGTCCGCGTCGAGAATGACCGCGTGGCGCGATACTAGGGCCTGACATTCATTCTCCACTCTGGTCATGCAATTGACGAATGAGGGGAAAAACCCATGAATTGGGACGTCATCGTAGGCAAAGTTTGACCGAAGACAATTGGGACCTCATCGACGGGAAGCTCGTTGAATTGGCCGGCAAGATCCAAGAAGCACCTACGGCGTGATCACGGAAGAAACGGAAAAGCTCGCGAAGATACACGTGATTCCGAATACAAGTTTGCTTTCGCCAAGTGCGATACGCAGTCAGGCACCGCAAAAGACTCTTGCGTCAGTTCGGCGAAATCGGCTTTCGGCAAGTAGGAGCAGCAACGTGCCGGCTTTTCCGTGGTGCGGCCATAAGTCATTTGGCCGCTATTTTTAACATCGAACATCGGTACACCGGAGAACTACATGGACGATAACACCACAAAACACGCTGGGACGAATCGCGATCCGATTACTGGCGCCTCAGGTGCGCACCCAGTTGGAGTCGGCCTTGGAGCAGCAGTAGGCGGCATTGCTGCGGGTGCCGCGGCCGGCACGCTCGCTGCTGGCCCTATAGGCACCGTCGTGGGAGCAGCCGCTGGCGCGGTTGCTGGGGGGCTCGGCGGCAAAGCGGTGGCCGAGCATTTCGATCCCACCGTGGAAGGAACAGAACTGGCGCAGCAATTTCGACCGGGAACCATACCACCAACGGAGCATGACCTTCGGACGACTACGCACCCGCTTATAGAATAGGTGAAGCATCGGTGCGGGCCCTCTTTCGAAGACGTTGAAGACGACCTCGCCAAAGACTACCGGCTGGCGCGGCGAGCATGGCGCTTGGAGTGGGAGCGACAGCAACGCGCCGGGTTGGATGCGCGTTGAAGGGCAATATTCAGACAGCCCTCTGACCAAAGTGATCTCTGTGAAAACTCGATCACTCGCGGTATCCCTTGCTTTATCGCCGATATCGGTGCACGGAGTTGCAACGGCCAAGGGATGCGACCGCGTCGAATGGCTTACTGATAACTGATGATACCAAGCCGAATCCTTGTGACGCGTCACGCTGAGAAGCCGGACGATCCGATCAACCCCCATCTTTCTGATGCGGGATGCGTGCGCGCGGAACGTCTGGCGGTCTACATTCCAGCAACCTTCGGGAGCCCCGAATTCCTTTTCGCCACGGCTCTCTCCCCCCACAGTGCCCGGCCTGTCGAGACACTCACACCGTTGTCAAAGCAGATCGGCGTGGCAATCGATTCGACCTTCGCTGATCAGGACTATGGCGCCCTTGCGGAAGAGGTCCTCTCGCAACCCCAATTTACGGGCAAGCTGATAGTCATCTGCTGGCATCATGGCAATATACCGTCCCTGATGCGCGCACTACGCGCTAAGTCGGATGGATTTCCGGACCCTTGGGACCCCCAAGTCTTTAACCTCATTTTACAATTGGACTACGCCGGGTCGTCGGATCCCAACATGGTCAGCGTGATTGAGCCTTTTTAATGACAATCCTACGTGTTTCAGGATATTGGCACCCTGCTTTTTCGGATCAACGGGCCAAATATGAGACGGTTGGGCGTACCGTCAGAGTCATAGGTGATGTTATTGTTTAGAAGAAGAGCGTTGCGGCAGGCGACGCCATCATCCTCGGTATCGCCTGTCATGATGGCGTGCTGTCCATAGACTCGAACGAGTCCGCAGTAGTGCATGCCGCAATCCAACGTGGCTACCATTCTGATGGCTCACGGGGCGCGCCACCCACAAGAGCTATCGTCAACGCCCGGTGGTGCCCACTTTTGCCCTGATCTGGGGACTCAATCACAGAGTCACCGCTTGCGCGCGACCAGGCAGAAGAGACCGATGAGCCGCTCGTCATCGTTCGGCACCGCCCGCATGATCGGGTCCTTATCCTGATCCGGTGGGCGCTCTACCCAATAATTTTGCAATAGCCGGTCGCTCTCAGGCAGAAACTGAGCGCACTGAACATCCACCAGCCCTGTCTTCTGCCAGTGCTGCTTCCACCATTCAACAGTGTGAATGGACGACCAATACTTCTCGTATTGAGGGCGCAAGTACTCGGGCGCCTCCTCAATCGACCGGATCTCACGCCTGAAGCCAATATCGACCACCCCAATGAATCCGTCCGCCTTGATGAACTGGACGATGTAGGGCAAATAGCGCTCGTCAGTGCCGAAGTATAGATAGGAGTCGATGGCGACCACCGCGTCGAAGAATTCTTTAGCAAACGGCAAGTTGTGCGCATCTACCCGCATGGGAAACACGCGGCTCTCGCTCTCGAGGGCGATGGCCCGATGGAAGTTCTCGGTAGCTGAGGTCCCGCTGTCGGTGGCCCACACCTGGACCTCGAACTCACGCGCCAGGAAGATCGAGCTGGTTGCTTTGCCGCACCCGAGTTCCAGGACCCGCATGCCGGGGCTGAGCGGAAGGTGGCGCGCCAGACTCTCCGCCTGGCATAGCGCATTCTCGCCGAGAGCGTTCTCGCGGATCCAGCGCTCGTCGTACTTCGCCGTCCTCGGAAAAGCCCGTTCGTCAAACATAGAATTTACTCTGGACTGGGTCTGGTCTCGCTGGAAGACTTGAGCGCGAAGCGATCCGACATCGAAGGTTGGGGGGTCGCTGATCCGAGGCGAAGTTGGTAGTTCACATTTCGCACCGCACTTTTGCGCAGTGGGTGTACAACGCTGACCGGTCAACTGCGGAACTCCGCAAGGTTTAGGTTTCGCCAACGTGGCGCTATGCGGCCGCCCGCATCAGCAGCGCATTTCCGCCGACATGAGATGCGCCGGCGCGGCGTCGCATCGCCACTGGCTCGACCGCTTTCACGTTCGCGCCGTGGATGCCTTTTTGCGCGTCGCGCGCCTGGCGTCGCAGGAACGCGAGGACCAGCCGCTCCGCCCTGCGCGGCGCGCCGGCAATCTTTTCGTCAATTCCCTTGTGCAGCGCACCGCTCCGCCACGCATCGAACACCAGCGGATTGATATATGACTTGCGGCAAACCGCCGGCGTGTTGCGAAGGTCGCCTGCCACCTGCTTCACCGCCTCGACGACGCAGGCGTTTAGCGCCCGCTCAATCGGCGGATCGGGCAGCGGCGTCGAGTGCATGATGGCGATCGCCCTCAGCGTAGCGCCCCAGGTGCGAAAATCCTTCGCGGTGAAATCGTCGCCCATCGCTTCCTTCAAATAAAGATTGACTTGATCGGAGTCGATTGGATGGCGCTCACCGGCCTCGTCGACGTACTGGAACAGCCGCTGGCCCGGTAGCTCATGGCAGTGGCGGACCAGACGGGCAAGCCGCCGGTCGTCGACGGCGATCTCCTGCTCGGCGCCACCCTTGCCGCGAAACCGAAACAGCAGTCGGCCGTCGCGCACGAACTGCACGTGACGATTGCGCAGCGTCGTGAGGCCATAGCTGTCGTTGTCGCGGGCGTATTCGGCATTGCCGATGCGCACACGCGTAACGTCAAGAAGACTGACGATGACCGCCACCACCTTTTCCTTTGGCAGGCCTTCTTGTGCGAGATCGCGACGCAAGCGTTTTCGCAGGCGTGGCAAGGCTTCGCCAAACGCCGGCATCCGCTCGAACTTAGCGCCGTCCCGAAACAAGCGCCATTTCGGGTGATAACGATACTGTTTACGGCCGCGCGCATCGCGGCCCGTTGCCTGCAAATGTCCGCGCGGGTTTGGGCAGATCCACACGTCTTCATAGGCAGGGGGTGTTGCAAGGCTCGCAATGCGCTTCAGCTCAGCTTCGTCGGTCAGACGGCGCTTGTCGGACAGCATATAGACGAAGCCGTCGGCAGTGCGCACGCGGCGGACGCCCGGCATGGTGTCGGCGACGTAGACGAGGCCGGCCGCCGCGACGATGCCCGACGACTCCACTGCGCGGTCGTTGAGCTCCGAGCTCATGCGCGCGATGCCTGAGAACCGGCGCGCTTGAATATCGCCTTGGTCACTGTCTGGTTTGTCTCGACGCGGCCCATGGGTCTTGCGCATGCGAGGTCTTTGCGCGTGCGATTCGCGCGCGCACGGATATTGCGCACGTTGAAGCAGTCGAAGCGGATGTCCTTGCTGAGCTGGGTCCTAGCTGATCGGCGTCGACACCGATGCACTGGCGCGCGCGCACATCGCATACGGAGCGATAACCGTCGCGCGTTCGGCGTTGCGCAAGTAGTCGATGAATATCTTTGAATATCTTGCTCTTGGGCGGCGTCCTCGAAAGCGTCGCGATAAATCCGCTGCGCGAATGTAACGCACCGGAAAGTCGGCGACCCCATTGGTAAAACCTTTGGCGTGGTCCCAATGGAGCGCCGCGCGAATCGGGACGACGACAGGAAGCCCTTTGCCGCCGGTCGTTTTCAGAAATCCCATGAGGCCGATGTCTTCGAGCAACGTGGGAGGCGCAGAGAATGTCTTTGTAGTCCGATGAAATATGCTGCCGGGGGCGCCCGAGGCGCTCACTCGACTGCACATCTCACCGGTTCAGGCAATGGCTCATCGGAAAAACAGAACAAGCACAACAATCAGCAAAAGCAAACCTACACCGCCGCCAATATACATTTTTGGACTCCTTCTGGTTGCCCACGCTCTCAGAGGAAGAGGAGCGCGTAACGTATTCAAGCACCCACGCGCAGCGCCGTCTGTTCGCTGGCGCACTAACGGGCACCTTGGTCGGCGTTTGAACGCCAACCTTTCGCTGACGCGCACCGCTTCCATCGGCTAAATGACGTTCCGATGAGGTGACTCGGTGATTGCCCCTCGAGTCTGGTTCACCGCGCAGGCGGGGACGTGTTACGTCCACTCACTGCAGCCAGCTTCGTTCGTTGAACGTCTGCTCTCGAGAAAGCCAAGTGACCCGAGTGGGTCCAGACGAGGGTGTCGCTTACCGACATGTCTCAATCCGGCCAAAACAGATCACTCGAATTGTTACGTCGCTCCTGCCCCACGGGCATGGTCCAAGATCAAGTGCGCTCGCGATCGGTACGCTAGAGACTATCGCTGCAGCCTACTGACCTACAGTGCCGTGTGCGCCAGCGGACAGACGACGTTCAGGGTCGCTGATATTCTTGTCGCATATCCGCCCGCCGGGGGTGTCTGCTGGCGCACGCGTGTGCGTGCCCCGCGAAGCGGTTAGCGGTGAACAAAGGGAGCACGTGATGAGCCTTGGCACCATTCTGCTGAGTGTCCTGATCCTGATTCTCGTCGGCGCGCTGCCCACTTGGCCACACGCTCGCAGCTGAGGATACGGTCACAGTGGAATCGTCGGTGTCGTACTGATAATCGTAATCGTCCTGTTTTTGATGGGACGCGTGTAATATCCCGCGCGGTGACGGCGGAGACAATGTGAGGAATCAATAATGAAATACAAACTTGCGACAACCTGCTTTGTGATTGGTACCGTGCTGGCGCCCGTTGCGGCCTATGCGGCGGATTCGGACACGGACCGTTCCAAACCGGCGGCCTTCGTCAAGGACTCGGTCATTACGACCAAGATCAAGACGAAGCTGGCTGCGGAACACCTCGCCAGCGCGAAGCATATCAAGGTCGATACGGACAGGAATGGCGTTGTCTGGATGACCGGTACGGCCAACAGCCAGGATGAAGTCGACAAAGCCGTTGCGATTGCGCGCGATACCGAAGGCGTCAAATCGGTCAACAGCCGCGTTAAAGTCCGGAAGGACCGCTAGAGGCTGGTTCAAACTGAGTGTCAAGGAACGGATGGTGAAGTCTGTGAGCGATCATGCAAATTTGAACAGCAGCGATCACCGACAACATCCGAGCAGTCGAAAGCGGTCGAAGAACCGGGGAATAAATTCCTAGAACGACAACTTGCCGCTCTGCCCTTAGTGATCAACTGCAGCGAACTGCTCAAATTCTCTTGATCACTCACAACGCGCGTCTGCGAGCGACGACGATTCGCTAGTGCCCCGTCTGCGCGCTAGCGCACGAGCACTCGGCGCGGCCGATCACGGCGCAAAGCGGAAAAGATTCGGAGGCTAGTTAACGACGTACGGCAGGAGACGATCGAACTCCGTCTTGACCACCTGATAGCACTCACAGGAGCGCGCCTCCACACCCGGGCGATCGAGCACGGTGATCGTGCCTCGGCGGTAACGGATCAACCCGGCGTCTTGCAACTTCCCGGCGGCCTCGGTGACGCCTTCGCGGCGCACGCCAAGCATGTTGGCGATCAATTCCTGCGTCATCGAGAGCTCGTTCGATTGCAAACGATCCAGGCTCAGCAATAGCCACCGGCACAGTTGCTGATCGACCGAGTGGTGCCGATTGCAGACGGCGGTCTGAGACATCTGGGTGATCAGCGCCTGGGTGTAGCGCAGCAGGAGATGCATCGTCGGCCCGAAGCGCCCGAACTCGTTCTGAAGCAATTTGGCCTTGAGCCGGAAGCCGTGCCCCGCGCTTTGCACCACCGCGCGGCTGGGTGTGGTGTCGCCGCCCATGAACAGGGATATGCCGAGGATACCCTCGTTGCCTACGATGGCAATTTCAGCGGACGCGCCATCCTCCAGGACGTAGAGCAGCGAAACAATGGACGTGGTGGGGAAATAGACATACCGCAACTGGACCCCGGGCTCATAGAGGACGTCGCCGAGCTTCATCGGCACCAGTTCCAGATGGGATGCGAATCGCTTGTAGTCGCCGCTGGGCAGGGCGTTGAGCAGATGATTCTGATGGGGATTGTGGCGAGCAGGCGCCGCCACGTCCGCCGTGGCCCTCGAGGGCAAGGGCGACGCTTTACCGACGCTGCGGCGCGGTCTGACGGCTGCCATGGCGGCAGTTTAGACCATCGAGCCGGTCCCTAGTGCGGTATCGCACACAGCTTGCCGGCGCCCTGCGGGCGGTTTTTACGACAGATTGCATTGTAAATCTGCCAGTTATATTCGCTATCGCACAGACGGTGAACGCGAGTCCGGAGAAAATGCAAGTAGGTAGAACTTTACCGGTTTGCGGTTTGTATACCACCGGTGCCGTGGCGCACGGCTTTGATGTTCGGAAGAATTGCCATGGCAAGCTCGCTCAGTCGTGATGACCACTTCGTTGGGACGCTCGACCGGCAGCCGGCCAAGCGCATGTCCACGCGCGGCTACCGACCTGCGCCCAAGCGCGACGCCGTTCTGCTGGGAACGACAAGCTTTTACGGCGACAGTGTGTACGACGTTGCCGGCAAGTTTCTGGGCGAGATCCAGGAACTTGTCATCGACATCGATTCCGGGCGCGTCGCCTATGCTCTTATGGCGGTCGGGGGGTTTCTGGGGTTGGGTCGAAAATTGTTCGCCCTTCCCTGGGGCATGGTAACCCTCGATAGCGTGTACCACCGCTGCGTCATCAATCTCGACCTCGAGCGGTTGTTCGACGCTCCAAGTCTCGATGAGGATCTTTTACCGCGAATGGCCGACCCAGGCTGGGCGACGGCGGTCCACGCCTACTTCGGCTCCAAACCTTATTGGGAGTGAACGGTCGCCAGATACGCCTGCAGACGCTCGATATCAGCCGCGGGTAATGCGCCAATAACGCGTTGGAGCGCAGATTCTGGGATGGTCCCGACTAATGGGCGTGGGCCGTTTCCGCTGCACGGTCCTCCGCTACACGGCCCCTGAGGACTTCGACGAATTCCTCGGCTTCCATCGGCTGACTGAAATAGTAGCCCTGCCCGTGGGGACAGCTTTGCGCCTGAAGGAATGCAAGCTGTTCTGGTGTTTCCACACCTTCCGCCACGACCTGCATGTGCAGACTCTCCCCCATGCTGATCACGGCGCTGACGATACTCGCGTCGTCGGGATCCGTAGTGAGATCGCGCACAAACGACCGATCGATCTTCAAGGTGTCGATCGGAAAGCGCTTCAGATAGCTCAAGCTCGAATAGCCGGTACCGAAGTCATCGAGCGCGAGGTGGACGCCCATGTCCTTGAGGGCGTGAAGCACTTCCGTGGTGGACTTCGAATCCTGCATCAGGAACGTCTCCGTCAGCTCGAGCTCCAGACAGCGCGGTTCCAAGCCAGTCTCCGTCAGGATAGCGCGCACGCCTTCGACGAAATCCTTGGCGCGCAATTCCACCGCGGAAGTGTTGATCGCGATGCGCATCGGCTCAAGGCCTGCGTCCTGCCAGGCTCGAGCTTGGCGGCAGGCTTCGCGCAGGACCCACCGGCCGATCGGCACGATAAAGCCACACTCTTCCGCAACGGGTATGAATTGCGAGGGAGGCACGAGTCCCCGCTGCGGATGTCGCCAGCGAAGGAGCGCCTCGACTCCGCTGATCGCTCCCGTCTTCAGATTCATTTTCGGCTGGTAATGCAACACGAATTCCTGCCGCTCTAAGGCGTGGCGCAGGTCATTTTCGATCGACTGCCGGTCGACCGCGAGCATGTTCATTTCCGAACTGAAGAACTGATAGTTGTTACGGCCGCTGTCCTTGGCGTGGTACATCGCAAAATCAGCATTCTGCAACAACATCTCTGCATCCGTCCCGTCACCGGGATAGGTGACGATTCCTATGCTCACGGTGAGGTGCAGATCGTGCTGATCGATCTGGTAGGGCGCGCTCAACGCCTGGAGCATCTTGTCGGCGCTGACGGCGGCATCCCCTGCGTGTGTCACTTCCGAGAGCAGGATCACGAATTCATCGCCCCCCTGCCGGCTGACAGTGTCCGAGCTGCGCACGCAAGCACGCAACCGCTCTGCCGCTGACTGCAGCACGCGGTCGCCGATGTTGTGGCCCAGAGAATCGTTGATGTGCTTGAAGCGATCCACGTCCACGAATAGCACCGCCAGTTTTTGCTGGTGACGGTGAGCCGTGGCCATCGCCTGAGTCAGCCGGTCGTTGAACAATATTCTGTTGGGCAAATCGGTGAGGCTGTCGTGCTGCGCCAGATAAGACATCCGAAGCGACAGCGCCCGCGCCTTGCTCACGTCGTGAAACACCATGACGGCGCCGGTCACCTGTCCGCGGCGGTCGTGGATGGGTGCGGCGGAATCTTCGATGGCGGCTTCGACTCCGTCGCGACGGATAAGGACGCAGTTGGGGGTGAGCGCTACGGTTTTGTTCTCCCGAATCGCCAGCATCATGGGATTGGGCACGGCTTCGCGGGTCGTGGCGTCGATGATTCGGAACACTTCCTCGATCGGGTGACCCGCTGCCTGCTCCCGCGACCAGCCCGTCATGTTTTCAGCGACTAGATTCAGATAGGTAACATCGCCCCAGACGTCGGTGCTCATGACGGCATCGCCGATGGAGTTGAGCGTGACTTGGGCGCGCTCTTTTTCTTCGAACAGCGCCTCTGCGTTGGCCGCGCGCTCGACCATGCTGCCCACGGCCTTCGGCAACAAGTAACTGTCGAGGCGGCCCTTCAGAAGATAATCCTGCGCCCCATGCTGTACCGCCAACTTGGCGATCTCTTCATCGCACGAAGCAACGAGGACCAGGATCGGAATCTGGGGCGCGGCGCGAAAAAGCCGATCGAAGGTTTCGATTCCCTGACTGTCGGGCAGGAAAAGGTCGACCAGCACCGCCGCTATCCCGTTCGTTCTTTGCTTTGCTTGTTTTCCTTCGCCCGCCAGCCGTTGCAGACCCTCGGAACAGCCTCGAACCCATTCGACCTTGAAGGACGGATCGCTTGAACCGATCAGCGCGTCTCGAACGGCCTTGGCATCCGAGGCATCGTCTTGGACCAGAAGTATATTTTGAAACATAAGATCCGTCCGCATATTCAAGACCTTCACACACTCTATGGACTCCAGGGCATGGGGTCTGTGCGGTAACGGACACATACAAATCGTCCGGTCGTGCCTGGGTCCTTCCTCGGAGTTTCCGGAGTCGCTGAGTCTGGCAGCGCACCGAAGTCCCCTTCGCACCGGTAGCGCTACAGGACGGACCGGTTACTCGATCGAGAGATGGCGGCCCGCGACATGGAGCCGGGGCTCGAGCACGCGTTGGCCCATGGCGTTACAGGGGCAATATGTCGATTTCGGTCTTGTTCACGGAGGGCGCAAAGACCTTGTGGGGAATCTTGGGCTCGACGACCGGCACGGCGTTCCACAGAATCGCCGAGAGTCCGGACAAGTGCTCGAAGTAATAGTGCTGCAGTGCCTCGAGCTCGTCCCTCACCACGCAGGGAAATCCCTCCCTGCCTTGTCGCCGGTCGATAAGGAGACTCTGGAAATACAGGCGTGTAAATTCGCAGTGCGGCCACAAGGCGCCAATTCTGTTGACTATGCGCGGGTACTGCCGCGCCGTTGCCATCGGCCGGACGTGGGCTGGCAGCGTGGCCAGCCACTTGAAGGTTCGCGTGCGCAGGTGACTCTCTTTGACGTCGATAGCGCGGCGCAACGCGTGCCAATCGGAGCTTGTGCTGGTTTCAAGCGAAACCCTTTGCGGGTCGGCTGCGGCAGAAGAAACGTCTGTACTTGCGTGGGACATGGGGCGCTCACAAAAATATCCGGCCAGGCTCCTTCGGAGCACGGAGCTGGAACCTATTCAACAGCGACAACACGAGAGCCAGCCCTCTCCGTCACTGCACTTTGTTTCATTTCTCCAACAACTTTGGTGCGGGCTGGAATCGGCTTGGCAAACGTCGACGTTGTCCTGTCGCTGGCCCCCACGGTCGTCTCAGAGATGCAAGACGCGTGCCGGCTAGCCGGCGCGGGCACACGGGTGGCTCTAGGTGTCTGGGCGATAACGCAAAAATCAGTGCATGCGTATCGTTTTGCCAGTCCATTTGACAATCGAAGGAAACAAGTTGTGCATGACCAAGTGCGGCACTCTGCAGTCAAAATTCGCTTAGGTGGCGCAACCCTTCCTCATTGGCGTCCGCGGCGGGTAGCGATCCGGATTCATATAGCCAACGTTTCCAGCCCCTAAGCCCGCAACAGGGTGTTGTGTCTCGCTGAGTGCGCCGACGTTTTTGGGTGCAGGGACGGCGCGAGCTTGACCGGGGTCCGTGTCATGAAAATGCCGTCTGCCGGAAAGCTGCCCGACTGCACTATAGAGCTTTTCGAAATTGGGTGACGGAATGGCCGAGGGTCGCCCCGGCTCATTGTGGTAACTGAGCCGAGGCCCAATCTGCGTGACGAACTTGGATCCCGGCCGCAGTCTATCCTGAGCGGAGCCGAAGGGCCGGGGCAGGCTTCGCCAGGATGATGTGACGGTGGTGTCACTCAATTACGCGAACCTCGATAGGTCGACATCGGCTGGGCGTCCATGAAATGCAGTTTTTTCGCCGCAACCAGGGTCAGGTTCCAGCGGAGGCTTTGGGCGCTGGCCGCGATGCCTTCGAGGGTTCTTCAAAAGCGACAAAGATGCCCGGCTGCTGTAGGAATCGCCTGGCAGCGGCCATCGGCGACGGTGACGTGCATGTGCGCCTTATTCGGGGAGCATCCGCCTGTTTGCAGCGGCTGTATGTACGGTAAGATACACAGGTCGCAGCCGCGCCCCAGTTCCTCGACAATGTGCGCCACCGCACTGACGGCGACGAGGCGTGCGTTTATCTTGTCCCCTACCCGCCTGACGGCGGCTCGTCACATATCCCTCGCTGGCGCATCGGACGTCGATGTTCGCGAAGCGGTGGCGAACAAAGGAGCAAGTCATGAGTCTTGGCACCATTCTGCTGATCGTCCTGATCCTGATTCTGGTCGGCGTCCTGCCCACGTGGCCGCACGCTCGCAGCTGGGGTTACGGTCCCAGCGGCATCGTCGGCGTCATACTGATAATCGTAATCGTCCTGTTCTTGCTGGGGCGCCTGTAATCCCGGTCTCTCCTGATTTTGTGGAGGGAAGAAGCGGTCCACGAAATCGAAATGAAAATGAGCGTACGCGCCACGAGTGCGCAGAAATGTGCCTGCCGAAGTCGCCGTTCGTCCTTGCGCTATGAACCACGCCGCCGTTCCAGCCTCCGTCGGCCCAACTGACTCGGCGCGTGCCGTGGAGCAACTCGACTCTGCCGTCGACGCGTCACTCGTCACTCTTCCTGCAACGCGAATTTCCGTCGACGCGCGGGGCCTGGCCCTGGGAATTCTGGCGGCGCTCGCGTCGATCTTCGTCCTGTCGTGGGCGCAGGGCTTCGTGGTGCCGCTGTTGCTCGGCATCGT
>Ga0193751_1001117_pt1 | contig 17784 bp, 22 predicted proteins | sample L1c2metaG_FD_143050 | JGI IMG/M metagenome (GOLD analysis project Ga0193751, IMG submission 143050) | Soil microbial communities from a riparian zone of the East river system, Colorado, United States - L1c2 | ecosystem: Environmental > Terrestrial > Soil > Riparian zone | place: USA: East River... | reverse complement strand
CCTTTCAGTGCGCAATAAATCTCAGTGGTGAAGGGTTCCGGCCAGATGCTTGAGTTGATCGAGTTTGCCCGCGTATTCAGCCTTCGTCGCAGTCAACTGTTCCTCTTCGCGCGCCACCTTTTGCTCGCGGGCAAAAACTAAATTTTCCCGCCGCTGCAGCGATGCGGCGCTGAGCTTTGCCTCGTTCTGCTCGATATTTTTGGCCTTGTCGTTGAGTTCGGCCTCCCTCTCATCCAACGCGGCCTTGCGCTTGTTCAGCACGATGGTCAGGGCCTCGGCTGCCGTGTTCTGCCGGCGGGTATCGGCGGCAATCTTCTCGTCGGCTGCTTTTTGCTGTGCGATCAATTCGTCGAGCCGCTGCTTATGCGCGGCGGGATCGGCGAGGATCTTCAAAAGCGCGAAGGCGTCGGCGTAGCTGCTATGCGGGTCAACCGGAGTGAAGGGGGCGTTCATGGGGGCCTCAATAGTGCTGTTGACGCGGATCGATCTCGCCCGGGTGCGACGCGACCCAAACCGCATGAGCCGCGATTTCGTTACTGCCTCCCTGAGGCGGTTTGCCGCCCGACGTGAGTTTGTCCGCCTGCTTCGGCGCTCCTTGGCTCATGGGGTCCACCTTTGGGCCGGCCGGCGGTGCGAAGCTCTTGATCGGACGCGATGGCGGCTGCGGGCGGGGTTGAGCGCGGGTTACTTTCGAAGACTGTCCGGATGATTTCATGTGGGCACCTCCTCAAAAAAATTGGCGGCGGCAACGCGGTTCATCATCATCGGAATTTGCCTGCTCGCCGATCTTGCTCGAACCGGCGCTGCGCGAAACTCATGTTCGCATAACCGGGGATTCCGCCCGTATCCGGCGGCGCGCGGTGTGCGGTCGATGAACTCGCGCCGCCCTGCGTGGTCTGTTGAGTGATGTGTTTTTCCCAAGCGATCACATGATCGGCGGTGATCATTCCCGACTTCAGAACACCGAGACCGGCGGCATCGAGGTAGCGGGTCACGTTGTCGACGCGCGTGGGCCCGGTGGCGCCGAGTTTGGTCATTTCGGCTGATGGTGCGGCTTGGCCTTCGGTCGACATTCGCGGCGTCCAGTCTGATTATGGGCCAAATCAGGGGTACGTTGCGATATGATGTGATTTTCTAAACGAAATCAATATGGTTTAGCGGACACCCCTTCCGCCATTGCAAACACAACGTGCTGATTTTGCTACATTATTGTCAGGTCGTTGAGACTACCCGCGCTCTTGCCCGCCGCAGGCATCGCGGATGATCGCTATCGGTCGCGGGAAGTGCGGCGGCGCCTGCAGATAGCCTGCCTCAACCTGTGTGGTTGGGATGCGTCAGTAATTTGGTGGTGGTCTCACGGCGAAGTTCGGAATTGGCACGATCGACACCTTCTATGGTGATCGCGAGCTGGCCGTTTTCGAGTTTTCCTATCCAGCCCTTTGCTTTCAGATACCACAAATGAAACTCCAGATGCTCACGCGGACAGCCTGACAAGCGTTCAAGCTCGTGATCGCCGATGCCGGGATCGTTGATGTTTTGTCGGCGTTTGACATAAAGAATCGACAGCAGCCTTTCCTGAATGACGACGTCCCGTTCGATGCCTTTCGTGTTGCTGGCTTCCTCGGCCAATTTCCAGCGTGAGCCTGAATGGTCTTGATGCCGAATATCGTACTGCGCGCGTTGGACCGGATCTTTGAGCGTATTATGGGCCTCCACGATTTCGCTGAAGCGCGATAGATCGCCGGTGTCCTGATTGTCAGGATGGTAGCGCAGAGCAAGATAGCGAAAAATCCGTTCTATCGTTTCCGAGTTGGCGTTTGGGCTGATTTCCAAGATTTCATAGTAGTCGATGAAATGATTGTCATGTGCGGTTCTGATCGCGGGCGCTAAAGGGCGGCCAGGACGGGGTAAGTCTGCGTCATAGGCTTGAGCGGACCACGTTATCGCAAATGCCGCCCAAGGCCAAAGAAAACCCGCCGGGCGCGAATCGGCGGGCAACCGCAACCGCGCCAACTATCCTAGCGTCGCTCGGCGATACCGGCCCAGGGCCTAATGCATTTTCGGCGGTCTCGCGACGAGCCGCCGAAGCAGGCGACACCACCGAACCGCGCTCGCGATCCAGGGCCTCTCAGGCGGCTTCCATTGCTGACTCGAGGACTGATCGAGGCCAAATAGCCGGGCGATCGCTCTCTGGGGTAGGCTAAAAGGCGGCACCCGGCTATCCGGCCGCGCGGCGATGCGGCCTTTTCATAAGACCATCAATAGCTTAAAAAATTGTCCTCACTTAGAGTAGAAGCGGTTTTGATGCCCTTTAGAGGGGGCGTCACAAGCTGTCTGGCTCGTTTTGACGGGACGAAGCGCCGGGTGCCGCTCTGGTCGAGCACGAATTTTAGGATGGAGCGGACCATCTCCGTATCGCGCACCAGCGCGAGGCGCCGGTTGTCCAGGATATCCGCCACTGCCCGTCCACACGCGCGGCTACGACCGCATGGTCCTCTTTTGGCAGCAGGTTTTGCAAGATAGATTCGGTCCTATCGGCGGGCTACTGAGCGATAGGGCGTGCGAGCCGCCGGCGTTGAGCGAACCTGACCGACTCAAATGATCGCCTTTTGTCCTCAAGACCAATGCCGTCATGTCCCGCGTCAGCGCGCCGGTGCGGCCAAGGGCCAGCCCTGCATCAGACGCTCCCCGGCTCAATCGGCGCTTGCGCGGCCCTCAGGTGCCGCGTCGAAAATCACGCCAATCCGTTTTTGCTGGATCCACACGATCCTGCATTGGTGGATCGAGGAGTCGCGCGCCATCACCAGACGAAACTGAGCCGGTACGAAGGCGGGATTTTCCACATCGATGGCGGCGCCCTCTGGCGAGATATTTCGCACCATGCAGCTCATCACCGACCCCTCCGACGATACGTAGGCCGGTTCGTTGATTTCGCTCCGCTGGTACTTTCGCTTCTCTTCCATCGGCGTGCATCCCCACCCCCGAGCGAGGCTAAGGTGAAATCTTAAACAAATTAGCCGCTGTCGCTTCACTTGACTGGATAAACCGCCCCATTCTTGCGGCGCGCCTTCGCGCCGCTTAACGGGAACTTTCGACTCTACGCAGGCATGGTTAGTTTTGATCTTTTGCCGATCTGCCCGGAGCATGTTGCATCGGCTGGACGCCCCGGAAATGGATGATGGCCTGGCCTGTTCGCCCCCTCTTGCGCTGCCGGGCTTCCGCTTATCACATTGCCGCGATAGCCTCGCGTTACCGCCGGTGCGTAGGCGCGACCCGGGCTCCAAGCGAACATGCGCCAAGGGGAAGACGCCATGTTCGAGATACTCGATCGACGCGCGACTTTGACGGCGAACCAGATCAAGATTCTGATTGCGGCCATCATCGGCGATGCGCTCGAATTTTTCGACTACTTCCTGATCAGTTTTGTGCTGGCCTTCTTGATCGGACCCTGGAAGCTGACCTTCGGCCAGTCCCGTGCTGATGAGTTCCGGCATTGGCGCCATCATGGGCGCCTATGTCTGGGGTTGGCTTGCCGACCGCATCGGCCGTCGCAAGGTCTTCATCGGCACCGTGCTGAACTTCTCCATCGCCACCGGCCTGTTATATTTCACGCCGGACAATGGCTGGATCTACCTTTCGGTGATGCGGTTTTTTGTCGGATTTGGTGTGGGCGGACTCTATTGCGTGGATCTGCCGCTGGTGCAGGAATTCATGCCCTCCTCCAAGCGCGGTTGGGTCGGCGGTCTCGTGACTTGCGTGATCCCGCTCGGTGTCGGCCTCGGCGCCGTGCTCGGCTCGTTGGTCGGCAGCGGCGAGTGGCGGCTGTTGTTTGCCGTCGGCGTGCTGCCGTGCCGGCCCTGCTCGTGCTGTTGGTGCGCGTCTGGGTGCCGGAATCGCCACGTTGGCTTTGCCGCCAGGGTCGCTACGAAGATGCACGCAAGTCACTTGGTTGGGCGCTCCAAATGGCGCCGGCGTCGCTGCCGCTGCCCACGGCCGCCGACGCTGGCCCGATCATCAAAAGCAACTGGCTCGACCTTTTTAACTATCCGCGCAGCCTGCTTGTCTCCTGGCTTGGCAATGCCGGCGCCCAGACTGGCGTCTACGGCATCACGCTCTGGGCGCCGTCGCTGTTCGTGGTGTTGCTGAAGGTCTCGCCGCAGGAGGCCGCCAAGATGATGATCCTGCTCAGCGTGTTCGGCTTCGTGGGCCGGCTGTCGTTCTCGTTTTTCTCCGAACTGATGGGTCGGCGCAATGCCGGCGGCCTGTCGGCTTCGGTGCGGGGTTGCTGACCATCATCGCCGGGTACAATTACGACGCCATGGTCATGGGGGTATCGGCGTTCTGGCTGTTGCTGGCGGTGGCGTTTTTCTTTGCCGATGGCGGCTTTGCGATCGTCGGTCCTTACGCCGCGGAAGTCTGGCCCTCGCATCTGCGGACCTCCGGCATGGGTTCGGCTTATGGCTTCGGCGGCATCGGCAAGATCATCGGGCCGGTGGGCCTCGCCCTGATCGTGGGGTCGGGTAATTACCTCAAGCCCGACGTGCCGTTACCGGAAATTCCTCTCGCTTTCGTTTATCTGGGTTGCTGGTTTTTGATGACCGGGACGGTATATTATTTCTTCGGGATCGAGACCCGGGGCAAGTCGATCGAGCAGATCGACAGGGAACTGACGGTCACCGCCTGATTTGATGCCTAACGAAATCGCCGGCGGCCGGATGGCGGGCGCCGACCTTACCCGTCTAAGGAAAAAAGATATGCCGCTCGGCGGACTACAACATTACACGATCGAACCTGCGGACCTTGAGCGCACCAAGGACTTCTACTGCGACGTGCTCGGTTTGGAGAATGGCGACCGCCCGCCACTCGATTTCCCCGGCTATTGGCTGTATTCCGGCGGTGTCGCCACGGTGCATCTGATGGGAACACGCAAGCCTCGTGAAGGCATCGTGGTGCGCGGCACCGGGAAGAAATACGAGGACACCGGCCGTCTCGACCATATCGCCTTTGCCGCGACCGACGTTGAAGGCGTGCGCCTGCGTCTGCAGTCCAGAAACGTGAAATTCCGCGAGAGCATCGTACCGCGCACCGGCGATACGCAATTTTTCCTCTACGATCCCGACGGCATCGGCGTAGAGCTGAATTTCACGAAGACCTGACGCCGCATTGTTTGCGATCATTCCGGGGCGATGCGACGAACCCGCGCCGAGCGCGCCCGCTGACAGGCTCGGCGTCGATTGCAGGATTCCCCGATGCGCAACCAAAACATCGCCCCGGAGCGACAGAGTCCGCATCCCTTGCGTCTGATGCGTTCATCGAGGCTAAATCGCGACAAGGTCATGACCCGGCCATATCTCGGGCGCGAAGCCGTCCGCTTTTCTTCAATTTTGCATGACGAGCTGGAGGGCCGCACCGCTGCGGCAGGATAGCCGGGTACCTCGCCCTCCACCTACCCCAGGGCGAGTGTGCCCGGCTATTCGCGCGCGGCGTCTGGGCGTCTTCTCTACACGGACCGGTGTCCGCTCCGGATCAAATCCGGGCGGCGTGCCTTGCTCGTCAACGTTCTAGTCAAGCCCGCGCTCGTGACTGAGGCGTACCATTTCCTGAATGAAAATCGCCTTTTGCTTGTCGTCGAGGCTGCTGTAGAGCGGTTCGGCCGCATCGGCGACGCTGCGTTGATCCACGGCGCGGTCGTTGAGAAACTGGGCCTCGTTACGCATCTGGTCGATGATATCGTCCGGCGGATCGCGCTTTGCGCGCGCAATCCGGAGATTGAGACGGTCGGCGCCGTTGTGACCGAGATAATGCATCGCGCTGTTGAACGCGGTCCAATTCTTCTCCTGCTCAGGCGTCAGATTCAATTCGGCCTTGATCCGATCGATATCTGCATCGCTGTTGGCGACGATCTGTTCGGCGGTAAGTTCCGGTGCGCCTGGCTGCGTCAGCACCACCGGCTGGGGTGACGCCTTCGCGCTCTTTGTGGCTTTGGCGGCTTTCGCAGGCCCGGCTTGTTTCGTCGGGTTCGCAGGCGCCGCCTGCTCTTTTTCCCCGCCGACACCGAGCACACCGGTAAACACGCCGACAACGCCGCCGATCGCACCTCCCAGCACGCCGCCGACCGGTCCGGCCGCCTTGTTGCCCGCCTCGGCTCCTTGTTGAACTCCCTTGACCAATCCTTGCGCATCTGCCGACTGGGGAAGGCCAAGCAGCATGACAACGATTGCCCCAAGCGCGAGGCGCAATCCTGGTTGCGCCGGCGCGGCGGGTATCGGGCTGACCATTATTTAGTCTCCATGATTTCAATCTATCGCCTTGGCGCTCTGAATCAGGGCGCTCATGATGCCGGACAGGACAATATCTTTTTCGCGTGGAGCAAGTCCACCACTGAACCGCGCCCGTTAAGGCCCCTCGGAAACATGCCGTGCGAGCCGACGCGCTGATTGGGAACCGGAGCCGCGAGAGCTTGAGGGACGGCCCTTCAATGGTTCTTCAATCTTGCCGCGGGCTTGCGTATGTGCAGCGCAATATTGCGGTTGGGCCGATGATGGGATGCGGTGGCGGTGCGCAGCCTCTCACGGCGCCGACACCAACGTTAGTTCTAGAGCCGCCCAAACCTGATTTCTCGACAGGCGCCGCCAATTCTGCTCTGATCCCGACCAAATCTTCGCGCCACCACGCAGGATCGTGGGATAGGGCCGACGGAGTCAAAAAAGAAAACAGCATTTTGGCGCACCAGGAGGGAACTCGATGTCACGGAGAAAACTGTCTCGACGACAATTCGTCGCCGCCACTGCACTGTCATCCGCAGCGCTGATTTCGGCGCCTTATCTCCGGACGGCGCACGCGGCCGGCAAGCTCACAATGGGCTTCTGGGATCACTGGGTGCCCGGAGCCAATAAGGCCAGCACCGACCTCGTCAATGAATGGGCTGAAAAGGAAAAGGTCGAGGTTACGATCGATTATATCACAAGCCAGGGCAACAAGATCCTGCTGACCATCGCTACAGAGGGCCAGTCGAAGTCCGGTCATGACATTTTCGCGATGCCGACATGGTGGCCACATGCACAGGCCGACCTGCTCGAGCCGGTGAACGACATCATGGAGCCGCTGATCAAACAGAATGGCGCGGTGAATGGCACCGTGCAGTATCTCGGCAAAGCCGGCGACAAATGGCTCGCCGTCCCCGCCTGTATCGGCAGCCAGATTAAGGGTCCCTGCAGCCGCATCGATCTGATGAAAAAATATGCCGGCATCGACGTGCAGGAGATGTATCCGGCGGGCAGCCCTCCCAAGGCCGACAACTGGACGATGGACACGTTCCTGAAGGCGGCAGAAGCCTGCCATAAGGGCGGCTTCCCCTTCGGTATCGGCCTAGGAGAGACAACCGACTCGGTCGATACCGCCGGCGCGATTTTCCAGTCGTTTGGCGCTCAGCTGGTCGACGCCAAAGGCAACCTCACGATCAAGACCGACGCGGTACGGCAGTCTCTCGAATTCTACAAGAAGCTCATCCCGTTCCTGCCGCCGGATGTAGCGGCCTGGGATGACTCCAATAACAACAAGTGGCTAATTTCCGGCAGGGGCGCGCTGATTATGAATCCACCCAGCGCCTGGGCGGTAGCCAAGCGCGACGCGCCGCAAGTCGCCGAGCAATGCTGGACGCACGGCTTCCCTGCGGGACCCAAGGGCAGGTTTGCTCCGTTCCTTCCGTATTTTTGGAGCATCTGGAATTTCTCCAAGAACAAGCAAGCTGCCAAGAGCCTGCTGCTCCATTTGTCGCAACCTGCTTCGGTTGAAAAGCTTGTGGCGGCCAGCGGCGGTTATGACCTGCCGGCGTTCGAGAACCTCACCACCCTCAAGACGTGGGCCGAGGAAGGGCCGCCAAAGGGTACGCTCTTCCATTACCCAAATCCGTACAACCACCAAACCCTGTCGATCGCCGCCTCGCCGGCGCCTCCGAAGATCGCCCAGCAGATCTACACGCAGGCCATCCTGACCAAGATGTGCCTGAGATATCATCAGGGCGCAACGATGGAGAAGACGCTGGCTTGGGCGGAAGGCGAGTGCGAAGGCTACATGCGAAGCTAGCGCAGAGGAATCCGCCGCAGCCGCCCGCCTGATCGCGGCGGCTGCGGGGTGTAACCGTAAGTGATCTCCACACGATCGGGACCGGCGTGACGCCGGCTTCTCGACCATCGAGGAAAGCCGCGAGGACGATGCATCATGGTTGATGTGGCATTCCAGCCGAGCAATGTTGCCCGCACCGGAGGCACGCGAAAGCGCGCGAGCTTGCGGACCGCGATGAAGCGGAAATCGACCGCGGCCTTTCTGATGACGCTGCCGCTGATCCTTCTCATTGCAATTATGGTTATCTATCCGGCGTTCTATTCGCTGCATCTGGCGACCCTGAACAAATCGATGCAGCGCTTCGTCGGGCTCGGCAATTTCGAGTTCCTGTTCAGGCGCGAAACGTTTTGGCTGGTGGTCAAGCAGTCGTGTATTTTCGCCATCACCGCCGTCGTCTTCAAGGCGTTGATCGGCTTCATTGTCGCGCATTTCGTCCACAACATCCCGGCCAAGGGACAACGCAAGTGGCGGGGAATGCTGCTGGTGCCGTGGGTGATCCCGCCGGCCATGAGCACGCTGGCGTGGCTATGGCTGTTCGATCCCTCCTATAGCGCCTTCAACTACACGCTTTCGTTTTTCGGTATCGGGCCGATTTCGTGGACCGGTGATCCCGACTGGGCTCGTTTCTCGGTGATTCTGGTCAATATCTGGTATGGCGCTCCGTTCTTCATGATCATGTATCTGGCGTCGCTAAAATCGGTACCCGATCAGCTCTATGAGGCCGCCGCCATCGACGGCGCCAACTGGTGGCAACGCATCTGGTACGTGACCTTGCCGATGATGCGCAACATCATCGCGATCACCACGTTGTTTTCTCTCATCGTCACTTTCGCGAACTTCGATATTGTGCGCATCCTCACCTCCGGCGGTCCGCTCGATCACACCCATATTTTCGCGACCTGGGCCTTCCGGATCGGCATCGAAGGCAGCGACATTCCGCTCGGCGCCAGCGTTTCGCTGTTCATGGTGCCGATCCTGGCTATCGCGGCGATCTTCATCCTGCGCGATATCAACAAACGCGGGAATGAAGCCTGATGGCGAGCACGGGGGTGATCGACAAGGCCGCGCCGACCCGCACGGTCGCATATGGCAGCATGAGCCGCGATCGCAGATGGGCGCTGCGATGGTCATATTTCTTCCTCACCCTTTTTGCGATCTTCTCGCTGGTGCCGCCGCTCTACATGCTGATCACCTCGCTCAAGAGCAGCGCGGAAATTTCGGCGGCCACCAATCCATGGTGGATATTCCATCCGACCCTTTCGAACTACATCGAATTGCTGACATCGAACCAGTTTCTGACGTTCTTCCGGAACTCCGCGCTGGTCTCGATCTTGGTGGTGACGGTTACCATGCTGATCAGCGTACCGGCCGCGTTCGCGCTGTCGCGGATGCGGTTCTGGGGTTCGGCGACGCTCGCGACCGGCGTGTTCCTGACCTATCTGATCCCGGATACGCTGCTGTTCCTGCCGCTTTTCAAGATGTTTGCGGCGTTTGGAGACTTGACCGGGATCCAATTGATCAACCGATGGTACGTGCTGCTGATCGTGTACCCGACACTGACGGTGCCGTTTTGCACCTGGATCATGATCGGCTATTTCGCGTCGATCCCCAAGGAGCTCGACGAGGCCGCCATCATCGACGGCGCCTCCTGGTTCCAGACCTTGACGCGCATCTTCATTCCGGTCGCACTGCCCGGCCTGATCGCCGCGACGATCTTCGCCTTCACGGTCTCATGGGCGCAATTTCTTTATCCGCTGGTTTTCACGACATCCACCGATCAGCTGGTGCTGCCGGTCGGCATCATCACCTCCTTGATCAAGGGTGACGTGTTCAACTGGGGACAGATCATGACCGGCGCCCTGCTCGGCGCCGCGCCTCCGCTCATTATCTACGCCTTCCTGATGGACTACTACATCGCCGGCCTTACCGCCGGTGCGACAAAGGGCTGAACCATATGGCTGAGGTCAACTTGCGCAAGGTCGTCAAGCGCTACGACGATGTCGAGGCGGTACGCGGTATCGATCTTGACATCGCCGATCACGAATTTGTCGTTCTGGTGGGACCATCGGGCTGCGGCAAGTCGACGACGCTTCGGATGATTGCGGGACTGGAGGATATCACCGACGGCGACATCATGATTGGAGGCGACGTCGTCAACGACGTGCCGCCGAAGGACCGCGACATCGCGATGGTGTTCCAGAATTACGCGCTTTATCCCCATATGACGGTCGCGCAGAACATGTCGTTTGGGCTGCGGTTGAAACATTATCCGAAAGCCGAGATCAAGACGCGGATCGATGAAGCCGCGCGCATGCTGGATATCGTCGAACTGGTCGATCGAAAACCCAAGCAATTGTCGGGAGGCCAACGCCAGCGCGTGGCGATGGGGCGCGCCATTGTCCGCAATCCGAAGGTCTTCCTGTTCGACGAACCACTATCCAACCTGGATGCCAAGCTGCGGGTGCAGATGCGGATCGAGATCAAGAAGGTGCATCTGAAAGTCCGAACCACGACAGTTTACGTCACCCACGATCAGGTTGAAGCGATGACGCTCGCTGACCGGGTCGTGGTCATGAACCACGGTCGCATCGAACAGATAGGAACTCCCAACGATCTCTATCACAAGCCGGCCACGCGCTTCGTGGCAGGCTTCATCGGCTCGCCGGCGATGAACTTCCTGCCCTGCGCGCTGGAGGACATCGCCGGCCGGCTGCATATCCGGTTGAGCGATCGCATCGCCTTTCCGCTGCCGCCCGGTCGCGCGGCGCGATATCAGAATGTCGGACGAAACGAAAAGTTGCTGCTGGGCTTGCGGCCGGAGCATATCACGGAAGCGAAAGCCCATCCGGGGCCGGGAATTGAAGCCTTCGATGCCGTATTGGATGTGACCGAGCCAATGGGGATGGAGACCCTGATTTACTTTACGCTCGAGGGTACGCAAGTCTGCGGTCGGGTTAATCCGAATTCCGGCGCGCGCGATGGCGGACCGTTCCGATTGGCCGTGGACCTCAACAATATGCACCTGCTAAGTGAGGTCACTGGTGCCGTCATTTGACGGCAACAGGAGCTGACGGGGCACGGGACTGGGAATGGCGACCAACAAGAAGAAAATTTTCATCACGGAATCGATGTCGCAGCCAGGACGGGCGCTGCTCAACGCGCGAGAGGACATCGAGACCATTGAATTTCCCAATTTGATCTCGGCGCGCGATTTTGAAGCGATGCTGACGCAGTACGCGCCGGTTCACGGCGTAGCGCTTGGCGCTACCCGCTTCGGCGAACCGGAACTCGAAGCGTCACGGGACATGAAAGTGGTGACCCGGATCGGCGTCGGCTACGACGCGGTCGATGTTGCGGCGCTCAGCCGCCGCAAGATACCCCTGATGGTGGCCGGGACCGCCAATTCACCGTCAGTGGCCGAGCAGGCCTTGTTCATGATGTTGACGCTCGCCAAGCGCGCCGTCGAGATGCATGCGCTGGTCAGGGATGGCAAGTGGAGCGCACGGCTCGGCAAGCTGCCTTACGATTTGTTCGGCAAGACGGTGCTGATCGTCGGCTTCGGCCGGATCGGGACGCGAACCGCGAAACGCTGTCTGGCCATGGAAATGAACGTTCTGATCTACGATCCCTATAAGTCGGCCGAGGCGATCACAGCCGCCGGCTGCGAGGTGGTCGCCGATCTCGACGAAGCGCTGCCGCGGGCCGACTTTGTCAGTATCCACTGCCCGAAGACGCCGGAGACGGTCGGAATGTTCAACGCGGCGCGGCTACGGCGCATGAAACCTTCAGCCTATCTGATCAATACCGCGCGAGGTGGCATTATCGATGAGGCCGCACTTTACGATGCGCTCTCCTCCGGCAAGCTCGCCGGCGCGGGTCTCGATGTCTTCGAGCAGGAGCCGCCGAGCGTGCCGCATTCGTTGTTCGAGCTTCCCAATGTCATCATCGCCCCCCATGTGGCAGGCGTCACCCGCGAGGCGGTCGACCGGATGAGCATACAAACCGCGCGCAACATCTTGAGCGCGCTTGATGGCGAACCGATACGCCAGAACGTCATCAATCCCGACGTGCTCGGCTGATCGAGGTGCGACGGCACAACACCCTTGCCGGTTGACCTCGCCGGCATCGCGCCCCCTGCAGCGTGGAACATAGCCATGGCCTTCAAGGAATACGGCAACTACGACGCGGTGGGCCTTGCCGACCTGGTCCGAAAAAAGCAGGTCAGCGCCGGTGAACTGCTGGATGAGGCGCTTGCCCGCACCGCCAAGGTCGATCCGCAGATCAACGCGGTCGTCGTCAGACACGACGACTATGCCAGGCGGCAGATCGAGCGGGGACTCCCGGCTGGCCCCTTCGCCGGCGTGCCATTTCTGCTGAAGGATCTGGAGTTTCTTGAGGGCACACGCACCACTTCGGGCGCAAACATCTACAAGGATCGCATTGCCGAGCACACCAGCACACTTGCCCAACGCTTTCTTGACGCCGGGCTGACGATCTTCGGCAAGAGCTCAACTCCGGAATTCGGATTGCTGCCGACCACCGAATCCCGCCTGTTCGGCCCGACGCGAAATCCATGGAATCCCGAGCACTCCTCCGGCGGATCTTCCGGCGGCGCGGGTGCAGCCGTTGCCGCGCGCATCGTCCCCGTCGCCCATGCCAGCGACGGCGGCGGCTCGATCCGCATCCCGGCCTCGGCATCGGGTGTGTTCGGATTGAAGCCGACCCGCGCGCGCAATCCGATCGGACCGGAGCGCGGTGAAGGCTGGAGCGGGTTATCCTGCGGCCACGTGTTGAGTATCAGCGTGCGCGACAGCGCCGCCATGCTGGATGCGGTTCATGGACCCGAGCCTTCGAGCCCTTATGTGGCGCCAATGCCGGAGCGGCCCTTCGCCGAGGAGGCCGGCCGCGATCCCGGCCGGCTGCGCATCGCCTTCACCGACACGTCACCTTATGGCGAGACCATCGATCGCGAAATTGCCGCTGCCGTTCGCGATGTCGCCTCTCTTCTGGCCGGGCTCGGCCATCATGTCGAGGAGCGCGCGCCGGTGCTGGCTGCCGATCCGGCGGTCGTGATGGCTTCGATCGTCAGTGCCAACACCGGGCTCGCTGTGCGGCAGGCCGAACAACCGTTTGGCCGCGAGATAACCGACCGCGACCTGCAGAATTTGACTCTGGCGACCGCGCATAACGGGCGCAAGGCCACCGCGATCGACTTCACGGCCGCGCAACAGAACGCCTTCCGCATTGCGCGCGGGTTGGCGACTTTCTTTGAGACCTGCGACGTGTTTTTGTGCCCGACGCTTTGCTCGCCACCGCTGCGTATCGGCGAACTGAACCCGATGTCGAAGGACCTGTCGCACATTCCGCCAATCCTGCGGCGCTATATGCCGGCAACCTCGATGTTCAATATGTCCGGCCAGCCGGCGATGTCGGTGCCGCTGGCCTGGAATGCCGCCGGATTGCCGCTTGGCATGATGTTTGCTGCCCGCTTCGGCGACGAGGCGACGTTGTTTCGCCTGGCCGCCCAGCTCGAGCAGGAGCGGCCCTGGAAGCAAAGGCTGCCGCCAATTTGCGCCTGAATTGACAAAACTCAGCCGCATTCGGGGGTGAGGAAGGGTGATCCGCGCAAGGTTGCGCCGTTTTTCGGCGGCCGTTGCTGCCTATGGAGGCTGAAATCGTGAGTCAGAGTGACCCGACCGATCATGCGCTGGCGACCATCGCGAGCATCCTCGACGATCAGGCGGGATCCCATCGCGAACCCGAAAAGGCCCGGATTGAAGACACGCCCGGCTCTCCCGGACAGGTCGAGGCCGACGGCTATTCGAAAGTCGGTCCCGGTCCCATGGAGGCCATACGCTTCAAATGGACCGTCCGCCGCGAGGCTGACGGCCGTTATCTCGTGGATGAGACCATCGGCGAGAATTCCCAAGCCGCAAGCAGCGGACCGATGTCGGCGGATGCCGCAATCAGATTCGTTGACGATCAGGCGACCGAGGCGCGACAACGATTTGAGGCGCTCAGGAGCGAAATGGCCGGACGCGCCGCCGCGGCGAGTGTGATCCGCAAGGACGGCGACAACACATAGCGGTCGGGTCTCCTGGAATTGATCTTCATAGGCTCGACCGTTGCCGGGAATTTGGCGTTCCCAGAAAATCCTTCTTGGCCAGGTCCACGCCGCAATGGCGCAGGATGTCGTAAGCGGTCGTTAGGTGAAAAAAGAACTGCGGTATGCTGAACGTCAGCAGCAGGGATTGACCGGTAAATTTCCGCGTTGAACCGTTCCGGAATGTGAACACGACTTCCTTCTCCGCGGTGCCGTCGATTTGTGCAGGCTGTATGCCCTTTACGAAATCTTTCGCGGCAGCGATGCGTGCTTTGAGTTCGGGGATGTCAGGCTCGCTCTCCGGAAATAGCAGGGGATCGACGTCCGCCAACAGGGCGCAGGCAAGAATCGCGTGCCTATTGGCTTCACCCACCTGGCGCGCCAGATTGTACATGTTTGGGTAGAGGCGGGCGCTGAGCAAAATCGAGGAGTCGATTTTTCGCGCCTCGGCATGGGCGGCCGCGTGGTCAAGCAGATGGGATAGGCTATCGAAAAAATGAGTGAACACCCCGACGGATGATTGGTGCATTGAGATAGACATGGTCACGATCCCCTCCACGCTTTGCGACGCTCGAGTAGGCTGGATTTGGCCGCACGTCTATCGGCTATGGCGTTGACATCACGCCGGATTGAAGCAAGACAACGCACAATACCGGCCGCAATTTCCCGAAAAACGGTTCATGGTTCGGATTCATTCCTGCGTCGCAGATGTGTCATCGAAAGCGACGGCTTGTCCTTTGCAATGCGCGGTTCCAAATGAGATGGCCATGAAGCGCGTTGAACCAATCCAGAGCGTCGGCGACTTATACGATGAAAGTGATGTAGGTCACTTTTGTAGAATGGCCGAGGCGTAGGATTCGGGGACCTAAGTCCGCCCGCCCAGGAGGTGAGCATGAAGAGGTTTTTTGCGATCGCCGTATTCTTGATGGCGAGCCCAGCCGCACAGGCTCAGTACACATTCGAATATGGCGGACGGATCATTCGTATCGACCCGGATCGCGGGACGGTTTCCATACCTGGCGTGTATGACAATACCGGACGGCGAGCCAAACGTCCGCGTAACGATCAAGACAGCTCCCGCAAGCAGACGCCGGAACAAGCGAAAAGCGATCCGCAGGCGCCTCCCGCAGCACCAGCGCCTGCGGAACCGGCCCCCGCGCCCGCCAAAGCTTCGCCCGAACCTTCGACCACCACCGCAAACGTCGCGCCTGCGGACAAGGCGACATCAGCGCCGGCGACCGCGCCGCCAATACCTACGCCGCCGATTCAGCAGGGTGATGCGCCCGCCGCAGTCCCCTCTCCGCCTCCCGTTGCGCCGCCTCCCGTGGTTGCGACGGCTCCCCCTTCAGCAACTCCGCCGACGCCCGCAGCATCAGCCACGGCGCTCGCCGCGACGGCGAATTCACCGCTTGGTGTTTGGCTGACGGAGGAAAGGGAGGGCAGGGTTAGAATAGAGCCATGCGGCGCCAATCTTTGCGGATATTCGGTGGACCCGAAATCGAACCAGAACCGCGAGCAGGTCCTGATCAATATGAAGCCCGGCAAGGATTCCAAATGGAGCGGACGGATTTTCGATCCGAATACTGGCAGCACCTATGACTCGACCATTGCGTTGAAGGGCTCGGACACCTTGCGGGTTCAGGGCTGCGCCTTTGGCGGCATGTTCTGCGGCGGACAGACCTGGAGCCGGCTGAATTGAAACGGCCAATGAGCGGCGCGATGTGCTCGAGCCACCTGGATGGTGCCGCGAATCTGACAGGCATCGCGCCCGGTTATTCGCCGACCTTGGCGGAATAGTCCGCATCGGTCACCGGTTCCATCCAGGTCGAATAATTTCCATCGAGCGATTCCTGCATCGCAAGGTGGGTCATGCCGTTGGTCGGAGTGCCGCCATGCCAATGTTTTTCACCTGGCGGAATCCAGACGACGTCGCCGGGCCGTATCTCGCGCACCGGCCCACCCTCCGTCTGCACCCGGCCCACGCCTGAGATGACGTACAGCGTCTGGCCGAGCGGATGGCTGTGCCAATTGGTACGCGCGCCCGGCTCGAAGGATACCCGGGTCGAGACGATGCGTGCCGGCACCGGCGCGGCGACGATCGGATCCTGCCAGACGGTGCCGGTGAAATATTCCTTGGGCGCGCGGCGCGTCGGCCGGGAGCCTGCGAGATGGATATCCATGGCGTCCTCCTGGGATCAGTTCATTCGGCTACTTGGACTATTTCTTCCGGACTATTTCTTCGACGCCGCGTAGCGCGCCTTGGTCTCGGCGTTCATTGGATAGAGGCCAGGCAGCACCGCGCCATTGTTGACCTGCTCGACAATCCAGCCCTCCATTCGCTCCTGCTCGGCGCCCTCGGCCAGGATGAGATCGAGAAACGCCTTGGGAATTACGACCGCGCCGTCCTGATCGGCGACGATAATGTCGTCCGGAAAGATCGCCACGCCGCCGCAACCGATCGGCTCGCCCCAACCGACGAAGGTCAACCCGGCAACCGAGGGCGGCGCGGCGTAGCCGTCACACCACACCGGCAACCCGGTGCCGAGCACGCCTTCGAGATCGCGTACCACGCCGTCGGTGATCAGCGCCGCGACGCCCCGTTTGACCATACGCGCGCACAAGATATCACCGAAGATACCGGCATCGGTGACGCCCATGGCGTCAACCACCGCGATGCACCCCTCAGGCATGGCTTCGATCGCGGTTCGGGTCGATATCGGCGAGGACCATGATTCCGGCGTCGCCAGATCTTCCCGCGCCGGTACAAAACGCAAGGTAAAGGCCGGTCCGACCAGCCGCTTTTGCCCAGGCCGCAATGGGCGCGTGCCCCGCATCCAGACATTTCTCAGTCCTTTTTTGAGAAGAACCGTGGTGATAGTGGCTGTGGAAACGCGGGAGAGGGTCGCGATCGCTTCGGGGGTCAGGGACATCGAAAAAACAACTCCGGTGGGGTGGAACGGGCGGGCATCTTGCGGGCCACGGCCATCGCGTCAAGGGCCGTTCCCGAACTCTGACCGCAGCGGCGCAACGCACATCTGCAATCAACGCATCTTATCAGGGATCGGTGGATTAGTTTATTGAACCTGCAGGCTTATTTGGTCTAACGGGTCGCGCGAATGCGCCCCCGATGTTAGGCTCTGCGAAATCTACTTCACTGCGCGCACGCCAGAGCTTGGCGCCCACCGAAGAGCGAGAAGGCCATGGCCGCGACACTCTCCCCACCCCGCCTTTTGCCAAGCGGCGATAGCGCCATCACGGTGGAATTCAGCCGCAATATCGATGACGCGGCCAACCAGCGGGTGCTGGCGCTCGACCGCGTGCTTGCCCGCGAGCCCGTCTCCGGCGTGACCGAGACCGTCCCGACCTATCGATCCCTGCTGGTGCACTACGATCCCGCCCGGATCGATTTCGATACGCTGGGCAAGAAACTCGTCGAGCTGGCGCAACGGCCGTCTCCACCAACCGAGAACCCGCGGCGCTGGCGTATCCCTGTGGCGTATGGCGGCGAGCATGGCGTCGACCTTGAGGATGTCGCCAAGACGCTGGGCATCACGCCC
>Ga0193751_1001116_pt1 | contig 17793 bp, 19 predicted proteins | sample L1c2metaG_FD_143050 | JGI IMG/M metagenome (GOLD analysis project Ga0193751, IMG submission 143050) | Soil microbial communities from a riparian zone of the East river system, Colorado, United States - L1c2 | ecosystem: Environmental > Terrestrial > Soil > Riparian zone | place: USA: East River... | reverse complement strand
CCTCTGCCTCGCTGCCGCAGGCGCCTACGCGGCCGGTGTGATCGCGCAGAAGATCGTGCTGCGGCGGCTGACCCCGGTGCAGACGGTGTTCTCCTGCGCCGTCATCGGCGCAGTCGCGTGCGCGCCGTTCGCGCCGCAGCTCATCCACCAACTCGGCTCCGCCGACAGCGGCTCGACGGGATGGATCACGTACCTCGGCATCGGCCCGACGGCGCTCGGCTTCATCACGTGGGGCTTCGCGCTCTCCCGCACGAGTGCCGGCCGCCTCTCGGCGACGACGTACCTCGTCCCGCCCATCTCGGTGCTCCTCGGCCGGGCGTGGCTCAACGAGTCGCCGGCAGCGCTCACCTACCTCGGCGGCGCGATGTGCCTCGCCGGCGTCGCGGTGTCTAGGAGGCCTTCCGCAGCGGGTCGCCGGGCTCCCGCCGCCGCTGGTACGGGTTCGCGATCTTGACGATCTCGAGCACGTACACGACGTAAGCCGAGATCGAGAGCGCGAGCAGCGCGATCGCTGCTGCGCCGATGGTCGGCCACAGGTGCCACCTGCCGTGCGCGTGGATCGGCAGGAAGCGCGTGCCGAGCGCCGCGGCGGCAAGGGATAGGCACCAGGCCCAGATCGTCATCGTCGCCTGCGGCTGCGAGAACCCGCGCCGCAGGAAGCGATGGTGCAGATGCGCCTGGTCGCCCTCGAACACGCGCTCGCCGTGCTTCAGCCGCCGCGCGACGACGAACGTCGTGTCCACGATCGGGACGGCGAGCACGATCAGCGGGAAGAACAGGGCCACGGTCGCCGCCGTCTTCAGCAAGCCCTGCACGGACACGGTCGCGAGCACAAAGCCGAGCAGGAGCGCACCCGAGTCGCCCATGAAGATCCGCGCCGGGTAGAAGTTGTGCCGCAGAAAGCCGAGCGACGCTCCGAGCACGATCGCCGACAACACGGCGGCATCCGGCTTGCCGAGCGAGAGCGCGATGACGGCGAACGTGCCGCCCGCGATCGCGGCGACTCCGGCCGCGAGACCGTCGAGCCCGTCGAGGAAATTGACCATGTTCATGATCGCGACGATCCACATCACGGTCAGCGGCATGCCGACCCATGCCGGCAGAGAGTGGATGCCAATCACCGGGAACGTGAAGCGGTCGACCCAGACGCCGAACCCGACGGGGATGCTCGCAGCCAGCACCTGGCCGGCGAGCTTCTCGAACCAGCGCAGGCCGCGGAAGTCGTCGATCGCACCGACGGTCACCGCGACCGCCGAGCCGAGGAGCACGCCGCGTGTCTCGTGCCCGAGGCGTAGGAACGCGAGCGCCGGAACGAAGATGCCGAGGAAGAGCGCAAGCCCGCCGAGACGCGGGATCGAGCTCCGGTTGAGCCGCCTCCCGCCCGGCACGTCGACTGCGCCGAGGAGCCGCGCCATCCCGCCCACCGCGGGCGTCAGCAGGACGACGATGACGAGCGCGACGAGCGCTCCCCACACGACCTGAAGATGCTTGTCGAGCTGGTCGAGGACGTCGTAGTGCGCGGCGGCGGCACCGATCATCACGGGTTATTTCGTGCCGTAGAGCCGGTCTCCCGCATCGCCGAGCCCCGGGACGATGTAGCCGCGCTCGTCGAGGCCGCGATCGAGGGCGGCGCAGACGATATGCACGTCCGAATGCCGTTCGTGCACGTGCTCGACGCCGGGCGGAGCAGCGACGATGCAGACGAGCGTCACCGACTGTGCGCCTGCTTCCTTCACCGCGTCGATCGCCGCGGCGCTCGAGTGCCCCGTCGCCAGCATCGGATCGAGCACGATCGCGTCGCGGTCGGCGAGGTCGGTCGGGAGCTTCGAGTAGTACTGCACCGGCTCGAGCGTCTCCTCGTCGCGGTACATGCCGATGAACCCGACGCGCGCGCTTGACACGAGCGAGAGCACGCCGTCGAGCATGCCGACGCCGGCGCGCAGTACCGGGCAGACCGCGACCTTCTTGCCGGAGATCCGCTGCGCGGTCATCGGCTCGAGCGGCGTCTCGATGTCGTAGTCCTCGGTGGGGAACTCCTTCGTCGCCTCGTACGTGAGCAGCAGCGTGATCTCGTTCGCGAGCTTGCGGAAGTGGACGGTCGGCGTCTCCTTGTCGCGCAGGTAGCTCAGCTTGTGCTGGACGAGCGGGTGCTCGACGACGGTGAGGCGACGCGTCCCGATCACCCGAAGCTCGTGTAGCCCCGCCAGCCGGGATAGAGCGGCCGCTTCTTGCACAGCGCGGCGACGCGCGAGCGCAAGCCGTCGACGTCCGGGGACTCCACCAACGCCTCCGCGATGATGCGGCCGGTCTCGCGGAAGTCCTCCTCGTCGAAGCCGCGCATCGTCATCGCCGGCGTGCCGACGCGAACGCCCGAGGTCACGAACGGCGAGCGCTCGTCGAACGGGACGGTGTTGCGATTGACGGTCACGTTCACCTCGGCGAGGCGCTCTTCCGCGTCCTTGCCGGTCCAGTCGGACTCGCGCAGATCGATGAGCAGCAGGTGCGTGTCCGTGCCGCCGGTGACGAGCTCGAGCCCGCTCTCCAGCAGCGCCTCGCCGAGCGCGTCGGCATTCGCCCGGATCTGCGACTGGTAGGAGCGGAATGCGTCCGTCATCGCGATGCGGAAGCACGTCGCCTTCGCTGCGATCGTGTGCATGAGCGGCCCGCCCTGCATGCCCGGCATCACCGCGCCGTCGAGCGCCTTCGCGTGCTCCTCGCGGCAGAGGACGAAGCCGCCGCGCGGGCCGGCAAGCGTCTTGTGCGTCGTCGACGAGACGAAGTCGCAGTGCTCGACCGGGCTCGGCACGAGACCGGCGGCGACGAGGCCGGCGAAGTGCGCCATGTCGCAGAGCAGGAGCGCGCCGACCGCGTCCGCGATCGCGCGGAAACGGTCAGGCTCGACCGTGCGCGGATACGCGGAGCCGCCGCAGACGATCACCTTCGGGCGCGCCTCCTTCGCCAGCCGAAGCACCTCGTCGTAGTCGACCGTCATCGTCTCGCGCGAGACTCCGTAGTGGACGACGTTGTAGAGCCGGCCCGAGAAGTTGACCTTGTGGCCGTGCGTCAGGTGGCCGCCCTGGTCGAGCCGCAGCGCCAGCAGCGTGTCGCCGGGCTCCATCGTGGCCGCGTACACCGCCATATTCGTCTGGGCGCCCGCGTGTGGCTGGACGTTGGCGTGCTCGGCGCCGAACAGCGCCTTCGCGCGGTCGATCGCGAGCTCCTCGATCTCGTCCACGACCTCGCAGCCGCCGTAGTAGCGGCGCCCGGGATACCCCTCGGCGTACTTGTTCGTCGGCACCGACCCGACCGCCTCGAACACCGCCGGCCAGGTGAAGTTCTCGGACGCGATCAGCTCCAGCTGGCCCCGCTCGCGCTCCAGCTCCCTGGTCAAAAGCGAGGCGATGTCGGGATCGACGTCGGCCAGGCCCGCGGTCTTCAGGTGCTCGAGCGTCTCCTGGGCCAGAGCCATCGAGAGGATGGTAACCAGTCCTCCAGCGATCACGGGTTCAGGCCGATAGACAGGAGGTGGGCTCTCTGCGACTTCTCGCGGTCCTCGCGACCGCGCTCGTGATTACGCCTGCCGCGTTCGGCGGCCCCAACCTGTTCGTGGGCGCCGCCGAGGACGGCGCGGTCTGGGGCGACCCGACCGCCCAGATGAACCTCGCGCAACAGGCCGGCTTCGACTCGATCCGCATGACGGCGCAGTGGGTGTCGGGCAATACGCAACTCGACCCGATCATCGCCGCGAAGCTCCGGAACGCAGCGGCCGCCGCCGAGGCGCGCGGGATCCGACCCGTGGTCTCGATCTACAACGTGAACTCCGTCCAGGCGCCGGAGGACCCGATCCTCCAGTCGGAGTTCGCGACCTTCGCACAAGACGTCGTCCTCGCGCTTCCCGGCGTCACGACGTTCATCGTCGGCAACGAGCCCAACTCGTCCTACTACTGGCAGCCGCAGTTCGACACGCGCGGCGCCGACATCGCGGCGACCGCCTACGAGGCGCTGCTCGCGGACACGTACGACGCCATCAAGGCCGTCCGGCCGAACGTCACCGTCATCGGCGGGGCGCTGGACTCGCACGGGACCGACAACCCGAAGACGCGTCCCTCCCACTCGCCCATCGTGTTCATCCGCGACATGGGTCGCGCGTACCGCGCGAGCAAGCGGACGCGGCCGATCATGGACGTCTTCGACGAGCACATCTACGGCGACAACTCTTTGATGCCGCCGAGCATGGCGCATCCGAACTCGAACACGATCACCGAGGGCGACTATCCGAAGCTCGTTGCCGCGCTCGGTCAGGCGTTCGACGGCACGGCTCAGCCCGGCTCGACGCTGCCGATCGTGTACGGCGAGTACGGCGTCGAGTCCGTCATCCCGCCGAACGAGGCCCCGAACTACAGCGGCCACGAGAGCACGGCAGCGAAGCCCGTGGACGAGACGACGCAGGCGGCCTATTACATCCAGGCGATCAAGCTCGCGATGTGTCAGCCCAACGTCGTCGGGATCATGCTCTTCCACGTCGAGGACGAGGCCGGCTTTCCCGGCTGGCAGTCGGGGCTCTTCTACGCCGACGGGACGCCGAAGTCGTCACTCGACCCGGTGCGGATCGCGATGGCCGCGGCGCGCGCGGGCACGCTGACGGGGTGCCCCGACGCAACCGCTCCCACGGTGAGCGTCGCATCGGTTACGAACGGGATACTCATCGCCCAGGCGGCCGATGACGTCGGCGTCGCGAAGGTCGAGCTGTATGCGAACGGCGTCCTCATCGGGACCGACTACGCGGCGCCGTACGCGTTCTCGCTCGCGATCCTGCCGAAAGGGAGCTTCAACCTCGTGGTGAAGGCATACGACGCCGCCGGGAACGTGGGCCAGGCTACGGTCGCGCTGCGCCTTCGCGCAACACAAGCGGCTCATCGCCGGTGAGGTCGAGCACCGTCGACGGCGTGCCCGGAAGCTCGCCGGCGTCGATGACGGCTCCGCACGCATTCCGGATCTCCTCCGGGACGTCCTGAACGCGGCGCGGGCTCGGCCCGCCCGCCGCGTTCGCGCTCGTCGCGCAGACCACGCCGACCTCGCGCAGCACCGCTGCCGCCTCCGGCGGTAGCTCGGGGACGCGGACGCCGATCGCACCCGGGTTGTCGCCGGTCAGCCACGGGAAGCGGTGCTCCGGGTTGGGGACGACGAGCGTGTACGGCCCCGGGAGCAGTCCTTCCGTCAGCGTCAGGTCGAGCTCGGGCAGCGCGGCGACGAGCGCCTCGAGATCGGCCGCCAGGAGTGCGGTCGGCTTCGACATCTCCCGCCCCTTCAGGCGGTAGAGGCGCTCGACCGGCTCGGGCCGGAACGGCAATGCGCACAGGCCGTAGACCGTGTCGGTTGGGAGGATCACCGGCCGGCGCGCGCGGAGTGCGGCGACGGCTGCATGCACGGTGTTCAACGTTCCCCTTCCACGACTCTTGCAATCCCGCTCAAATCTGCCGTAATCCGGACGTTTCTGTACGCGAGCTTCTCGAGCGCAGCGGCGACCCGCTCTGCCTGGCCGTCGCCGACCTCGAGCACGAGCGCACGCGTGCGAGCCTCCTCGGCCAGCCGCTCGTGCAGCCCAGAACCGACGAGCGCCATCTCGGGCTCGAAGCGCAGCTCCGGCTGGAGGCCGTCGAGCGTGTCGACGTAGGGCGGGTTGGAGACGACGAGGTCCCAGCCGACCTGGGCAGCTTCGAGGCCGCCGATCCGCAGGTCGACGTCGAGGCCGAGCTGCTCCGCGTTCTCGCGAGCGAGCGCGAGCGCCGCCTCCGACTCGTCGACGCCGGTCACGCGCGCATCGGGGCGCTCGTCCTTGAGTGCCAGCGCGATCGCCCCCGAGCCGACGCCGACGTCGAGAACGCGCGGCGCCGCCTCCATTCCGGCGAGGAGCGCGAGTGCGCGTTCGACGACGACCTCCGTCTCGGGCCGCGGGACGAGCGCGCGCGCGTCGGTCTTCAGCATCAGCCGGCGAAAGCCCCAATCGCCGAGGACGTAGGCGAGCGGTTCGCGCGCCTCGCGCCGCTCAAGCAGGGGCTCGAGCCCGTCGACCTCGCGATCGAGGTCGGCATAGAGCTGCGTGCGCGAGACGCCGAGCACGTGCGCGACGAGCAGCTCCGCGTCCACGCGCGGCGTGTCGACACCCGCGGCAGCGAGACGCTGCTCCGCCTCCGCGATCGCCTCGCGCACCGTCACGCGAGCGCGCGCTGCCGCTCTTCCGCCGTCAGCGCTTCGGTGAAGGGCTCGAGCTCGCCCTGCAGCACGCGGTCGAGCTGGTGCTGCGTCAGCTTGATGCGATGGTCGGTGACACGGTTCTCCGGGAAGTTGTACGTGCGGATCTTCTCCGCGCGCGCGCCGGTGCCGATCTGCAGGCTCCGCGTCGCGTCGAGCTCTGCGCGCTGCCGCTCCAGCTCGCGGTCGTAGAGCCGCGCACGGAGAACCCGCATCGCCTTGTCCTTGTTCTGGAGCTGCGACTTCTCGTCCTGCATCGAGACGACGACACCGGTCGGCAGGTGCGTGATGCGCACGGCGGAGTCGGTCGTGTTCACCGACTGGCCGCCCGGACCGGTCGAGCGGTAGACGTCGATCTTCAGGTCGTTCGGATCGATTTCGACCTCGACTTCTTCCGCCTCCGGCATGACGGCGACGGTCGCAGTCGAGGTGTGGATGCGGCCCTGGCTCTCGGTCTCGGGGACACGCTGCACGCGGTGTGTGCCGCCCTCGTACTTGAAGATGGAGTAGGCCCCGTCGCCCTTGACCGCGAGCGTGACCTCCTTGAAGCCACCGCCGTCGCTCGGGCTCGAGCCGAGCTCCTCGACCTTGAACCCGCGCCGCTCGGCGTAGCGGGCGAGCATGCGGTAGATATCGCCGGCCCACAGCGCGGCCTCGTCCCCGCCGACGCCCTGCCGGACTTCGAGGATGACGTCCTTGCGGTCGGCGGGATCGGTCGGAACGAGCGCCTGGCGGAGCTCCTCCTCGAGGTGGGTCGTACGCTCCTCCAGCTCGGGCACGAGCTCGCGCAGGTCGGAGTCCTCGCGCGCGGCCTCGAGGTCGTCGCGGGCGGCGCGCCACTCTAGAGCCAGGCGATGCGGCGCCTCCAGCTCCTTCAGGCGGCGTCCAACGTCGGCCGCCTCGCGGCGGTCGTTGTGCAGCGTCGGGTCGGACATGCGCGCCTGCGTCTCCGCGTAGTTGCGCTCGATCTCGTCGACGAGGTTGTCCAGCGTGGCGTCCATCGCGGAGCAAGGGTAGCGTTGCCCATCGTGGAGCTCGTCGAGGCCCAGACGCTCGGAGAGGCGTGGCTCGAGGTCGCGCGGCGGATCGTGGAGCACGGCGCCGACGCCGTCTGGGACGGCGCACCGACGCGCGAGCTCGCGCTCCTGACGCTCGCGGTCGCGCAGCCTGATCCCGCCGACTCGTTGATCGCCGAGCTCGGAGACCCGGAATGGCTGCGGTGGATGCACGAGAACTTCTTCGTGCAGAAGACGGTGCCCGAGCTCGGCGGCGCGGCGAGCTATGCGGTGCGGCTCTTCAACTACGAGGGCGGTGGGCACGACCAGGTCGCATGGGTGGTCGAGCGACTACGGGCGAACCGGGAGTGCCGCGACGCGACCATCACGACGTTCCAGCCGCACACGGACACGACGTACATCCCCTGCGTCAGCGTGCTCGACTTCTGGCTGCGCGACGGCGCGGTCGAGCTGATCGTGTACGCGCACAGCCTCGACTTCGGCAAGAAGGCCTACGGGAACCTCGTCGAGCTGGCGGCGCTGCAGGCGCACGTCGCATCCGAGCTGGGCTCGAGCATCGGTGCGCTCGTCCTGCACGTGAAGACGGCGCACGTGTACGAGCCGGAGCTCGAGCTGATGGCCTCGCTTACGCGAGACGCGCTTCGAGCGTGATCTCGGGGACGCCGGCGAGCGCCTTCGAGACCGGGCAGTTCGCCTTCGCGCCCTCGGCGGCGGCCTGGAACGCGGCCGCGTCGATGCCAGGCACCGTGCCGTCCACCTGAAGCGCGATCTTTGCGATCCCTTCGCCGGGTTGGAACGTCACTGTCGCCGACGTCTTGAGCTGATCCGGCGGGTGGCCTTCCTTCGACAGGCCAGCCGCGAGCGCCATCGAGAAGCAGGCGGCGTGCGCGGCTGCGATCAGCTCCTCGGGGCTCGTAGAGCCGCCGCTTTCGTCCGTCGAGCGCGCCTTCCAGCTCACGGTCTCGCCGCCGATGGCACCGCTCGTCGACGAGTCGATCGTCCCGCTCCCCTCGAGAAGGCTCCCGGTCCACGTCACCTCTGCCTTGCGATCCGTTGCCATTACGCCATCACCTCCACGCGATTTTCGCCGACACGGTTTCCCTCGAGCTCCAGGACCTCGCGCAACGCGCGAATCGACACCTCGAGCTGTTCGAGCGACGGCTCGCGCGTCGTCAGCCGCTGCAGCCACAGGCCCGGCGCAAGGATCGTCATCACGACACGGTTCTGATGCTTGCCGGCGAAACGGATGAGCTCGTATGCGAGCCCGGCGATGAACGGCAGCAGCGCGATGCGCTCGACGATCAGCCAGTACCAGGCCGGCCGCCCGAAGAAGGCGAAGACGAAGACCGCGATCACCATCACCCAGAGCAGGAACGCGGTGCCGCAGCGCGGGTGGATGAGCGAATGGCGCTGGACGGTCTCGGGGTCGAGCTCCTCCCCCGCCTCGTACGCGTTGATCGCCTTGTGCTCGGCGCCGTGGTACTGGAACACGCGTCGAAGGTCCGGCAGGAGTGAGATCAGGCTGAGGTAGGCGACGAAGATCGACACGCGGATGGCGCCTTCGACGATCACGAACCAGCCGCCGCTCTTGATCGGCAGCGCCTCGGTGATCAGCCCCGGCGTGACCTTGAAGAGCGCGACGGCGAACCCGATCGCGATTGCGAACGCGAAGATGAGCGCGCCGCGCGAGAGCTCCTTCTCGGCCTCTGCGGGATCGGCGCCCTCTTCCTGCGCCGCGTAGTTCGCGGAGATGGCGAGCGCGCGGAAACCGATGGCGAGCGACTCGCCGAGCGCCATCACACCGCGGATGACAGGCAGGCGCAGAACCCAGTGGCGCGCCATGGCGGAGTCGATCGGCCGCGTCACCTGCGCGATCAGGCCGGCTGGCGTCCGGACGGCGACGGCCCAGTTCCCGGGGCTGCGCATCATGACGCCCTCGAGGACGGCCTGGCCACCGACAGTCATCAACGAGGCCCCTAGCTGCGCTTCGCGCGCTCGGCGCGCTCGAGCCGGCGCTGGAAGCGCTCGACCCGTCCACCGGTGTCCACGAGCTTCTGCTTGCCCGTATAGAAGGGGTGGCACTGGGAGCAGATCTCAACGTGCAGCTCCGGCTTGGTCGAGTGGACCTGGAACGTGTTTCCACAGGAACACGTCACCGTCGAGAGCACGTAATCGGGATGAATACCGGCCTTCATCGTCCACCCAGGATAGCAGCGGCCTGTTCGGCTACCGAGTTACCGCCCGACACGATAGCGACGGTCGGGCCGGCGAGATCGACTTTTCCCGCGAGGATCGCCGCAACCGCGGCGGCTCCGGCGGGCTCGCAGGCGAGCTTCGCGCGGGCATACAGGAAGCGCATGCCCTCCGCGATTTCGTCTTCGCTCACAAGGACGCTATCGACAGCCCCGCGGCAGATCTGGAGGGCCAGCTCTCCCGCAAAGGGGGGTGCGAGCCCGTCCGCGATGGTGTTCGTCTCGACCTTGACGCTGTGACCGGCCTCGAGGCCGGCCCGGAAGGCCTGCGCCTGCTCCGGCTCGACCGCGACGATCCGCGCCCGGCCCGCCAAGGCGGTGACGATGCCGGACACGAGCCCGCCGCCGCCCACGCCGACGACGACCGTGGCGAGGTCGGGGACGTCCTCGAGCATCTCCAGCGCGAGCGTCCCGTGGCCGGCGATCACGTACGGATCGTTGTGCGGATGGACGAAGACCCGTCCTGTCTCCTCGACGATCGCCATCGCGCGGTCGAACGCGATCGCATGGTCGGGCGCCTCGAGATCGACGCTGGCGCCGTAGCCGCGCGTGGCGGCCACCTTCGTCGGGTTCGCGTGCATGCTCATGACGACCACGCAGTCGACGCCGTACTGCGCGGCCGCCCACGCCACCGCCTGCGCGTGGTTCCCGGCCGACCAGGTGACGACCCCGCGGCTGCGCTCGTCGGGCGTGAGCGCGGCAACGCGATTCAACGCGCCGCGGGCCTTGAAGGAGCCCGTCTTCTGGAAGAGCTCGGCCTTCAGGTGCGCACCGAGCGCGGCCGAGGAGAGCATGGGCGTGCGGTGGATCCGACCGGCGAGGACGCCGCGGGCGCGCTTGACGTCGTCCGGCGTCGGCGGCAACTCGTCAGCCAACGGTGAGCGTAGCTGCTACCGGTCGTGGGAGCTCCACGGTGAATGCGGTCAAACGTCCCGGTTCGCTCACGACTTCCACGCGTCCGCCCATCGCCTCCGTCAACTCTTTCACGATCGCGAGCCCGAGACCGGTGCCGACTGCGCGCTCGCGGCCGTACCGCTCGTGCAGATAGAAGCGCTCGAAGGCCCGGTTGCGCTCCTCCGGCTGGAGGCCCGGCCCCGTGTCCTCGACGCGCAGGACGCCGGGAGCCGTGACGACGCGTACCTCTCCGCCGCGCGGCGTCAGGCGCAGCGCGTTCTCGACGAGGTTCGAGACCACCTGGAGCGCACGGTCGGCGTCGGCGAACGCAGGGGCAGGCCCTTCCGACACCGCCACGAGGTCGACGCCGAACGCGGCCGCCTGCTGCTGGTAGCGGCGGACGGCGTCGTCCGCCACCTCGGCGAGGTCGACCTCGCTCGGATGGACGCTGAAGTCGGTGCGCTTCATGCGCGCGAGATCGAGGAGGTCGCCGACGAGCCGCTCGAGGCGCGCCGACTCGGCGGTGACCGTCTCCGCGGCGTCGTGCGCGTCGACCGCTCCCTCTCCAAGCGCCTCGGCCCAGCCGCGGATCGCTGTCAGCGGCGTCTTCAGCTCGTGGCTGACCGAGAGCAGGAACGACCGCTCCGCCTCCTGCGCGCGCGCCAGTTGCTCGGCGAGGTCGTTGAACGCGGCCGCGAGCGTCGCGAGCTCCGCCGCGCCCTCGACCGGCACCGGCTCGGGACGCGTGCCGCGCGCGAGGGTGCGCGCAGCCTCGGCCACGCGATGCACAGGCCCGGCGATACGTCGTGCGAGCAGCAATGCGGCCACGCCGGCCAGCAGGGCGCCGGCGAGCGCCGAGATCAGCAGCGCCCACACGAACGGCGACCACTGCGACTTCGTCACGCTCTTCGGACGTAACAGGACGAACGCCTGGCCCTCGACCGGCTGCGCGGCGAAGAAGTACGCCGTGCCGCCGATCGTCACGGAGCCTTGCGCCGGCACGTTGTGCAGCAGCGCCTCCTGCGCCGAGGTGGGAAGGGCGGCCGCGTTCGTGCGGTAGCTCTCGTGCTGCTTCTTCAGGTACGGCCGCAGCGGCTTCAGATACGTGAACGGCGAGACGGCCACGCGCTCGCGCTCGGCGATGAGCGCCGCCTGGTGGGCGACGTCGTCGAGCGTCGCCCGGTCGACCGCGCGGCGCGTCAGCAGCAGGCCGAGCGCGAGCGTCAGCCCGACGCACAGGACGACGATCAGCGTGATCGCCTGGAAGAGCCTCGTGCGCAGGCTCGTCATGCTCAAGAGCTTACGCAGCGACGAGCTTGTACCCGGACCCGCGCACGGTGCGGATGGACTCCGGGTTGCCGAGCTTGCGGCGCAGCTGCGCGACGTGGACGTCGACCGTCCGCGTTCCGCCGGGATACGTCATCCCCCAGACAAGGTCGAGCAGCCGCTCCCGCGAGAGCACGATGCCGGGATGTTCGAGGAAGCACGCGAGCAGGTCGAACTCCTTGCTCGTCAGGTCGACCGCGGATCCGTCGACTGTGACTTCGTGCTCGTCGCGGCGCAGCTCGATCGGCCCGGAGATGAGCACCTCGCTCGGGTCGCGATGCTCGGCCCGGCGGAGGATCGCCTTGATGCGCGCTGCGAGCTCGCGCGGCGAGAACGGCTTCGAGACGTAGTCGTCGGCGCCGAGCTCGAGACCGGCGACGCGGTCGGGCTCCTCGTCGCGCGCGGTGAGCATCACGATCGGGACCTTCGAGTGGGCGCGCAGCGTGCGGCAGACCTCGAAGCCATCGATGCCCGGCAGTCCGATGTCGAGCACGACGAGCCGCACCGGATGGCGGCGCAACTCGGCGATCGCCTCCTCGCCGGTGCGCAGCCACAGCACGCGCCAGCCGTCCTGCTGTTCGAGGTACGACTTGACGAGCCGCCCGATCGCGTCGTCGTCTTCGACGAGCAGAAGGACGCCCCCGGTCCCTGCCCCCGTCATGCTCAGCCGCCGAAGCCCTCGACCTGGATCGTGTCCGCCGGCTCGTTCGCGCCGCGCGCGATGACAACGCGCATCCCCCGCCTCAACTGCGACGTCGTCTCGACCTGCGCGCCGACGCGCACTGTCGCGTCTGGCGCGACGGGGATGACGTCGGCCGGGCGGTCCCTCTCCCGGAGCGTGATCGAGCCGGGCGCGATGGCCGTGATGACGCCGCGGTAGAGCTGGGTGTCACGGATGGTGCCATCCGGCGCCTGCCAGACGATCTCAGCGCGGATCATCCGCCCGCCGAGGAGCGTCTGGATGATCCCGCTCGCGCTGGACAGCGCGAGACCGCTCCCGGCGAGCCAGAAGAAGACGTTGAGCGAGACGAGCACGACGGCCAAGACCGCGAAGCGACGGCGAGTCACGCCCACATGATCCCTCGAAGGCCGGAAAGAACGCGTAAGACCTCTGTAAATCAGGTGTTCGTGTACTCGGGGCCCGAGCCGCCCTCGGGCGGCGTGAGGCGGCCGCCCTTGGCGGTGATCGCGCCGCACTGAACGCAGTTCGAGGGTGCGAGCTGCACCGTCACCGTGCCGTCGCCGCCTTCGGTGCCGAGCTCGTACACCTGCGCGGGGCACATGTTGATCCAGAGATCGGCCACGTCGCGCGGCACCCGCCGCTCGATGCGGATGTGGTTCGGCTGGTCGTCGCGCGTCTTGTTCCCGGAGAGGAAGACGGACGAGAGCTTGTCGAACGTGAGAATCCCGTCCGGCCCGGGATAGCGCGAGCCGCGATCGGTGCGCAGCAGCGGCTGGTCCGCGTCCGGCTCCGCGCGCAACTTGCCCGGCGCGAGGCGCCCCTTCGACACCGTCATCGCACTCGCGAGCGCGCCGCCGACGAAGAAGCCGCGGCCGAACACCTGACGCATGTCGCGCACCTCGCGCAGGTCGTCGTAGATGAAGCTGGAGCGGATCGCGTCGTCGTACGAGCCGAGCGCCGTCGCGGGCGTCGCGCCACGCTGCAGCGACGCGAACGCGGACTCGGCCGCAAGACGGCCGGACTCGATCGCGTAGTGCACGCCTTTCAGCCGCGCGATGTTGACGAGCCCGACGCCGTCGCCGCACAGCAGCAGCCCGGGCGCGTGCAAGCGCGTCGGCAACGAGTGGAAGCCGCCGCTCGGGATCGTCTTCGCACCCCATGCCACGCGCTCGCCGCCCTCGAGCAGCTTGCGGATCTTCGGATGCGTCTTCAGCTCCTGCAGCAGGTCGTGCGCCGACAGCTCGACGTCGCGGTAGTCGAGGCCGACCACCATCCCGATGGTGAGCATGTCGTCGCCCATCGGGTAGATGAACGAGCCGCCGAACTCGCGGTACTTTGCCGCCGTTCGCAGCGGCCAGCCCATCGTGTGGATGACGCGGTCGAGCTTGCGCGGAACTTTCCAGACCTCCTTCACGCCGAGCTCCCAGACCTGCGGCTCGTCGCCGCGCAGCCCGAAGTGGTCGAGCGCAACTCCGGTGAGATGGCCCTGCGTCCCCTCCGCGAGAACGGTCACCTTCGCGACGAGATCCGCGCCCGGCTCGTAGTTGCCGAGCGGCTCGGCGTCGCGGCCGCGCCCCTTGTCGCCGGTGCGCACGCCGACGAGGCGGCCGTGCGCGACGAGCAGCCTCTCCGCCGTCGTCTCGGGGAGGATCGTCGTCCCGCCCTCCTCCGCGCGCTCGCCGAGCCAGCGGCCGAGACGCGAGAGCGAGAACACCCAGTTGCCGTGGTTGCGCATCGTCGGCGGCGGCGGGATGCGCAACGCATTGCGACCCGTGAGCACGTACACGGACTCGTTGTGCACCGGCCCGTACGACGGCAGATCCTCCATGCGGAAACCGAGCTTGCGTAGCGCGCGCGGGTTGACGACGGCGCCGGAGAGGAGATGGGAGCCGGGCTGCTTGCCCTTCTCGAGGAGCGCGACCGGCACGTCGCCGAGCCGCTCCGCCACCTCCGGGTGCTGCTCGAGCAGCTGGCCGAGGCGGATCGCGCACGCGAGCCCGGCCGGGCCGGCGCCGACGATGAGCACGCCGACGTCGATGCGCTCGTCGGCCGGGTCGGTCGGCTCGCCGACGAACTCGGCCGCCGCAAACGGCGGCGGGTAGTCGGACGCCCGGACGGTCACGAGCTCTTGCGCTGGTTCACGAGCTCGGTCAGCTTCGGCACGATCTCGTGCACGTCGCCGACGACGCCGAGGTCGGAGAACTCGAAGATGGGCGCGTTCGCGTCCTTGTTGATCGCGACGATGACGCTCGAGCTCTGCATGCCGACCTTGTGCTGGATGGCGCCGGAGATGCCGAGCGCGACGTAGAGCTTCGGCGACACCGTCTTGCCGGTCTGGCCGATCTGCGCCGAGTACGGGTACCAGCCCGCGTCGACGACCGCGCGGGTCGCGCCGACGGCGCCGCCGAGCGCGCGCGCGAGCTCCTCCGCGAGCGTGAAGTTCTCGGGCGCGCCGAGCCCGCGGCCGCCGGCGACGATCACGTCGGCGTCCTCGATCGACGGGCCGCTCGCCTCCTCCAGCTGCTGGTCGACGATCGTCGCCGCGCGCGAGTGCTCCTCGAGCTCGACCGCAGCCAGCACGACCTGCGGCGCGCCCCCACCGGCGGGCGCCGCATCAAACGACCCCGCGCGGAAAAGTCCGAGCCGCGGCGTCGACTTCCAGCCGACGTCAACGAGGACGGAGTCCTGCAGCGCGGGACGCTTGCCGACGAAGTCGCTCGTGATGTCGACGAGATCCCAGTTGAGACCCGCGTCGAGGCGCGCGGCAAGCCCGGCCGCGATGTCGGCCGCGAGAACGGAGTTCGCGAACAAGACCGTGTCGTAGCCGCCGTCTGCGACGACTTTCGCGATCACGTCGACGCGCGCTTGCGGCAGCGGCGGGTCGAGCGAGGCGTCGTCGGCGACGTGCACCGTCTTCGCGCCGTACGTGCCGGCTTCAGTGGCGAGTGCGGACACGCCGCCGCCGACGAGCACAGCATCGGCGTCGCCGAGCGACGCCGCTTTCGCGAGCACGCCGAGCGAGCCCTTCTGCAGCTCGCCGCCGTGATGCTCGAGAAAGACGAGCGTGCTCATACGAGCCGTTTCTCCGCGAGAAAGTCGACGATCGCTTGCGGCGCGTTCGCGTCGCCCTCGATCTTCCGAGAGTCGCCGCGTGCCGGCGGGCTGCCGAGCGCGAGCACCTCGGTCTTCGATCCCGCCTCGCCCGCGTCCGCGGCGTCGACGCCGGTGTCGGCGAGCGTGAGCGTCTCGAAGGGCTTCTTCTTCGCGCCCATGATCCCCTTCAGGGACGGGTACCGCGGCTCGTTGATCGCGTCACTGACCGCGACGACCGCGGGGAGCCGCGTCTCGATCACGTCGTACCCGAACTCGGTCTGGCGCTTCACGCGCACCGTGTCGCCCGTGACCGTGACCTCGGCCGCCTGCGAGACGACCGGCCGGCGCAGCCGTTCGGCGACGGCGGCCCACAGAACGGCGCCGTCGGCGTCCGAGGCCTGCTGCCCGAAGAGGACGAGATCGGCCTCCTCGCTCGCGAGCGCGCCCGCGAGCACCTTGCTCGTGGCCACGAGGTCGGAGCCGGCAAGCGCCGCGTCGCTGACGAGCACGGCCCGGTCAGCGCCCATCGCGAGCGCCTTGCGCAGCGAGTCCGCCGCCTTCTCCGGCCCCATGGAGACGACGACCACCTCGCCGTCGCCGTCGCCCTTGATCCGCAGCGCCTCCTCGACCGCGTTCGCGTCGAAGTGGTTCAGGGCGCCCTCACCCGATCGGTCGAGGCGCTTCGAGGCAGGATCGATCCGGCCGTGGCCCTCCGGGACGTGCTTGACGCAGACAGCGATCTTCATGCCGCCCGCGATCCTATTTACATCCGGGTCTTGAGTGCCTCTACATCGGCGACGAAGACCTTGCTCACCTTGTACACGCCGACGTTGCGCACTGCTCGCTCGCCCTGGTACCAGGCGGCGAGCGCGAGCCGCTCGTTGCCGCCGAACACGCCAAGGAGATGATGGATCAGCGCGACGCCGACTTCGACGTTCCCGTCCGCCGTGTGCGCCACCGGGTGGCCGATGAGCACGTTCTCGACGTACTTCCACGTCGACGGGAGGAGCTGCATGACGCCCTGCGCGCCGACGGAGGAGACGACGTCGTTCTGGTAGCCCGACTCCATCCACGCGAGCGCGCGGGCGAGGCTGGGGTTGACGCCGTAGTGCGCGGCCCACTGGTCGATGGACGCGCGCACGGCGGTCGCGTTCGTCGCCGACACGGACACGGAGTGCGACGCCGACGACACCGACGCCGGCAGGCGCAGTTTCGCGCCGACCAAGAGATACCGACGCGGATTCAGGCTGTTCAGCCGCGCGAGCCTCGTCAGCGTCGTGTGCGACCGGCGGGCGATCCCGGTGAGCGAGTCGCCCGGCTTGACGACGTAGAGGCGTATCGACACGCGAACGACGGCGCGCACCGGGATCCGCGTCTGCAGCCCGAGCGCGGTGAATGTCGCGCGGCCGGCGACCCCGTCCGCGGCAAGATGGAGCTCGCGCTGGTAGCGGCGGATCCCGCGGATCGTCGGCCCGTCGACGTAGCCGTTCACCGGCACGCCGATGCCGTGGCGGACGAGCAGGAACTGGAGGACGGCGACGTCCCAGCCGAACTCGCCGCGCGAGATCGTGCGCGCGCCGAAGAGCGGCGTGCCGAACGGGCCGAGCGCGCGGCGCATGCGCACGTCCGCGAGACCGGTGACCTTCAGCCCGTGCGTTCGCTGGAACGCGCGGATGCCGGCGACCGTCCGCGGCCCGACGATCGCGTCGATGGGGCCGTCGTACAGCCCTTGCGCGCGCAGGGCGACCTGCAGCCCCGCATGCTGCGGATTCAGTGCGCTCGCCGTCATGGGTGCCGCCAGGCCCGCCGCGAGCGCCCCCGCCAATGCCAGCCGGAAGCGCATAGGACCGCCTGATTACTCCTCCAAAGCAGGAATTCCTTCTCGCCGCGGGCAAAACGAACGAGGCCCCCTTTCGGGGGCCTCGCGGTAGTGACTGATCTCAGTGGGGCCCTACCCGTGAACCTTCGCGGCCGCGCTCACGCACAGGCTGTAGGGAGTCCCTTTCTGCCCGTCTACGTGCTTCTTCGACAGCGCTGCACAGGCCGCCTTGAACGACGCACCGTGCGCGGCCTTTGCCATCGCGGTCACGCACTGGCTGAACGGCGTGCCCTTCTGGCCGGCGATGTGCTTCTTGCTCTCGGCCCGGCAGTAGAAGCCGTACGCCTTCGCGGTCGACGGCAGCGTGCTCGTCGAGGTCGTTCCGGTCGTCGTGGTGGCGGTCGTCGAGGTGGTCCCCTGCCCATTGTTAGGATGGTTCGGGTTGCTTGCACGCGACAC
>Ga0193751_1001115_pt1 | contig 17794 bp, 13 predicted proteins | sample L1c2metaG_FD_143050 | JGI IMG/M metagenome (GOLD analysis project Ga0193751, IMG submission 143050) | Soil microbial communities from a riparian zone of the East river system, Colorado, United States - L1c2 | ecosystem: Environmental > Terrestrial > Soil > Riparian zone | place: USA: East River... | reverse complement strand
TGCCGATGGACCCCGTAGGAGCCGACGTGATGTTTTTTCTGCTCGCGTCATGCATCGTGGTGACACTTGGCGCGATCATCGGCAACGCAGGCTTGCGGACGCGGCGAACGGCTGCTCTGCAGCCGGCGACGGACCGAGAACTTTTGCTGTTGAGCACTATTCTGGTTGTTGCGCTGATTGCGGGCTTTGGGTCGAATGTGTCTTTCATGGTCGGCTCGTCGGTCAACTTCTCGGATGTGTTCGACCTGGAAAAACTTGTCGTCGTTTCCAATGAGCTCTACGTGCAAAGGTTCGCGGAGTCTGGCCCGCCGCCACCCCCGGCGTTGAGCCAGGCGCTGCTCCCGTTCGTCTACCTGGCGCCTGCAGTCGGTGGGATACTGTTCGTTGCGCGGCGGGAAAAAATGTGGAAGCTCCTCGCGCTGTTGTCGTTTCTTCCCGCGGTCATAGTGACGATCCTGCAGACCACGAAGGCAGCCGTGCTCTTCGCCGCGACGTTCTGGCTGTCTGGCTATTTCGCGACGCGACTGCGATTCGGCAAGCTCGGAGTCTTTACGAAGCCGCACGTGCTCGCGGCCACGGGCCTGACCGTTATGGTGACAACTTTTTTCTTCGCGATCGGCCTCGCTCGAATGGCGTCGACGGACGTGACCCTTCTCAACATAGTGATGGGAAAGCTGTTGACTGCGGCCTTTGGCCAGATGACGGTGTTCTCACACTGGCTCACGGAATACCGTGGCCAGCCGTTCGATCCGACGCTCGGCGTTTATACGTTTGCGGGACCGCTCGAGCTGCTGGGATTCGGCAAGCGAATTCCAGGGATTTTTGAGAATCTTGTCGAGTTCGCAATTTCAGAAACCAGCAACGTCTACACGGGGTTCCGTCCGCTGATCGAGGACTTCACGATTCCGGGCGCTCTCGCGATTCTGGGACTTCTCGGCGTGGCCGGGGGCGCAGGATTCCGACTGGTCGCCGCCGGAAGTTGGAGCGCAGTGCCATTACTCATCCTCGCATACATGACGATTTTCTGGACGCCGATCACGTGGTTCTGGATATACAACAGCCTCACCGCTACCGTAGTGGCTATTGGTCTCATCGTTTTGCTCGTTCGCATCTGGCGGGGACCACGCCGGATTGCAACCGCCTGAGGACATGACTTGACGGCTCAACTCAAAGAGACCTACATCGAGGAGGGTGTGGACGCACTTACGTTCGTGACGCCACTGATAGAAAAGCGCCGCCTAATAATTCTTGGCGTCGTTCTTTTGACACTCGCGGTTGGCATCTTTGCATTCGCAATGCCTCGTAAATACAAAGCCGAGCTCTCCCTCACGCCTGTAGTCAACAGCAGGTCGGCGTCTGCTCTTGGGGGCATAGCGGCGCTCGCCGGAGCCACGCTCCAACAAGGCTACCAGCTGACTCCCGCGCGAATGATGGAGTTAATAAAGTCGCGTGCCGTGCTGGCAGGCGTCGGACTGTCGCCATACAAGACGGGCGGAAATGAGAAAGTCATCGACAGGGTTCTGGGCAGGACATTCGTTGGGAACGACGCGGAAGACGTGGCGAAGCACGTGGGGAAGATGCTGGCGACAACAACCAACAAGGAAACGGGAACCATCCAGGTCGCGATTCAACACAAGGACAGTGCGCTGGCGCGACTTGTCGCCACACGAATTGTGGACAGCGCAAGCCAGATCTTCGTTCGAACATCGAAGGCACAGGCACAACAGCTACGAATTTCCCAGGAAGCGCGAGTGGAGAATGCGGCGTCCGCGTTGACGAGCGCAGAAGAGCGCCTTCGCCAATTCAAAGACCAGAATCGGGCAACGCCGGCCTTCTCTTCCGCCGGCTTGGAACAGGAGCGCCTGAGTCGTCAGATCCGCTTTGCCGAAGACGTCTATAATCAGGCAGCGACCGACCGCGAGGCCGCCTACGCACGAGAGCTGGAGGCGACGCCGACGGTTGTCGTGCAGGATCCATTGCCAAAGGAGCTACCAAAGGTCCGCAAGCATGTGATCCTGAAAATGGGGATCACCGCCATCGTCAGCCTTGTTGTCCTCTCGTTCGCAGTCCTTCTCGCCGATCTCACTCGACGAAGGCTCGAGAGGGCGGACCCGGAGAGCGCTCGTTTTCAGAGGGCGGTTTCCACCTTGCCCCGACTCAAACGCCGGCGAGCTCGTCCGCTTTAGTCTCCGACGTCTATCCGCGGAGCGCATCCCACGCGACGCGCAGGTAGCGCCTGGCCACATTCACACCGTTCTTGTCACCTCGAATGCGCGACGCTCCGAGACGCGCACCGAATAGTCCGAGCAGGACTCCACAGAAAATCCGGTAAGTGACTCGCGGCTTCGCTGAGCGGAAATAGTAAAGAGTTCCCTTCAGATACTCGGGTAAATGTTGCTGCGTCGCGTGGTCGACGGTCTGGCTTCCGTAATGCACGACGCTGGTGTCGGCAAAAAAAACAATCTTCCAGCCGGCGCGTCGGAGTCTGTAGTGCCACTCGACCTCTTCTCCTCCAACGAGCGCGACTTCCGCCATCGGACCAACTTCCCGCGCGGCCTCCATGCGAACTGCTACACAGGCACCCCGAAAAGTCTCGACCTCCATCGTCCGGTCGTGCTTCCAGTAGCGCGACGTACCAGCGCGTGGTCGCAATACAGGAGCGAGCGCGGCCACGATGCTTTCGGTCACCCGGTGCTCTCGAATCCCGGAATGCGATAGCAGCGTCTGGGGCATCGAGGAAAAGCTGTATGTGGACGGCTGCAGCGATCCGTCAGTGTTGTTGAGGCGCGGACTTACGACGGCGACGCGAGCGTTGTCGGGCGCCTCCATGAATTCTGTAACGGCCGCCACGGCGTCACCGCTGAATATCAGATCGTCGTTGAGAATCCAGACGTAGTCGGCGCTGGATCGCCGCAGAACCACATTATGATTGCTCGCGAAGCCTCGAGGGGAGTTATTTTGGATGACGTCTATTCCGGGGAACTCTTCCCGCAACCGGCGCGGGAGCACGGTGCCGGCATTGTTGCATGTGGCAGTCACTTTCCAGACATATGCCGTGGACTTCAGGCTGTTGTAGAGCGACCGCAAACACTCCACAATCAGATCTTCGTTGGCGCCACTTACAATTGAGAATTCGAGCGAAGGCGTTGGCATGGGTTCGGTTTCGATACTAATCCCCTGTCTCAACGAATTCCACTTCATTCGAGCATGCCTCGCCTCGGTGCTGGCGTTCGAAATTCCGGCGGGGTCCGAGATTCGTGAGATCCTGGTGATCGACGGCGGGTCAAGCGATGGCACGCAGGAGATCGTGAATCGAGTCGCCGCGACCGACACTCGAGTCAGGCTTCTCCATAATCCCGGACGGATCCAATCGACTGCGCTCAATGTTGCTTTGCGGGTCGCTATGGGCGACTACATCATGCGACTCGATGCACACTCGTCGTATCCGGGCAACTACCTCGCACTCGCTCTGGAAACTTCGCTGCGGACCGGATGCGAAAACGTCGGTGGGCTTTTCATCACGCAACAGCGAGGAACAGGATACAACGCCGCCCTCATTCAAGCTTTAACGACGCACAAGTTCGGCGTCGGCGACGCAGGATATCGAACCGGAGCACAGGAAGGATCTGCGGACACAGTGCCTTATGGTTTTTTCCGACGCGACCTGTTCGACCGAATCGGCCTCTTCGATGAAAGACTGGTACGCGCGCAGGATTATGAAATGAATCAGCGTATCATTGCCGCAGGCGGATGCGTCTGGAGAAACCCCGCAATCCAGGTGAAATACTACACTCAGCCCGACCTCTATGCGTTCTTGAGAAAACAGATCGTATACGAGGCTCCTTACAACGCCTACCTGTGGTACCTGGCGCCCTATGCGTTCGCGGTAAGACACGCGATTACTGGAATATTCGCAGCCGGCGTTCTGGGAGGCATCCTGCTCTCGCCGGTATCTGCCGCCGTAAGAATCATTTTCCGTTCGCTATCGCGAGCCTCGACACATTGTTTTTCTTCCGTTCGCCTTTTTCCTCTATCATTTTCTGCACGGAGTTGGGTTGCTCGCTGGATTGCTTCGGCTGCTCACGCAAACGGCTCCCGTGCAAAAGGTCGCCGAGCCGTGGCCGGGCGCAGGACGCTCGAGAGCGTGGCCCGTAATGCGGGGGATCGCAGTGTGAGGTGGCAGCTCAAGGCGCGGGTGCAGAACGCCGTGGCTGCGCTCCCGTTTGCGTCAAACGCCGTGTACTACGCCATTCAGCGAAGCGTTGGCGGGTTGCGACCCGGACTCAATCAACCCGTAGACCGCTTTCGAGCCGCGTTGCGCACAGTGGACTGGATCGAGTCCGCAGGGCTCGACATAACCGGGCGGACATTCGTGGAAGTAGGCACTGGTCACATGGTGAACATGCCTACGGCGCTCTGGCTTCTTGGAGCCGGTGAGATTCTAACAGTCGACCTGAACCGCTACCTGTCGGATACGCTCGTCACCGAGTCCAATGAATACATCCGTCGCAACGAAGCTCAGGTCCTCGCGCTATTTGGACAGCGAGCGGCTACCGGAGAGTTCAAAAAGAGGTTCGGCCAGCTCACATCGTTTCATGGAACACTCGCCGAGCTTCTCGAGATGATGAACGTGAGATACCTGGCTGAGTGCGATGCCGCTGCCTTGCAAGTCGAAGACGACAGCTTCGATTTTCACATCTCGAACACCGTGCTCGAGCACATTCCAGAGGACGTGCTCGGCGGAATATTGGCCGAAGCGAAACGCGCTCTCAAACCCGGAGGGTTGCTCGTTCACCACATCGACCCGTCGGATCATTTCTCACACAACGACAACTCGATTGCCGCGGTGAATTTCCTGAGATTCGACGACGATGAATGGCGCCGCTGGGCGGGGAATCGTTTTATGTACCACAACCGGCTCCGTGCGCGCGATTTCGTCGCTCTGTTCGAGCGCGCGGGCGCGCATATTCTCCGCTCCGAGAGGCTGATTGACGAACGGTCACTTCGGGAGCTGGAAGAAGGGTTGAAGCTTGCAGACAAGTTTGCGGGTTTCGAGCCTGATGAGCTGGCGGCGACGCAGATCTCGATCATGGCCCGATTTGACTCAACAGACTGGCAATTCGCGGGTTAGGTGACATACATTGTCCGCTGGCAATCCCGTTGAGGAGTCCAAGCACGGTTTTCGCGGGGCCACCGGACTGCCGCGCGTCCTGACCTGTCCCCTGCCCAAGCAATGAGCTCACCAGCATCGACCTCGATGTCCATTCCGTTCTTCAGATATCCGCATCTCTTCGCGCAGCAAAGAGATGAGATTCTGAAGGCGGTAACCGCTGTCATGGATCGCGGGGCTTTCATTCTTCAGAGCGACCTGGTGGAGTTCGAGACCGCCCTGGCCGGATTTACCGGCGCAAATCACGCTCTCGGAGTTGCCAACGGAACAGATGCGCTGATCATCGCGTTACGCGCGGCCGGCATCGGCGCCGGGGACGAGGTCATCGTTCCTTCGCACACGTACGTCGCGTCTGCAGCCTCTATTCATTTCGCGGGAGGCACACCGGTCCTCGTCGAGTGCAGCCCCGATCACATGATCGATCCGGCGGCGGTAGCCGCTGCCGTCACTCCGCGAACTTCCGCCATCATGCCCGTTCAGCTCAACGGCCGGACGTGTGACATGGATGCACTCCAGGCAATCGCGGATCGTCATGGCCTCGCAATCATCGAGGATGCGGCCCAGGCACTCGGCTCGAAGTTCAGGGGACGCAACGCCGGAACGTTCGGCATCGCCGCTGAATTCAGCTTTTATCCCGCGAAAGTGCTCGGATGTTTTGGTGATGGCGGCGGACTCACGACGAATGATTCAACGATGGCTCGCAAGATGTCGCTTCTCCGCGATCACGGACGCGATGAGAACGGACTCGTGGTCACGTGGGGGTTGAACTCACGACTCGACAACCTTCAGGCCGCCATACTCAACGTGAAGTTCCAGCAGCTCGAAGCCGAGATCGAGCGTCGCCGGGAGATTGCGCGGCTGTACCGCAACGGCCTCGAGGGTCTGGAGGATTTCGTTCTGCCGCCTGGACCCGATGGCGAGCCGGACCATTACGACGTCTATCAGAACTACGAAGTCGAATCAGGACGAAGGGATGAGCTGCGCAAACAGCTTGAGGACGATGGCATTCGCACCATCATTCAATGGGCGGGCAAACCGGTCCATCAGTTCGAAGGTCTCGGTCTCCGCGGCGCGAATCTTCCAGATACGGACAGGTTATTCACGCGCTGCTTTCTTTTGCCGATGAATACTTCGCTCACCAACGAAGAGGTGGAATACATCTGCGACCGCGTCAGGAAATTCCATGGCTAGCGTGGAATCCCTGATACATCGCAACTCCGGGTCGCTCGGCACCCTCGCCGATGCGGATTCTTTTCACGAGCCACTGGCGATCGACGCCGAGGACACGGAAGCGCTGCTTGCCGGTCTTCAGCGGATGATCCTCATTCGCGTCGTGGAAGAAAAGATCGGAGACATGGTGTCGCAGGGCGTCGTGAAGTGTCCCTGCCACCTCGCGATTGGTCAGGAAGCTCCAGCCGTAGGCGTAGCCGGGTATGTACGCAAGGGAGACCGCGTATTCGGAGCCCATCGCTCACACAGTCATTTCCTTGCGCTCGGCGGCTCGCCACACGGTCTGCTCGCTGAAGTTCAGGGAAAAGACACGGGAGTGTCGCACGGAATGGGCGGGTCGATGCACCTGATAGACATTCCAAACGGCCTCTACGGCACGGTTCCCATTGTGGGCGCGACGATTCCAATCGCCGTCGGTGCGGGTCTCGCGGCGAAGATGGATGGCAACGGAGATATGGCGGTCTCGTTTTTCGGCGACGGGGCAACCGAAGAAGGCGTGTTCCACGAGTCCATGAACCTCGCCGCCGTGATGAAGATTCCCGTCCTGTTCGTCTGCGAAAACAATTTCTTTTCCAGTCATCTTCACATCGCGCTGCGGCAGCCTGACACGTCTGTCTGCCGGTATGCGGAAGCGCATCGCATTGCCTGGGCGCGCGCTGACGGGAATGATCTTGCTGCAATCCGCGCAGTGACACGCGAAGCTGTCGAAGCGATTCGCGCGGGTGAAGGGCCGAGGTTCCTCGAGCTCGTGACGTACCGGTGGAGAGGACATGTAGGGCATCGCGAGGACGAAGACGTGGGAGTGAAACGGAAGGATGACCTTGCCGCATGGAAGCTCCGCGATCCAATCAGCCGGCTCGCACTCGCTCTCGAGTCAACCGGAGCAATCGATCGCCAGCAGGTGAAACGTTTCTGGACCGAAGCGCACGTCATCGTCGATGAGGCGTGGGCGACGGCCACTCACGATGGCTACCCGCCAGCCAAGGCGCTGCTCACTCGCGTCTACAGCGGAACGATGGCAAACAAGCATTGAGCAAGGCAGCGGAGACAACCGGCTACGGAGCCGCCATACGCGATGGCTTCGAGCATCTGCTCGCGAACCACTCCGAGGTGTTCACCATCGGGCAGGGACTCTGGAGTCCCTGGTATGTCGGCAACTCCATGACCGACCTCGACAGCCAGTTCGGGCGCGAGCGCGTGATCGACACGCCGGTATCGGAGCTCGGCTGCACTGGAGCAGCGCTCGGAGCAGCGCTCTGCGGATATCGCCCTATCGTGATCCACCCTCGCGTGGATTTCATGCTGCTCGCAGTGGATCAGATCGTGACGCAGGCGGCCAAGTGGCGCTCGATGTTCGGAGGTCAGGTGTCCGCACCGATCACGATTCGGGCAATCATCAATCGCGGCGGCGAGCAGGGCGCGCAGCACTCGCAGTCATTGCAGTCCTGGTTCGCTCACATTCCTGGATTGCGTGTAGTGATGCCATCCACGCCGACAGACGCGCGTGATCTTCTTATCGCGAGTGTGCTTTCCGACGACCCGGTGCTCTACCTCGACGACCGGTGGCTCTACGGCCTTGAGGAGGAATTGCCGCCCATCGAAGAGCGCAACCTCGCGAATGAAGGACCAAAGCTCACGCGGACAGGACAGGACCTCACGCTCGTCGGTTGCAGCTATAGCGCGCATCTCTGCCGCGAAGCGGCGGCACGCCTGAGCGCAAACGGCATCGAGTGCGACGTAATCGACATTCGCGTGCTGAATCCGTTCGATGCGACACTGTTGATCAAGTCGGTAAAGAAAACCGGCCGAGTACTGGCGGTAGACGGAGATTGGCGGACGTGCGGCATGGCGGCCGAAGTAATAGCGTCCGTCGTCGAAGCTGTCGAGCCCCGCATGATGCGCGCGGCACCGCGCCGCGTGACGCTTCCCGACGCTCCCGCGCCGACGAGCAATCCGCTCGAGCGCAGCTACTATCCGACAGTAGACTACATCGTGCAGCGCGCGCTCGCGCTCGTGGGGGCGCAGCAAGAAACTTTCGAATGAAGCGGGCGCTGGACATGCTCGCTTCGGGCGTCGGGTTGGTGATCCTGTCGCCGGTGCTGGCCGTGCTCGCGGTCGCGATTTATCTCCAGGATTACCACTCGCCGTTCTACGTCGCCGCAAGGGTCGGCAAGGACGAGCGACCATTCCGGATGGTCAAGTTTCGCTCGATGATCGTGCGCGCTGACGCCACCGGTGTGGACTCAACTGCGGGCGATGACCCTCGCATCACTCGACTCGGCGCGTTCATTCGCCGGTTCAAGCTCGACGAGATCCCCCAGTTATGGAATGTGCTCTCCGGGAGCATGTCGTTTGTCGGACCTCGCCCAAACGTGGAGCGTGAGACGATCCTTTATACTGCCGAAGAAAAACGACTGTTGAGCATCCGGCCCGGCATCACCGACCTCGCATCGATAGTCTTCGCGGATGAAAGCGACATTCTTCGCGGGAGCGACGACCCTGATTTGCGATACAACCAGATCATCCGACCGTGGAAATCGAGGCTCGGACTGCTCTACGTCGACGCATCAGGGAGTGTGACCCTCGACCTCCGGATTCTATGGTTGACTGTCCTTGCAGCCATCCATCGAAACGCGGCACTCGCCGGCGTACAATCAATCGCGCGATCTCTTGGAGCCGATGAAACACTGTTGGCTGTGATTTCGCGGACGGCTCCCCTGCTTTCTGCTGCTCCGCCCGGCGCGAGCGAGATCGTGCGGAGCCGCGTCATCGTCGCCTGAGAGGCGCTGCTTACCAGCCGAACGTCGCCAGCGTAACCGTCAGATTCCGATTGGTGCGATCGCTCCCACCGCCGCCGGTGGTGCAGCTCACCTTGTTCTGGAAGAACGAGTTGTACCGGTTCGCGTGCGCATAGTCTATCCTCAGCCTGAAGTAGCTGTTGGCGTAGCCTCCACGCAATCCGGGATAAAACGTCACATCGTGCGCGCAATGCTCGACGTACCCGAGCGGGAATTGAAGCAGAAAAAGGGCGTCGTTGTCGAAGCGCGTCCGCCCCACGGTGATCCCGCCCTGCCAGCCACCTTTGAAATAGTCCGTCGCAAACCACTGCGACGATGATCCAGGGCCGATTCCCGATCCGATGATCTGCCCGTAATTGGTGTAGCCCTGGATGACGGACCGACTCGTGTAAAAGGATCCAATTGGCCGGAAGCGATATGTGCTCGACTGCTCCTCGTTGGTTGTCTCGCCCTGAATGCGGAGGCGCGCGCCATCACCAACCGCGCCAACCCACTGGAGCCCCACTGTATATCCGCGCGAATGATCCGGCTGTTCGATGAGATCGCGAAACGAAACCGGAAAGTCCGCGCGCCCCCACTCGACGTAGCTCTCGAGACCATAAACCGGCAGCGCCCAGCGCGCAAAGAGCGACATGATCTGATCGCTTCCCGGCACCATCGTCTTGTCGTCGTACCAACGCTTTTCAGCGCGTCGAACAGATGTCCGAAAACGTCGCCCGTTCCGCTGACCGAAGCGAACACCGAACGCGTGAAGCCGAGCGTGAGGCCGGATTTTTCGTTTCGCTTCCAGGCGAGCGCAAGGCCGCTCAGCGATCGTGTGTCGTCGGCGGATTTGTTGTCGAAGAACGGTGACTCCCTGAGCGACCCAACGATCCACCGCGCATCGAAGCGTCCAATCAACGTGTTGACTGGATGAGAAGTTCGGAGCAGCGCGTGCGGAAAACCTGCGGCGTTGTCGCCCATCACGATCGGATTCCTGATTGCCGGCCCCCACCACTCGTTCTCGGTTGCAACTCCGGCTTCGACTGGTCCCGCGGTCACAGTGAGCGACGACTGGCCCGGATAGATCTTCGAGATGGACTTGGCGCCGAATCGCCACGGCATGTCGATCGAGTACGGAAACTGATTGAAGGGAGACGAGTAATGCGCTCTGCCCAGAAGCAGAATGGGCGAGTACAGGAACTTCGGATCAGCCGGGTTGATCGACAACTCATTATTCGCCGAGTAGGCGAGCTCCGGAATCGCGACCAGTCGAATGGGCCCGACGCTGGCGGTAAATCCCGCAAGCGCTCGAATATTCCCGCCGACTCCCGCCCACAAGGCTCCGTCGTTCTGACCAAACGGAAGCGACGAGTTGTTCACATAAGTGAGCTGCGGCAGAACGACAGTGAATCGTCGTGGAGACTTGCCCTGACGCCGGGCATCGCTGAGAGTCGACGTTGATCGCAGCATCAGGCCTTCAGCCGAGGCAGTACCCGCCAGCTCGGCGAGGCGAAGCTGGTCAACCGAATCACCGCTCACGGTGATCACACCTTCGACCGGAAATCGAGGGAGAGCGACGGCCGGACCTTGCGCTTGAGTCCGTGTGGCGGACAAGACGCAGAACATCGCGGCCAGTAATTGCGTGGAGCGTACCGATGGACGCATTGACGACTAAGGGATGATAGATTCTTGCCGCGCCGACTGGAATGCAACGAAAGTTCGCGGCGCTTGCCCGATGCAGGACCCGAAACTAACTATAGGCGCAACCAAAGAGCGGAGCCGCGCCCGCGTTAAACTAGCCGCGGTCCCAAAACCCTGCAAACGTCACCACTCAATACTTGCCGATGATCAGACGTGTAACCGTATTCGCATTCGCAGTTTTTGTTTTCTTCGCGCCTACGGCTGCCAGTGCACAACGCAACGTCGGCGGACGAAACGAGGTGTTCGCGGGCAGTGATCTCGAGAGTTACCTGCGGTATTTGCAGACGCTCGGAAAATCGGAGAGCTATCCCTTCAGCATTCGGGCGTTTTCCCCGCAGGAGATCGACGGTACGACCTTCAGAAGCGAGAGCACCACGGACTGGAGTGGTCGATCGTACGGCCCACGGTGAGCGCATACCTCAACAGCGCATTTCCATATGGCGGAAACGACGGGCCGGTGTGGCAGGGCAAAGGACTGACAAGCTCGATTCAGGGCGGCATCTCGGCGCGATGGAAATATTTCTCAGGCACTCTCGCGCCGATCGCGTTTCGGTCGGAGAACCAGCAGTTTCCGCTCATGCAGAACGGCGAGGTCGGCTACCTCGCGTTTGCTGATGGACAGCTGCCAACGTACATCGATCGTCCGCAGCGATTTGGGATCGACCCGTACAGCCAGGTGGACTGGGGCCAGAGTGAGTTCCGGTTCGACGGCTTCGGCGTCGCGGCAGGAGTCTCCACCGCCAACCAATGGTGGGGACCGAGCAACAATTTTCCCTACATCCTCGGCAACAATGCCGCAGGCTTCAAACACTTCTTCTTTGGAACGTCACATCCCGCCGACTTGTGGATTGCGAAGCTGCACGCGCGGCTCGTGTACGGACAGCTCGACCAGTCCGCTTACTCGTCGGTAACCGGACCGGATTTTTTCGTAAGCTTTGCCGAGCCGGGACAAAAAAGGTTCATGGCCGGCCTGGTCGCCAGTCTCGAGCCACGTGGTATTCCGGGATTGGAAATAGGGGGAGCGCGCTTCTTCCACGGCCCAACAGATCGGCTTGGATACTGGTTCTCGATACACGATCTCAAGCTTCCGCTTCAAGGCCTGTACAAGGCCGGCCTTCCGCAAGAGAGCGACACGACGATTCTCGGAGGGACGCAGGCGCTCAAGGAAAATCAGCTCGCGTCAGTCTTCCTTCGATGGGCGCCGCCGGGTAGCGGCTTCGAGGTGTACGGAGAGTACGGCCGCGAAGATCACGCCCTCGACAAACGCGACCTCCTTGAAGAGCCTGATCATTCGGCGGCGTGGAACATGGGATTTCGGAGAGCATGGCTTGGCGCCGCGGGCCAGGCGATGCAAGCGGTTCGAGGGGAGATGTTCACGTACGAGACGTCTGCCGGCTCACGCACGAGTGGTGAAGGTCAGACCTACGTACACGGAGTAATGCGACAAGGCCACACCGAGCGTGGGCAGATGCTGGGAGCCGACGTCGGTGCCGCCAGCGGCTCAGCCTGGGAGCTCGCCTACGACCGTTACAATCCGAGTGGGCGAATGACGGCGTTCCTCCGACGTCAAGTCGAGCACGAGGAACGATTCCCGACTCTCTATCATCGCGGTGCCGCGCTGTTCAGACCGGTTGACGTGATGAACTCGATTGGTGGCGAGGTGAATCGATTTTTTGGGTCAGTCGAAGTGCTGGCCCGACTGACGTTGACTGCGGATCTGAACCGGTATTTCCTGGCTGATCAGAACAATGCCAACTTCGCCTTGCAGATCAAACGAGGATTCTGAGATCGTTGCTCGGCCTGGATCCGCAGCACCCATCAGGCATCCATGACGAAAGGGTTAACCGGATTCCGCGGATACAGCGGATTATTTACTCTCGCGTACGAGAGGCGGGCCGCATCCAGGCATCCGGAGGTTTTTTTGTTTAACTACAAAAAAACAGCGGTCGGTTTGCAGACAACCTGCCGTACGCCTGCACCAAATAATCCGCTGCATCCGCCGAATCCGGTTAGACCTCCGTCATGGATGCCTGAGGTAAATCGCCGTCTTCACCACCCAAACGTCGAAAGAGTAACCGCAAGGTATTTGTTCGAGCGATCGCTCCCTTCGCCCGCTGCCTTGCAGGTGTTGTCCTTGTTCTGGAAAAACGTGTTGTAGCGTGTGGCCGAGGCGAAGTCTGCACGGAGGCGGAAGTAGGAGTTGGAGTATCCCGCTCGCACGCCGGGATAAGTCGTAACGTCGTGTCCACACCGAGTCGCGTAGCCCAAAAGAAAAAAGGCGTCGTTGTTGAAGCGCACACGTCCTGCGGTGACGCCAACTTGCCAGCCGCCCGTGAAATAATCTCCGGCAATCCACTGGCTCGATGATCCCGGACCGATTCCCGCAGCGATCAGCTGACCTTCGTTGGTATAGCCCTGAATGACAGAGCGGCTTGTGTACCAGGAGCCAATCGGGCGGAAGCGGAACGTGGAGCTCTGCTCGACGTTGGTAAACTCGCCCTGCGCTCGAAAACGCGCATCATCTCCAATGGGCTTGGACCATTGCATACCCGCTGTGTATCCGCGCGAATGTTCGGGTTGCTTGAGAAAGTCACGGAACGAAACAGGAAACTCAGTTCGTCCCCATTCGATGTAGCTCTCCAGTCCGTAACGGGGGAGCGCCCACTGTGCGAAGAGCGAGAAGATTTGATCGCTGCTCGGAACCATCGTCGAGTCGGTCAACGCATGTGCATTCGGATGGCCGGTATTCTTGAGCGCGTCGAACAAATGGCCCGCGACATCGCTGTAGCCCGTGCTCACAGAATAAACCGATCGCAGAAAGCCCAACGTGACACCGGACTCAGCACTGCGCTTCCACGCGATTGCGAGCGCGCTCAGCGCCCTCACGTCGTTGTCGGGATTGTTGTCAAAGAAATCCGATTCCTTGAGTCCGCCAACAATCCACCGCGCATCCAATCTGCCGAGAATCGTGTTCACCGGATGAGACGTGCGAATGAACCCATGCGGAAAGCCCGGTGCGTTGTCACCCATGACGATCGGATTAATGAGCGCTGGCCCCCACCACTCGTTCTCAGTTGCCGCGCCTGCCTCGATCGGTCCAGCTGTAACGCTCAGCGACGATTGCCCAGGATAAATCTTGTTGATGCCTTCACCACCGAAGCGCCAGGGCATGTCGATGGAATACGGGAATACGTTGGAAGGATTCGAGTACACGCTTCGACCGGCGGGCACAGCCTTGACGAATTTCGGATCCGCAGGATTGATGTCGAGGCGGTTATTTGACGAGTAGGCGAGCTCCGGAATCACGACGAGGCGCAACGGCCCAGCGGAAAGTGTGAATCCCGCCAATGCGCGAAGATTCGCTCCCTTCCCCGCCCAGAGCGCTCCATCGTTCCGGCCGAATGGAAGCGTGCTGTTGCTGACAAGAGTCAGCTGGGGGAATACAATGGTGAAGGATCGCGGTGTTTTACCACTGCGTCGCGGGTCCATCAGCGACGACGTAGAGCGAAGCATCAACCCTTCGACTGGCGCGCGGCCTTCGAGCTGCGCGAGTCGCAGCTGGTCGACAGAATCACCGCTGACCGTTATCACGCCCTGTGAGAACGATCCTCCTGAATTGCTGTCGCCGGAGCCAGTCTGAGCTGCGGACTTGCTCTGTGGCACAAGAGCAGCCACCGCGGCAAAAAAACAAACACAGCGCGAAAACGGACGCATCAAAAGCCTTTGCAATGGTAAGTTGCCGCCACAAAGCGCGTAACGATCAGAGCTCAACCCGCTTGCCGGGGACTGATCGCGCGAGTAATAATTAGCGGCGGCCAGACAGCGGTACGCGCGTTAAACTAGCGGCGGCGCCGTACCCCGGCAAACCTCCTCCCCCACAATCATTGATGAGCAATTCCCGTCTGGCAGGCAGGGCATCGCCATTTCGACGATGCAAATGGCTGCGGCGACTAGGTTCCGCCGGGCTCGCATTCGTCGCCGCCCAGTCAATCATCGCCGAATCATCCGATGCGCAGGTCAGCACGGGCGGACGCAGCGAAGTATTCGCCGGAAGCGAGCTGGAGAGCTACCTGCGCCTTCTTCAGACGCTCGGAAAGTCCGAGAGCTATCCGATCAGCATCAGGTCATTCTCTCCGGCAGAAGTCGATCGTCTCGCAGCGACTGACAACAATCATCCGTGGGCGCTGCGATACGATCTCGCGCGCCGGCCGCAGCCGAGCGGATTTCAATGGGATTACATTCGGCCACGCGTCGCCTTTTATCTCAACAGTGCGTTTCCCTATGGCGGCAACGACGGCGCCGTCTGGGCGGGCAAAGGACTCACGACGTCGTTTCAACTTGGAGTCTCCGCGCGATGGGGCCCATTGTCAGCCACGATCGCGCCGGTGGCATTTCGCGCCGAAAACCAGTCGTTTCCGCTATTCAGGAATGGCGAGGTCGGACGGCTGAGTTTTGCCGATGGGCAATTTCCGCTCGCGCTCGATCGCCCGCAGCGATATGGCACACAACCCTACTCTCAAATCGACCTCGGCCAAAGCACAGTCCGTCTCGACTGGCTCGGCATCGCAGCCGGCGTCTCCACTGCAAATCAATGGTGGGGCCCGACTGACAACTATCCGTACATTCTCGGAAACAACGCACCTGGATTTCCTCATGCGTTTTTCGGTACGTCGCATCCGGCCAATCTCTGGGTGGCGAGTCTTCATGCGCGAGTCGTTTATGGAGAGCTCGAGCAGTCGGCATATTCGTCGGTAACCGGCCCAGCTTTTTTCAGGAGTTTTGCGGAGCCCGGCAAGCGCAGGTACATGGCGGGTCTCGTCGCCACGCTTCAGCCCCGAGGCGCGACGGGACTCGAGATTGGTGGCGCGCGGTTCTTTCACGCGGCGCGCGACTCGTCAGGGTTCGGCTCTCACGTTCTCGGCCTGCCGTTCGAGAGCTTGTTCAAGAAGCAGGAGAACAACACGGGCGCCACGGACATCACGAGCCTGAGGGACAACCAGCTCGCGTCGCTCTTCATTCGCTTTGCACCGCTGGGCACCGGCTTCGATGTTTACGGGGAGTACGGGCGAGAAGACTACAGCGGAGACAATCGCGACCTGATTCTCGAGCCCGACCATGAGGCGACGGTAAACATCGGATTCCGAAAAGCGTGGTCGACCGGAAGCGTGATGCGAGTGTTGCGCGGCGAGGTGTTCAACTACGAATCACCGGCCGGCGACCGGACGCGCGAAGAAGGACGCGTCTACCTTCACGGAGTTCTTCGTCAGGGACACACCAACCGCGGACAACTCCTCGGCGCCGACGTCGCACCCGGTAGCGGCGGAGCGCAGACGTTGGCTTTCGATCGCTACACTACGAGTGGCCGCCTCACGGCATTCGTATCGCGCGTGGTGACGCACGAGGTTCGAACGTTTTATCGGTCGGGTGCCGCGGCGGGAAACACTGTCGACGAAATCAATTCCATCGGACTCGAGGGGCTACGATTCATCGGACCGTTCGATGTGATGGCTCGGGCGGTGCTGGCTGTCGATCTCGATCGAAACTTTCTCGCCGACCGCGCGAACGGAAATCTCGTGCTGGGAGTTCGGCAGAACTTCTGATCCCGGTTCTCGGAAAGATCTGTGAGCTGGACACCAAGCCGCCGAGAACGCCGAGAACAACGGAACAACGGAACAACGGAACAACGGAAACTGCCTTTTTACATTAGACGGATTGAACGGATTAGAGACGCAGAAACGGAACGACGGTTTTTCTTCTCTTTTGAACGGCGGAACTACGGTGAGAACGTAGTCCCTTTGTTCACAAAAAACAAAATGCCGTCGTTCCGTTTCTGCGCCTCTAATCCGTTCAATCCGTCTAATGTAAAAGGCAGTTCCCGTTGTTACCGCAGTTCTCGTTGTACTCGGTGGCTCGGTGTCCGGCTCAGGAATGTGTCAATTTGATCATTCCCCCCAATGCCTCTGCTTTCAAAGCCGAGTACTCCGCGTACGCCCTCGTTCTCGCTGCACGCACCTCTGCCCCTCGTTCGCGCAGAAATGCCAGCACAATCCCAACGAGGAGTCCGGCAATCAGTCCGAGCAGCGACCGCCGAATCGCCAGCGGTCTTTCCGGCGATAGGGCGGCTTCCGGCTGATCGATGATTGAAATCGTCGGCAGGTCGCGCACCTCTTCGATCTTTGCCTGCTCGAGAGATTGCGCCATTGAGGTGTAGATCTGCTGGCGCATTCGAACGGAGCGCTGGAGCCGATCGTTTTCCAGCCGGAGCGCAGGCGAGCTCGAGTAGTCGCGGTTCGTCTGAAGGAAATTGCTCAGCTGATTCTCCGCCGTGGCGAGCGCCGCGGCGGCGTCAGTAAGCCTCTTCTCGACGAAATCTCGCTCTGCGGCCGCGCGCTTTCGCCGTTGCGCGAGGTTGTAGGCGTCCACCTCAGCGAGCACGTTCTGCAGAATCTGCTGAGCAATCTCCGGCCTCTCGGCCCGCGCAACCACCGTGATGACACCGGTTCGCCCAATTTCCTGTGTCGCGACAAGCGACGTCAGCTTGTCGAGAGCTCGCGACGCAGCGACACGAGGATTCTTTTCCTCGAGGCCCAGGAAATGAGCCAGCGAACCTTGCACCTGTCCCTTCGGTGTGGAAGCAGTGTAGGTCTTGTTGGCCACCGGTCCGAGAATAGCGCGTGACGTGACGAGGTCTCCGTAAAACTGGGGCGTCTGCGCGTCCGCGGATGTCCCGGCCGTCAAGCCAAGCCGCGCCGCGATACCGGATACCTGCGGCCTGCTTCCCCGCACAGTGAAGGTCGTGTACGACAGGTACGTTCGATTTGTCTGCAACGCTGCCAGGCCGAGTACTGCGGCGCCGGCGAGCGAACACAAGGCGATGAGTCGCCGATGTCTCAGTAAGACGTTCACGAATCCG
>Ga0193751_1001114_pt1 | contig 17818 bp, 14 predicted proteins | sample L1c2metaG_FD_143050 | JGI IMG/M metagenome (GOLD analysis project Ga0193751, IMG submission 143050) | Soil microbial communities from a riparian zone of the East river system, Colorado, United States - L1c2 | ecosystem: Environmental > Terrestrial > Soil > Riparian zone | place: USA: East River... | reverse complement strand
ACCAGCGATGGGAACGGCAAGCGCAGAAGCACGCCGATCGTGAGGCCGACGATCGCGAAGGCGGCCGCCAGGGCATACCTCACCGCGTGGAACCCGGCCGGGGTGAGGCCGCCGGGATCGCCGGCGCGGCTCAGTTTCTGGCGCAGCGGCCCGGTTGTGTGCGCCGGCACGCGAGCCGTGAGCGGGCGCGACACGGCTTCGAGCTGCTTGAGCCATGTCGTTCGCCCCTGCGGCGCGGGCCACACGCCGTTGGTGGCGGCGACGGGCTTGGTCCGGTCGATGGCGATGAAATACGCGGCAACCACGATCCCGCAGATGACGCCTGCTGTGATCGCGACGAGGAACCCTGTCGACATCAGCTCACGATTGCAGCGCGGTCATGCGCCGGATGAGGATGTTGCCGACCAGGATCAGCAGGCCCGCGATCCCGAGCAGGATGTAGCCCACAACGGTGCTCGTCATCGGCGCGAAGTAGCCGGGGACGAACACGTACAGCCCCAACGCAAGCAAGACCGGCAGGCCCGTGATGATGGTGGCCGAAGCTCTCGACTGAGCCGTCAGGACGCTCATGTCGCGCTTGGTTTGCAGGCGGTCGCGAAGCGTGTCGGAGATGTTGTCGAGTACCTCGGCGAGGTTGCCTCCGACCCTCGTATGCAGAAGGATTGCCGTCACGATGAACTCCAGGTCTGGGCTGTCGATGCGCAGCAGCAAGGCGCTGAGCGCGTCCTCGACCGACGTGCCGAGCGTGATCTCGGTGGTCACGCGCTCGAACTCGGTGGAGACAGGAGGTTGTGATTTGCTTGCCACCGTCTCCAACGCTCGGTCGATTGCGTAGCCGGTTTTCAATGAGTTGGAGAGCAGCTGCAACATGCCGGTCAGCTGCTCGTTGAACATGTTCTGCCGCCGTCGCTGCAAGTAACCGACGACAAGAGGCGGAATGACGAATCCAAGTGCCCCAATCACGATCGGACCGATCGAGATTCCGAATCGGAACAGGCCGATCAACGCGCCCAAGGCGACGGCGCCGATGCGTAACAAAAGGTATTCAGCGGGCGTGATGTTGAGGCCGGCGCGAGCGAGGTCCTCGGTGAGCGTCGGCTTGCCTTCGGCGGTTCGCCGCAGACTGAGGTTGTCGGCGGCCGGGCGCAGCAGCCTCTCGACCAGCTCACGTGGGGTCGCACGCGGCAGCTGCGGCGTGTCGCCTGCACGCCGCGTGCGCTCTCTGCGGACGCGGTCCAGGCTCCAGAAGAACACGGCGATCGCCGCCGCCATGGGGACCGCGACTGCGAGGAGGTTGGTCAGGTCCATCGGCTCTAGAAGAGAGTGGGGAAGGTCTTCTGGACCGTTTGCAGCGTGACCCCCTGCGCCGAGTTGACGCTCGGGCACCCTGGGTCCGGGGGCGGGGCGCTGCCATTGAGGTAGTCGTGAAAGGACTCGAGCGAGTACTTGAGCGCGGCATAGTTCACGAACCAGGTGATGAACTCCGCCTGGCACTGGGTGACCACGACCGTGAGGCTCGAGGCCGATGCCGACCCGCCGCTGGACCCGTTCGTGCCCACCTTGATCACGTGCAGGTTGGTGAATATCGTCTTCGAGGCGACCTTGCCGCCGGCGGACACGGTCGCGATCACCGAGATGTAATCGTCGGGCTGGATATAGTCGGCCACGCCTTGCTGTTCGCTGGTGGGGATGGTCAGGGCGACATAGCCGGATGGAATGGGCAGATATTCAGACTGGGACCCCAGGGCCTGGCTCGGCTTGACGACCACGTTCGAGGTGATCTCTTGATCCATCAGGATCGTTACCAAGGGGATCATGCCCTGGACGTCTGAGATTCGGTTGAAGAAGACCTGCGGATAGTTGTTGGGTACGGGAAGCCTTTTGATGGCGAGGGAGCCGGCGTCGATCGCCACGCGGGGCGGCAGATCCTTGGTCGCGACCACCACCGACTGGTACGGTACGTTGCTCCCCGAACTGGCGTTCAGCGCGACGAGCACGAAGGCCGCGATCACGAGCAGGGCGAGGACGATGCCAAGCAGGGTGAACGGGCGACGGGAGGTCAGGCCCCTAAAAACGCTCAAGGCCGACCCATCATAGGCAAGATATCCGCGGTGTCGTCTGTCTTAAGTCCCTGTAATCGTGCCGCCCGCAAGCGCCAATCTGGGCAGTCCTTGGTGGAGTTCGCGCTGTCTTCTGTGGTGCTGCTCTTGATCGTCGGCGGGCTGATCGACATCGGGCGGGCGATCTATGTATCGGAGATCATCTCCAGCGCGGCCAAGGAAGGAGCACGCCACGGCGCGTGGTTCGACGCTCCCAACCTGACCCATCCCTACCTCTACAACGCCCCGATTCAGGCCGCAGTCGACCTCGAGCTGAGAGCGATGTGGCCGGCCGGCTCGGTCCTCAAGAATTCGCCGGGACTGACCTGCCCCACGCCCAGCGACGGCAACGCGTACCACAACCCGCCCTATGCCAGCTCGGCGTACCCGACTACCGCAAACCAGCCGTGGCTGTACATCTGCTACGACAACACGAACGGTGTCGACTTCACGTCTCCGCCCGCGGGGCAGAGCCAGCAGGACGTCAACGTGATCGTCCTTTATTCGTATGGCCCATTGACACCGCTGATCACCGCTCAGTTCGGCAGCTTTCATCTGGCCGCCAACGAGCACATCACAGTGCAAGGGCCATGAGGCTCAACACCGGAGGGCAGAGGTCGCAGGCCCTGATCGAGTTCGCCCTGATCTCGCCCGTCTTGCTACTGCTCCTCTTCGGGATCATCGACATTGGACGCGCCGTCTTCTACTACGACACGCTGGGCCACGCCGCGCGCGAGGGAGCTCGGAGCGCGGTACAGGCAGCCAATCGGTTGCCCACGAACGCCGACGTGTTGACCGCCGTCAACTCGCAGCTCGTCGGCATCCCGAATTCGGAGCCCTGCCCGCAAGGACCGATCAGCACCGCGACCCCGCCCGACAACAGCGCCTGGGTCTATGTGACAGAGCCGAATCCCTCTGCTTCTGTGGAGTCGAACCCGCCCATGAACGCCCCCGGCGGCGAGTACTCGGCGGGCGCCAACGGACCCTGCAGCGCCGTCAATCCGGCCTCCGGCAACACTCCGCTGCAGGTGACCATCCGCTTCAACCTCATCCTCATCACGCCCGTGATCGCCCAAGCCACGGCGAATCACGTGATCATCACGACCACGGCGGTTTTCCGAACCGAGTATTGATTCAGTCCCAACGAGGCCAAGCGATCGTGCTGATCGCGATCATGCTGGCGGTGGTGGTGGGGATGGCTGCGCTCGCCATCGACGGATCTCGTGCGTATGCCCTCCGCCGCGACCTGCCAACCTCCGGCTGGATGACTCACCCGGATGCTCGCCGGCGTACGCGCCACCGGGTGCAGGCCCACTCGTGATCACGTGCTCGTTCGCCGACGGAACTGTGCTCAAGCAAGTCGTCTCCGTGCTGGGTGCTCAGGGAAGCCAGTTCACTTTGATCGCGTCGCGGTCCTTGCAGCTTCAGTTTGCCCGCATCCTCACCAACGGATCCAACCCGACCATCAACGGGACCGCGACAGGAAACGTCAACAACCTTCTTTACATTCCGACGGTCGCCGCCTTGACCCAGGCCGGTTGCGGCGGCGCCGGGGGCAGCGCCATCTCGCTCAGCGGCGGGGGAACCCTTTCCGTGATCGGAGATATGGTCTCGAGTGGAGCGATATCGGTCTCGTCGTCCACGTTGAGGGTGGCAGGGGACATCTACGCACGTTGCCAATCAAACGTGCCGGGCGCCCAGACGGCGTGCTACCCGAGCGGCGCTTCGGCGCCATGTACGTGGCCCGACCTGGCCGGGGCCACGAGGTCTGGATACCACTACATCGACCCCAACTACCCACCGCCGGCAGTCGTGGGAAGCGCTCAGAGTGTGAGCGGAAACGCTGTCGAACTCTCGCCCGGGACCTACGCTGCCAATCCCAGCTTCAACAGCGGTTCGTGCTGGTTCCTCAGCGGCGGCGTCTACGACTGGCAGGGCGGCTACACGAACAGAAGCGACTTCGTGAGCAACGAGCTGAAACCTCCTGACGAGCCCGATTTGAATGACAACACCGAGCGGTCTGCCAACCAGTTCTGGGACACCGACAACGCCAGCTGCTCCGGCGGCGTCCAGGTCACCGTGATAGGTGGCCTGCGCGGAATAGACGTTGGCTGGTGGTCATTTGTCGTCACCTCGACCAGGACCGATTCGTATGCAGGACGCAACTACACGCGCGAGAGCGCGCCGTCGATGTGCTACCAGCAGCACATCGACAACAGCGGGCAGAACATCCAGGTCACGGTGAGCAACGTGCCCGGCGCGACCTCGTACAACATCTACGCGGCGCCTCCCGGCAACGGATGCACCGGTCCGTTCGGCCTGGCCGAGACCCTGCCTGTCACCGGCACCCCGATCAACACCAACACCCACCCGTGCCCCGCCTTCACCGGCATGGGATGCACCCTCGGAAACGAGTCGATCACCCTCGACGCGAACGACCTGGGCCCGCCATCCACGCCCAACGTCCTTGCCGCTCCGGGAGTTGTTGGCTCGTATCCGCCAAGCAGTGAGACCGCGCCACTCTCGTCCGGTTTGCCGAACCAGAATCCCGGCCGCGGCGCCGGAGCGGCGGGGGATCGCGCCAACGAGAACAGTTGCAGAACCATCGGCGGCGTTTACGCGACCTGCCCGAGCTCGGTCACGCCCGGAGCCGTCGAGTTCTATCTGCCGGCCGGGGGCTGCATCAACGCCACCAGCGGCGGAGACAACTTCATCTTCAGCGGCTACCAGTACGACTGGCTCGTCGTGTACGGGCCGGGATCTGCCTACCCGCCTGCCAATTCGTGCAGCGCACTCTTGAGCGCCGGCGGCAATTCTGCTTACGTGGGTCTGGTTTACATGCCGTCTGCTTCAATGTCGATCACATCTCCTTATGCATTCGAAGGTGGGTCGGGCGGCCTCATCGCGAACTCGGTGTCCTTCATCGGGTCGATGCCGACTATCACCATCAAACCGGGATTCACGCCCGTTCCGCCGGCAGCCAGGCTCACCGGCTGAGCGGCGCCGCAGCACCCAGCGCGGCCAGGCCATCGTCCTCATCGCGATCATGGTCGCGGTCGTCGTGGGCATGGCAGCGCTCGCGGTCGACGGGGCCCGTGCTTACGCGCTCAGGCGTGACCTGCAGGCTGCCACGGATGCGGCCGCGCTGGCGGCTGGAGACAGCTATCAGCAATTTCGCAACTACATCTCGGCCGAGTCGGCGGCGACAACGAGCTTCGGCCAGAACATGAGGCTGTACACGGGCCCAAGCTGCTTGCCTAGCTACGGGGCGCCGCCCCGAACGATCAGGTGCACGTATACGACGGATGGCACTGTGCTGACCCAGGTCGTAACGGCGCTTGGACCGGCCGGCGTCCAGTTCACGGTCAACGCCACCCGCTCACTGGTCCTCCAGTTCGCGCGCATCCTCACCAGCGGGTCTGCGCCCCAGCTCTCCGCGACCGCGTCCGCCGGCGTGAACAACCTTCTGTACACGCCAACGGTCGCCGCCCTGAGCCAGGCGGGGTGTGGGGGCATGCCGGGCAATGCGATCACGACCACAACAGGAGGCACCTTGAACATCGTCGGTGACATGGTCTCGAGCGGCGCGATCTCAATCGCCGGATCCGCATCGGTCACGGGCGATGTCTACGCTCGCTGCCAGTCGTCCGTTGCGGGCGTCACCACGACTTGTTACCCCAGCGGCAACTCGCCTCCGTGCACCTACCCCGAAATCGCGGGTGTGACGCGGTCTGGGTACAACTTCGTAGACCCCGGGTACCCGGCTCCAGCGGTCGTGGGCAGCGCACAACCGAGGCCCCCAACCGGCGGCGGACCTGTGATTCTCGCACCGGGTTCGTATGCGATGGACCCCGCGTTCGGCACTGGCTTCTGCTACTTCCTCGCCGGCGGGGTCTACAAGTGGCAGGGTGGCTATACCAACAACGGCAGCTTCGTTTCCAGCGAGCTAAAGCCGCCGGACGAGCCGATGTACAACAACAACACCGTCACCGCCGCCAACCAGCTGTGGAACACCGACAGCGTCGGCTGCGCGGGCTCCTTCCGGGTCAGCTCCTTGACGGGATCCTCGGCGATCACGCGAGAAGGCAACTGGGCTTTCGTGCTCACATCGGTCCGGAGCGCCATTTACAACGGCGTCTCCTACACGCGCGAAAGCGCACCTTCGATGTGTCGCACCGTCTTCGTGGGTGATGGCCAGGTCGTGCAGATCCAAGTCAGCAACGTGCCTGGCGCGGTCTCATACAACGTGTACGCCGCACCCCCAAGCAACGGATGCACCGGTCCATTCGGCCTGGCCGGCAGCATCGCTGTCGTCGGCTCCGTTCAGAACACGGCCACGATGGGCGGCGTCTGTCCCGCCTTCAGCGGCACGGGTTGCAGCCTCGGTCATGAAAGCGCCATCTTCGACGCCGGGCTCCTCGGTGTGGGGTTCAACCCCAACGCATTGGCTGCGCCGGGCGTCTATGGCTCCTATCCGCCTGATGGCGAAACCGCGCCGCTGCACAGCAACCTGCCGAATGAAAATGCGAACCGCGCCAACCCGCCGCATGGCGATCGCGCCAACGAGAACCAATGCGACACGGTCGCCGCGGCACTGACCACATGCGCCGGCCCGATCACTCCCGGGGCAGTGGCGTTCGTCATTCCCAGCGGCGGGTGCCTCAACGACACGACCAGCGGCGACAACGTGGTGTTCAGCGGCTACCAGTACAACTGGATGGTCGTCTACGAGGCAGGCGCAGCCTATCCGCCGGCGAACACCTGCAGCAATTTCATCGGCGCGGCCAGCGACTCGGCATTTGTCGGGTTCTTCTACGCGCCCTCCGCCTCGATCACGATCTCGAAGGCTTCGAGCTTCCGCACGGATGAAGTGGGCGGTGTGATGGGCAACACGGTGACGTTCACGGGCCAGCTGCCGACCATCCTCGGGGACCCGGCCGAATACGGGCCCGTGCCGCCGGCGGCGAAGCTCACTGGTTAATCGGGCTTATTCGCCTCGACTTCGTGGGCCGCGGCGTGTTCGTGCGGCTTCGGCCGCTCTGCCGCGACCCCGTCGGCGCCGATCTCGTGCAGCCGCGCGTGGACGCCGGCTACAGCCTTGATGTCCCCCAGCTCTTCGTAGCGGCCGAGCGCACCATTCCAAGCCGCCTTGGCGTCGTTGTTGCGCCCCAGGCCCCAGAACGCCTGGCCGCGCAGGGCGAGCGCTTCGGCTCGTTCACGTGTCTTGTCGCCAGGGACCAGCTGCAGGGTCAGCTCGATCAGCCTCAGCACCTCTTCGAAGGCGCCGACCGCCATCGCGTTCGCGGCCGCTTGTGACAGGTACCCGGACGTTTTGACCGGGTCGGCGGACGTGCCCGCCTGGTAGAGGTGATGAGCGATCTCACCAGCCTTCTCGGAAGCGCTTTTGCCGTAGCCACGCTCGAGAGTGCCGGCAACCGCCAGGTGGTATGCCTGCAGGCGCGGCAGCGGCAACACCGCCAGCACTCGCTGTCGCACCAGGTCATGGCTGAATCGGAATCGATCCTGGCCCGCAGCGGTCAGGAAGTGTCCGCGCGTGGCCTCGTCGATGGCGTCGCGCAGCTCATGGCCCGAAAGCTCGCCGAATGCTTCGAGCAGCGGGATGTCGAAGTCTCTCCCGATCACCGCAGCGGCAACCAGCATCCGCTGGGCGGGTTCGCTGAGCCTCTCCAGCCGGCGCCCGATGATGCCGCGCACGGAGTTTGCGAGCTCGAGATCCTCTTCGGTGAAGCTGGCCTGCACGCGTCCGTGGCCGCCGAGCATCGTCTCCGAGTCGGCGATGTAGAGATACGAGTGCTCGACGAAGAGCGGGTTGCCCTCGGTCGCCGCCTGGATGCCGATGAGCTGGACCGGCGTCAACGGTGTCTCGCCCAAGACGTGGACCATCTTCTCGACCTCGCGGTCGGACAACCGGCCCAACGGCATGCGCTGCGCCCGGCGCCGTCGCAGCAGCCGCGATGCGGCAAGCGTGAACGGGCGCGCGGAGTCGAGGTCTGACTCCCAGTAGGTCCCCAGGACGACAACGCGGCTGCCGCTCAGCCGCTCGGCGATGTCGCGAAGCAGGAGCACGGTCTCTTCATCGGCCCACTGCAGGTCGTCGAGCACAATCAGCAGCGGCTTCCCACCCTGGCAACCGGTCAGGAATTCGAAGACAGCCTTGAACAATCGCTCTCTGAGCTGGTCGGCGGGCACTTCGGCCGGCTGGCCCATACCGCGCACCTTCTGGCGCAGGCCGGGCACGAGCTGTGCCAGGAGCGGACCGCTGTCGCCGACCGCATCTTGCAGCGCCTTGACGCCCGCGCTCGCGACCGCCGACGCAAGCACGTCGCGGAACGGACCCAGCGGTGTGGTGTCCTGCTCTGCGCAGCGTCCGCTGAGCACCCACCAGCCTTTCTTCGCCGCCTCGGATGCGACCTCGGCGACCAGCCGTGACGCTCCGATGCCGGGCAGGCCGGCCACGAAAAGCATTCCGCCGGAACCGGTCGCGGCACGATCGAGCGTCATGCGGATGTCGAGGCGTTCTTGCTCGCGGCCGACGAAGCCGTCGCCTGTCGGCAGAACTGGCGTCGCGGACGGCACCTCGGCAGGCGTCACATCGTGAAGACGGAAGCGATCGGGGAATCCCTTCAGCTTGTAGCGGCCGCGATAGCCGAACTTCATCTCCGCGACCGGGCCGACCAGCTCGCGGACGACCTCAGAGACAAGGATCTGCCCGCCCCGCGCTTTGCCTGCGACGCGCGCGGCCACGTTGACTGCGGCGCCGAAGATGTCGCCCGCCTCCTCGACCACCTCGCCGGTGTTGATCCCGATGCGGATCTTCAACTTGCGCTCCGGGTTCTGCTTGCTGTACTCGGCGATGGCGCGCTGGATCTCGATACCGCATTCGACCGCGTGGCGGCTCGATCCGAAGCTCACCATCACGCCGTCGCCGAGACCCTTGATGCGGCGCCCCGCATGTTCGGTGATCTTGTCTTCGATGATCGCTTCGTACGCCTTCATGATCTCGTGCGAGAGGGTGAAGCCGCGGCTCGAGAGCATCTGTGTCGAGCCCTCGACGTCGGTAAACATGATCGTCACCGTGCCTTCGCTCTGGCCGGCGGAGAGGCTGCTGATGATGGTCTCAGGCGTCAGCGCCAGGGCGGGGTTGACAGACTGACCGAGGCCTTCGGCGACCGCTTTCAACAACGCGGGGTCGGCGCGGAAACCGGCTTCGCCTTGCGGGTACTTGACCAGCTGCAGAAGGTTCGCCCCAACGGCCTGGCGCAGCTCGCGCCCGGCAACCTCCTTGCTCACATGGCTGAGGGCGGCGTAGTCGCTCGACTTCAGCTCGGCGCCTTCGAAGGCCTGCGTGATGGCCGGCGCCAGTCTCAGGTTGAGGCCCCTCCGCGTGATCAGGCTTTCGACGACGGCCTGGATCCGGCGCGTCGCACCGGTGCCGCTTGGGCCCGCTGTGTGTGTGATCGGCAGCATCCCGACGAAAGCGCTGTTGGCTGCGGCCGCCATGTTTCCCAGGGCTGTCGTGGCGCGCGCCATTGCCGTGGCCGCCTGGAGAGCCTGCGACGCCGTGCTAGCGTCCTCGGCATAAGTCGGGCCTGCGGGCGCCGCGCGGGCGGGCGTGAACTCGGGCGGCAGCTCAAAAGCGGGTTGCGCAGGCGCTGGTTGCTGCGTACGCGGATACGCGACTGGGGGCGGGGGTTCGTAATCCGGTCTCGGGGCCGCGGGCGCCTGCGCGGGCGCGGCGGCCTGGAGGTCGGCGACCGCGGAGCGCGCCGCGTCGATCAGCTTGCGCATCTCTTCCTGCATTTCAGGCGTCGAAGCCATCGTTTGCGCGGCGTCCGAGTCCGAAGCCTGCACTGTGCGCGACTGCTGCTGCGGCCGCAAATCGCCCGGCCGGTCGGAGCTGAACGGCACCACGACCACCTGGCGGACGACGTTCTCCGTGCCTCGCGCCGCGGCCATGAGCGGGTCCTTGACGACCGGCATCATGCTGTCCGAGCCCGCGGGGACGAATCGCGACTTTGCGGGGTCGAAGAGATCCTTGTCGACCTGCACGCCGTAGAACGCGGCTTTGTCAAGGGACGTCGGGATGTAGCCGGTGGCGTTGTACTCGAGCCGCAGGTCCGAGCCCATGCCGAGCAGGAAGATGTCGCGAAGGATCGCGCCGTTGGCGTCATAGCCGACGACCTCGGCGATCTGCGCGATCTTTCTGCGGCCGTCGGGCATGCGGGCCTGGTGCACGATCAGGTTCACTGCGGAAGCGATCTGCGCGCGAACCGCTTCGAACGGAATGTCGATCGACGCCATCATCACCATGGTCTCGAGGCGGGACAGCGCGTCGCGCGCGGAGTTGGAGTGGATCGTCGACATGCTTCCGTCATGTCCGGTGTTCATGGCCTGCAGCATGTCGAGGGCCTCGGCGCCGCGGACCTCACCGACCAGGATCCGGTCAGGGCGCATCCGGAGGCTGTTGCGCAGCAGCTGCCGGATCGTCAGCTCACCCTTGCCTTCCACGTTGGGCGGACGGTGCTCGAGCGCGATGACGTGCGGATGGTCGATCTGAAGCTCGGCCGCATCCTCGATGGTGATGACGCGCTGGTTGTGCGGGATGAAACGCGCTATGACGTTGAGGGATGTGGTCTTGCCAGAACCAGTGCCGCCGGACACGAGCACGTTCATGCGTCCGAGCACCGCGGCCTTGAGGAACTCCGCCATCGCGGGACTGAGGCTGCCTTCGCGTGTGAGGTCCTCCATGCCCAACACCGCGTCTTTGAACTTGCGGATGGTGAGCGCGGCGCCGTGGATCGCGGCCGGCCTGATGATCGCGTTGACTCGGCTCCCGTCCGGCAGGCGGGCGTCGACCATTGGGTTCAAGCCATCGATGTGCCGGCCTGTGGTGGCGACCATGCGGCGGATCGTCTCGAGCAGCTGGTTCTCGTCCTCGAATCGAACATCAGCCTTGGTGAGGACGCCGCGACGCTCGATGAACACCTCATCGGGGCCGTTGACCATGATCTCGCTGACCGAGCGGTCGTGAAGCAGGCCGTCCAGCGGGCCGTAGCCGACCGCCGCCCGCAGGATGATGTCGGCGAGCGTCGTCTTTTCGGGAGCGCTGAGCTCGATGCCGTCCTCGGCCAGAAAACGGTCGAGGTGGGTTCGCACCGCGCGCGAGAAGGCGAGGGTGTCTCCGGTCGTGAGACCGACGTCGCGGATCAGCGCGAGCCGGTCGCGAAAATCGTTGGCGAGGCGGTTGAGGTCACGACCCTGACGAGCGGCCGCTTCCATGATGTCGCTGCGGCGCCGCAGGGGTCGTGCGGAGTCGGGGGTGCTCGTCCAGGCGTCGACGAACTGCATCTCGAGGAGCGCGGCTGACGCCGCCACGGCCGGGATGATGCGCTGGCGCTCGGTCAGGCGGATCTGGATGGCGACGCCGGCGCCATCGGATGCCTGGCTGGGATCCATGTACGCAGCAATCCATTCGCCGTCGCGGAATCGGAGGATGGCCTTGCGGGCCGAGCTCTTGTCGCCCGGATCCGGCTCGAGGTTCGAGTCGTCTACGGCGCCGAGAACGACATATTTGATGTCGCGCGCGGGAATCCACCGCGCGCGATCGGAATCCGGGGGCGTGAAGATCGGAAAGCCTTCGGTCGTGAGGACGCGCGCGTCCGACTCCCCATCTTCGAGACCGCCGTCGAGGCGGTGCACGGACACCTTGATTCGCGTGCCGTGCCGGTTGTCTGCGGCGCGCTGCTGCAGGGTGGCCGGCGCAGGCGCCGCGGGCTCGGTCGGGAGCTGTTCGCCGCTGGCGGCCTGCACGGTCTCCACGTCACTCATCGTGGCTCTCCACGTCGTTCATCGGACAAGCAGTCTCAGCCGATGATAGCCTTGGCCTGCCGCTATCCCACCACGTTAGGCGGCGCAATTGGATCCTCATCTGGACGACCCATGGCGGTCGGGTGGGCGGCGGCGATCAAGCACCCATTTGGAGCCCGGCATGCGCTTGGCCACACCTTTGACCTCGGCTGCCCGGGCCGCCAGGGCGGCTGCGCTGGCGTAGCTGCCGGGCTCGGCAATGACGACCCCGATCGATACCGAAACGAACTCGGCTCGGACCTTGTTGCCATTGCGCTCTTCGTACTCGATCCAGCCGCGCTCGCGGTCGACCAGGTCGTAAAGAGCGGGCACCGATGCGTCGAAGCGCTTCGTGATCTCGTCAGCGATCGGCTCAGCCAGGTGTGGCTCCGCGAGGATCACGAAGTCATCGCCCCCGACATGGCCCGCGAAGTGTTTTTTCGACGGTTTCTCCTCGAGTACCTCGAGGATGATCGTGGACAGGGTTTTGATGACGTCGTCGCCGCGTACGAAGCCGTAGTGGTCGTTGTAACTCTTGAAAGCATCGATGTCGGGATAGAGGACGGCGAAGCGATCCTGCGCGGTGAGACGGTTCGTGATCTCACGCAGGATGTCAGAGTTGCCGCTCATGCCCGTCAGGGGATTCAGGTCGCGGGTAGTCGTGGCTCGCGTGATCACCGCGCGCAGGCGAGCGACCAGCTCTTCGGGGATGAACGGTTTGGTCACGTAGTCGTCGGCGCCGTTGAGTAGATGGTCGACCTTGTCCTTTAGCGAGCTGCGCACCGTGAGAAAGACGACTGGGATCAATCGTGTGCGGAAGTCCTTACGCAGGTCCATCAGGATCTCCTCACCGGTGGTTGCGCCCAGCATCAGATCGAGAATGATGATGTCGGGCCGCCAATCGACCGCGGCGTCGTGGGCGGCCTTCCCATCGCCGACGGCGACACATTCGAACCCAGCCCGCTCCAGCACGCGTTTGATGAGCTTGAGCATCTGCTCGTCGTCATCGACCACGAGCACCAGGTCACGATCGGTCTGGGGAGCCTCCGATCCAGCGGCTTTTCTCGGCCCGGCAGTTCTCATGACGGTCATGACATACCTGCGGCCCCGTCGGATTCGATCGCCTTGACGAGGCGGCGCCGGAGCTCTTCGGTGAGCTCGAGGGCGCGGTCCGCGGCGGTCCTGATCTCGACGATGTCGGCCTTGATCGCCTCCGGGTCGGCGGTTTCGTCCGCGATCAGCTCGCAGTAATTCACGATGACCGCCAGCAGGTTGCGGAAATCGTGGACGAGCACGCGGTCGGGATCGGGCTGCTCGGTCCCTTCATTCACAGCCGCTTCACCAGACGCCACTTGTTCACCTCGCTCACCCGTTCGTAGTCCAGCTCATCGAGCACCTTGCGGGCGATCGCGAGGCCGCGGCCAACCTCGCTGGTCTGAGCTGGCATCGCGCGGGTGAGGTGATTATGAAGTGGCGGTCCCCAGTCGGTTAACGATGCGGTTAGCGTCTCCGACTCGAGCCTGAGCTCGAACGCGACTTTCGGTTCCGCCGAGCCGGGAGGGTGCGCGTAACGCAGCACGTTGGACCCGATCTCCGCCAGGGCGAGCTCGAACACCATGAACGCGCGGTCGCCGAGGTCGCGACCCGCGCGCTCTCGCGCGAGCTCCACCGAACGGTGAAGTGTCTCGAGGCCGTCCTCCAGACGGGTGAGCGTGGCGCGGAACTCGAACGTTCGAGCCGGCGCTAGATCCTCAGAAATCAGTCAGGGCTTCCTCGACCGTGGCGTAGTACGGGAACACACGGTCCAGGGTGGTCAGCTCCAACACCACCCGAACCTGCTGGTTCGGCGCCGCCAGTCTCAGATCGCCCTTCGAGCTGCGCACCTGTTTGAGCGCAGCCACCACCGAGCCCAGGCCAGAGCTGTCGACGAAGCTCACCCCTTCCATGTCGATCACGAGTCGGGGCTGGCCGTTCTTAACCGCCTCGCTGACGGCATCCTTCAGCGCGGGCGCTCCCGCCACGTCGAGGCGGCCTGAGGGGGCGAGCACCGTCACTCCGGCATCCGTCTGTCTGCTTTCGACGTCCAGGGTCATCCGGAAAGCCTATATCGGCCGAGCCCGGATTCGCCCCCCTTACACTCCGTTGCTGATGGCCTCGGGAGATGGCGGTGGCGGGCAGCGGCTCTTGATCGTCGAGGACGAGCAGGCGCTGGCGAACGCCATGGCGCGCACCCTTCGCAGCCGCGGGTTCCAGGCCGACATCGCCCTGACCGGCGCCGAGGCGAGGGAGCGCTTCGCGGCGGTCGACTACGCGCTCGTGCTCATGGACATCCGGCTGCCGGACGAAAGTGGTTATGGCCTGCTCGAGGAGCTGCACAAGAAGCGGCCGGCGCCGGCGGTGGTCATGATCTCCGGCGTCGACGATCCCGAACTTGGCAAGGCTGCCGTCGACCATGGCGCGTACGGCTACTACGTCAAACCGGTCGGCGCCACTGAGATGTACCTCGCTGCGGTGAATGCGTTGCGCCGGCGCGCTCTCGAGCTCGAGTACCGCGCCAACCTGGAGCGGCTCGAGTCGATGGTGGCTGAGCGATCCGACCAGATGGCGCGTGCGGCTGCGCTCCAGGCGGGCATGCTGCCCGCATCCCCGTGGAGAGGGCAGGGGTTCGAGGTCGCGGCATCATTCACGCCCGCGCGGGAGATCAGCGGCGATTTCTACGACTGGCACCAGCCGAGCCCGCGGTTGCTGACCGTGACTTTGGGCGACGTGATGGGCAAAGGGCTGCCGGCCGCGATCATGATGGCCACCGTTCGAGCGGCGCTCCGAGGGTCGGCCGGTCTCGAGGACATGGAGGAAGGCGTGAACCTGGCCGCCAGGGTGATGGCAACCGCGCTCGAGGTCAACCACGCGTACGTGACGCTCTTCCACGCCGTGCTGGACACTGAGACCGGCGACCTCAGCTACATCGACGCTGGACACGGTTACACGCGGCTGCTCAGAGGCTCGAGCGGTCAGGACTTGTTGACGCGCCGGAGCGCGCCGATCGGCATCTTTCCCGACAGCAAGTTCGCAGTCGGCACTGAGAAGCTCGAGGTGGGTGACACGCTGGTGGTCTTCTCGGACGGGCTCATCGATCTCCGCCCGGACATGGCGACCAAAGAAGTGTTGCTGCCATACGACGCGCGCCGCGCGCCCAACGTTCAGGAGCTGGTCGACGTGCTCGCGCAAGGCTCGCGAAGCCGTGAGCTCATGGACGACGTGACGGTGCTCGCACTCCGCCGTCTGTAACGGTTTCCTCCCCGAGCCACCGTTCCAGCACGGCCGCGACGATGTGCAGCTTCACGGGTTTGGAGATGTAGTCGTCCATTCCGGCCGCGAGGCAGCGCTCGCGGTCGCCGGTCATCGCGCTCGCTGTCATCGCGATGATGGGCAGGTGGCGGCCGTCGTGCTCGCCACGGCGAATCTCACGCGTCGCCTCGTAACCGTCCATCTCAGGCATCTGACAATCCATCAGCACGGCGTCGTAGCGTACCTGGCCGAGCACGTTCAGCGCCTCGCTTCCGTTGCCGGCCACGTCCGCTCGATAACCGAGCCTCTCGACCATGCGCACCGCGACCTTGAGGTTGGCCGCGTTGTCCTCGACGATCAAGATGCGCGCCCAGCGGTGGCGCGCGGCCGGTGGCCCAGAACCCTCGCGATTGATGCGCCGTTTGGATGGCGCGGGTCGCGAGGCCAGCAACGTCTGCAACACGTCGAACAGCTGCGACGGCCGGACCGGTTTGACGAGCTCGATGTCGACGCCCGGCACCGGTTGCTCGGAGCGACCTGCCGAGGTGAGGAGGACGACGACCATGTCCTTCAACTTGGGATCGGCGCGGATCTTCGAAGCAACGTCGGCGCCGTCCATCTCCGGCATCATCAGGTCGACGATTGCGACCTCGAAGGGATCGTCCTCGTCGGCCGCTTCGCGCAGCGCGCTCAGCGCCTCCCGGCCGCGCTCGAAGCTTCGCTCACGCGTTCCCCACGAGTCGAGATAGCGCTCGAGGATCACGCGGTTCGTGCGGTTGTCATCGATGATCGCGACCGCCGTGCCGGCAAGGCTGCCGACCGGCTGCGGTGCCGACGACTTGATTTCGGATTCGCGAAACAGGGCGGTGAACCAGAACCGGCTGCCCGCTCCCTTCTCACTCTCGACGCCGATCTCGCCGCCCATGAGCTGGGTGAGCATGCGCGCGATGGCGAGTCCGAGACCCGTGCCGCCGTGCCGCCGCGTGGTCGAGCTGTCGACCTGTGAATAGGTCGAGAACACGCGGGCCTGCTGTTCGGCGGTCAGGCCGACCCCGGAGTCCGAGACCTCGAACCTGATCATCACGCCCGGCGTGCTGGTGTCCAGCTTCTCCACGCGCACGACGACCTCGCCGGAGTCGGTGAACTTGATTGCGTTGCCGACCAGGTTGATCAGCACCTGACGCAAACGTCCCGGGTCGCCGACCACGCTATGCGGCACCTCTGGATCGGCATCGAGGATCAGCTCGATGCCCTTGTTGGCGGCCGGCTCCGCAAACAGCTCGACGGCCTCCTCGGTCACGTGTTTGGGGCTGAAGTCGATCGTTTCCATGCGCACCCGACCGGCCTCGATCTTCGAGAAGTCGAGGATGTCGTTGATGATGTCGAGGAGCGTGTCGCCGGAGGTCCGAATCGTCTCGACATAGTCCCGCTGCTCTTCGGAAAGATCGGTGTCGAGAAGCAAGCCCGTCATGCCGATGACGCCGTTCATCGGCGTTCGGATCTCGTGGCTCATGGTCGCGAGGAACTCCGACTTCATGCGCGTCAGCTCCTGGAGCTCCTGGTTGCTCTGGGCCAGATCGGACATCACAGCGGACCTCGCCGTCTCCGCCGCCGCGGCCGTGGCGCGGCTGTGCTCGAGGTCATCGACTACGCGACGGACCAGAGAGCCAAGGGCCACGAGCACCAGCGCGGCGAGGAGCGCTTGTCCGGCGTCGGCGGCGCTGGGGTTCGCAAGCGCCACCGCGATGATGTTCGCAACCGCGAGGGCCGCGCCGACAGCGAATTCGATGGTTGTGTAGTACAGGGCGAGGAAGAGCAACGGAAGCAACAAAAAGGGGAACGCGTGCAGGACGCTCGACCCGAACTGGGCCTCGAGGACGAAGGCGATCGCCAGGCCGCCGATGGGTGACACGGCATGCAGCGCCCGCGGGATTCGCTCCCACGGAAGAACGATCAGAGACGCGGTCAAGGCCGCAAGGATCGTCGAGACGGCGATTCCGACGATCGATCCCGACGCCCACAGCGGATACAGGGCGAGCCCGAAGCCGGCCACGACTGGGATTGCCGTCACCAGTTTCCCGATTCGGGGGAGCGAGAACGGCGCCAGCGGCCCCAGGACGAGCAACATGCCGATCGCCGCGGCCGCCAGGAGCGGGGGTTGGCCGGCAACCGCCGCCAGCCCGCGCAGGCTGACCAGCCCGACGATCGCGAGCCCCAGGAAGGGGTAGACGCGCCGAGCCAGGCCATCCGCATGGAGTGGAGTTCTCATAGGACCTGGCGGCTAGTTTGGGCCATCGATCCCGTTGCTTAAGTGGGGTCTGGGGGGACCGGGGGCCCTTAGACTTTGCGTTCTGCGCACCATCCAACCCGCCAGGGGGGGCGAGGCATACAGGGTGTTGCCGGGATCTCGTCCACGGACTGAAGCGGTGCCGTTGCGGACGCAAAGCCTGGTCCGTCGAGCCACACCCTTCCTCGGAATCGCCGCGGTTTTGGCGGTCGCGGCCGCCACGGGCGCCCCCGAGCTCCTCGCGTTTCCCCTGTTTCTTCTAATCGTCATCGCATCG
>Ga0193751_1001112_pt1 | contig 17829 bp, 17 predicted proteins | sample L1c2metaG_FD_143050 | JGI IMG/M metagenome (GOLD analysis project Ga0193751, IMG submission 143050) | Soil microbial communities from a riparian zone of the East river system, Colorado, United States - L1c2 | ecosystem: Environmental > Terrestrial > Soil > Riparian zone | place: USA: East River... | reverse complement strand
GTCGGCGGGATAAAATGCAAGCACCACCGGTCGTCCACGGAACTCGCTCAGCGATACCGATTGGTCTGGTGTGCATCGCAAGGTGAAATCGGGGGCCTGGGTGCCGGGACTGAGCACAGCGAGGTGACCATTTGGGTTGGTCTCGGGTTTCGTAGTGGTCGTACTCATACGTGTGTTGTTACTGCTTATTTGCAGAAGGCATGCAATTTTTCATGAGCTTTATCGTCCATTGCCGGCGGGGCCATCGAGTTGAAACCGCCTGCGAAATACGCTGTCGAACATTCGTGGCGGAACGAAACGGTGCAGCCGGCTCAATGTCACGCCCTCGCCTACCGGGTAATGCAAGCGTGGTGACTTAGCGGTCACGGCGTCGTAAACGACTTCGGCGACGGCGCGAGGATCGTCCCCGTTTGCGATTTCTTGCTCAATGATTTTCGTCACTCGCTGTTTTTGGTCCGCGTAGGCCGGAATAGCTGCTTGCACGGCCTTTTCGTTCGCGGCGACATTCGTCTTCGTGTAAACGGGTTCGACCAGCACCGCGCGGATACCGAACGCCCTAACTTCGTGGTCCAACGTTTTGGTGTAACCCTCCAGCGCATGTTTGCTCGCGGCGTAAATTCCGCGGTATGGCCCGGGCAGAAGACCAAGCATTGAACTGATGTTTACGACGCGGCCATAACTATGCCGGCGCATCGAAGGAAGAATGGCCTGAGTAACACGTAGTACTCCGAAAAAGTTCGTGTCGAATAGCTGCCACGCTTCCTCGACGTTCGTCTCCTCCAAGCCGCCCGCGAGCGAGTAGCCCGCGTTGTTGACGAGGATGTCGATCTTGCCCGCCTTTTCCAATACTGACCCGACGCCTTCCTTCACGCTCCTGTCGTCAGTCACATCCATGAGAACCAACTCGACTTGGGCGATGGAATGAGCGCGCCGAAAGTCTCTCACGGTTCCGAACACTCGCGCTCCGTGGTCAGCCAACAATTCGGCCGTCTCGCGTCCGATGCCGGACGAAACACCCGTGATCAACGCAACCTTACTCTCAATCATAACTACTCCATTGTTCATGCCCTAGGACGCCGCCAAATCAGACTTTTGATCGTTCTTTTGCTTGTTGTACTTATGATTTGTTTTTTCCCTTAGCTCTCCGGACGGATTTTTCAGTCAGTTAAATGTCGCGCGTTTGATCAGGCAGCCGACTTGCGTTCGTTCGATTGAAAAAGGTCGAGCAGTTCTGCGAAGCGTAACTCGTACGACTCGCATGTAGGACAATCGCCGTTTTGCTCAATCCATTCCGGATGCTGCTCGCGCAAGGCGTCGTGAATCCGGTGCTGAAGTTGAACGTAAGAGCGAATTTCGCCAGAGCTGCTCGAAGACCTGTTCATTTTCATCTCCGACGATATCGGTGATCGGCAGATCGCGGCCACTGCGCGTCCGTCGGATTTTATGGTGCCACTTATGAGGTGATGCTCGCTCCCTCTTTCGAGATAGAGAAATTATCCCGCTTCTTCGTTTGTGAGTGATGCCTTCAGCGAGTGCCCGCCGCCGCTTTCGACATCGCGCTGAGCGCGGCAGCCATGCTATTCACGATCGGCTCCGCGTTGGCGCCGACGCCATGCCGCTGCGCGATCCAGCCAGGTTGGTCATACGAAATCCATGTTGTGCCCGCTGTATCTTCCCAGACGAGTGCCTTTAATGGCAGATCGATTCCGACTGTTTGCACGGACTGCATCAACGGCGTGCCGCCGCGGGCGTTACCGAAGACGATGAGTTCGGTTGGCGGCAATGTCAGTCCCACGTCCGCTGCCCCTGCGGCATGATCGATTCGGGCAAAGACCGTCATCCCCTGCGCGCGAATCTCTGCTTGCAGTCGATCCATCGTTTCCTTCGGACCGAACCTGCTTGCGATGGTCGTTAACCCTTCAATGTGATTTTCATTCATTGTGTTGAGCTCCCTGAATGCCGCGCAGCGACTTCGCGATTTCTCCAGCGCGAGTCTGTACTGTAAGCCAAAGCCACATTTTCCGGATCACGAGAATTTCAGCCATCTTCTGCTCATGATATCGGCGATCGTTAGCGGTTTGCTATTACGCGTCCGTGGGATTTTGTAATACCACCTACGAGACGATGCTCGCTCCCGCTTTGGAGGTAGCGCCGAAATTATTGCGGCGGCTAAACGAAAATTGTTTGTAGGGCGTTTCTGCGAAACGCCATTCGAAGGCGGCGCCTGACACAGACGCCCTACAATCGGATAAATACGCCTATAGTTGAATCAGGCCGCGCCGTGTCGCGGTGGCCACGGCTTCCGTGCGGCTGATTACATTCATCTTGGAGAAGATGGCTTTCACATGCGACTTCACGGTGCCTTCACTAATAAATAGGGCAGACCCGATCTCTTTGTTGCTTTTTCCTTGAGCCATCAGCTTGAGCACATCGATCTCGCGTTCGCTCAACGTTTCGCCGCTGACGCGTTGCGCAAGCTTGGCGGCAAGATGCACCGGTACGCAGGTTTCGCCGGCGTGCACCCGGCGAATGCAATCCATTAGCGCTTCGCGTGGTGCGTCTTTGAGCAGGTAACCTTTCGCGCCGGCTTGAATGGCGCGGTAGATATCTTCATCACCGTCGAACGTTGTCAGCACAATGATTCGCGCTTTCTCATCGCCGGAACGAATTTCTTGAATCGCGCCAACACCATCCAGTTCGGGCATGCGCAGGTCGAGCAGCGTCACATCGGGATGATGTTGCTTCCAGAGATCTACTGCTTCGTGCCCATTGCCCGCTTCGCCGATGACGGTCATGTCTGCTTTCCGAGTGATAAGTGAAACCAAGCCTTCGCGGACAACGCTGTGATCATCAGCGATGAGCACAGTGATACGAGGTCTTTTTGTATCTCCAACTTTCGGCGCTTTCTTCGCAGCAGACTTTGGTTTCTTTGCAGATTTCTTAGAACTCGCCGCTGTTTTCTTTTTGGATGTCATAAAGTCGATTCCCCGTTACAAGGTATTAACACGATCACCTTTGTGCCTTTGCCGCGAGAGCTCGCAATTTTCAATTCGCCGCCCATTTGCTCGACGCGCTCGCGCATTCCGGTGAGACCGACACCGTCATTTTGATCTTTGACTTTGAATCCGTCGCCATCGTCACGAAGTTCCAGACGAAGCTCTCTCGCCTTGTAGTTTAGTCGCGTTTCGAAGTTGCGAGCGTGGGCGTACTTGAGCGTGTTGGTCAAAGCTTCCTGTCCGATGTGGAGAAGATTTTCCTGCCAAACCAGAGGAAGGTCGGGTGGTTTGCCTTGCGCAGCAAACTTCGTGTGAAGCGCTGTGCCGACAGTCGTGTTCTTAATAATACCTTTGAGCGCGTCCCAGAAATTGTGTTCTTCCAAAGCTTGGGGGCGCAACGCGTGAACTGACCGGCGCGCTTCGCTGAGACTCCGGCGGGCTAATTCACCTGCGCGATGCAAATGATCGTCCGCTTCCTTGCGACAGCCGCAGGAAATTGCATCCTCGGCTGCTTCCAGTTGCACAATCACACCCGTGAAACCTTGCGCGAGCGTATCGTGGATGTCCCGCGCCATTCGATTTCGTTCTTCGAAGACCGCAGCCCGCTGGCCTTGCTCGGCAAATTCATTGAGTTGAAGCGCGAGCATGACCTGGTGGGCGAGTGCCTGGGTCAACTCGATTTCCTCCGGCCGATAAGACGCACGATCGACATGGCGAATGCCAACAAAGCCTCTGACTTGTCCACCTACCAAAAGCGGCACTGCGAGAAATCTCTTTGTGCCGTTTCGTTTCAAATGCTCACCCCAATCGCCGTTAACGCGCGGATCAGTCTCGACGTCATCGCAAACAACCGGACCTGCTGTGAAAAGCAGTTCCTGAACTACTGAGTTCTCTTTCCAGAATAAGGGGTTCTTAATGAATGGATGCTCTGGGTCCGGCGCGGCCAATTTTCCGCCATCCGAGGTTGAGGAGCGCAAAATGAGTGAGTCGCTCGACTTGTCGAACAACCACAGGCTCACGCTTTGCGCCTTCAAGAGGCGACCAATTGTACTCAGCATCTGCCCAATGAATTTCTCCGGTGCCGGCGCAGTCGCCAAAACATCCAGACTCTGCGCCAGCGCCTCCACTTGTCCGCGCGCCACTTGCTCGGAAGCGCGCAACGCCTCCTCGGAGCGTTTGCTTTCAGTAATATCGATAACGCTGCCCACGAACTCCACAAAATGACCAGCCTCACCGCTAGCCGGATGTCCCACCGCGTGGATGTCCTTGACGTCGCCGTTCGGGTGAACAATTCGATAGTCTGTTTCGAAGTCCGCCTTCTCGGCAATCGCTTTTCCGAACAGTGTTCTGACTCTGTCCTGGTCCTCAGGGTGAAGGCGCCCAAAGAATTTTTCGAATCGCGGCGGTCCGGCGTCTGGATCGAAGCCAAGCACGCGGTAGGTTTCCTCCGACCAGTACCGGATCTCGCCCGTAGCGGGCACCCACGCCCAACTCCCGGTATGACTGAGTCGCTGCGCTTCCGCCAGATACGCTTCGCTCTCGCGCCGGGCCGTTTCCGCCAGCTTCCGTTGGATGGCGACGCCCGCGAGATGAGTAATGTGTTTAATCGTATCCTGCTCACGCAGGGTCGGGATGCGCGGCTCGCGATAGTACATGGCAAACGTTCCGATCACTTTGCCTTCGGAGGAGAAGATCGGGGTGGACCAACAAGCGCGAAGCGAATGGCCCAAAGCCAGGTCGCGAAAATCGGCCCACAATGGATCGACAGCAATATCGGAGACGATCACCTGTTCGGCGCGGTAGGCGGCCGTTCCACATGAACCGACCGCCGGCCCGATGAAAGCTCCGTCGATCGCTTCGGTGTAAGTTTTCGGAAGATGTGGTGCCGCGCCATGCCGCAACTGTTTTCCATTCGGATCCATTAACAAGATGGAGGCTAGGACACCGGAAGATTGCTCTTCCACCAGCAGACATAAGTTGTCGAGGATATCGGAAAGCGAATCGCCTTTGGCCACCATCTCAAGAACTCGATTTTCTCCGGCGAGGAGCGCTTCGCGCCGCTTCCGGTGGCTGATGTCTCTGATGATCGCCTGGTAATATCGACCGCGCAGTGCCGATAAAGAAATCTCCACCGGAATCACCTCACCGCTTTCCCGCAAGAATTTTCGCTCGAACCGGAACGATCCTTCCGCTTTCAGTTTCTCAAGCCGATCCAGCAACAAGTAGCGTTCTTCCGGCAGGTAGGTGTCTGCAATTGAACTGCCAATGAGTTCGTCTTCCGGACGTCCCGCCAACTTAACTCCGGCCGGGTTCACCAACACACATTTGGCATCGGCATCGATCACGCAGATGGCGTCTGGCGAAGCGTTGATAAGATCCCGATACTTTTCCTCGCTTGTCCGCACCGCCGCCTCGGCGCGATCGCGTTCAATTGCTACTCGCGCCAAGTGCGTCGCCTTCTCCATCACCCCGAGGTCATGCGCACTCGGACTTCGCGTTTCATGACTGTAGATACAGAAGGTTCCCAACACTTTTCCTTCCGATGAAAGTATTGGATTCGACCAGGAGGCTCGCAGCCCATGATTTAAAGCGGCCGCGCGATGCTCCGGTACTTCCCAAAGTGGATCACTCGCAATATCGGAAACGATGACCGGCGATCCGCGATACGCCGCCGTCCCGCAAGAGCCGGCACATGGTCCAATTGGCAGCCTCTCCATCTCCTGCCTCCATCCTTTGGGAAGACTCGGGCCCGCCACCGAATCCAAATGAATGCCATCGGGGCGAAGCAACAAAACAGAAGCGAGCGTGCCGGTGCGGTACTCTTCGATAATGACGCACAGAGAATTCAGGATCTCTTCTAGGGCAACACCGGTGGCCATCATCTCAAGAAGACGCTTTTCCCCACCGAACAACGCCTCCCCTCGCTTGCGCTCGCTGATGTCTACGGTGGTGCCGGTATAACGATCGACTTCGCCAGATGCACCGAGAGTGGGCCGGCCTACACCCTGGACATGCTTAATAGATCCGTCCGCCAGCGCGATTCGAAATTCCAGGTCAAAACCTTTTCTTTCGCGAACGGCCTCATCGAGACTTCGCTCGATAAATGATCGATCTTCCGGATGAACCGTTTGCAGAAATAACTGGAAAGACGGCTCAGTCTGGTCGGGGTCGAAACCAAAGATGCGGAAATGCTCCGCCGACCACGTGACCCCTCCGCTGGAAACATTCCAACTCCAGCTTCCAGTGTGACTGATTCTCTGGCCCTCAGTTAAAAACGCTTCGCTGCGCCGGAGCTCCTCTTCCGCCTGTTTGCGCTCGGTGATGTCGTTGTTAGTCTCGAGAATTGCGACAGGATTACCGGATTCATCCCGTTGCAGGGCCCAACGACTCGCTACCATTACCGATGTCCCGTCGCGGCGGACGTGGATCAATTCTCCTTCCCACCGGCCAGTCTTGAGAAGTTCAGCATTTATCTCGTGGAGCGGCGCAGGGAAGGTCGTCTGTGAGAGTTCGTGAGAGATGCGACCGACGGCCTCTTGGCTCGACCAGCCATATCGTTCCTCGGCACCGCGATTCCAGTAAGTGATCACGTCATTCATGTCGCGAACGAAGACGGTGTCGTGCGTAAGATTGAGGAGGCTCGCCTGCTCCCGCAACACACCCTCAGAACGCTGACGCTCGGCGATCTCCAGCAGTAATTGTTCGTTGCTCCGGCTGAGATCCGCGGTCCGCGCCTCCACCTTCTTCTCCAGCTCATCACGCGCTCTCTCTAGAGCACGCTCTGCGCGTCTACGACCGGCGCTCCATGAGCTAATGAGTAAGGCCGAAAAAAGAAAAACGGCGAGATGGACGGCATCGCGAAAAGTAAATGAAAAGGCGAATCGCGGCTCGAGGATGAAGAAATTAATCGACAAGGTTGAGAGCAACACGGCCAGCACGCCCGGCCCTGTGCCACCGAACCACGTACTGAGCAGGATGGCGGGCAAGAAGAGCGGAGTGCGGAATGAGTAATCTTGCAGCAGAAGCGTGACGCTCGTTGAGAGCGCGACCAATAAAACAGAGAGCCCGTACCGCCAAACGGCCGGCGCAAGTCGTCGCAAACCAAGATCTGACTTCGACATTTAACTTCAGGCCACTGCTTTACCCTCGGGCGCACGGCGTTCGCGCAATTCCCGCAAAAACTCATCCGGCGGTACAAAGAACGGGTTCTCCTGGACGATGCCGCCGATGAGAATCATCGGGTGAGTTCGCATGACGTCGATGATAAGGTTACCGCCACACTTCGTCAGATCATAAAGACAGATTACGGCATCCTTATATTGCGGTATGATGTCGTTCAGCCGGCACTCGTATTCGAGGAAATCGTCTACCCCGGGCCAGTCGCCTGAAGCCCATTCGGCGTGGCCCATGACGCGGGCGAGGGGGAAGCCGTCGCGCTGGCTCTGCTCCAGTACGTCCTGCATGCAGGCAAGCATTCGGTCCCTGTCGAAATGACCGTCGCGCAAATAAACTTCGTGCCAATGGTGCAGCTCGAATTGTCCATTCTTCTCGACCGAAGGGACGTCGACGCCGCCTGAGGAAAGCCGCTGTAAGTGCTCGTCGCGCAGTTTTGGATCGACAATGTGAAACGCCTTCTCGCCGCGCGCGAGCCCTTCCTTAACGAACGGAAGTAGCACACGATACTCCTCCTCCGCGCTGTGAAAAAACGCGCAGACATGGCGATGTTGGCCGAGCGTCGCATTGGCAAACCGCATCGGTTGGTTGTCCTCTTCGCGAAATTTAGTGTTGTCTTCGATCATATTCATAGGGGGTCGTCTTTCTTTGTTAAAGATTCAGGTCGTCGAAAATCACTTGTTCGTTCAGACAGGTTGCGATCGCGGCAAGAAACGGAAAATAACGTGCTCGAAAACGTGATGCGCGGTGACCGGTTCGGAGCTAATTCCGAAATTCGCTGCCCCTTCACCGAACGCTTTCGAAGCGGAGTTCATGAGAATATCTCGCGGCAATTGATCGAGCTCGCCGTAAAAAAAAATATAACCCCAGCGCGTCACATTGCCACTTTTGTTTCCTCCCTCAAAAGGGGCACTAAAAAACCCCGCCAGTGTTTCGTGGTGAGGGAATGGAACTGCGTCTAAAATTTTCGTAAACAATGAAAACCAAACAACGTGAAAACAATTTCAAAAGCAGGCTACGCAAGCTCGTTCAACCACGCGCATCCAGGCACGACCCCTTGCTCGTATTTAACATGTCGGTCTTTAATTCCACAGACGGCTGGAGCCGCACGTTTTCGAAATATGAATACGCGCGGTCCTACGCTTAACGAACCGATGCCAAATAAGGGGACAAGACCGCGGAAAATGGATACTGCCGAGGGATCAATCGCGGTCGACGCGCCAATTGCCGCTGTCTATAAGCGCTGGCTGGCGTTTGAAGATTATCCAAAATTCATCCCCGCGATCAAACGTGTGCGAAAATTGGACGCGAACCACTTTGTCGCATTGTTCGCCTTCAACGGAAAGCAATATGAGGCGACGCTTGAGATTATGCTGCGTGTCCCTGAGCGACGACTGGCCTGGCGAACTATTTCCAACGGTCACGCGCACGATCATCTTGCCGCTGGAGTCGTTTCCTTCGCCTCGCTTTCCGATCACGGCACGCGCGTGACCCTCAAGCTGACCGCGAACTTCGGCGGCGCTGTTTCGAATCGAGTCGATAAATACCTGCGCAACTTCAAACGGCTAATTGAGGAGCAGTGAGATCGAAAACGCGAAACATTTGTTCGACCCAACGAAGCCAAGCTGTCGAGGCGAAGACGACATTGCTTCTTTTCAATAGAATCGTGCTTCCCCTCCCCGGAATGATCCATTGGATTCTCGTTAGTTAGAATCGAAACCGAACAGCAAGACGACCAAGCTGGACATGATCACGATCGTAGTCATTGGCTGGCCTTCGAGGTCGGAGCCTTGGTGCGGACTACCGCCTGCTCAGCAGCCCTCTCTTTGAATTCCAGAATCATCAGGTTCCCTGTCTGATCTGACTTGTTAGGCACGCTGATGTTGCTGTTTGCCGGAATCCAAGTCACGCGCCAAGCGGAAGAGGAAAGCGAATCCTTTTCGTTTGTTTCCGCTACCTGATTAATTTTGTCCAGCAAGACGACAACTCGATCTCGCCCATCGTGTGGCGTCGACCAGTCAGAACCTTTCGGAACGGACGTGGTCGATACCCGAACCTGTTCATTCTCGAAGATGGCCTTCCGCAGGATGACGCTTTTGTCGGGGGCACCCGAAATGACCGCCCCGCTGGGCGACGCATGCAAAGTTTTCCTTTCGCGCTCGACTTTCAATGCGTGCTGCGTCTCGAGACGCTCGAATATGCTAATTAGGCTGTGTCGTTTCATGTCCAACGCTAACGGCTGAACGTCTATCGCTGCTACGATGCGTTCGGGAGATTCTTTACTCCCCCGCCGAATCAATGACGATTCGGTTCCGAGAGCGACGCTGACTGTAGTGCTATCCGAACACAGACCAGAAACCGGCAACAAACCTACAGTTGAATCAACGCGCGGTGGGCGGCGTTTGCCACAGCTTCAGCGCGGCTGTTAACGTTGAGCTTGGCGAATATGCTTTTCACGTGCGATTTGACCGTACCAGAACTAATAAAGAGCATCGAACCGATCTCCTTATTGCTTTTCCCCTGAGCCATCAGCTTTAGGACATCGATTTCGCGCTCGCTGAGGCTTTCGCTCCCGACGCGTTCCGCTAACTTGTTTGCCAGATGCACGGGAACGCAAGTTTCCCCAGCGTGCACGCGGCGAATGGAATCAATCAGCGCCTCGCGCGGAACGTCCTTGAGCAGATAGCCCTTCGCTCCCGCCTGAATGGCGCGGTAGATATCTTCGTCACCATCGAACGTCGTCAGCACGATAATCCGCGCGTTCTCATCCTCAGCCCGAATCTGTTTGATTACGCCGACTCCATCGAGCTCAGGCATGCGCAGATCGAGCATCGTCACCTCCGGTCGATGCCGCTTCCAAAGCTCGACCGCTTCACGTCCGTTACCGGCCTCTCCGACAACCATCATGTCTGATTCGAACCCGATTAGCGAAACCAACCCCTGGCGTAAGACGCTGTGATCGTCGGCAATAAGTATGCCGATCCGAGGCTTTTTTGACGTGTCGTTTGCTTTCGCTGTTTTCATCGCAACAGACGTTGGTTTCTTTCCAGGTTTCTGAAACTTCGCGGTCACTTTCTTTTTGGAAGTCATAACATCGATTTCCCGTTACTGGGCAATACCACGGTGATCTTTGTGCCCTGGCTGCGTGAGCTTGCGATTTTTAGTTCGCCTCCCATTTGTTCAACCCGCTCCCGCATGCCAGCAAGGCCCCGACCATCATGTTGATCTTGCGGTTTGAACCCGTCACCGTCATCGGAAAATTCCAAACGCAGTTTCTTCGGACCGGACATTACCCGAGTTCCAAATTTGTGGGCGTGTGCATACTTGATCGTGTTGGCCAAAGCTTCCTGCCCAATGTGCAGTAAATTTTCCTGCCAAACGGGCGGAAGCGGGCTGATCTTGCCTTGAATTTTGAAACTTGGGTGAAGCGCCGTTCCAACCGTGATGCTTTTGATCATGTCTTTAAGCGCATCCCAAAAGTTCTCTTTCTTCAACGCTTGCGGGCGAAGCGCGTGCACAGATCGACGCGCTTCGCTCAGACTCTTGCGTGCCAGCCCGCCCGCCCATCGCAAATGTTCGTCTGCTTGCTTTGGGCGATGATGCTCAATTGCTTTTTCGGCCGCCTCCAATTGCATAATTACGCCGGTGAAACCTTGCGCCAGCGTATCGTGGATATCGCGCGCCATTCTATTTCGTTCTTCGAGCACGGCGGCCTGCTGGCTTTGCTCGGCAAATTGATCGAGTTGAACTGCAAACATCGCCTGGTGCGCGAGCGCTTGCGCTAATTCGACCTCCTCCCGCCGGTAGGGCGGCCGATCTCCATGGCGAATGCCGATAAACCCCTTAACATGCCCGCCGACCAAGGTTGGAATTGCTAATAACTTCCTGGTTCCCTTTGATCGGAAATAATCGCGCCCGGCGCTGGAGATCCGCGGATCATGTTCTACGTCCTCGCAAACGACCGGCGCTCCGGTAAAAATAATTTCCTGAAGCACCTTATCCTCTTTCCACGATAAGGCATTCTTAATAAGCGGATGCTCCGGATCACTCGCCGCAAAATTTGCGCCCTCAGCCGCGGCCCGCAAAATGACCGAATCGTTCACTTCGTCTAACAACCACAAAACCACGCTTTGCGCCTTCAAAAAGCGTCCAATCGTGCTCAGCATTTGGCCGATTAGGTTTTTCGGCGCGGTCGCGGTGGCCAAGATATCGAGGTTCTGCGCTAATGCTTCAACTTGTCCGCGCGCAACTCGCTCGGAAGCGCGCAACGCTGCTTCGGCGCATTTGTGCTCAGTTACGTCCACGGTCGTGCCAACATACTCGACCAGGTTACCGGAAGCGTTAAAGACCGGGTGGCCCACACTGTGGGCGTACCTTATCGATCCATCCGGAAGGACAATTCGATAGTCCATCTCATAGTCGGTCTTTGCGTCCCTGGCCTTATTAAACATTCGCACGAGGGACGGACGATCTTCAGGATGAATTCGCTTTCGAAACATTTCCAACGTCGGTTTCTCTTTTTCAGGATCGCAGGCAAAAATTCGAAGCAACTCCGGCGAGGCAATGAAATCTCGCGAGGAAACATTGATTGCCCAGCTGCCCATGTGTCCGAGTCTCTGCGCCTCGAGTAAATAAGCCTCGCTTCTGCGTAGCTTCTCTTCCGCCTGTTTGCGGTCCTCGATGTCGTGGATCGTCGCATACCACTTAGCGATATTTCTCTTTTCATCGCGCAATGGCACGGTGCGGTTCAGGAACCACCGATATTTTCCGTCCGCCCGCCGAAAGCGCGCTTCTATCTCGAGAGGTTCCCCAGCCGCCAACGCCTCCTCCCAATTGTTCAGCAACTTGTCGACGTCTTCAGGATGGACCGTTTTCATCCAGCCCCAGCCCAGTATCTCTTCCCTGGAGCATCCCAGGTAATCCAGCCAACTTTGATTTACGAAATCAACCGCGCCGTCAGGTAGAGTCCTCAGGACTGAGGTCGGAATTGCTTCGAGCGTGATGCGAAGTTCCCTTTCGTTTTGCCGGATCCTTTCTTCCGCCTCCTTTGCTGCGGTGACGTCCATCGCTGCTCCAACAAACTCCAATTCGCCCGACTCACTTCCTTGGCCGTGACCAACCACACCCAGGTGTTTGATGAAGCTATCGGGGTTGCGGTTGGCGTTCACAAAATGCTCCATCGTTGCTGTCTTAGCTGGGCGCTACAAATCGATTTCATGATGACGATTTTCCGGATGCCTGAGTTTAGTTCAGTGCTGAGTTAAAACGTACTGATCCCCCCTGGCACCGCCAGTCCCCCGAAAAGGGGATTTGAGAATCCTGCAATTGTTTCGTGGTGAGAAGTGGGGCCGCTTCTAATTTTGTTAGCGAACGGCAGCAAAATGAAAACCAAACGACGTGGAAATAATTCCGCCGCTGCGACCAGGCAAGATTCTTGGACGCCGCCGGCGGAGACAGGTTCCCTGCTCACGCTGGACATATCCGCGATGGATGGTGCCGCATGCTTTCGAGACATGAAAGCGCGGGGTTCAATGCCTAACACACACGCGTTATGAGTGCAGCACAGGGATCGATCGTGGTAAGGGCGCCGGTCGGCGATGTCTACCGACAATGGTTACGAGTTGAAGATTTCCCGAAATTCATGCCGGCGGTGAAAGAGGTGCAAAAGCTGGATGGCGGGCATTTTGCCATCGTGATTTCCTTCAATGGAAAGCGGCATGAAGGCGTGCTCGAGATCATGCTGCGAGCACCCGAACGAAGACTGGCTTGGCGAGCGCTGGCCGGAGGAGCTTCCAATTATCTCGCCTCCGGTGTCGTGTCTTTCACGTCACATCCCAATCGAAGCACCTGCGTGATCCTAAAAATATGCCCCGGCTTTAACGGCTCCGTCTCGCATCGGGTGCACAGCTATCTGCGCAATTTCAAAAGATTTATGGAGCACCCCTCGAATAGGGCATCAGAAAATCCATCACCCGCGCAATAGCGGCTCTTTGATCGTCGAGCGTAAATTGAGAGCATGAAAACAAACCGCTTTTTCATGGAATTCGCACCATTGTGGTTCGCTCTGCTTATTCCTCTTATCGCTTTTGCCGTCGCATTGATGTTGGGGCTGTTATTCAGCTAACGCAGGATTCTATGCACCGCGGCCGGCTATCAGCTCAATAAACGAGAGGTGCGAACAGGGACGTATTATGCGAACAACAATCGGCGGGATATTCCGCCCGGATCGCCATGCGTTTTTTGCGAAGCTCGCGCTGAGTTTGCTGTCGCAGCCCGCGATCAAGTTCAGACCGGCACCGCTTCCACGCGGAGGGACAGGGTTTAGATGTCAGAATATGCGGAAGGCGGCGCCGCATGGCTCTCATTCGCGAGCAGGAATACGGGGCATCTCCCGCGCGGGATATAAGAAAATCCCCCGCATGCGTAATGGCTGCGAAACGGAACCGTAACGATCTTTCCAATATGAAAAAGTTAAGATTATTTAGTCTAGTCGGCATCACGTCGATCGCACTCACTTCTGCTGCGTGGGCGGGTCCCCACGGCGGCGGTGGAGGAGGCTTCGGTGGTGGTGGTTTCAGCGGTGGCCATGTCGGCGGCGGGGGCGGCCGCGCGGGGCCAGTTGGAGGCGGAGGCGGTTTCCGTGGCGGTGGCTTCCACGCAGCAGCCCCGGCGTTCGGTGGTGCGCGCAGATCCTTTGGAGTGGCAGCGCGCGGAGGCGGAGTTGGCTTTGGCATACGGCGCTACTCTTCATTGGGAGCGCGTCCGTCATATCGGCAGCCTGTCTATAATGGACGAGTTGGCCGATCCATAACTCCGTCCATTGGCGCAAGAACAGCGGCTAGTCGGCCGCAGAATCGTTTCAACTCAACACGCAATCCTGTTGGGCAACGGCTGGCGGCAGCGTCTAATCGTGCAGCCAGCGCTTCAGCGGCGCGTTCAACTGGAACAGCTGCACACCGGGGATTGAACGGGCGAACGGACCACATCGCTGAACGTCATGACGCAAATTGGCGCCGCGACTGGGACCGGCGGCATGCCCATTTCTTCCACAATCGGTTCTTTGTTTTTGACAACGGATTCTGGTGCGGACTGGATGATGGATTCTTCCCGTGGGATTACCTGCCGTATTACGCCGGCGACTACTATCCGTACGATTACTACACTAACGTTCAGCCGGACTATAACACCGCGCCCGTTAATGATTATCCGTACGGTTACTACACTGGCGTTCAGCCGGACGATAACACCGCGCCCGCTAATGATGCGCCGGTGGCTGATACCACGGTCCAAGCGGTCCAAACAGAGCTCACCCAACTCGGTTATTACAACGGTCCAGTCGATGGGATTTTCGGTCCGACGACGCGCGATGCGGTGACAAAGTATCAGATCGACAAGCAGCTGGATGTAACCGGGAGTCTTTCGCCGGACACGCTGCAGTCACTCGGAGTGCCGCCGGGTCCAAACAATTAACAAGATCCGCCATTACTCGATGAAGCTCACACATTTGACGGTTGGTAGGGCAGAAGAGGGAGCAATGGAGGTGGGCGTCTATGGCGGGCGCTCACTTCCAGCTCCTTTCCGCGGAGAGAAGCACAAACCAATGAGGATCGCCCACACCAATGGTGCCCGAAGCGGCCTCAAGAAACCTGACAGCATGGCGCCGTCAAACCGTCACCAATCTAACGAGATTGAAATACTATGAATAGAATTATTGAAGCGAATTTTCTCCCCCCCGTTGAAGAGGCCGAAGAGAAAGCGCGCATCTTAATCATCGATGACAGTCGCGATTTCACTTACTCTGCCAAACGCGCTCTCGAAAGGAGCAGGCGCTACTCGGTTTGGGAAGAAAATGATCCGGCGAAGGCTCACCAAACCGCGCAGCGGGTTAAGCCCGACCTGATTCTTCTTGATATTGCAATGCCGGAAACCGACGGCGGCGAAGTCGCCGCCCGGATTGAATCAGATCCGACATTGCACAGAACGCCGATTGTTTTTCTCACGGGTCTGGTCACGAAAGCGGAGGCAAGATCGGGTCTCCGGATCCAAGGGCATCCCTTTTTGGCCAAGCCGATCAGCGTTCCAGACTTGGTCGCAGGCGTTGAACGGCATCTGCCCGCGCGCGCAGCATCCAGCGAAGCACGTTTCGCCTAAGAAACATTTAGCGCTCTTATCACCGTGCCTATACGCCGGGCACAACCGTCATAGGCAGAGTGTTAGGGGGAGGTCGCCTCGCGATCTTTATTGATCCCTGAGGTTCCAAGTCACGGAAGAAGTATCTGGCCAGATCGAGTTGAAGCTGAGCGTTACGCCAGCCAGCGGAAACGATATGACGTCACCTGAGGCGATTAGCACTGCGTAAGCCACATCACAGTTGAGCGATCTCGAGCAACGTTCAATAGTCGGTCATTCCTTCGTGGCAAGGTCAGCAAAGCGCGCGGCATCTATGATGGTGCTTTGGCTAATGTGATCGCCCAGGCGCGCAATGGCGGCGACAGCACCCCCGCTAATCGGGTGAAATTATGAAAAGGGATAGCTCACACGATAAAGGGAATGCCGTTATCGCGGCAGTTCATTAGATCGCTCAGCGATAGTCGTAATCTGCGCCTACCCCGCGATCTTTTGTTAGATAAACAGGCCGCCGTTCGGGCGAGAAGGATCTTTGTAGTCAAGCAAACTAGATGGCTGCCGCCAACACCGCTGACTGCAGGCAAAAGAGTACAGCTGATTTTGGTCTTTGATAACCATCCCGATAGTCTTCGTTTGGTTTTTGACCACCGCGCCCCTTCACATGTTCACCTTTCCGATCCGCAGCGCACGCCCTCATCGGTCGTCGCCCTTCTCTGGATTCTGGTCGTGGGTCTAATGGCAATGTTCTTGCCGCTCTATTGAGCTTCCGGTCATTGAGTGCAAAAAAGACCTTGAAGTTGTCGATCGATTGCTGCAGCGGCTCCGGGCACCGGCAAGAGGGAGTACGGATCACCTCCCGCACGGGATACTCGAAAATCCCCCGCATGCGTAATGGCTGCGAAACGGAAGCGTAACGATCTTTGGAGTATGAAAAAGTTAAAGTTACTTAGTTTAATCGGCATCACATCGATTGCCCTAGCTAACGCCGGATTGGCAGCTGGCCACGGCGGCGGTGGAGGAGGCTTCGGTGGTGGTGGTTTTAGCGGTGGTGGACACGGCGGAGGTGGCGGCCGAGCTGGGCCAGCTGGAGGCGGTTTCCATGGTGGTTTCCGCGGCGGAGCAGGATTCCGTTCTCGTGGACCAGGATTCAGTGGTCGTCCCTTCAATGGAAGAATGGGCCGTATCGTCGAACGTCACGATGCAAATTGGCACCGCGACTGGGACCGAGACCATGACCACTTCTTCCACAATCGGTTCTTTGTCTTTGACGACGGTTTCTGGGTTGGGTTTTATCCTTGGGATTATTACTATCCGTACGACGATCAGTATTATTACGGATACGATGAGTCCACCGATCCATATTCGGGGTCGACGGTCAGTGCCGTCCAATCGGACCTGGCCAGGCAAGGTTACTATCGCGGCGTGATCGACGGTGTTTACGGCCCACAGACACGCATGGCCATCACGCGTTATCAAAGCAAGCACGGGTTGCGAGCGACCGGGAGTCTTACTCCGCCAACGCTGCAATCCCTCCGATTGCCACAACCAATGGGTAGCTAACAAGCGCAAAATTGTTCTGTGAGCACGCCGCATTCGACGTCTTGTAGGAGAGGTGGGGAGCAATGGAGGTGGGCGCCCTTAGCGACGCTCACTTCCGGCTCGTTGGTCCGGACGGGAGCGCAAGTTGAATGAGAAGGAATTCGATGAAATCGCTACTGATTCTTCTCTTCACGCGCGACGGTGACTTCGCTATGGCTCACGTCCCGAGTGGGGTACTAGAAAATCTCCCACATGCGCAATGGCCGCGAAACCGAAGAGTAAGGATGTTTAGGATATGAAAAAGTTAAGATTACTGAGTCTAGTTGGCATTACATCGTTTGCCCTAGCTCACGCAGGATTGGCAGCTGGCCACGGCGGGGGCGGAGGCGGCCACGGTGGTGGTGGTTTCCACGGCGGCGGTGGTTTTCATGGGGGTTCCGCTGGTGGCGGTTTCCACGGGGGAGGCTTTCGTGGTGGCCAATTCAGTTCAATGCGAGGCGGACACATGTTCGGCCGCGGCGGTTTCCACGGCGGCGGCTTTCGTGGTGACCGTTTTGGCGGTGGTTTTCGGGGCGGCCGTTTTGGTGACCGTCATCACCGATTCAATAATAATGTCATCTTCTTCGACGACTTCGGCTTTCCGGGGTGGTGGGGCTGGGACTATCCGTACGGATATTACGGTCCCTACCATTACCCGTACGATTACTATAGGTACGGCGGGTACGGTTACTAAGGCGACCCCGGCTATGGATACCGCTATGGCAGCCGATCAAGGCATTTTCAGAGTTTGCGGAGGTGGTGACAAGCGCGCGCGTGACGGCGTTTAGGATTCACCTTGTTGCTCGTGCGTTTTGACACGCTCACGGAACTGCTTCGAGAATCGTCTCGTAAACTTTCTGTCGAGAGATATTGCGATGCAAGAAGTGGATGGCGGCGAAGTGGCCGCGCGGATTGAATTCGACCCGACATCGCACGGAACGCCGTTGTTTTTCTT
>Ga0193751_1001111_pt1 | contig 17852 bp, 11 predicted proteins | sample L1c2metaG_FD_143050 | JGI IMG/M metagenome (GOLD analysis project Ga0193751, IMG submission 143050) | Soil microbial communities from a riparian zone of the East river system, Colorado, United States - L1c2 | ecosystem: Environmental > Terrestrial > Soil > Riparian zone | place: USA: East River... | reverse complement strand
AGACTCTCTCCATAGAGCGCGTGGGTCCAGAGTTCATACCCCGCGAGCGCGCCGGCCGGAATCAGCAGATACCACATCCAGCTACCGAAACGCCGCAGGCGAGCCAACGAGTAAGCCGCCAGCAGAAGAATCAGCGCCGCCCCAAAATACTTAGTCAAAGCGGCCGCCGCCATCAAGACTCCGGACCCCGCCAGATACCAGCCCCTTCGCGGCTCGAGCCCTTCGATCCACAGAATCACCGCCCACACCCAGAGCGCCACCATCAAGGTGTCGCACATGACGCTGCAAGCCGACACCACTATTCCTGGGGTAAGAAGCGTGGCCAACCCCGCCAGCAGTGGAAGACGTGTGAAATGCTTAGCCAGCCGGTAAGTCCCAAGAATCAGGGCAAGCGCAGGCACCATGAAAGCAAAATGAAATGCCCGCTCCGACCATCCGGCAATGCGGCCGACAGCCGCTCCGTAGTAACAAGCCAGCGGCGGATTCATAGTAACGTCCGCCATCCGATCCAGGCTTTCGTACCAGATGACATTGAAGCCGTAGGGGTCGAGTGGGTGCTGGGTAATTTGACGCGCAGCGAAAACAAATAGCGGGTCATCCATGTGAAAGGCACGGCCCGAAAAAGGCAGTAGGCAGGCGACCGTCAGTACTCCCAGCAAAGCATAGGAGTAAGCCGATGACCACCGTTCGACGAGGGGGATATCCCCTGGAGCGGGCACGGTGGCTGGGCGGGTGGGCCACATCAAGGTGGAAAGTATAGCGCGGGTTGTCTTTCAGTGTTGGCACGAAATAACTGGGGGCTCGCGCAATTTGGCCCACCCGACAAAATGGAGATATGTTTCACGTGAAACACTGTACTTGCTGTATTGTACGTACTATTATATACATATAATGAGCGCATATGAAACAACGGAAAAGGGTTACGAGGCGCGGGAAAGTTGCCCGGCTGGAGGCTTCCGCGGGCGGGGGAAAGCGTCTGCCGGGACCGATGCCGGAGTGGCTGGGATACTACCGGCCGATCAAGAAGGCAGTGACGTTGTGTCTGGATGCCGACGTTCTGGGCTGGTTCCAACGGCAGGGACGAGGGTACCAGACGAGAATTAATCGGGTGCTGCGGAAGTTGATGTCGGAAGAGAGGAAGATCTCGGAGGAATGAGCCGGGGGCTGTTCCGCGGGCCACCCTTCGGCTATCTCGCTCAGGGCAGGCTTTCTCGAAAAGCGCGAGAAGTGGCGCACCCCCAGTTATTTCGGTTCGGTGTTAAAAAAAGCAGACCCGTTTTACTTCACCGTTAAAGTGGCCCACCCGCCACGACGGTCGGATGACTCGTCTACCTGGACAAGAGGCTTAGTCCAAAAAGGAGCCAGAGCAGGGTCAACGCGAGTCCGACTAAGTACCAATCTCGGAGGCGGCTGTGAGGAAACAATCGTTGGTGAGCTCGCCAGAGTCCGGAGTCATTGCCTTCCCAAGCGGAGTTCCGTAGAGACCAGATCGACAACGAATGCTGCTGATTCTTGGGAAGATGCTGATTTACTTGCCTGACCATGCGAGCCCAGACACGCACCTCGACCGCTGCAAAGAAGCAAAAAACGCACAGGTACAACATGAGTCGATTGTTCATTCGGATCCCCGTGCGTGTTTTTGACCTGGTTCGCTGTGATCTTCTTTCTGGTCTGGCCCGGTCAATAGCTGTTCTTCAACTCAGAGTCCGCTCAAGAGATCGGGCCGCTGCCGCCTGAATCTCTTCTCGATAGAAAAACCATAGCATGACAGCAATCACCCAAAGGACAAGGGTTTGAACGATGAGAGAGTGGGCGTGAAGGGTCGGCTCGATTCGGTTCACCAAGCTGAGCCCAGTGTTCCAGGAGATATGGAACAGTATCGGAAGGATCAGATTCTGATCGCTCACCATATACAGCGTTGCAAGAACTACGGAAAGTGCCACGATGCCTGCGAAGTTCATGGCGAAAGAAAATAGCGAGACGCGAAGCACTAAAACATAGAGCACAGAGTGCCATATGCCCCAGATAAGGCTGATAGCTGCCACTGCACTAGTCGCAGAGTGCGTCCTCAACAGCGCAGGCAAAAGGTAGCCCTCTCATCCGAACTCCTCCCAGAGCGGACCGAGGAACAGATTCAACGCAAACGTATTGAGAAACAAAACAACATAGGTCTTGTCAGCTTCAAACCTCATACCATCTTCCGCCACGAGTAGCAGAAAATTGAGCGCGACAGGAACCGCAATAGAGAACAAGAACAAAAACTTCGAGCAACGCGGGAAGCGAAGCTGCACGAGCAGAGGGCGCAAGCTCTTTCTCGTGACTAGCAACATCAGAATCGTCACTATGCCGGGTGCGAGATTCCCAATCAGGGCAAGCGCGTGGTGGCGCGTCACCGTGACGTTAAGAGACAATATCGCGATACTTAGTACAGCGTCAGGCTCCTTCGTTGCTAAGACCCACGCCGACCATGAGAACAGGAACGTGATCGCGCAATAAGTTGTCGCAGCGCGATCCCACCTGCGCGTAGTGTTCGTAATCACTTCGTCAGTTACCTTCAAGAGGTGCTGCCCACTTCTTATGGGGCGCGAGAAATGGCGCACCGCAGTTATTTCGGTCAATGTTCAAAGACAAAACCGCGTTTATACTTCCCCGTTAAAGTGGCCCCGCCCGCCACTAAGCCTGATACACGACTATCGTTGGCCCCTCCTTGGTCTCCTCAGGTAGCTGCAGCTCGACCACGCATTTTTTGTTTGGAAACAGTCGCGCCAGCCGCGCTTCCCACATCTCCGCTATCCGCTCCGCTAGATATACATTTTCCTCCTCGGTCGTCGTAGAAAGCCCCGCCGAGAAGAAAGCATCCGGAATCATAAATTGATTAAAAGACTGTTCGACCTCTTTACGAGTAGAGAATTCAGAGAGCGCAACACGAATTCGGGAGCGATCCTCTTCATCCTCGATGCAACTTTGGTGAAAAATCATCCCCTCGAATTCTATGAAATCCGGCCAGAAGAGATACGAATAGGCGAGCGCTTCCAATGGACTTCCGAAAGCTGAAACAAAGTCCAGTACATTGAAATTGCTTGTATCCGCCTTCGCGTGAAATTCCTTCAGATGATCTATCAGCAGTTCGTCGCGCATGGTTTCTCCGTTCTACTGGGGGATTTCCTCGGGTCGGGCGGGCCGGGCTCTATCGCTGCAGCAGATTGCCATGATCTGAATATTCAACCGTCTGGAAAGAATAATCGTAATATTGGGCCCTGGGCCCCGGCGGGCGACTCCGCCGGGCATCCGGATTTGATCGGCGTCTCGTCGGCTCGGGAACGCGCTGGACGCGGAGCCTCATTCTGCGTTTGTCCCTGACTGCCAAGACTTGTTCCCAAGACGGCAAGCATCGTAGCCGCAACTAGCGTAAAACCAGACAGCTTCGAAGGCCGCCTTATCGTAGAGTCTCCTTTCGATCCCCAGCAATCTGCGAAGGATCACCTGGCAACGAAACAACAGGCTGTGTGCGCCACCGTTCCCAAAACGCCCGCCAGAAGTGCAGCGCCGAACACCGCGGCCAGCAGCGTGTTCGCTGCGACCAATGTCCGTTGGGGCGGAGCTGCAGTCAGCCGCGCAAGACGGTGGCGTATTAACGAGGAAGCTGACGCCTGCAGCAAGAACTCCTCTTTTGGATTCGCGAGCTTGGCTAATGCGGAAACCAGGTCTCCGCCGTGGGCGCTCTGAATAACAGAGTCGTCACAGGAGAGCTCTCGATACAAGGCAATGTGAGAGCCTGTGATCCAGACGAGCGGATGAAACCACAGCCCGCAAAGCCCAACTTCATACAAGTGGGTGAGTCTTCGAAGACGAACGTAGGACGCCATGGTGTGCGGGGAAAGCGCCCGTAGCCTCCATCTTCCAAGAATTTCAGCTCGAACCTGAGGAGTTCCAGCATTTCGCGTTCGTCTTGTGCCATACGTTACCTCTCGCTATATGCGATATGTTCGCAGAACGCCACTTGGGCCGCGATGATGCTGGTCACGTGGCTCAGTCACCTGGATCACAGGCGTGGGCTGGACCGCTGGTGACGCGAGCGCTTGCCAACGGCCGGTGAAGACCTCATTGACCCCGAGTGCCACTCCGCTGCTTAGCCGTTTGCACAAGATTCCAGCACTCGCGAGCAATCATCCAGTCTTCCTGTGCACGAATAACCAGGACGCGGACCGCCGCATCCGGAGCAGAAATATCCTCGTCCAGGGGCGATTGTGTGTTCTTCCCCTGGTCGAGCCTCAAGCCAAGAAACGCAAGATTGTCACACGCCGCGGCGCGAACTTCGGGTGAGTTTTCGCCGACTCCTGCAGTGAATACGAGAGCATCAACCCCGCCCAGCACGGCAATCATGGCACCGATTCCCGATCGCAGGCGGTGGATATAAATATCAAACGCCAGTTTTGCGCGTTCATGCCCGGTCTTGCTGGCGGCAAGAATTTCCCGCATATCGCCGGAAATTCCCGATATCCCCAGCAGGCCCGCTTTCCGATTGAGGACCTCGTCAAGTTGCTGGCCCGAGAACTGTCTCTGTCGTATCAGATAGGTAAGGATGCCAGGATCCACGGAGCCCGAGCGGGTGCCCATCATGAGACCTTCCAGCGGGGTAAAACCCATGGTCGTGTCCACGCTTCGGCCTTCGCGAATCGCCGCCAAAGAGCAGCCATTCCCCAGGTGGCAAGTCACTAGTTTCAGAGAATTCAGGTTCTTGCCCAGCAACTGCGCGGCACGCTGTGCGCAATATTGGTGATTGATCCCGTGAAATCCGTAGCGGCGAATCCCTTGCTCGAACCACTCGTAAGGACCAGGGTAGGTGGCCGCCGATAAAGGCATCGTGCGATGAAAGCCGGTGTCGAAGACGGCGATCTGCGGCACTGGACCCAGCAATTTTGTGACAATCTCTATGCCTTCCAATTCGGCGCGATTGTGAAGTGGCGCAAAAACGGAAACGCTTTCGATCGCCGACTTGACCTTAGCGGTAACGATCGAGGGCTCGAAATATTGCGGACCGCCGTGGACCACGCGGTGTCCCACAACATCGATATCGGACGGGCTGGAAATCGCTTGCGTCTCGCCGCTCCACAAGCTACGGAGCAAGCGCTCAATGGCTTCACCACGAGAGGTCACCGATGTCTGGTCTTTCCGGGAAACTCCGCGCGAGTTCTTTATCGAGCATTCAGCGCTGTCGCCGGCCCACTCGATCTTACCTTCCCAAACGCAATCCGGTGGATAGGCGGGGACCGTATCCCCAATTTCGTAGAGACAGCTCTTCTGGCTGCTGGAGCCGGAGTTGAGAACAAGCACGTTCATTCAATAAGGCCAAGTCCAGTCACGGATTTCCGGCAAATCGTCTCCGCGTTCGCGAATGTATTGTTTATGCTCAACCAATTTGTTGCGCAACAACTGTTTGAAGTGGCCTCCGACGCCTTGCAGTCTTGGAACACGGTCCACTACATCCCCGGCCAAGTGGAAGCGATCAAGATCGTTCAGGACCGTCATGTCGAACGGCGTTGTCGTCGTGCCCTCCTCTTTGTAGCCCCGCACATGGAGATTGTCATGATTGTGCCGGCGATAAGTGAGGCGGTGAATCAACCAGGGATAGCCGTGATAGGCAAAGATGATCGGCTTATCCAGCGTGAACATGGAGTCGAAATCAAGATCAGAAAGGCCGTGCGGATGCTCGGTCGAGGGCTGAATGGTCATCAGATCGACAACATTCACCACGCGAATCCTGACGTCGGGAAAATGCTGTCGCAAAAGATCGACCGCCGCCAATGTTTCGAGCGTGGGGACATCACCGGCGCAGGCCATCACGACATCGGGTTCGGCCCCGTTGTCTGTACTTGCCCACTCCCAAATGCCAATACCGGTAGTGCAGTGTTCGATGGCCGACTCCATGTCGAGCCACTGCAATGCGGGCTGCTTGCCGGCGACGATCACATTGACATAATGGCGGCTTCGCAAACAATGATCGGCGACGGAAAGCAGGCAATTGGCGTCGGGCGGAAGGTAAACGCGAACGATGTCGGCTTTCTTGTTTACCACATGATCGATGAAGCCGGGATCTTGATGAGTGAACCCGTTGTGATCCTGCCGCCACACGTGAGAAGTCAACAGGTAGTTGAGTGATGCGATGGGACGCCGCCACCCGATCTTGCGGGTAACCTTCAGCCACTTGGCGTGTTGGTTGAACATGGAATCAATAATGTGGATAAACGCCTCGTAGCAGGAGAAGAAGCCATGGCGCCCGGTCAGTAAATAACCTTCCAGCCAGCCTTGGCACATGTGCTCACTGAGCATCTCCAGTACACGACCGCGATGCGAAAGATGTTCGTCAACCGGGAGGGTTGGCTCCATCCATAGCTTGTCGGTAACCTCATACAGAGCCTCCAGCCGGTTCGAGGCCGTCTCATCCGGGCCGAAGACGCGGAAGTTGTTTGAGTCCGCGTTGAGCTTCATCACGTCGCGCAAAAATCCACCGAGCACGCGCGTGGCTTCCGCATTCTGCGTGCCGGGCTTGGAAACGCTGACTGCATAATTGCGAAAGTCAGGCATGACCAAATCGCGCAACAGCAAGCCGCCATTGGCATGCGGATTCGCTCCCATCCTGCGATCACCCTTCGGGGCCAGTTCCGCGAGTTCGGGAATTAACTTGCCTTTCTCGTCAAACAATTCCTCGGGACGATAACCTTTCATCCACTCTTCGAGGATCTTCAGGTGTTCCGGCTTCGACTGCAGATCAGCCACCGGCACTTGATGCGCGCGCCATGTGCCTTCGACGGGTTTTCCATCGACTATTTTCGGCCCTGTCCAACCCTTCGGACTGCGCAAGATCACCATCGGCCAAGTTGGCAAGCCCGCGTCTCCCCCACTCCGAGCCTCATCTTGAATCGATCGAATTTCATTCACGATGGCGTCCAAAGTTCCGGCCATGAGTTGATGCATCGCTTCTGGCTCGTGTCCCTCTACAAAGTATGGTTTCCAGCCGTAGCCGGTGAAGAAACTAGTGAGTTCCTCATCAGACATCCGGGCAAGCACGGTTGGATTCGCGATCTTATAGCCATTGAGATGAAGAATGGGCAACACCGCACCATCGCGTACCGGGTTCAGAAATTTATTGCAGTGCCAGCTCGTAGCCAGTGGCCCCGTTTCCGCCTCGCCGTCTCCCACCACGCAACATGCGAGCAGGTCTGGATTGTCGAACACGGCGCCGCAAGCGTGCATGATCGAATAGCCCAGTTCTCCCCCTTCGTGGATGGAGCCAGGAGTTTCAGGCGCCGCATGGCTCGGAATTCCTCCCGGAAAAGAGAACTGTTTGAATAGCCGCTTCATGCCCTCTTCGTCTTGAGAGATGTTCGGGTAAAACTCGCTATATGTGCCCTCCAAATACGTATTCGCAACCATTCCCGGCCCGCCGTGGCCGGGGCCAGCAATGTAGATGACATTCAGGTCGTAGTTTTTAATGAGGCGATTGAAATGGACGTAGATGAAGTTCAGACCGGGCGTGGTCCCCCAGTGTCCTAGTAGTCGCGGCTTGATGTGCTCAATTTTCAGTGGTTCGAGGAGAAGAGGATTCGCGTACAGATAAATCTGGCCAATCGAAAGGTAATTGGCTGCGCGCCAGTAGGCGTCGATCTTGCGCAACTGTTCAGGACTGAGAGGCTGGCTAGAAGTGAGATGCTGTGCGACGTTTGCTGTGGCTGACGGAGCCATAAAACCCTGCCCTTCCTGTTTCATATCTTAATTTCTTGGAGTCACCTCCGCCAGCACCGGTGAAAGCGTATCTGGGCGTGCAAACGAATTTCCTGCAATGGAGGAACCGACCCATAACTGGCTCTTTTACAAGATTCAAGCAAATGAATGGTGTGTTTGGAATCACAGTGTGGTGTACGTGGAGTCACTGATTTCTGTTTTCTCGAGACCTATTCTGACATCGTTTAATGACGTTGACTCGTAAACAACCCGCTCCCAGGTGGGCCAGCTTGGCGGGTCGCACCAATCCTCAAAAAGGAAAGGAGAATCCATCATGTTTGCTCGTATTGTTGAATTTATTCCAAAGCTGGAAAAGAAAGAAGAGTTCGTGAAGGTTATACGCAACGAGGTACTGCCGATCCTGAAAAAGCAACCGGGATTTCTGGAGTTCCTGCCCTTCGTGCCGGAGACCAAGACCGAAAAAATGATCACCATCACTCTCTGGGCCGAGAAGCGGGATGCAGAGCGCTATGAGCGCGAGGTGTATCCCAGGGTGGAAGGAATCGTCAAGCCGTATCTGACCACCCCGGTCACCTACAAGCACTACAACGTGGAAACCACGCTGTGCCAGCACTTCGTGGAGGCCCTGACGGCCTGACCCATAGGCCAGAAGGACCCGGCCGGAGCAGCACGGCTGCTCCGGCTTTTAGTTCTTTGCGGCGGCGGTTCTGATTCAGTCGCAAGTCTCTGACGCTGTCACCCTGAGCGAAGGCAAAGGGATCCCCGCATTGAAATGGTGCTCGCAGGCTTTCTTACTGGGAAGGTGCTCATCGCACGTCGCACAGGCGGCATCCAAGCATCCGTCTTAGCCAAGGAACTAGCCCATATTGAGCCTTCGCTGTAGCCCACAGCAAACACAAGCTTCGCGACAACGCCGTCCATCGGGATGCCTTCGAGGCGCCAAAGTTTGGCCGATCCGGTGCGCAATAAAAGAGAACTGGAGCGGGTTGCTTACGCGGCTGACTCCGATTGGGTCTTGGCCTCACCATACAAGCATGGAGCGGAACCCTATTGGCCGGACTCGGCGCTGCAAAACTTTGTGAAGCCTGCTCTAAAGCGAGCGGGGATCACGAAGTTGGTACGCTGGCACACGTTCAGACATAGCTCCTCGACGCTGCTACGGGCGAATGGCACGGATGTGAAGGTGCAGAGCGAACTGCTCCGGCACTCCAACATCGGCACCACGCTCAACCTGTACACGCAGGCTGTGAGCACGCAGAAACGGGCAGCGCACGGGCAAGTTGTTGGGCAGTTGTTAGCAGTGTGAGCGCAAAGTGAGCGGGGCCTGTAACCGGAAGGCTTGCAACTGACTGAAGGGTTTGGTTGCGGGGGGTGGATTTGAACCACCGACCTTTGGGTTATGAGCCCACAACTATTAGTAATATCAACAACTTACAAGACGCGGGTGGCCCTCGAAAACCCTTGTAGGCGCCGTTAAGGAATCGTTATTGGACAGTTAAAGGACAGTCACGACTTGAAGCGACAATTCTGCAATTTCGAAGACAATGATTGCCCGCAAGTCGGTGAGAATAGTTGGAACGAGTTGTCGCGATCGAGTGGATTCTTCAGGAATCGGAGAAAAAAGGCGGTCTCTGCCGTGTGAAGGCCGTGTGTGACTTTGAGGAGTTGTGTTGATTCTGCAGCAAGGCCAGACTGATCAATGAGTTACTGTCGATTTGCCTTCGGCTCATGCACTCGGCACTTTGTGTTCTGGGTCCAACAAGAGTCCATTCGTCCGTTTAGGGTCCAAGTATGAGCATAAACGGCCCGACCTCTGCCGTTGGGGCACGACCGCATCTTTGACGTGCCCGAGAAGCCTCTTACGAACCAACCGTTTTCACCTGTCCCGTGATGCTTGATAGAAGTGAAGCCTCATTTCATTTGACGGGTGTGGGCACGTCGGGAAGAGGATATGCTTTGTCTTCCGCAAGAGAGATGTGCGGAAGGTCAGCCTTCGCCACACCTTTTTGCTGCGAGGTTTTCATTTGAGCTATCCCTGCAGACAGCTCGCGGGCTTGACGTGCTAGCGTTCCGCTGTGGTCCCTCTCGACCATCGTCTTGGTAGCTTGAATTGCACGATCTGCGAAACCGGAGACTATATCGGCATTGCGTCGATCAAACTCCACCGCCGGCGCAGGACTGTCGGCGGACCTATCGAACCGGGCACTCTTTGAGCCGCGCTGCTTCGCCACACGATCCAGCAAACCTCGGAGAAGTTTTGTGCGCTCTAACTCGGACTGAAGTGCAAATGACTTTACAACGTCATCAAAGGATTGTGACAAGCACGCTTCTTCAGCACACGCATGAGCGCGTCGCGCACGGATCTGCGCGTCCCTTAGCGCTTTGCCTACCGTTGTCTGGTGACGAGACAGCAGTGTCTGCACTGTATGTTCGGCCGACATAACAACGATGTCGCCTTCATCCGCTATGCTAGGCGATGGGGTGGGTGTTACGTTCGAACACCCCTTAAACATGCCGGCGTTCAAGGCTGGGAACGATCGCTGAAATGCTGAGTAGAACTCCTGGAGACTGTGAATAGCACCGGGATTGATCCGTAGTATCGAAACCATTCCGGCTTGTCCCACGCCTGGGCAATTCGAAAGTTTGGACAACGCCATGGCGACCACACCTTCTCGTTCGGTGTTTTCGTGATTGTAAATCTCTCTATTGCAATATGGGGCCGGCCACCACGAGTCAGCCCAGTATTCCGCCCACCCTTCGTTAAAAGCGAACCCATGGTTCATTTCATAGCATCCGTCGTGGTTAAGCCGTGCATATGCAAACCTCATCACGTCTTGATAAAACTCGGCGTCATCACCGTCCAACGTATGTCGAATCGAATGAGCAAATTCATGCTTGCTTTGAGTGAAGTCTGGCTGAGTATTGAAAGGCCAGTGAGTTGTCGAAAGTGTGGTCCAGGGTTTTCCCGAGGCGATCTCAATCGATATGTCATAGTCAGGCGACGGAGGGAAGCCACCTACTTTGTCGCGATAGATCTTGTAAGCCTCATGAGCATTCTGCCAGATCGCGCATTCCGGAGCGGAAGTACCTAGGTCATCATTCAGTATCCGATCAAAATGCGCATCCCCTTTCGAATCGTCGGCAAGTGGAGACAGGTAGTATTCGGTGCCCTGGGTATAGAACTGATGTAATCGAACGCCAGTCCCCCCTCCCGCAACGTCGTCGTTCAGGACCAGCTTTGCATAGTAGTTGGTCACATCGTCGCCGTGAATATTGGCGCTGCGGTAAAAGCCTTGGTCATCCGTGTATACGGGCGGAGCTACCTGAGTAGTGTCGAAATCAATCGTTCCACCAACATAATTGTGCCAAAACTCTACACGGGCTCCGATTATTGGTAGAGACCTGCCTGATGAATTCCTGCACTTAAAATGACCGTCTATTGTGAAATCGTATGCGGTTGCCGAAAGAGAAAGGCAAAAGAATGTGAGCGCAACCGCGGAGGACTTAGCAAGAGCGTCTCTTAAGCGCATAAAAATACCTTTTCCGTTCTGACGATTTGATCAGAAATCTCCATTTTGGCGTTCCGACAGGCCGACATCACAGCACAGTTTGGAGTCCCCGTGCAAAGAATTAAGGCATTGGCGGGCCGCGGTGAGGTCTGTCTACAATTGCTCACTTTCGGGAAAGCGGTTCGGAATCCGAATCTGTTCGCGGGCGCTGTCGGTGTTCTCGCATTCAGGCTGCATCGGTCGGTCGTCTCCCTCTCATGGTCACCCACGTGACTCCTCCTTCGCCGCCCAATGAACCTCAATTGTCGCTCATAGATCCCGACCATTGCGTGCTAATGCGCTTTTTCGCACAAGCGCAAGTCGATACTTTCGTAGGGAACGCACTGGGCGTGACCTGCTCCCATCTTTAGTCCAGGGATAATGCCTTATCGCTCGCGCGAACGTAGGTTCCACCGACTTTGACGAGTGATCTTCCGGTGCATTGCTGCGCCGGATGCCCAATTTGCAAAAGCCAATATCGAACCAAGCCCCAGGAATGGTGGGGGGAAGGCGGTCGATATCGACAGACGTCCGTTCTCGAACAGTAGAGGTCGAATTTCGGGGAACGGAATCTTCTGTAAGAGGCGAACGCCACTAAATTTCTGCGGTGGCGTTCATGGTTGCGGGGGGCGGATTTGAACCGCCGACCTTTGGGTTATGCGATCTGACGCACCTTTCGATGAGAGTCGGACTGTACCTTCATCCACATGGGATGCTCGCCATCCAGTCTCTACGAATGTGCAGCCACAGTTACAGCCACACCTAACGGAGGAGAGTCACGCCCTTTCGGGAATTGAATACGATTCGGGTACTACTACAAGTGAGATCCGTGTAGCACCTGCGCCCCAGAATAATGACATTCTCCGGCTGTGAAGGCCGCAACCTGCCGAACGACCCTATGCGTACCGCACGCACGATCGTGTGGCAGCGGCGAGCGGGTGACCGCCCCCTATGCCGATTTCCGGCTTCCGCGTTTTACCCCATGGTGTAGCGCACGACAAGATAGACCTCCGCGCCGGCGGTGCGCGTCAGGACTTGCGTGGGGCCTGCCGCATCCGGCGGGGCGTCGACAGTATAGGTCTGATGGGCGGGGTCGGCGTTGTTCATGGCGTTGCCGAATGCATTGAGGTCCGCACCGGCAACGGCGTGATGACGCAGCGTGGCGCCCTTAGGGCCATACATGTCCAGGCTGGTGATGGTCAGATTCTTCCCTTGCGTAAAATAGGGGAAGTAGTCACGGCGAATATCAGCCTGAAAATCCGCGGCGCCATTGACGAAGGCCGACCACTCGACCGGGAAATCGTGGGCCAGGCTGAGGAGCATGGCCAACGGGCCGGCTACCGGGGCGCTGAACAGGTCATTCACCGCTTGCACGGTCTTGGTTTTATCCACGCCCTGGCGCGCGGTATAGCGCATGTGCAGGATCACATCCGAAATAGTGTTGAAATCAAACGCGGGAAAATCATTGGGCAATTCGATTTTCCATGTGCTGATGGCGCCAGCGCCTTCAAAGGGCAGGAAGCGCTCGTCGCGCAGATTAGTTTCAAACAGGCCGGTATCGTTGCTGCCCGCGCTGGTAACGATGGATGGTGCGGCCGCCGAATAATCCACAAAGCGGTCATCGCCTGCGCCCTGGCGCGCGTATTCTCCATCGGTCAGCAGAAAAGATTTGCGCACACTGCTGCCGAGCAGCGTCAGCGTGCAGTTCAGTGAGGTATACGGGCCCACGACCGATGGAATCGAGATCGCGACATTCTTGATTCGGCGCATGTAGTGGCCCGGGCAGTCGCGATCAAACAGCCACTCGGGCACAGAAACGGTGCACGACGCGGTCGTCTTCAGGATGAGCAGCGCGACTGGATCGAGCTGGCGCAGCGAAATGTGCCGCGTCAGTTCCAGTTCGCGCTTATTGTTGTCGAGATAGGCCATCTCCATCCTCTTCACATCGAGATGGAGCGCTTCGCCCGACAGCAGGCCCTTGCGCCCGCCGTCCCAGTAGTTGAACTTCACAAAATCCTGGTCGTCGAGTTCCGGACGCATCAGTTCTTGTTTCATGGTGCGTTCGGCTTTGCGCGCCGTGTCGAAGGCGAAACGGTAGTACTCGTAGTAGAGGCGTGAAATCTCGCCCTGCATCCACAAGTACAGCTCTTCGTCGGTGAACTTGTCGTGCAGGAACTGGTCGATCTCCTGGGCATTGGCGATCTGCTGCTGGACGATCAGATAGTCGTGATGAGCAACCTGTTCGGCGATGAGCGAGGTGAGTATCTGCCGTCCATTCTGCATTGACTCATGAGCCGCCAGGTTGTATTGCAGGATCCATTCGTCAGCCCGGCGCTCGTAACCGGCGGTCCGCGCCGCAATACTTCCCTGGTCCTGCTCTAGGCCGGCCTGGGTCTGCAGGATGCCGGCAACGATCTTGAGAGCGTCAGACATTTTTGCGCCGCCGAAGATCCTGGACCCCGCTCCAAGTCCCCAGAAAGCAAGTTTGGCGTCGAAATCCGGGATAAAGGTGAGAATGGAGGCGACTGTGCTGATTGCGCCGGACGCCACGCGCAGGTCCTTTGCCGCCGGCATGTGGACGTTCAACTCCGCATTCTCATTCCCGCTCAGGTACAGACGGCCGCTGCCGGATGCTCCGGACTGCACCGCCGGGGCCGCAGCGCCGCTCAGTTGCAGGCTGGGAAGCTTTTGAAGCGTAAGTTGCTTGTCGTATTGACCCACCAGCGCGGCATACGCTTCGTCGAAGTTGGCTTCCGTCAGTTCGCGGTTATCGATGGTCAGTGTGTCGGGCGCATTCTGATCGGCCGGCAGGCCGAGCAGACGCTGGAAATAGTGCAACCGCTCCAAAGCTGTGGCGCGGGCGGTGAGCAGCGACTTGGTGGATTCCTGCGCAGATTTCCATTGCAGGAAGCGGACATCCTGCATCATGGTCTGAATCTGAATCTCGTGACCCTGACGAACCAGCGCAAGATGCTCTGAATCGCCCTTCTCCAGCGCCGACAATAATGCGGCGCCGATGCCGCGCACTTCGTTGCACAGTTCAAGCGACTTTTGTATGAACGTGAGGCAGCGCACGGGACCTATCGGCTGATTGAGTCCGCTGACGATGCTGCTGATGTCGATGCCGGCCGCGGCGGCTTTGACCAGCATTCCAGGATCGAGTGGCGGGTCGAACAGAGCCAGAGGGCGCACGACTCCCGCAATATTCATGCAATGGCGGATTTTGAAAAGCCGGTCGGCAACGGTATCCCAGTAACCTAGCAGCTTGTCGTTGCGGGGTATGCAAAAGTACAAAGCGCGTCCAATACCGAACAGCGGGCCGGAATCGCCACCGTCGCCTGATGTGGCTGAGGCAAAGTTGAATGGGAACTGGCTCTCCAGGTCCACCAGGGCGTTGCCCATCGCATCCAGACCGGCGGCCTTCAATTGAGCGTACGTCTTGATCTGCACCGTTCCTGTCGGCGGAATCTGCTGCGGACGCGGCCCGAGAATGTTGGCCGCAAGCACATAACGCTGCGTGGCTTCATTGATCGACTCTATGGTGTCCTGCTGGAACAGGCTGTCACCCCAGGCGATCAGATTGTCCAGGTATTTCATGACAACGTTGTATTGGTAAGCCACATGCCGGGTCCGGGCGACTGCGTGCGGCTGGAAAGGCTTGCTGAGGATGGCCTGATATCCATCGAGAATGTCCTCGCGCAGCAGCTGATCGTCTGGCGAGAGATCTGCCGGCTTCTTGCTCAGCAGCGTCAGCATGTAGTCAATCTGTTTGCCGGCGTTGTCCTGCCGGAAAGCCAGAAATTTCCAGAACCGCTTTGGAGGATCCACAGTTGTGTCGGTGTTCGTGGGATCAAAGATGTAGTGGAACCAGCGTTGCGCCTCAGCAAAGCGCTGGGTCTTGGTCAGGTGCACGGCCACGGTGAGCGGAATGTGGAAGAACAGCTCCCAGTTGTACGTGGCATACGGCCCGTGTTCAGCAACATCAATCTCTTTGGGAAAGAAATTGACCTGCACAAGCTTGTCGTTGTCCGGATTCGGAGTATAGAAACCCTGGAAGAAATCCTGTCGCAACGCGGGGTCAAGCTGCCCTTCCACCAGGTCCTTCAGAGTGCCTTTATTAAGCTTCGCGATCAACTCCCCTACAAAGGGATGAAAGAAGTTCTCGAAGGTATAGGTAAATTTGGCAGCCAGTTCGTAGGCCACTCTCACGTTGACCACGGCAAGCGCGTTGTTGTACTCGTGGTATCCAGTCTGCTGCGCGAATCTGTTGGCCATTTTCGTTCTCCTCTTATCCTTTCCGAATGGACTTGATCTGGCTGCCGGCCAAACCAATTTCTGTATCGCCGTAGCGCACGGTCCCGAGGGTGCCGATGCCCTGGCGAATGTATGCGTCCTGGGTGACGTACCGCTGGACCGGCGATGGATCGTTCACGCCAAATCCTGGCTGTTTGCTGATGGGCCCAACCGGGTCCGGAATGATGTTGACGGGTTGCAAAACCAGTGACGGAATGTCGAACCTTGCTTTGCTCGGCGGCAGATAAGCGCCGATATCGTTCCAGATCGGAACCAACACCAGTTGCTGGGATGTGGTCACATAGAAGACGTGGCGGGCGTCTTCATAAAAGAACGGCGGGTCCCACGCATTTCCAGTGACAGGGTGGTTCGGCTGCACCGCGCGATCGCTGATGGAGTCGTTGACAACATTACTCGTCAGGTTCGAGCCGGAATAGGTGATCTTGAGAGTTGACGTGGTTGTTTCGAGTGTACGGTTGGGAGAGAAATGAGGTTCCTTTTTTCCTGTGCGCAGCTCAGGTGTACTGAAAGCGTTGTGCAGGAAGAAGGAGACGCCAAAACCTGTTCCGTAGGACACGATCAAGCGCAACGCGCCTTGTGTCCAGAACAGCGCCGATAGCTTCAACTGTGTACGATCAAAAGCGCCCTGGGCGGAGGTATCGATGGTTATGGGATTATCGGCGTCGGCGGTCCGCGCTGCCTGCCATTTTCCGTTGTAGAACTCGCTCCAGCAGAGCACGGCCTGTACAGTCACATTTGGGTCGGCCGGCAGGGTCATGCTCGGGAGGTCAGAGCCGCTGGGCTTTTGGCCGGCGCTGGTGGTCGGTCCCTTCTTCATGATTCTCAGCCAGAAAATAAAGAGCCGGTCATTCCAGACAACGGGAATCAAAGGATTGTCCTCGATATCCAGTTTGATCTGTTCCCATGGTGTCCAATACCCGAACTCGAGACGGCGGTAATAGTACTTACGATGAGCGCCCGATGTGCGGGAGACGACATGCGCGACCTCATCCGTGAGGCTCGCCGGATCGGCGGGAATGTAGTGGATGCCGCAGGTCTCGAGCTTGGCCACCTCTTCGAGCTTGGCCAGATAATTCAGCAGCGCAATTGCCGCCTGATCATCCGTGATATCGCTTTGCAGGAGTTCGCTTTCAATCTCTTTGAAGAACGGGGATTTGTCGTCGCGCAACTCCGGTTCCAGCCAGTTTTCCGGATACAGGAACACCTTGCGATTGGCTTCCCAGACTCGATAACGCTTCATCCACTCCCAGCGCGTGGCTTGCGTGGTGGAAAGCGCGGCGTGCGGCTCCAGGTTCATCAGGCAACGTTCGATGAAAAGCTGAACCGTGGAAAGCGCGTGGCGAATCCGCGAGGTTTGCATGCACGGCTCCATCTCAACGTCCATGAGGAAGTACTCGAAAAGCTTGTCAGGAGTGCCAATTTGTTCGCTCGCCGGAGTTTCGCGGAACTGATGAAGGATGTAAGCCACCAGCGCGTCACGCTGGAGTCCGCGCATGTCATTATTGATGGGCTGGATTATGTCGCGCCAGCTGGCAGCATCGTAAAGAGCGCGCAAAGCCGACTGCAAATCGCGCACTGTATTGCCATTAGGATCGTTGGTGGTGGCTTTGATGAGCGCGGTTGCGGAGAGGCCCATGGTCTGAACCAGGGCAAAGGCGTTGTAGATCTTCAGGAATATATCAAAGTGTTTCAAATCAGCCGTGGCCACAGCGAAGGCCCCAAGCAGGGCCTGCAACGAAGCCTTGTCCCAACGGAGCAGCGAGAACATCAGGCTGTCCGGATTGGCAGTGGCTGCTGCGGGGTCAAGCAGCGCGGTCAGCAACTGGTCGTCTGTCGGAGAGACGGCCGCCTTGATTTCAGCAAAGTTGAGAAGCGCCTCCAGCGGACGCAGCAGCGCCGCGGCGGTGGCCGGCGAAGGGTCGCCGCTGGTGGGCAGAGAGTTCAGCCAGCCATCGGCGCTGACCTGGTAATCCGGATCATTGGCAAAGCGCACCAGTTCATCCGCATTCATCAGCAGCATGGTTCCGAGAGACGTTGCTTTCAGGAAGCGAATGTAGACATCGCGGAAAGGTGCGACCACCGTGGGAGGATAGAGATAGCGTCCCGGTATGACTTCACGCGCGCGTTTGGGGGTCTCCCACTTGACGGTGAGTTTTTGTTTTACTTTCTCGACTTTCAAACTGATGTCGTACAGGTTTCCCGCCTTCAGCTCCAGGGAACTGTTGTTGCGCCACAGAACCTCATTTT
>Ga0193751_1001110_pt1 | contig 17852 bp, 15 predicted proteins | sample L1c2metaG_FD_143050 | JGI IMG/M metagenome (GOLD analysis project Ga0193751, IMG submission 143050) | Soil microbial communities from a riparian zone of the East river system, Colorado, United States - L1c2 | ecosystem: Environmental > Terrestrial > Soil > Riparian zone | place: USA: East River... | reverse complement strand
CATCATCGTCTCGCCTTCGGATTCAGTCCGCCGCGGTGACCGCGTGGTGGTGCGCACGAAGTCCGGCGAGATGACAGCTAATGAGCTCAAGCGCAAAACGGTAAAATCAATCGAGCTTAAATCACTCAACGCACAACATGGCGACCACGTGCTGGCGATGGCCGACGTTGTTTGGATCGCCCGCATTCTCTGGGCGAGCCAATAAGATCGCAGCGGCGTTTTTGCCAAGCTAATGTGCGATCAGGCCGATCGCGCCAAGGCGCCGTCGATCGTCGCAACCGTATCGGTGATGCCATAGGCGGCGACAAATGAGCCGAACCGCGGACCTTTTTCCTGACCGAGCAGCACTTGATAAAGCATGTTGAACCACTCCAGCGAGACGCCGGGTTTGCCATCTTTGGTTTTGATTTTGCCAGTCTTGTCGAGAAACGGTTCGCGGCGGCCGACCTCGTAGACCACCTCCTGGATCGCCTCAGCCGTCGCCTGCGCCGGCAGTTGCGCAAGCGCATCGCGCAAATCCAACAGCGCGGCACGTTCTGCCGCGGTCGGCGCGCGAAACTTTTTTGCCGGCGCCACGAAGTCCCGATAGTAATTGATGGCATAATCGACCAGCGCGGCAAGCCGCGGGTGCGTAGTTGACGTCACGCCCGGTCGGTAGCGGGTGATAAAGCCCCACAGCGTTTCGGCATTAGCCGCATTCGAGGCGGTGACCAGCGACAGCAGCATCGCGAACGGCACCGGATTGTCCGCTGGCGGCGGCGCGCCGTTATGAATGTGCCAAACTGGATTGCCGAGCTTTTCCTTGGTTTCTTGTCGCGGATAGGCTTCGAGGAATTGCAGATAATCATCGACGTGGCGCGGGATGACATCGAAATAGAGCCGTTTGGCAGCTTTCGGCTCGCGGTACATGAACAGCGACAGACTTTCCGGGCTGGCATAGCGCAGCCATTCTTCGATCGTTAGGCCGTTGCCTTTCGACTTGGAGATTTTTTGCCCGTTCTCATCGAGAAAAAGCTCGTAGGTGAAAGCTTCCGGCGGCGTACCGCCGAGCGTACGGCAGATTTCTCCGGACAACTTTACTGAATCGATCAAATCCTTGCCGGCCATTTCGTAATCGATGCCGAGCGCAACCCAGCGCATCGCCCAATCCGGCTTCCATTGCAGCTTGCAGCGGCCGCCGGTGACGAGCGTTGTGACGCGCTCGCCCCGATCGGGATGTTCATAGGTGATGGTGCCGGCCTTGGCATCGTGCTCGACCACAGGCACCTGCAGGACGATTCCGCTCTGCGGGTCAATCGGCAGAAATGGCGAATAGGTCTGCGCCCGCTCTTCGCGGAGCGAAGGCAGCATGACCGCCATGACCTCCTCGAAATGCTGCAACACTTTGAGAAGAGCTTCGTCGAAACGTCCCGTCGTGTAACAGGCGGTCGATGACATGAACTCGTAATCGAAGCCGAATTGGTCGAGGAACCCGCGCAGCCGCGCATTATTGTGCTCGGCAAAACTGTTATGGGTACCGAAAGGATCAGGAACGCGCGTGAGTGGCTTGCCGAGATACTGGGCCACCATTTCTTTGTTCGGAACGTTGTCCGGGACCTTGCGTAATCCGTCCATGTCATCGGAAAATGCGATCAGCCGCGTCTTGATCTTGTCGTCGGTCAAAACGCGAAAGGCATGGCGCACCATCGAGGTGCGCGCCACCTCACCGAACGTGCCGATATGCGGCAGACCCGACGGCCCGTAACCGGTTTCGAAAATGACTTCGTCTTTCGGCTTTCTCTTCAGCCGGGCGACGATCTTGCGCGCCTCCTCAAACGGCCAGGCGCGCGAGAGTTCCGCCAGTTCACGGAGCGACACGGTCTGGGCTTCGATCGCCGTCATGATGTTGCATAGGCTCCGCGGCGTTACGTGTTTTGAGACCAACCTGCAGATTGGTCTCAAAAAGCAGGTTGGCCTCAAAACGGACTGATCGGAAAATAGCGCAGCCACAGATCCGTGAACGCGCCCTTCTCCCATTGCCGGAATAAGGCCCAGTTCAAAGCCTGCCGCAATAGATCGTTGCCGCGTCTGACGGCAATTCCTACGCCTTCACCAAAGTACCGGCTTTCCAAGAACGGCCCGCCGCGGAATGCGCAGCAGCCAGCCGACTCGGAGCCGTTGATCCAGAAGGCCAGGGTGACGCCGTCGCCGAACAACAGGTCGACATCCTGATTGCGCAGCGCCTCGCGCGCCGCCTCCGCATTGGCGTAAGCACGCACTTCCGCCGCGGTGAACATTTCCTTGAGGAAGGCCTCATGCGCCGTACCGGCGACAACGGCGATCTTTTTGCCCTCGACCAGTTCGGGCAGCACGTCTCGCATCGGGTTGTCAGCACGGGCAACGAAGCGAGCCGGCGTCCGATAATAGGGATCGGTGAAATCGACGCGTCGGCGGGTCGCCGGCGTTATGGCGATGGATGCGATTACGGCGTCGCCCCGATTATCATCGAGTGCATCGAGCAACAGGTCGAACCGACGCGCCTGAATGGTGCAGGACGTTTTGATTTCATCGCAGAGCTGCCGCGCCAGATCGATATTGAATCCGGTCGGATTGCCATCCGGGGCAGCATAATTGAACGGCGGATAATCGAGTTCGGTAAGGAAGCGGATCGACTGGATGCGTGAAAGGTCCGGCCGTTCGGGCCGTCTCCGCGGGTCCCAGAAGCCTGGAACACCGGCGCCCACGGGCAGTGCAACGCCGTCCTGCGCCGACGCCCGAGGGGCGCTGCCAAGCAGGCCAGCCGCGGCGGTGAGTAGCATTGCCGCTAACGCCAATCGCGGCGCCGGCCGAAGAAGATGCCGCCGCATTATCGATCCTGCTTGCATTGGTTCGGAGGCAAAGGTGCGATACAAGACTCATCACATCGGTGAGGACCGAGAGCCATCAGAAATAACGCCGCAGATCGGCGGCTTCCGCCTCTGGCGTCCGATTCACGTTGAATGGCGCGACGAAACGGCCATCCTTGTCCATCAGATAAACCAGTGCCGTGTGATCCATCGTATAGTCGCCGTTATCGAGCGGCACTTTTTTGGCATAGACGCGATAGGCCTTAAGCGCCGCATTGACCGACGCTTGATCGCCAGTCAGGCCACGCAAATGCGGATCGAAATTCGATAGGTAGTCCTTGATCACCGCTGGCGTATCGCGCTCGGGATCGACAGTGATGAATACTGCTGCAGTGCGCTCGGCATCGGGCCCGAGCGCATGCATCAGCTGCGACATCTCGAACAAAGTGGTTGGGCAAATGTCGGGACAGTGTGTGAAGCCGAAGAACACCAGGAAAGGACGTCCCTTCAGGTCCTGATCGCTGACTGACTTGCCGTTCTGATCCTCGAGATGGAATGGCCCGCCGACCGCGGCGACCGCGGAGCCGACCGGCGAGGGGGCGCGGCCGGTGACGAAGATGATCGCGCCGAAAAACAAAAACAGCCCGCCGAGAAACGCGGCGAGCAAAAGCATGACGCGGGATGCATTCACCTTCATGAGCTACTTGCCGTCAGCCAAAGCATGCCGAAAAGCCGGCGCGTATCGTTTCGAAAAATACCGTGGTGCCGTAATGCGCCCATAGCAGGCCAGTGCCGGCGAGGGCCAAGGCGACGAGCGCGCTGATGGCGAACAACGGTGCAGAAAGGCGTGGCCGTGCAATAGTTTCGGGCATGGCAAACATTCCAGCCCGGTTTAGATAGGCCGGAATTCGCCTGACGACAACGGCGAAAAGCACCGCAGGCGTTGCGGTGCCTCGTCGCTTGCTTCCGACGCGCGAGTTGTCGAAACGCTTACTGGCAGGTTGGGTACAGCTCGCTTAATTCCCGGCCACGCATCACGATCATCTGCGGCCGCAGTCCGCCATGCCGGTTGATCCAGGAGCGGATTTGCGACGGATAAACCCGCATGACCAGCGCGCTGCCGTGGCGGGTCGGCACCAGCGAACGCGAGGAATCGTTGTAATAGGATGCCGCATGGAAGCCCAAGGCCGCGCGCCGGGTGACGCAAACGCGGTCTCGGGGGACAATGCCAGTCAACAACGTGCAGGCCGAGAGGCACGGCCCATCGATGACGATCCGCTGGCCGGAATCGCGAATCTCGCTGAATTTCTGGATATACGAGGAAACCTCGCCTCCCGGATCGCCGACGATTCGAACATCCGCGGACGCCACGCATGTCACAAGGGCCGACGCGATGGCGCCGGCCAAGATTGCTTGCCATTTCATGGAGTAACCCTCCCCCTCAATCGAGGAGCGGTATTGCCGGGCATTGTGGCAAGAGTTCGGGGATTCCGCGTTCTTAATGCTGAAATGTTTGTCGGAGTTGCCAAATGTTGCGGCAAACGGTGCTATAAGGCGCGGCAAGTCAAAACCCAGATCGGTTCCCCTCCGCCCAGCAAAACGTTTCAGTGAGTGCTGACAATGGACACGTCGGTTGCACGCAAAACCAATATTCCCGATTTCGCTACGGCCTATTACCTGCTCGAAGGGCTAAATGAGATCGGCATCGATTACCTGTGCTGTAATTTTGGCACGGATCACGCGCCAATTATTGACGAAATGGCGCATCGCCGCAGGCGTGGCGAACCGATGCCGACGATTGTGCGCTGTCCACACGAGAATACCGCGGCGCATATGGCGGCCGGTTATGCGCTGGTGACCGGTCGCGGCCAGGGCGTGCTGGTGCATGTCGATGTCGGCACGGCAAATACCGCGAATGGCATGCACAATCTGTTTCGCAGCCGCCTGCCCGTGCTGCTGATGGCGGGTAAGGCGCCCTATACGGTCAATGACGAGCTCGTCGGTTCGCGCGATACCTATGTGCATTTCGTGCAAGAGCCGTTCGACCAAGCCAGTCTGGTGCGGCCATACCTGAAATGGGAGTGGACGTTGCCGTCGGGCGTCGTGGTCAAGGAGGCCTTACGGCGCGCCGTCTCGATCATGCAGAGCGAGCCGCGCGGGCCGGTCTATCTCATGATGCAGCGGGAAACCCTGACGCAGCACTGGCGCGCCGAGGAGATCCGCCGCTACACCGCCGAGCAATTTGCCGCCACTTCAGGCGGCGGTGGCGATCCGGAGCTTGTCGCCGCACTCGCCGACCGGCTGCTCGAGGCGGAGAACCCGATCCTGATCACCGGCTATGCCGGACGCCACGAGCGCGGCTCGCGCGCAATCGACGCGCTCGCGCAATTCGCCGGCATCGCCGTGTACGAAGCCAATATGACCAACAATATCTCGCATGACAGCCCGTGTTTTGTCGGGTTCAGCGCCGATAAGGCGGTGCCCGAGGCGGATGTCGGGTTGCTGGTCGACGTCGACGTGCCGTGGTTCCCAAGCGACGTGCAGGCAAACGAGAAAACGTTCTGGGCCCACATCGATATCGACACCCTCAAGCCCGGCTCGCCGATGTGGACCTTCCCCGGCAGCATACGCATGCAAGGCGACAGCGGCCGCATCCTCGAACAAGTGCTTGAAGCACTCAAAGCCAAAGCCACACCGCGCTTCAAAGAGACGGTGGCGGCGCGTTTAAAGCGCATCAAAGCGGCGCGCGACGACCGCATTGCGCGCGCTGCGAAGCTCGCGGCTGACAAAGGCAAACCCGGCGCCATCAATCCGCATTACCTGACGGCGGAGCTGGCCAAGCTGCTTGACGATCAGGACATGATTTTTAACGAAGCCGTGACCAATGCGGCCGCGGTGCTCATGCAGATACCCCGCCGCGTCCCCAACACGACCGTTCGCGCCGGCGGCGGCGGCCTCGGCTGGTCCGCCGGCACCGCACTTGGCGCCAAGCTCGCCGCGCCCGAGCGGCTCAGCGTCCAGATCTGCGGCGATGGTGGATTTTATTTCGGCAATCCGACATCGGCGTTTGCCGTCGCGCAGCAGTACCGTTTGCCATTTTTGTCGATCGTCATGGACAATACCGGTTGGAACGCGGTGAAGCAGTCGACGTTGCGCGTGTATCCGGAGGGCGAAGCCAAATCCGCCAATGCTTTCGAGGCGGAGCTTGCGCCCAATGTGCATTTCACCAAGGTCGCCGAAGCATTCGGCGCCTATGGCGAAGAGGTGAGCGATCCGGCCGATGTAGCCGCGGCTCTGGCGCGCTGCGTCAAGGAGGTTCGCGGCGGCCGGGCGGCGCTGTTGCACGCCCGGATCACGCGAATGTAAGGCGATCACTTCACCTTTACGCCGGTCACCTCGACGATTTTGCGGTATTTCGCCGATTCATGCTGGATGAACAAGCCGAATTCGGTTGGGCCATTGCCGACAGGCTGGGCAGCCTGGGCTTTGATGGTGTCGCGCACCGTGGCGAGCTGCAGCGCCGCAACGGCCGCTTTTGAAATCGCATCGAGAACCGGTTGCGGCGTCCCGCTGCGCGCCAGCAAGCCAAACCAGTTGGTGAAATCGAAATCCTCGAAGCCCGCATTCTCGGCCATCGCTGGAATAGTAGGGAAAATCGACGACCGCTCCGCACTAGTCACGGCGATGGCCTTGAGTGAACCGGCTTGCAGGAATGGCACGACGGGCGGCATCCCGGAAATCGTCAGCTTGACCTGACCGGCCACGGCATCTTGGACCGCCGGCGCCGCGCCGCGATAAGGAATGTGTTCGAAATGCGTGCCCGCCAGGGTGTTGATATAGGCGACGACCAGATGATGCGCGCTGCCGATTCCAGGCGAGGAGAATGGAACGCTATGCGTCCGCGCCATGTCCAGGAGCTGCGAAACGGTGGACGCCGGAAAGCTCGGATGCGCGACAAACGCCATGGGCGTCCACGCCAATAACGTGATGGGCGCAAAATCGTGTAGCGGGTTGTAAGCAATGCGCGGAAACAGGTATTGGTTGAGCGCGATCTCGGCGGGCGAAGCAACCAAGAACGTGTAGCCGTCGGCATCACCCTTGGCGACCAGTTCAGCGCCGAGCATGCCACTGGCGCCCGGTTTATTCTCGACCACGAATGATTGTCCCAGCGTCTCCCCGAGTTTTTGCGCCAGAACACGCGCAACGATGTCGGTGCCGCCGCCGGCAGCATAGGGGACGATGAGACGAACCGGCCGTTGCGGCCAGTTCTGCGCCAACGCATCCTGCTTGGACTCAGCCGCCAGGCCAAGGAGCGCGAGGCAGAACGCGATGACAAACGTTCGCGACATGTTTGCTCCGCTCCACGGCACGATTTGCTTAACTGGCGCGAGAAATTATAGGTCAAGAGCGCGCCGCGGGCGAGCCAGCCACGCTGGAGCAGTACGATGCAAGCGCAGAACCTGCTGATCATCATGTCCGATCAGCACAATCGCGCGATGATGGGATGTTATGGACATCCGTTGGTGCGGACGCCGAACCTCGATCGGCTGGCGGCGCGCGGTACGCGTTTCACCTCGTGCTGGACGCCGTCGCCGGTCTGTATTCCGGCGCGCGCTGCCTTCGCAATGGGCAAGTACATCCATCAGATCGGTTTCTGGGACAATGCCGATCCGTATGACGGCTCCGTGCCAAGCTGGCATCACCGGCTACGCGACGGGGGACATCGAGTAGTCTCGATCGGCAAGCTGCATTTTCGCTCCGATGAAGACGACTGCGGATTTTCCGAGACAATCGTGCCGATGCATGTCGTCGAGGGCAAAGGCGACCTGCTCGGTCTAATCCGCGACGACCTGCCGGTGCGCGGTGCCGCGCACAAAATGGCCGGGCTCGCCGGGCCGGGCGAGTCGCCATATACGCTTTACGACCGCGACATCGCGGCGCGCGCGCAAGTCTGGCTGCACGAGGAGGCGTCCAAACCCGCCGACAAGCCGTGGGTGCTATTTGTATCGTTTGTCGCTCCGCATTACCCGCTGACGGCGCCGCCGGAGCATTTTTACCGCTATTACGACAATCCTTCACTGCCGCGGCCGAAATTCTACAAAATGGATGAGCGGCCTGATCATGCATTCGTGCAGGATTATGCGCGCGCGTTCAACTTCGACGACTATTTCGCGACGGCCGAGGATGTCAGGCGCGCCACCGCTGGCTACTACGGTCTGTGCAGTTTCATGGACGAGCAAGCCGGAAAGGTGCTCGATGCGCTTGCTGCGTGCGGTTTGGCGCAGACGACGCGCATCATTTACACCAGCGACCACGGCGATGCGGTGGGTCAGCGGGGCTTGTGGGGCAAATCGACGCTTTACGAGGAAGTCTGCGGCGTTCCTCTCATCGTCGCCGGCCACGCGATTCCGTCAGGACGGGTGATCGACACGCCGGCGACGCTGCTCGACCTTTATCCATTCATCATTGAATGCGCGGGCGAAAGCGGTCCAGCCTTCATCGACCCGGATCATCCAGGCTTTTCGATCGCACGGCTTGCCGACGGCGAGAGACCGCAACGAACCGTGCTCAGCGAATACCACGGCATGGGCTCGACCACTGGCGCCTTCGCCATCCGCAACGGCCGCTACAAGTACATTCATTACGTGAAATACCGTCCACAGTTGTTCGATCTTGAGAGCGATGCCGACGAGACCACCGATCTTGCTCGCGATCCTCGCTGTGCAGCGATGCTGCGCGAGTGCGAGACAAAATTGCGCGCCCTGCTAAGCCCGGAGGAAGTCGACGCGCGCGCTAAAAAGCGCCAAGCCGAGCAGCTGGCGCGCTATGGCGGCCGCGCGGCGGTGATTGCGCGCGGCGATCTAGGCTTTTCGCCGCCACCTGGATTCAACGCGGAATTTCATTGACCGCTTCGGGCCAACCCGCCGGGCGGGCATTCCCGTTACGGGCTGGCGTGGTTGATGAATTTTTCCGGCGGCGCCTCGCCCCATTGCGACACCAGCGCTTCCTCGGCGGGCACGAGATTCGAGCCATTGGCGATGTTGAGGCGATCGCTATCGGCCCAGTGCTCGTGAACACGTCCCCACGGATCCGCCCAATAGTCGTAGACCTGACTGCCGAGCACGTGCCGGCCGATGCCCCACATATGCTCGTATTTGCCGAATTGCTTGAGATAATCGTGCCCCATGCAGACATCGTCGATGTCCGAAACTTCGAATGAAAGATGGTTGAGCCCGGTCTTCTCGTGCGCCAGGCAGAAGAAGACATGATGGTCGACGTAGTGATCGCCGCGGTCGCAGCGATTAAACGATCCGATGATATTATTTTTGTCTTCGACGTAGACGTCGTCGGAACAGACAAATCCGAGCATTTCGCGAAACCAATCCACCGTCTCGCGAAAGCGCGGCGTCATCAGAACGCCATGACCGACGCGCTTGACGTGCGATGGTCCCCTGGGCAGCCGCATCAATTCACCGGTCCGCGACAGCGGCGCTTCGCCGGAATTGAGCTTCTGCCGCTTCACCGGGATTTCCGGTACCGGTGCGATCCCGCAAACCACCTCGATCTGATAGCCGTTGGGCTCGCGCAGCCGAACCCGCTTACCGCCACCGGGCTCGTCGATATTTTCGATTCCTGAGGCGCCCGGCGCCTTGGCCAATCGCTTCAGATCGTCTTCGCTCTCGGCGTAATAAGCAAGACCGACGAATTTCGGATCGCCTTTCTCCGTGACATGGATGTGGTGATTAGGATCGGTGCCGCGCATATAGAGCGCATTGGCGGTCCGCTCGGTGCGGCGCAAGCCGAACCGGGTCAGAAATTCCTCCATGACGTCGAGATCGGGAGCCTTCATGCGCCCATATGCGATATCCGTCGCCTTGACCCAGGCCATATTTTTCTCCCTCGACAGTACGGTCAGCGCATGAACACGACAGTGCAATTGGCGCTGCGCGGCTAGCGTAATGTGCCACGATCAAGGGAGCTTCGGCAACGCGCGCTCAGGCGTGATAGTCGGCGGCGACGGTCGCGTCGGTCTGGGCGGCACTGATGGCGTTGAATACGGGCGTCAAAACCACCGTGCCGCCGCCTAGCCGACGCGCGGTGATGGCGAATGCCTTTGGCCAGCACAGGGCCGTCGACCCCTTCATCGGGCTTGTTGCAGTGCATGCGGTGACGCGGACTCGCGGAATTTTGCTATATCTTTCTCGGGCTCCGCTTGGCCGCGAGCTCTTTGCGCCAAGTTTTTGCGCACGTTCTTGCGATTGGAGGGGGCAATTGGACCAGTCGGCTTCAGTTGAAATTGCCAAGCACACGCTGATGTCCGGCGGGCTTGTTCTTGCCGTTGGCACGATTGCTGGGCTGTTCGCGCAAAAGACAAAAATTCCCGACGTCGCCGTCTTTCTGTTAGCGGGCATGTTGATCGGGCCGCAGGCCTTGGGTCTCATCGACATCAAAGCCGATTCCGCGCTCTATCAAATTCTCTTGCTGTTCGGCGCCAGCTACATCCTTTTCGACGGCGGCGCGTCGCTTCGCTTCAATGTGATTAAGCAGGTGTGGATTACGATACTCGTGATCGCAACCGTCGGCGTGGTGATTACCGCAGCTATCACCAGCACGGCAGCACATTTTCTTCTCGGTGTTCCCTGGATCGTGGCATCGTTGCTCGGCGCGACGCTGGCGTCGACCGATCCGGCGACTTTGGTGCCGATTTTTCGCCAAGTCCACGTTCGCGACCGCGTGGCGCAAATGATCATGAGCGAGTCGGCTTTCAACGACGCAACGGGAGCCATCGTCACCTTCGGAGTGTTGACGGTCGCGATGGGCACGGGGGAGTTTTCGTTGACGTCGTCTTTATTTGAATTGGTAACGGAGGCGACGATCGGTATTGCCGCCGGCGCCGCGCTTGGTTACCTCGCCGCATTGCTGATCGCGCATGAGCGCTGGGGCTTTTTCCTGGAATACGCGCCTATGGTGACGATCATGGCGGTCATTGGCGCTTATTTTGCGGCGGACGGTTTGCGCGCGAGCGGTTTCATGGCGGTATTCGTTTTCGGCATCATGCTCGGAAATAAGGATTCGTTCGGATTCAAGATGGGCAAGGCCGAAGCGCAGCGACTCGATCAATACGTGGAAACGACCGCATTCATGATGCGGTTGTTTATTTTCATCTTGCTTGGCAGCCAGGTCGATTTCGGCTTGATGAATCGTTACCTGGCGGGCGGCGTCCTCGTGGTCATAATTTTCATGTTCGTGGCGCGGCCGATCACGGTGTTTGCCTGCGCGCTACCCGATCGCCGCGCGCGGTGGAGCCTCAATGAGATGCTGTTCATGTGCTGGACGCGGGAGACCGGCGTCATTCCGGCTGCACTCGCTGGCATCTTGCTCGGCATGAACGCGCCGGGCGCGCAAATGATTGCGTCGGTCACGTTTATCGCCATCCTGATGACAATCCTGATCCAGGCGCCGACCACGCGCTGGCTCGCCGGCAAGCTGGCGCTCCTCGAAGAGAAGAAGAAGGACTAATTGCGGGGCCGGCGGCGGCCGTCCCCGGCACAGCCCGCGACTTAGCGGCACAGCAAGAGAAACCGGCTTTGCCGCTGCGGCATTTCCCGTCTTTGCGCTTCACGCCTTCGCGGAACGCCCTTAAAATGGCATCAGAGCCTGCTATCAGGCCACGCGGCGCCGCGACCGGCTCCGCCAGGAGGGAGACTGTCATATGAAACGTCGTCAATTCTTGAAGACCGCGGGCGTCGGACTTGCGGGTACGGCGGTCGCCATGCCGGCAATTGCTCAATCCATGCCGGAACTGAAATGGCGTCTGACCACGAGCTGGCCAAAGTCGCTGGATACGCTGTTCGGCGCCTGCTTGACCTTCTCCAAATATGTTTCCGAAGCAACCGACGGCAAATTCCAGATCCAGGTTTTTGCCGGCGGCGAGATCGTGCCGGCGCTCCAAGCACTCGACGCCGTCCAGAACGGCACGGTCGAGATGGGTCACAGCGCGCAGTATTACTTTATCGGCAAGGATCCGACCTGGGCCCTGTTTTGCGCTTCTCCATTCAGTCTGAATTCTCGCCAGCAAAACGCCTGGTTTTACGAGGGCGACGGCCAGAAGCTGATTGACGAGTTCGCCGCCGCCAACTTCAATACAAAATGCCTGCTGATGGGCAATACCGGCACGCAGATGGGCGGCTGGTTCCGCAAGGAAATCACCACCGTCGCGGACCTCAATGGTCTGAAAATGCGGATCGGCGGTTGGGCCGGCAGGACGATTGCCAAGCTCGGTGCGGTGCCGCAGCAGCTCGCCGGCGGCGACATCTACCCGGCGCTGGAAAAGGGCACCATCGACGCGGCCGAATGGGTCGGCCCATACGATGACGAGAAGCTCGGTTTCTACAAAATCGCCAAATATTACTATTATCCGGGCTGGTGGGAGGGCGGCACGACGAACCACTTGCTGATCAATCTCGCCAAGTGGAACGAACTTCCGAAAAACTACAAAGCGCTCGTGGAGGCCGTCGCCGGTTACGCCAACGTCGAAGAGCAGGCTCGTTACGATGCCCGCAACCCGCAGGCCTTGAAGCGCTTGGTTGCGAACGGCGTGAACTTGCGCCCGTTCAGCCAAGCCATCATGGAAGCCTGTCTGAAGGCATCGAATGAAGTAAACGCCGAAGAATCGGCCAAGAACCCCAATTTCAAGAAGGTGCTGGCTTCGATTGACGCATTCCGCAACGATGAAAATCTGTGGTGGCAGGTCGCGGAATACTCATTCGAGACCTTCATGATCCGCAGTCGCACCAAGACCTGAGGCAGCCAAAATCTCCGCGAAATATACGGGGCCGGCCCAGCGCCGGCCCCGTAGTTTTTAAAGCATGATCCGGAAAAGTGGAAACCGGTTTTTCGAAAAGATCATGCTCCATCAAAATGCTAGAGCACCGACCGATTCATTTGAAGCAACTACGCTCTAGCGTCGCGGCTCGACATCGAGCGGCGGCGGCTCCACCGGTTGTATCATTTGCTCGAAGCGCCGTTGCAATTCGCGATCGGAAATAGCGGGCGGTTTGCGGCTGCGATCGTCAACGCCTTCGCCAACATGCGTGAGCTGAGGTACCAGAAGAACTGCAAGCAATAGAGCGGCCTGCGCGAACAGATACGGCAATAACGACCGTAGCAGTGCCGGAAATGGAATTGCCTGCTTGAGAACGGTGCGCGTCATCATGACGGCGTAACCGATCAATGGATTGATGAAACTCGCTTGCAGGGCGAGCAAGACGAGAACGGCGACCCAGCGCGCATCCGCTACTCGGATGAGGAGCGGCGGAATGACGATCGGCACGACGACGAAAATGATCTCGAAGGCGTCGAGCACCAGGGCACTGAGACCTATCCCGCCAAGCACGATGAGCGTGGCGCTCACCGTGCCGCCCGGGATGGCAGCTATCCAGTCGGCGACGAGTTGATCGGTGCCAAGGATTCGTAGCACCAGAGTCAAAGTCGTGGCAGCCACCAGGAGAAAGAATAAGGCACCCGTGAGCGCCAGCGCGTCGCGCAATACTTCGTTGAGAACGGGAAGCGGCAATCGCCCGGTGACGAATCCTGCGACCAGGAGGATGAAGCCGCCCATGGCCGCTGCCTCGACGGCATAAAAATATCCAGTGGTGACGCCTCCGAGCAGGATCAAAATCGCCGCCACCGTCACCACGGCCAGCACTGCCTGCTGCACCGTCGGCCGCGGCGCGGCCGTCGAAGCCGCTGCTTGGTCCGGCTTGACCCGGCGATTGAACCACCAACCGATAGCGAGGCAGGCGGCGAGATAGAGGGCGGCAGGGACCAACGCGCCATGAAATACATCCTGCGTGTTGATCACGCGATCTTCGCGGCCGGTCGCGGTGACTGCAATCGTATGGGCGTTGAGCATGGCGTCGCCCAGAAGGATCAGCACCAGCGAGGGCGGCACGACGACGCCAAGCGTGCTCGCCACAGTGATGATTGCGGCGCGGCGCGGTAGCGCGATCCCGGAAGCGGCAAGCCGCGGCTCGACCACCCGCGATAAAGCCAACACACTCGCGCCCACCGAACCGTTCATGGGCCCGAGCAAGGCGCCAAGCACTAATCCCGAAACCACCGGGGCCGCCGGCCCGCGGAGGATGGCGGTGGAGCAACGATAGAGCGCTTCAGCGAGCGGCAGCCGATTAATAAGCGTGCCCATCAGCACATAGAGCGGGATGGCTTGGAGGAGGTCGTTTTCGAGCAGATTGATGAGGCGTTCGGGCAAGACGCCGAGCAGCTGTACTGGCGCCGCCCCGCTTATTGCTCCCACCACGGCGCCAAAACAGGCCGCCGCCAGCAATACGACTGCTGCCGGGATGCCAGTGAAAACGACGCCAAGACCGACGAAGATCAGCAAGCTCAAGCCGAGCCAGGGCATCACAGCGGTCATTGTGATGTCGGCCCCCGGACCGGCCGGACCAGTTCGATCACGCCCTCGATCAGGACCAATAGCGCCAGCAGCAACAATGCCAGCTTGATGATGAAATAGCCGGGATTGCCCGTGTCGGAAAAATGCTCCTGCAGCAACGTCGAATCGCGCACGATATTCCAGCTCGTCATCAAGACGATAATCGACCACGGAATGAGACCAAACAGCGCCCCGGCGCGCGCCAGCCATTGCCGCGTACTATCCGAATAATTGCGGGATATCGTGTCCGCTGCGAGGTGCGTTTGGGCGCGTGTCGCGGCGGCAATGCTGGCCGCGACATAGAGCGCAAACAGCCATTGGCCGAGATCATTGGCTTCGCGCGAGTAAGCACCGACAATCGTGCGCAGCGGCCATTGCAGGAACAGTAACGTCACCACGGGCAGCGCCAGCCATTTGGCGGCAGCCAACACAAATCCAACGATCTGATCGAGGAATCGCAATATGCCGCTCGTGGCGATCTTTTCGGAATCCGTCAGATAACAGACCAGCGCGAATATTCGCGTCTTTCGACCAGCCCTTCAAGTCTGCGGATCGGTGACTGCCGGCGTGTGCAATCGGGCCATCGCCCGCGATCTATGTGAGCACAGCAGGCGCAGTTATTTGAAGTTCGGCGGCTCGGTAAGATCAATCGGCGGCAAATCGATCTGTGGAATATTGATCTGCACCTTGTTGGGATCGATCTGCGACAGGCCCGCTTTGTAGTGCATGACCATGCTGGGGAACATGATCACCGAGATCACCATGATGAGCTGGATCACGACGAACGGCACGGCGCCCCAATAAATCTGGCCGGTCGTCACGCCCGGAGTCAGCTTGCCGCTGATACGGTCGAGGAAGGATTCGCGCGGCGCCACGGAGCGCAGATAGAACAATGCGAAGCCGAACGGCGGATGGAGAAACGAGGTCTGCATGTTGACGCCGAGAATGACGCCGAACCAGATCAGATCGATGCCGAGGTGTTCCGCCGCAGGCCCGAGCAGCGGTATGACGATGAAGGCCAGTTCGAAATAGTCGAGGAAGAACGCCAGTACGAAGACGAAGGCATTGACGAAAAGCAAGAAGCCGATCTGGCCGCCGGGCAGCGAAGTGAGCAGGCTTTCGACCCAGATATGCCCACTGACGCCATAGAAAGTCAGCGAGAAGACACGCGCGCCAATCAGGATGAAGATGACGAACGCCGACAATTTCGCGGTGGATTCGATCGCTTGGCGAACCAGGTCCCAGGTCAAGCGCCGCTTGAGGGCGCCGAGAATGAGCGCCCCGCTGGCGCCCATGGCGCCGCCCTCGGTGGGCGTAGCGACACCGATAAAGATAGTGCCGAGCACGAGAAAAATCAGAAACAGCGGCGGCACCATGACGAACGTCGTCTGCTGCGCCATCCGCGATAGGAAGCGGAATCCAGTGAGGCGCTCGATGGCCCAGTTCACGACGGCAACGCCGAAGGCGAAGAGGATACCGAAGAACATGGTGAGCACGACGAAGTCGGCGCCATGCGTCTCCGAAGTGCGCATCATGAACCAGCCGAACACCGCGCTGGCAATGGTGAGCACGAGCAGTGACCAAAGCCCGCGGCTGTCGTCGTCCTCGCGAAAGCCTACGACCTCCAGCGGCAGACCAGGCGTCGCCTTTGGGAAAAAGGCCGAAACGATGAAAGTGTAGACCGCATACATTCCGGCGAGAGTAATGCCGGGAATGAAAGCGCCCTCATACATGTCGCCGACCGATTTGCCGAGCTGATCGGCCATTACGATAAGAACCAGAGACGGCGGTATGATCTGCGCCAGCGTGCCCGATGCCGCGATAACGCCCGAGGCAAAGCGGCGATCATAGCCGTAGCGCAGCATGATCGGCAGCGAGATCAATCCCATTGAGATGACCGAGGCGGCGACGACGCCCGTCGTGGCGGCCAGCAGCGCGCCGACGAAGATCACCGCATAGGCCAAGCCGCCGCGAACGGTGCCGAACAGCTGACCGATCGTGTCGAGCAGATCTTCCGCCATGCCGGAGCGTTCAAGCACCAGCCCCATGAAAGTGAAGAACGGGATCGCCAGCAGCGTGTCATTGCTCATGACGCCGTAGATGCGGTCGGGCAGCGCCTGCAAGAAATCCGGCTGGAATTGACCCAGCCCGATGCCAACGAGCGCATAAAACAAGCCGACAAAGGCCAGCGAAAACGCGGCCGGATAGCCGAGCAGAAGCACGACCACCAACGAGGCGAACATAATCGGCGCCAGGTTTTGTGCGATAAAGGCTTCCATCCTCAACCCTGCAGCGGCGGCTGGCGCTTAATCTTTGCGCATGATCTCGACGATATGTTCGACTTCGGCTTCGAGCGCGTGGACCTGCGTCGCATGCGGATCCGGAATAAGGTCTTGGATGACGGCGACACGCTTGATCAACTCGGAAATGCACTGCGCAAGCAACATCGCAAATCCAATCATGATCAGAGATTTCGCCGGCCATTGCGGCAGTCCGCCGGCACTGGCGGACTGCTCGTTGATGGAGAAGGACGCCGTGAAGAAGGGAATGCCGGTGACTAAAATAACGATCGTGAGCGGCAAGAGAAAAAACGCGTGACCGATAAGCTCGATCGTGTTGCGCAACCCGCGCGGCAGCTGATTGTTCACGATGTCGATGCGGATGTGTTCGTTGTCGCGCAGTGTCCATGACGCACACAGAAGAAACACGGCGCTGAACAGCACCCACTGCAACTCGAGCCAGGAGTTCGATGACATGTCGAACACCTTACGCACGGTCGCATTTACGGCCGAGACTGCAACAGCGGCCAGGATCGCCCACGCGACCCACTTGCCGATTTGAGTGTTAATGGCGTCGATAACGCCGCTCAGCTTAAGAAGCGCGCGCACTCTATTCCCGTTCCCCTCAGCGCCTGGCACCGCCCCAGCGACGCGCCCGACCCGGCGGTCGCCATGAGGTCCACCTTGCCGAAAGAGTGCGGTTTAGGTCAAGTCGCCGTTGACCAAAAACCGGCGAACTTTGCTCAAGAACTGGAGCGGGCAGATCGCGCCTCTAAAAACCGATCGGCTTCAACATCATGAGACTATTCACCGCTTAAAATCGTTTCTCATCATCGAGAACGCCGTCCTGTGCGAGGTCGAAACAAGATGTTCTTCTTCAGGGGCCTCTTCAGATGCTTCTGCGTGAAGAATGTTTTTGGGTGCATTGACGCCAGATACTCGATCAGCTCCTCGATCTGCTCTCGTGGCATTATTCGGCGGTGCATTGTCATCTAAGAACCTCCTCAAAATTAACGCGCACAAGGAATTCGTGCGCCGACTTTGGAGGCACAGTGCTGCTGGTGGGGGACGGGATGAACCGCCTTAAATGCGCGATTTAGTACGGCGAAATTTTTGGGGTACGCGACCGCCGCGCCGAGGTTCTTATTAGACGAAAATTAGACCGGCGCCTCGGTCCAACCGGGAAAGTGCTTGATTTATTTGGCGCTCCCTAGGGGACTCGAACCCCTGTTTTCGCCGAGAGAGGGCGAACTCACTGTGATCATTCGCCGTCTGCAGCTGTTGCGTGCGACG
>Ga0193751_1001109_pt1 | contig 17857 bp, 24 predicted proteins | sample L1c2metaG_FD_143050 | JGI IMG/M metagenome (GOLD analysis project Ga0193751, IMG submission 143050) | Soil microbial communities from a riparian zone of the East river system, Colorado, United States - L1c2 | ecosystem: Environmental > Terrestrial > Soil > Riparian zone | place: USA: East River... | reverse complement strand
CGCGACGGTCAACCGCGGGTTCCCCGGCGGCCGTGTCGCCCAGGGCAACTGGGGCGGGCGCGGCTGGGCCGGGAACGGCTGGCGCGGCCATCGCTTCCACCGCGGCTTCCCGTTCGTGGCGGCGGGGGTAGGGGCGGGCCTCGCGCTCGGCGCCTACGGCTACTACGACGGCTACTATGACGACTACGACAACACCGCCTACGGCTACGGCGACCAGTGCACCCAGTGGAACGGCTGGGCCTGGGTCAACGTCTGCTACTGAGCCGGGAGTCAGATATCAGGAGTCAGGTATCGAGCGTCGGGCCTCAGGACGTTGTCCCTGAGGCCTGATGCCTGGACACCGGGAAAGCTGACGCTGCGTCAAGTCGCGAGTCCGGGAGCGAACGGATTGCGACCGCGCCGCGCCTTTGGGAAAATTTCTCGGCAATTATCCGAAAATTTCCAAGCAATTCAATCGTCAATTCAATCGTCGGAGAATTTCCCTGCAATTGGTTTGGAGTCGAGGCAAGTCGTTGTTGTGATGTGAACCCAGTCCGGCGGTTTATGGGACCGGCGCGTAACGGAATATACTTACGCGCTTGTATTCTTCACGCACTCTTCATCACACCCCTGGCAGGAATGCAGACTCGTTTGCCCGGCGGACATGTGCTACCGCTGGCGCACGCTCGGCGCGGCGCGAGTCGCGAACGGGCGTCCCGGACAACGATCCGGACACGAGGTGGCTTGACCAGGTTGTGGCAATTCAAGGAGGACTGTCGTCAATGACGGCCGAAGCACGAGATCCGCGGAGACCCGACAACGTCGACGTCGAGGTCGGGCGATTGGTGCGTGTGCAACGCATCTCGCGCGGACTGTCGCAGACGGAGCTGGGGAACCAGATCGGCGTCACCTTCCAGCAGGTGCAAAAATACGAGAGCGGCGCCAACCGCATCTCGATGGGGCGCCTCACGCGCATCGGGCGCGTGCTCGGCGTGGAGGTGACCTATCTGTTGGGGGCGAGCCGGCGCGCGACGCCGTCGGTCCCGCAGAACCCCAAGGAGCAGGCCAAATTTTCCGAGGCGGTCGCCATGCTCGGCCGCATCGGGGCGTTGCGGCTGCTCAAGGCGTTTTCCGCGATCCCCAACAAGCCGACCGCGCTGCGCGAAAGCATCGTGCTGATGGTCGAGGGCGCCGCGGCGGCGTCCAAGCGCAACGGGACCGCCGCGCGCGGCGGAGCCCGGCGCAAGGGCAAGCGACACTAGCCGGGCATCAGGGATCGGGGATCAGGGGATCAGGTATCGGGGATCAGGGGTCTGATCCCTGATCCCTGATACCTGGCAATCAGGCCGCGTCCTGCTTCCTGATACCTGATGCCTGATCCCTGATCCCTGACTCCTCGCGCAGCAGCTTGGTGCGGATGGCGTGCTCGATGTTCCTGAGCGCGGCTTCCGCCTCGAGCGCGCGCGCCTCGGCCGCCTGCGTCCGCGCCGCCGCGGCGGCTGCCTCGGACTCGGCGACGGCGATGCGCGCCTCGGCGCGCCGCAAGGCCTCGACCGCCTCGGCAATCCGCGCGGCGGTGTCGTTGATGGCGTCGCGCCGCGCGGTCTCCGCCGTCTCGATGCGGGCCTCGGCCGCGTGCAGCTTGTCGATCGCGTCGCGCACCAGGGACTTGGCGCGCGCTTCGGTCTCGTTGGCGCGATCCTCGATGTCGCCGATCGCCTCGGCCGCCTGGTAGACGAGATCGAGCGCGGCGGCGCCGCGGCTCTTCGGCGCGCCCGGCGGGGCCCGTTCCAAGTTCACGACGTTCCTGGGCGTGCCCGGGGCGCCCGCGCGGTCGAGATGATCGCGCATGTGCCCGCGCAGCCAGCGGGAGGGGTCCTGGGACATCGGTCGAACCCTTTCGAAAACGTTAAGACCGGCCATCGTTAGCACCACATGGTGAACGGGCCGTTAACGTCTGCCCCGCCGGGGCCGGCGCGCGCCTCGCGTTTGCCAAAGCAGAGCATCGGCCATGCGACCCGTCACCCTGCCGCCGTCGCCGCCGGATCGGATCCCGCGGTCCAGTTCGCCTGGATCAAGGCCTGCCTGCAGGCGATCGAGCGGGCGTCGCAGGAAGAGCCGGCGCAGATCTTCGACAGCTACGCGTCCGACACCCCACCAACCACCACGAGGCAGGTCCTTGTCACGGCGCCGACGACGCAAAACCTCGCCGCGGTCTTCGCGACCCTCATCGCCGATTTCCGCGCCCGAGGAGTCAAGCGGACAGGGCCGACCTGACGGATGTCGGATGTCGGATGACAGAGGTCAGACGCCCGACCTCCGACATCCAACCCCGCCCCCGCGAAGGCGGGGGTCCGACATCCCAATCATCCGGCCCGCCGAGAGCGACGAGGACGTCGTCCTCATCCACCGCTTCCTGTGCCGGGTCGCCGCGCCCGTGCTGCATTGCCCGATCAACGGCGAGAAGAGCATCGCCGAGGTGCATCGCGTCGTCACCGACGGCGACTACGGCTTCGCCCTGATGGCGATCGCGGGCGGGGATCTGATCGCAACCCTCGGCGCGATCTTCGTGCCGTGGTGGTACGGCGACGACCATTTCTTCACCGACCGCTGGTTCTTCGCCCTGCCGGGACACCGCTGGGCGGGGCCGCGACTCCTTGCGGAAGCGGATGCCATCGCGCGCGCCGTCGGCGTTCCGCTGATCGTCAACCTGAAGCAGCGGCGGACCACGGCGGCGGTCACCTTCGTGCAGCCGGCACTTTTAGGCGAGGACACGCGCCCGTAGCCCGGATGAGGCGCGCAGCGCCGACATCCGGGGCTACGAGGATCCATCCATGTGCTTCGGACAATCGTTCGGCTCCGGATCGTACAGCCCGGGCGCGGCCGCGACGGCCGCCGGGGCGAATCCGTCGGCCGGCACGGCCCAACCGGGGCAGGGCGGATCGCCCTACGGCGCCCTCGGATTCGGCGGCGGCTTCGGCATGTCGCCGTGGCTCGGCTTCCTGCTGAACTATTTGCAATCGTACGGACAGCAGCGACCTCAGGCCCCACCGGCACAGCCGAGCCAGCCGGCCGTCACGGCGCCAGTGACCCCGGTGGGTGCGTCAGGCCAACCGGCGCCGGCGCCGGCGCCAATGACCACGCCCGCCACGGCGGCGCTTGCGCCGGCCGCGCCGGCACCGGCACCGACCCTCTATGCGCCCGCACCGGCCCAGCCGGCGCAACAGCCGCCGTCCTATTTCAGTCCGACGCCGGCGCAGGCCATGCCTGCCGTGCCCGCGCAGCACCAGCAGCTCGGAACCTTCAGCACCGGCGGACCTGCCATGAGCAGTCTCTTTTCCGGGCTGATGGGCCGGGGTTTCGGCGGTCTCTGACGACCGATCACTGATGACTGATGACTGCTTACTGGAGCCTGCCATGTGCTTCGGCATGACGACCACCAACCAGCAGACGACCACGCCGTCGGCGGCGATCCAGGGGCAGGGACTGAGCAACCTGTCGTTCGCCTCCAATCTGGCGAACAACCCGTTCAACGCGCCGCTGCAGGGCACCGCCGGCTTCACGCCGCCGCAGCAGCAGGCGTTCGGGCAGATCGGGGATCTCGCCGCGGCGCCGAACGCCAACAACCCGTTCTACGGCACGATCGCCAACGACTACGCCACCTATGGCGCGACGCCGGCTCCGCAGATCGCCGTGCCGAGCGTGCTCGGCGCCAACGTCAACCCGGCCACCGCCTCGCTCTCCCAATACATCGACCCGAACCTGCAGATGGAGCTGCAGCCGGCGCTGCAGGCGATCCAGAACCAGGCGCGGATCGCCATGACCGGCGCCGGCGGCGTGGGCAGCCAGGCGACGGCGGCGGGCGCGTTCGGTGACGCGCGTCAGGGCGTGCAGAACGCGCAGACCGATTACGACGCCATGCTGGCGGCCGGCCAGGCGACCGGGCAGGCCTACCAGAACGCGTTCCAGAACGCGGCCAGCCTGCGCGGCGTCGACGTCTCCAACCTGATGAACACCCAGAGCGCCAACGCGGCGCTGCGGCAGCAGCAATTGCAGAACATGCTCGGCTCCGGCAACGCGCTCACCAGCCTGTCGCAATACACCACCGGCGCCGGCCTCAATCTGGCGCAGGCGCTCAACCAGACCGGAACGCAGCAGCAGCAGCTCGCCCAGCAGCAAATGAACGCGCTCTACAACCAGCAGCTCCAGGACCTGCTCGGTCCCTATCAGTACCAGCTGCCGGCGCTCAACCAGACGCTTGCGGCGGCGATGCCGTCGCAGCCGACGACGACGACGACGCAGCAGCCGAACAACTGGCTGCTGTCGTTGTTCGGCGGCCTCACCGGTGCGACCGCGCAAGGCTTCGGCCAGGGCGCCGGCAAGGCGCTGTTCGCCGCGGTGTGACACCGCGGCACTCTCAAACACCGTCACCCTGAGAGCCTGCCCCCGCGCAGGCGCTAGCGGATGCACACATCTTTCTGTTCCCCTCCCCCCATTCGCGCAGCGAATGGCGGGGAGGGGTTAGGGGTGGGGGGCGCTTCAGCAAATTCGGAGCAAGAATAGTCCCCCCACCCCGCCGCGCGCTCCGGGGGGCGACGGCCACGGGCCGCGACCAAACTTAGTGACGGAGACACGCCATGGGCTGGCTCGACGACGCCCCACAAATTCTCGGCACCGACGCGCTGCCGACTGCGGCGGTGCCGGATGCCGGCAACGCCTCGGCGGCAACGCAGTCGCAAGGAAGCGAGCCGGGGCATCAGTGTTCCGCTCGGCGCACCGGCCCAACAACCGAACCCGTCGGGCGGCGCGAGCGGCCTGCCGCCCGAGCTTGTCGCCGCGCTGCGCGCCAACATCAGGCCGAACAGCGCCGCGCGGTTCGCGTCCGCGCTGGGGGCCGGCCTCGCGAGCGTCGGGCAGAATTGGAACAAGCCCGGCGGCGCCGCCTTCGCCGCCTCGGCCGGAGCGGCGATGCAGGGGGCGGACAAGGCGCAACACGATCTGGCGCACACCCAGATTGCGGCCCTCAATGCCGCGGTCCACGCCCTGCGGGCGGGTGACATGATCGCCTACCACCGATCCCTTGCGGAGTATCATCGGTCGGTGGCCGAGCAGCGGCGCCGGCACGCGGCAAGAACGCCAGCCACACCGCCGCCCCAACCGGAGCCGGCCGAGGCGGCCGCACCGGCGACCGAGCCGCCCCCGGCCGAAGCGCCGCCGCCTGAAGCCGCCGCGCCGGAACACGTCTCCGACGCAACCACGCCCGCCCCGGACCCGCACCTCGTCGCCGCCCATCGCACGACGCTCGAACGCATCTTGAGCGATGCCGGCGTGCCGCCGGACCGGGTCGAGGCCGGCGACATCGCCGGCGCCGCGCGGCTGATGGCGACCAAGGGGCTGCCGGCGCACGCGGCGTTCGAGACCGCCGCCCTGCACGGGGCGCTCGCCGGCGGGCACGCAAGCCCGGCGGAAATCGATCTCATCTATGGACCGGGAGCCGCCGATGCGATTCGCAGCGCAGCAGCATCATGAGATGACGCGCCTGCTGCGGCGCAAGGCCGCCAAGCAGCCCGATCCGGGCGCCATGCGGCGCAAGTCCAACAGCTTCCTGGCGCTGGCCAAGGCCGCGACCAGGCGCGCGCCGGGCGAGGAGCCGCTGGCGCCGCCGAAGCTGCGGGCGCTCGCGCCCACCGCCTGAGCCCGCGACCGTCGCGTCGCCGCGAAGGGCCGCTTGCGGCCCTTTTTTATTTTTTCGAGACCGCCGTGAGGGCCCGCTCGCACCTGACCCAAGAGCAGCTACGCGAGATTCTGCACTATGACCCGGAAACCGGGGAATTTCGCTGGCTGCAGCGTATGAAAAACCGCATTTTAGCGGACGACATCGCCGGTTGGGTGTCCCAACTGGGATATCGGCGCATCACGATTAGCGGACGGGGTTACAGCGCCCACCATCTCGCGTGGCTGTACATGACCGGCGCGTGGTGCGGAGCGACGATCGATCATCGCGACCGGGACCCAGCGAACAACCGCTGGAACAACCTGCGCCGATCGACGCCGTCGATGAATAATGCCAATCGGCGCCGCCAGCGAAACAACACGTCAGGATTTGCGGGGGTCTACCTGGAACGGGAATCAGGAAAGTGGGTCGCACGGGTTCGCAAGGACGGGCGAACCCACCATCTCGGCCGGTTCGCCACCCCGCAGGCAGCGCACGAGGCCTACGCGGCGGCCGCGCGAGAGCTGTTCGGCGAGTTTGCACGGGTGGAGTAGGGGGACGCACGGGGCGCAATAGCGAAGCGTATTGCGCCGCACGGTATTGATCTGGCGGATTACGTCTTGCGCTGTATGTCCGCCCGATGTCCGCTATCGAGCCTATTTCAGACCGCCCAATGCTCGCGCTGAGCCTTTCCGCTTTTGACCCACCCCGGACATCGGGCCTGCTCAGCGTTTGCGGCTGGTTGTGTGCGATTTCACCCCCTCCGCCGGATCGCAACGTGCTACGCTCTGGGTATTGTTTAAGGCGTGTTCTCAGGGGGGCACATGCAACGACGCGAGTTCGTCACGCTTCTCGGCGGCGCGGCAGCGACGTGGTCGTTCGCGGGGCGTGCGCAGCAGCCGGCGAAGCTGCCGATGATTGGCTTCTTGGGTACGAGTTCGCCGTCAGCCTGGAGTCATTATGTCGCCGCTTTTGCGCAGCGGTTGCACGAACTCAATTGGATCGAGGGGACCACTGCAGCGATCGAGTATCGCTGGGCCGAGGGACGCAGCGAACGTTTCGCCGAGATTGGAGCTGAGTTCGTTCGACTCAAGGTAGATGTCATCGTCACGTCTGGAGCCGCAGGCATTGCAGTAAAGCGAGTGACATCGACTATCCCGATTGTCTTTGCCGTGGCGAACGACCCCGTTGGCGACGGCTTAGTCACGAGCTTGGCCCGACCGGGCGGCAACGTCACAGGTCTATCGGAACAGGCCCGCGATCTTGCGGGCAAGCGGCTCGGGCTCTTGCGCGAGGTTTTCCCCGGCGTTCGCGGTTTGGCAATCTTAACTGATGTTGGCTATCCTGCGGCCGTACGGGAGATGCGAGACGTCCAGACGGCAGCCCACACGCTCGGCCTCGATGTCGTCACACTCGAAATCCGGCACGCGGAAGACATCGCGCCTGCCTTCGAGGCGCTTACGAGCCACTCCAATGCGCTGTACGTCTGTGCTGGCCCGCTAATGAGCGCAAATCAGCTTCAGATCAACACCCTGGCACTAGCTGCGCGACTCCCAACGATTTCCAATCTGAGGGAGAATGTAGAAGCGGGCGCTCTGATGTCCTATGGAGCAAATCTTTCGGACTTGTTCCGGCGAGCCGCCGAATATGTCGATAAGATCTTGCGCGGAGCGAAGCCCGGCGATCTTCCGATCGAGCAGCCGACCAAGTACGAGTTGGCCATCAACCTCAAGACTGCCAAAGCGATTGGGTTTGCAGTGCCAGAATCGGTTTTGCTGCGCGCCGACGAAGTGATCGAATAGAGATACATTTTGCTGCAGTGCATGAGTCCGGTATTGGCACTTCTCGGACATGGCGAGAGCGTGCCGGGACTTCCGCTATGGGCGGAATAGCGGACATGCGGCAGACGGACCGGGAGGACCGCTTTTGACCCAACTCGGACATCGACCGCGAGTCACGCCCCCTTCCAGTGTGCTGGTGCAAGGCGCTACGATGCTCTGTCCTTAGCCGCGGGAGGGGCCATGAGACGGCGCGAGTTCATCACGCTTCTCGGTGGCGCGGCGGCAGCGTGGCCGTTTTGTGCGCGCTCGCAACAACCGGCTATGCCGGTGATCGGGTTCCTCAACGGTAGGGCGCCCGGCGACGACCCACACCTCTTGGCTGCTTGGCGTGGAGGCCTGAAAGAGGCCGGCTATGTCGAGGGCCAGAACGTGGCGATCGAATACCGTTTCGCGGAGAATCATTACGATCGGCTGCCAGGGCTGGCGGCCGATCTCGTTCGCCGCCAGGTGGCTGTGATTGCCGCCAATGGCCTTGCGGCACAAACCGCAAGGGCTGTAACCGCGACGATTCCGATCGTCTTCGTGGCAGGGTTCGACCCAGTCGAGGTCGGCCTTGTCACCAGCCTGAGCCACCCGAGCGGCAATATCACGGGCGTGACCATCCAGGACGTGGGGCTAGGGCCGAAGCGGCTGGAGCTGCTCCACGAATTGGTCCCCTCGGCGACCATGATGGCCGCGCTCGTTAACCCGACCGATCCCACCCGTGCCGAGACAATATTGAGTGAGCTGCAGACGGCGGCCCACACTCTTGGGCTACAGCTTCATGTCCTGCATGCCAGCACCGATCGCGACTTCGACACGGTCTTTGCAAGCCTGGCCCAACTGCATGTCGGCGGGCTCGTGATCGGCGGTGAGCCATTCTTCAATAGCCGGAGCGAGCAGCTCGGCGCGCTGACCAGCCGACACGCGGTGCCCGCGATCTACCAGCTTCGGCAATTCGTGGCGGCAGGCGGCCTGATGAGCTATGGAGGCAGTCTTACGGACGCGTACCGCCTGGTCGGCGTCTACACCGGGCGGGTTCTAAAGGGCGAGAAGCCGGCCGACCTGCCGGTCCAGCAGGCCACAAAAGTCGAGCTGATCATCAACATCAAGACTGCCAAGGCCCTTGGCCTCAGCGTCCCGCTCCCGCTGCTCGGTCGCGCCGACGAGGTGATCGAATAGAGATGCTATTTGCTGCGGTGCATGAGGCCGCTTTTGGCACTTAGCGGACCTGTTCGCCGCGGCGGAGAACGTCCGCTTACGCGACTAAACCGGACATAGATGCCGTCAGGCCGCCTCGGGCGTGCTTGATCATGGGCCGGTCGACCTTTGCAATCCTCCGACGGGCGCGCGATGGAGTGCAGCCCGTAGGGCGCATTGGCCGCCGGATCGGTCGTGCCCGCCGTAGCAGCCCAGTCCGTTTGTCGTCCGAACCTCACCGCGAGTTTCGGGCCCCCACTGGACACGTTTGCGGAACAGCCGAAGGTACGCGTTAGAGCCGCGGCGCGGTGCCCATCCCCCGCGCAACGCCGCGGCCAGCTGCCGACCTGCAATTCGGGTCCTTCCATAACCTGCAGGGGAAGCTGCTCCAACGGTGCGGAGTGGTTTTCTTGGCAATGTTGTATCGGCCCCGACGGCTTCCCGCCGGTATGCACCCTTAATTGCAACAAAGAGTTCGCCGGCTGTGCGGCTCAGTGATCGCGCCGTCGTTACTCGATAAACGGCTCGGCAAGACGCGGGCGCGCGCAAGGCGCTTAAGGTGGAGCTTGAGCCCGTAGGGCGCAATCGCGAAGCGTATTGCGCCGCATGGCCGGCTTTGCCGCGGCGCTTCCGCTTCGATCAAGGCGACATCTGTTCGTCCTTCAGGCGCCCCTCTCGATCAGGTGCGCCCGGAACCACAAAAATTCGGTACCATTCCAGGTCCTTTCGTGCGGCGAGCTCGGCATCGGTGAGGCGGCCGTCTCCGCCCAGGCTAAGTCGGTCGATGCCAAGATTTTGCCCAGCGATGTACGCTGTGTAATCTCCTTGCCCAATTGCCGCGGAGATTACGGGGACATAGTCGACGACTGACATGACGTGCACTTGTCCGGTTGAAGACCGGAAGTGAACGCATGTGACGCGCTGCCAGTCATCAAGTGGGGGCGGCTGCTCCGATTGGTAGAGTTCAATCCAGTGGTCATTTAGATCTGCTTCAGTGCCGATCATGCGGAAGCTCGGCGCACCAGCGAAGCCTTGGCGCACCTTTTCATCGTTCCAATTCTCGCCGTCTCTCAGCCGTCTCAATGGATCGTCGCAAACGACGATCTGATAGTGGCTTGCGAAGAGACGTGCGGCACCGAGCCGGACCATGACCCATACGTCCAGAATGCGACCCCGGGGAAGAATGGCTCAACAGAGCCATTTTTCATATTTCGCACAAGATGCGTTTCCGCGACACGCGACTGAAGTCTGCTGATCAGGTAAGCTCGGCGCCTCGTGGAATTGATCATCCCCCTTCAGTGGTTGCCCACGCTCTGTCAAATCTGGACCGAGCAAGGTCGCGAGGTCTGATCCAAAATTGCGCGGCGCCCATATCGCAGAACATAAAATGCCTATGCACATACAGATCGCTGTCGATTTGGAGCAGCAATACCTCGCCTCTCGCGCGCGCTTCTTCCGCCGTCCCTTGGATATTTTTGCCCACCCCCAACATCTGATGTCTAGGACACCTAAGCTCTCGTGTAACCTTGCCCTCATACTTCCCCAAAATGATGTATTCGCGAGGCTCCGCCGCTTTGATGGCGCTCCCGGCACTTGGACCTTCGAACACAGGAAGCGGGCCGATCGCCCTTTCAATTGATGCAACCATGGCGCTCTGGGTCGCTGCTGCATAGGAATCATCAGGGCTCGGCCAAGTCTCGATACCGCCAAAGGTATCGATCACATGCGGTTCCAGTGAGGCATCGGGAAATACTTTGATGCCAGTGTTATATCCGCGATTCATTTCACCGAAAGCATGCAAGACGTCCGGGATATCTTCTGGCGGCTCGCGTTCGGCGCCGCCACGATCCGTGAAGATAACGCGGGTTGTAGCGAATGGCCCGCCGTTCGCACCCCACAACATCTCCTCGACCATATCGGCAAAGAAGAACAAAAGGCCGGATTTTGGAAGAGCTGGCCCCCGCCGAGTCTTTTCGAGCGGTGTCGGCGGCAGATGTGACAGGTCAACTTGGGCCAAGAAATGAAGCGGCGTGTCAGTTTGGCGCTGTCGTGGCCAGTCAATGCCTGGCGGAAGCGTCGGTAGGCCGCCCAGCCTGCTCAATGATCGTTTGCCGGTTTGGCGGCGGAACCAGATTGCCGGCGCGCGATGTTTTTGCAGCTCGTCATCGTGCATCTTTATCCCCACAGCTGGCCTCTTCTGCAATCCGAGGCGAGTTTGCTAGGGCGGGCTAGGGGGTCACGGTTGCTCTTCGATGACCAGCCGTTTTTGCTGCTCTTCAGTCAGAGCGAACTCCTTGATCGCGGCAGCCTTGGCTCCCTTTCGATCTGCCGCATAGACGATGCCGAGAGATTGCGCCCGGCTCTTGAAAAGCAACGCGCGCCAGGGGCGCACCTGCGATTTCTTATTCGGTCGTTTCATGGATCCAATCGAGATGCCTCAGTGCGCTGCAAGAAACTCCTTCACCCGGGCTAGTCCCTGCTGGAAGCGCGGGGTGTCGCCGGTGGCGAGCACGTAGGTGAGGCCTGCCTTCTTCGGGGAGCTCAGCGCGAATCTGATGCCCGGGCCGGCGCTGACCACGAGGTGCGAGTGATCGTCGCTTTCCGTTTCGGTCATGGCCCCGATGACGGTCCAGTTGCCGCCTGTTGACTGCGCCCTTGCAGCCTTCGCGACGAGGTCGGTCAGCTTCGGCCAGGTGTCGGACGTGAACGCATAGGAGATGCGAACCGGTCCGGCCTTCATTCCCAACAGGCCGATCTTTGCCTCCGCGTCCGCGAAGGTAGCAACGTCGAGCTGCAAGTTCGCCTGCTGGAAGGTTGCCACGATATCGAGCGTTCCCTTTGCCAGGAGCGGAGAGACCAGGATGCCGAGGCTGGCCGCCACGATGGTGAGCCAAGACGACAGCCGCCGCGAGCGCCGCAACATTTCCATCTGAAATTCTCCCGATGAGGAGGGGGCGTAGCACTATCCGGGGGGTGCAGGGAAGCCACTTCCGTCGATCACGACGGACGCACGCCGCGCCGCCTTCGGGCGGCGTTTCCATTTTCAGGAGATCCGCATGGAAGCAGGACGCGTCATCCCGACCGGCACCGCCTCAGGCGAGCCGCAGATGGGCCAGGTCTACGACCCGACCAAGACGCCGGCGTTCGCGGCGACCTCGCTGCAGGTCGTGGCGCTCGACCCGACCGGCGCGCAGATGTCGAACGGGGAGGGCCGCAAGGCGACCTATTCGGCCGCGAGCGTCGCCTACGCGCCCTACGCGACGCCGCAGGACATCGTCGGCATCGTCGGCGCGGCGACGAAACGCGTGCGCGTGCTGCGCTTCGCGGTGTCGGGGCGGGCGACCTCGGCCAACCAGCTCGACGTGCAGCTCATCAAGCGCTCGACCGCCGACGCCGGCGGCACGCCGAGCGCGCTCACCGCGGTGAGCCACGACTCCAACGACGCGGCGGCGACCGCGGCGGTGTCGACCTTCGCGGCCGCGCCCACGCCCGGGACCGCGGCCGGCGCCATCCGGGCGCAGCAGATCAACCTCTCGGCCGCCGGCTCGGGCGGCGCCGCCGTCCCGGTCGAGTTCGACTTCGGCACCGTCAACGACAAATCGATCGTGCTCAACAGCGCGGCGGAGGGCCTCTACCTCAACCTCAACGGCGCCGCCATGCCGGCCGGCACCGTGCTCAACGTGTTCGTCGAGTGGTCGGAGGAATGAAACGGCGAATGGCGAGTGGCGAATAGCGAATAGCGAAGCGTTCGCTGTTCTTCTATTCGCTACTCGCTATTCGCTATTCGCGGATAAATTGCATGCACATCGTCCGAAATCATGCAGCCGAGCCCGAACCGCGGACGCTCTGGCGCCGCGCCGTCGGCTTGGTGCTCCTCGCGCTCGCGCTATGGCTGTTGTTCGTGCTGAGCGTCGACGCGCACGATTCCTGGATCTCGCACGGAGCCTATCGCAACGGCGCCGGCGAATGGTGCTGCGGGGAGGGGGACTGCTTCGTCGTCCCCGGCGAACAGGTCAGCGCCCGCGCGGACGGCTATCACGTCGTCATCAAGCAGCGCGTCGACGGGCGCGAATACGTCGCGGCCGAGGTCGTCCCCTACCGCGAAGCGCAGCCTTCGCCCGACGGCGCCTATTGGCGCTGCCAGCGGCCGGACGGCAGCCGGAGATGTTTCTTTGCTCCCCCTCCAAATACGTAGGCTGGGCAAAGGCGCCGTAAGGGCGCTTACGCCGTCTTCGACGGGCCATGGCGCCATGCCCACGCGCGGCAAGACGTGGGCACGCACCTTCGGCGCTTAGCCCACCCTACGACTGCCGCCGTCACTTTTCGCACTGCCTTCCAACACATGAAAGGAGTGAGTAGCGCGTAGCGCGTGGCGAATAGGAAAGGGGAGCAGATTTCCTTTCTATTCGCCATTCGCCGTTCGCTGTTCGCTGATTCCCATGGACTGGCGCCTCGAGCCCATCATCCTGCCGCTGCTGATCGCCACCCTGCTGCTGCTTGCGATCCCGCAGCGCGCGCACCCGCAAAGCCAGGATCTGATCACAGCCTGCCAGGGCGACGCGCTGAGCCTGTGCCCGGTCGAAGTCGGGCAGGCCATGCTCGGTGCCCGCAAGCCGATCGGCCGCTGCATGCGCGCGCACTGGAACGAGCTGTCGGCGCCGTGCCGCGCGGCGGTGCACGCCGAACGCAAGGCCGGCCGCCTGTAACGACACTTCACTCCCTCCCGATTGCCCGCCACGTCCACCGCCCCGTTCGGGCGAAACCCTGGAGCTCGTCAGCATGATTACCCCCGTCGTCGCCGATATGGCGCACTTCAACACAGTCGATTTCCACAAGATCGCCGCCGCCGGCATCGTCGGCGTCATCCACAAGGCCACCCAAGGGCTCGGCGTCGTCGATCACCAGTACGCGCCGCGCCGCGCGCTCGCCGTACAGGCGGGCCTTTTGTGGGGCGCCTATGACTTCGCGACCGGGGACAACGCGGTCGCCAATGCAAAGCAGTTTCTCGGCATGGCCTCACCGGACGACGCCACGCTCGTCTGTCTCGATTTCGAGGACAACGCCAAGTCGCCGATGTCGGGCCAGCAGGCCCATGACTTCATGGACGCGGTCGACCAAGCCATCGGGCGCGCCTGCTGGATTTACGGCGGCAACCGCATCTTCGAGCACGTCACGCCGCTGTGCCAGAACTCCTCCGCGATGGCGGATTTCTTCAGCCGCCATCCCTTGTGGCTCTGCCAATACAAGACCGGTCTCCCGGACGGGATCTCGCTCGACGATCTCAACAAGCACATCCGCATCCCGGCGCCGTGGAAGGCCTATTCGCTGCTGCAGTACACCGGCGATGGGGTCGGGCCGAAGCCGCATAGCGTCGACGGGCTTGAGCAGGGCGCCGACCTCAATGCCTTCGACGGCGAGGTCGACGAGCTCAAGGCAATCTGGGCCGGGACGGCCTTTGCGGCGGCCGCACCATGATTGCCGATCGCGAGGCGGTTCGCGCTGCGGCCGCGACCTACGACACCATCCCCTCGCTCGTCGGGCAGGGCCGGTTTCGTCCGGTTCGCGCCACGCTGACCCCGGCCGATAGCGGCGTCATCGTCGCCTTCGAGGGCACCATTGACCGGCTCGGCTGGGAGCTCGATTTCGACGCGCTGATCAAGTTCCAGCCCGCGACCCATGACCTCGGCCACGCCGGGTTCATGGACGGCGCCGAGGCCGTGATTGACGATCTCGCCGATCAGGTCGGCGCGCGGGATTCCTACCTCGTCGGGCACAGCCTGGGCGCCGCACTGGCGCTGGAAACCGCCGGGCTGCTGGCCGCGCGCGGGAACCCTCCGCGCAAGGTGTTCCTGTTCGCCCCGCCGCGGGTGTTCCTGCTGCGCCTGCCCGACGTGCTCAAGGACGTGAGCATAGCCGCCTGGTGGTACGGCAACGATCCGGTGCCGGCCGTGCCGCCCGGGTGGTTCCAGGTGGACTGCCAGTTCGTCGGCAAGCCCATGTGGCCGCCGCGCGCCGCCCATCACATCACGAATTACCTCAACGCCGTGACCGGCACGGCCATCGCCGCATAGGAGAACCCGCATGCAGCTCGATCCGAAAGTCAGCATGATCCTCAACATCGTGCTGTTCGCCCTGCAGTCGCTCGCCGGCGCCACCTGGCTGTCCGGCACGCTCGACCCGCACCATGCCGGCCTGATCATGGGCATCCTCGGCTGGATCACCACCGTGCTCAACTTCGTGCTGCACGCCTATTCGCCGCCGCAGGCCGGGCCGCTCGCCAAGGCGGCGCTGTTCATCGTCGGCGGCATCGCGCTGTTCATGCTGCTGGCGACGCCGGCGCTGGCGCAGGAACCGCGCGTCGCGGCCGGGCAGAAAGGCGCGGCGGCGCAAAGCATCCGCACCGCCCCCGGGCTGATCCCGGGAACCACGGTGCCGTGCGATCCGGCCAATCTCATCCCGGGCTGCCGGAATCCGGACGGCACGGTCAATCAAGCGGCGGGCAGCCAGAACCCGCTCGCCAACCTCACCGACGAGGTGCTGGCGAAGCTGCTCGCCGATTTCACCTATGCGTCGGCGCGGGCGCATGCGACCGGCAACGCGGTCACGGCGCCGTGCTGGGACGCCTGGGTGAAGCTGCTCACCAACCAGACGGCGCCGCTCAAGGATGCCGCCGGCAACGTGCTGAGCAAACCCGATCCCCACGTGATCCTCGACGCGGAGCTGGCATCGGAGCTGATCAGCCAGCTGCAGCCCAATTCCGACCTGAGCATCGCCTGCGCGCCGACCCTGCAGGCCTCGCAGCGCAATATCTCGACCTTGGTGGGCGCCGTCCTGTCGGGCGGCGCGCTCGGCCTGTTCAAGCTTCCTTGAACAAGCGAATAGCGAATAGCGAGTAGCGAGTAGAAGAAGAGAGCGCCTCTTCGCTATTCGCTATTCGCTATTCGCTATTCGCTTCTTTTTGGCGCTCGCAACCCTCAGAGCACGACCATGCAAATTGAAGGCGTCGCCGTCTCGCTCGAGGCGGCCCTGCACGCGTTGGAGATCGTCGCGATCGTGAGCGGCGGCCTCGGCGTCGCCTATCGCCTGGGCAAGACGCATTCGGCGATCTCGGCGGCGATCGAGAACCAGAACCGGGCGGCGGAACGGCAGGCGGCGGAGATTTCCGAGCTCAAGAGCGAGATCAAGAAGCTCGGCGACGTGCTCACCGCGCTGGCGGTGCAGGAGAACCGCCTCGACATGCACGAAAAATGGATCGACGAGCTGCGGCAAGCGCGCTACGCGCGCCAGCGAATGGCGAGTAGCGAGTAGCGAATAGGCAAGCGCGTTCTTTTTTCTTTCTATTCGCTATTCGCTATTCGCCTCTTTTGCTCGCTACCACTTTGTCCAAAAGAATCCTCCATAGCCGACGATCATCAAAGCGCCGCCGGCGAGCTTCATCAGCAAGGCGGGGCGCAGCGCCGCGCGCAGATCGATCCGGTAGCCGGCCCGCTCGGACGGCCGCACGTTCGCTTGGGTGACGATCCGGCGGGAGAACAGGCCCGTGGCATCGAGCTCGTCCCCGACCGCGATGAAGACCATCAGGAGCCCGATCACGCCGATGCCGAGGAAGCCGACCACGCCGAGGATCAGCAGCGGAAACAGGCCGATGACGAACACCGGCAGCAGCAGCGGCAGCAGGAATGCGTCGGAGTGCTTCGATCGCATGGGACACCGCCCGCGTTGAGCGCGCCGAGTATAGCACGAAATGCGGGTGGCGCCCTCCCGAATATCGCGTCGGCGCGCTCATCCGGGCGACGGGAATGCGTGGCGCAAAAAAGAAGGGCCGCTCCGGAAAGAGCGGCCCAATTTTGATCCCCCGCGGGAGGAGCGGGACGATCAGGATTTCGTCAGTACTTCGTCAGTACTTCGCCACCACCGGGCCAGCCCAGTTGAAACGCCACACGAGGCTGCTCGTGACCGTCTGCACGTTCTTCTGCATGTTTTCCGAGGTGCCGGTAATGGCCAGGGGCTCGATCGTAATGTCGGCCGCCCGGTAGCTCGCATAGCGATACTCGGTCTTCCAGAACAGGCCGCGCACCGGGAACCACGACAAGGCGTATTCCGTGCCGCCGCCCACGAACCAGCCGCTGTAGGTGTTGGAGCCGATGGTAAAGGGCGTGGGGAAGGAGGGAACGCTGTTGGTGGACAGGCCGATTCCATCGAAGCGCGCCTGCGTGTAGCCGCCGTTGACGAAGGTGAGCAGCCCCGGCAGTGCGACATAGCCGAGCCTGGCGCCGACAGCCCAGGCCGCGCTCTCTTTCTCGGTCCCTATCAGGCCGGAAAAGGTTTCCTGGAACTGGCCCTTGAGATTCATGAAGTCGTAATCGGCGAAGGCGCCGATGACGAAGCTCGGGGTGAACTGATAGTCGCAGCCGCCACCCACCCGGCCGAGCCAGCCTTCGCCGCCGCTGTTGGTGGTCGGCGTGAGCGGTGCGCGGGTCACGGAGTCTTCGGCGAAGTGTTCCTGATTCCACAGGCCGTAGCCGACGCCGCCGGACACCCAGCAGCCGGTCCAGCTATAAGACGGCGCCGCCACCGTCATCGGCGGGGCCTTATACGGAAGATCGGCCGCGCCGGCCGTACCGACCGTCGCGAGCGCGGTGAGTGCGGCGGCAGTGGCAAGAAGCTTGTTCATGGGATCCCCCGTTTGCGGTCTGACAAATCGAATGAATGACCTATAACAAACCGGGACGCGGTAGGCTGTAACCGCCGAGCAACACCCGCGCGCAATCGGCAGGGGTGAAGCGAGGCTACGTGAATTTCGCGCGTCACGCGTGCCCCCGGTCGGACGCGGGTCGCAAAAAAAAGGCCGCTCCGAAGAGCGGCCTCGATGTGTGTCCCGCGGGAGGAGCGGGAACGAAGCTTATGTCAGATCAGTAGCGCGCGACGACCGGTCCACCCCAATTGAAGTGGTAGTTGATGCCGGCGCGGATCAGGCTGACCTGCTCCTTGGTCACGTAGACCGGGATGGCCGGGGTGTAGCTGTAGTTGTTGCCCAGGTCCATGTAGAGGTATTCGAGCTTCGCCGACCAGCCGGGCGCAATCCACGCCTCGACGCCGCCGCCGGCCGTCCAGCCGAGTTGCCAGTGCGTGCCGCAGAAGCCGT